>JABAOE010011147.1_pt1 | contig 11211 bp, 7 predicted proteins | sample 7062141 | NCBI WGS metagenome assembly JABAOE01 (sample SAMN14538627, study PRJNA623070) | marine sediment metagenome | biome: marine biome [ENVO:00000428]; feature: marine pelagic biome [ENVO:01000023]; material: deep marine sediment [ENVO:00002113] | place: India: Gulf of Khambhat ...
CGCTGGAACACGATCTCGATCTCCGGCTACCACATCCGCGAGGCCGGCTCGACGGCGGTGCAGGAGCTGGCGTTCACGCTGGCCGACGGCTTCGAGTACGTCCGCTGGTGCCTCGACCGCGGCCTCGACGTCGACGAGTTCGCGCCGCGCCTGTCGTTCTTCTTCAACTCGCACAACGACTTCTTCGAGGAGGTCGCCAAGTTCCGCGCCGCGCGGCGCATCTGGGCGCAGGAGATGCGCGAGACTTTCGGCGCCAGGAACGAGCGATCCTGGTGGATGCGCTTCCACACGCAGACCGCCGGCGTCTCGCTGACGGCGCAGCAGCCGGAGGTCAACCTCATCCGCACGGCGGTTCAGGCGCTGGCGGCCGTGATGGGCGGCACCCAGAGCCTGCACACGAACTCGATGGACGAAGCCCTCGCGCTGCCGAGCGAGAAGGCCGCCCGTCTCGCGCTGCGCACGCAGCAGGTGCTGGCTCACGAATCGGGCGCGGCGAACACGGCCGACCCGCTGGGCGGCTCGTACTTCGTCGAAGCGCTCACGGACGAGACAGAGGAGGCGGCGCGCGCCTACTTCCGCAGGGTCGAAGACCTGGGCGGCGTGATCCCGGCGATCGAGGACGGCTTCTTCCAGCGTGAGATCGCCGACGCCGCCTACGTCTACCAGCGCGAGATCGACCAGAACGAGCGGACGATCGTCGGCGTCAACGACTACGTGATGGACGAGCCGCTGGAGATCCCGATCCTCGACATGGACCCGCAGGGATACGACCGCCAGGTCGAGCGTCTGAAAGATATCCGCCGCTCGCGCGATGGCCGCGAGACGGCGCGCACGCTGAAGGCGCTGGAAGGCGCGCTGCGCGGCACCGACAACGTGATGCCGTACCTCCTCGACGCCGTCCGCGCGGAGGCCACGCTGCAGGAGTGCTGCGACGTCATGCGGGACGTCTTCGGCGCCTACAACGAAGCGGCGATCGTCTAGTCAGGCCGCCCGGACACCTCGCTTTGGCCGGCGGCTTGGCCTAAACCTCACGTTTACGTTATAGTGGGGGAAGTCGGCCCGGCTCCGCCCCATCCGCAGCAGGGTTCGGCGCACCGTTTCGCCCGTGCCCCGACTACGGCGGGGACAACGCCAGAGGGAGGCCCACATTGGCACAGCAGCGAGCCGAAGCGACTACGCTTGAGTCCGACGTCAGCGCCGACGACGACGGTTGTGCGCACCACTGGCAGATCGCGACTCCGAACGGTGAGACCAGCGAAGGCGTGTGCAAGCGCTGCGGCAAGTCCCGCGCCTTTCTCAACTACAGCCAGCGCAAGATGATGGTGCGCTCCGTCAAGTCCAACGGAAACGGCAACAAGTCACGCTAAAGTAACGCAAGCACGATACTCAGGGGGCGAGCAATTGCTCGCCCCTTCTTCTTGCCCCGCGTTGACCCTCACGGCCGCATCTACGTATGATGGCGCCGCTTATGGTTACCCTCTCCGAAGCGATCGAACGCGCCCGCAGCGAAGACCGCGCCGTGCTCACCGAGATCGAGTCCAAGCAGGTCCTCGCGGCCGCCGGCATCCCCGTGGCCGAGACAACGTTGGCGGCTTCGGCCGACGAGGCGGCGAAAACGGCGGCGAAGGCCGGTTTCCCGGTCGTACTCAAGATCGTCTCGCCTGACGTCACTCACAAGTCCGACGTCGGCGGCGTAAGGGTCGGGCTCGAGGACGAGGCGGCGGTGCGCGCGGCGTACGATGAGATCGTCGCGGCCGTTAAGGAGCGCCAGCCGAAGGCGCGGATCGAGGGCGTCGCCGTCCAGGCGATGGCGCGCCCGGGCACCGAGGTGATCGCCGGCATGAGCAAGGACCCGCAGTTCGGGCCGGTGCTCATGTTCGGGCTCGGCGGCATCTTCGTCGAAGTCCTCAAGGACGTCGCCTTCCGCATCGTGCCGCTGGAGGAGCGCGACGCCCGCGAGATGATCGACGAGATCAACGGCCGCGCCGTCCTTGACGGCGTGCGGGGCGGCGAGCCGGCGGACATCGGCGCGCTGGCGGATCTCCTGCTCAAGCTCTCCGCATTCGCGGAAGCCAACCCGCAGGTGGAGGAGCTGGACCTGAACCCCGTCTTCGCCTACAAGGACGGCTGCATCGCTGTCGACGCTCGCATCGTCGTGAGCGACAAGTGACATCGGGCGACCTGACGGCGCGGCTGGAGCGCGCCTTCAACCCGAAGACCGTGGCCGTCGTCGGCGACAAGCGGGCGATGGGCTACATGTGGCTGAACGCTATGAAGGCGTTCGGCGGCAAGCTCTACTCGGTGCAGATCGACCCCGCCGAGATCCCCGGCATCGAGGCGCTGGAAGTCCCGAACTACGCCAGCCTGGCCGAGATCCCGGACGAGATCGACTACGTGCTTTGCGCCGTCCCACGGCCGGTCGCCGCGCGCATCGTCGCCGACTGCGCGAAGAAGAGGGTAGGGGCCGTGTCGCTCTTCACGTCCGGGTTCGCCGAGACGGAGACGGAAGAAGGCATCGAAGCTCAGCGCCAGGTGACGGAGATCGCCCGCGAGAACGACCTGCTGCTGATCGGCCCCAACTGCATGGGCATATACAACCGGCGGCTCGGCCTGCGGCATAGCCCGGACCAGGAGCACGGGGACGCCGGCAACGTCGGCTTCATCAGCCAGAGCGGCACTCACTGCATCAACTTCTCGCTCATCGGCGCGGCGCACGGCATCAAGTGCTCGAAGACCGTCTCCTTCGGCAACGCCGTCCTCCTCGACGCCCCCGACTACATCGACTACCTGGCGCAGGACGCCGAGACCCGGGTCATCGCGATCTACATCGAGGGCACCAAGGACGGTCCGCGCCTGTTGGGCTCGCTGAAGGCGGCGGCCGCGCGCAAGCCGGTCGTCGTCTGGCGCGGCGGGACGAGCACGGCGGGATCGCGCGCGGTCTACTCGCACACGGCGTCGCTCGCGGCCGCACCGGACGTCTGGAGCGCGGCGATGCGCCAGGCCGGCGTCATCGAGACCGACGACCTGGACGAAACGATCGACGCTGTGAAGGCGCTCGTCTACTGCAAGCCGGCGGCGGGCAGGCGGATGGGCCTCGTGGCGATGACCGGCGGCCAGTCCGTCGTGATCACCGACGCCTTCGAGCGCGAGGGCATGGAGGTGCCGCTGCTGACGGCAGCCTCGTACGAGAAGCTGGCGTCGTTCTTCAACATCATCGGCGGCAGCTACCGCAACCCGCTGGACGCCGGCGGCACGATCGGCATGGGCTTCGTGCCCGGCAACCTGCAGAAGCTGTTCGAGATCCTGGACGAGGACGAGAACGTCGACGCGATCGCGATGGAGGTGAGCGGCACGTTCATCGCCCGCCGCCTGCGCACCAACCCGGAGATGATGGACGGGCTCCTCGACATGCTCTCCGGGCAGCGCGAGCGCTCCGCCAAGCCGTTTCTGGCGATCACCCACCCTAGCCACGTCGAGGACGTGATGGCCGACGTGCGCCGCAAGCTCCTCGATCGGGGCGTGGCGGCGTTCACGAGCTTCCGCTCGGCGGCGCGCGCCCTTTCGCGCGCCACCGCCTACTGGGCCCGGCGCGACGGCGCGTAGGCCGCCGCGCCAAGAGCCCGCTGACAGCGCTTGACCGCACGGGGTAAACTCGGCTGCGCGACAGGAGGCGATCATGGCACGCATACGAACGGTCGAACCGGAAGACGCGGACCAAGAGCAGCTGGCCGCGCACGAAGAAGGCGTCAGGCGCTACGGCCGCATGACCAACATGAAGCGCACGCTGCTGCACTCGCTGCCGGCGTTCCACGCCCTGATGGAGTTCTATCCGCTGTCCGACGTCGTCGTGCCCTTTCTCGGGGCGCGCCCCACGAACGTCTTCCTGCACGCGATCTCGGCCGAGACCGACTGCCTCGTCTGCTCGACGTACTTCCGGCGCCACCTGATCGACGCCGGCGACGACCCGGACCACCTCGAGCTGAGCGAGCGCGAGGAGCTCCTGGCGGAGTTCGGACGCTGCCTCTCCACCCAGCGTTCGCGGGTGCCCGACGACGTCTACGCGCGCCTCGCGGCCGAGTTCACGCAGGAGCAGATCGTGGCGCTGACCGCGTTCGGGGCGATGATGGTGGCGACGAACGTCTTCAACAACGCGCTCGAAGTCCACCTCGACGAGTACCTGGAGGGCTACCGCAAGCCCGGCGCCGCGGCGCACGGAGCCACCGGGTGAGCGAAGATCGCGAGTTCGCAGGCAAGGTCGCGTTCATCACGGGCGCCGCGCACGGTCAGGGCCGGGCGACGGCGCTGGCGCTCGCCAAGGCCGGCGCGAAGATCGCGGCGTTCGACGTCGCCGAACCGCTAGCGTACCCGGGCTATGAGATGGGCAGCGGCGAGGACCTCGCGAGCCTCCAGGAAGAGTGCCGAGAGATTGGCTCCGAGTGCCTGACGTTCGAAGGCGACGTGCGCGACGATGCAGCGGTGACGACAGCGGTAGGCGGGACAACGGCCGCCCTGGGCCGCATCGACATCCTCTTCAACAACGCCGGCATCTGCGCCTACGGCTACTCACATGAGCTCACCGAGGACGAGTGGGACGCGATGATCGACATCAACCTGAAGGGCGCCTGGCTGGTCGGCCGGCGCGTGATCCCGGCGATGATCGAGCAGGGGGCCGGCGTCATCATCAACAACTCCTCGATCGCCGGCCTGCGCGGGATGGGGCGGCTCAGCCACTACGCCGCGTCCAAGTGGGGCCTGACCGGCCTCAGCAAGTCCTGGGCGATTGAGCTGGCACCGCACGGCATCCGTGTCGTCTCGATCCACCCGACCGGCGTCAACACGCCGATGAACGACGGGCTGGCGGCCCTCGAAGGCGCGACTCCCCAGGAGATCGCCGAGCGCTCCGCCGGCAACCTCCTGCCCGTGCCCTGGATCGAGGCCGAAGACGTGGCCGAGGCCGTCCTCTTCCTGGCCTCGGACCGGGCGCGCTACGTCACCGGCTCAGAGTTCGTTCTCGACGCCGGCTTGCTCGCCCGCTGACCAACCTTTCGCTTTGACAGGCGACACTGCTCAGCGATAATCTGATCGCATACCCCGCCCCGGTATCCGGAACGATGAAGACTCGCATCTACCTAGACCACGCCGCCACGACTCGGCTACACCCGAAGGCGCTGGAGGCGATGCTCCCCTACCTCGAGGGGCACTTCGGGAACCCGTCGGGCACCTACGCGCTCGGCCGCCAGGCGGCCCGGGCGATCGACAACGCCCGCTCGACCGTGGCCTCGCTGCTGGGAGCGCGGCCGCGGGAGATCGTCTTCACGGGCCCCGGGACGGAGTCGATCAACGCCGCGATCAAGGGCGTGGCGCTGGCCCAGAAGCAGGCCGGCCTCGGCGACCACGTCGTCACGACCACGATCGAGCACCATGCCGTGCTCCACTCGTGCGAGTACCTGGAGAAGTTCGGCTTCTCGGTGACGCAGGCACCCGTGGACCGCTATGGCACCGTCAGCCCGGAGGCTGTCGCGGCTGCGATGAATGAGCGCACCGTGCTCGTCAGTGTCATGCTGGCAAACAACGAGATCGGGACGATCGAACCGCTGGCCGATATCTCGCGGGCGGTGCGTGCACGGGCCAAGTCGCTGGGACGAAGCGTGGCGCTGCACACGGATGCCGTCCAGGGCGCGAACGCGATCGACCTGGACGTCGACCGGCTGGGCGTCGACCTGTTGAGCCTGTCAGCGCACAAGTTCGGCGGGCCCAAAGGTGCGGGCGTCCTCTACATACGGCGCGGCACGCCGTTCATCGCGCAGATGAGCGGAGGCGGCCAGGAACGACAGCGCCGAGCGGGGACGGAGAACGTGGCCTCGGTCGCCGGCACGGCGGCAGCGCTCGCCGAGGCGCAGGGCAACCTCGAGGCGTACACGAGCGCCTGCCGTAGCCTGACGACGCAGCTCGTCGAGGGTGTCCTGCGCACGATCAACGCCGCCGAGCTGACCGGCCACCCTGAGATGCGCCTCCCGAACAACGCTCACTTCAGCATCGAAGGCGCGCGGTCGGACACGATGCTGGACGCACTCGACAAGCTGGGCATCGCGGCAAGCGCCGGCAGCGCCTGCAACTCGGCGACGTGGGAGCCATCGCACGTGCTGACGGCCACCGGCATGACGTTGCGCCGGGCGTTCGGCGCGCTCCGGCTCACCGTCGGGCCGGAGAACACGGCGCAAGAGATAGATCTCGTCCTCTCCGCCCTGCCCGAGATCGTGGCCGAATCGCGGGCCGCCGCCGGTCGCGCCGAATAGCGCCACTTGCACCTTGCCGCGGCGCCGCGCAGCTAACTATCATCGCCCCATCGAAACTTAGCCCTCCGAACCGACAGGAGGTGTCCCTTGCCACAGTCCCCTTCCCCATCTGCCGCTTCGGCAGCCCCGAACCCGTACGACCCTCTCGAAGTCCTGTCCGTCTCGCTGACGGCGCCGGACCCTCAAGTGCTAACGGCGGCTGAAATCGCAGAGCGCGTCCACGACCTCTACTCCGCCGCGGAACGGCGCCGCCACGACGCCTGCCGCGACCTCGTCGCCCGCCTCGCGCCGCTGGCCGCCGCCGGCCCGGACGACCTCATCGACGCGGCCCGCCTCTGCCACACCGAGCCGGATGCCCTGGCCGAAGATATCTACGCGCTGCGGGCCTTCGCCGGAGACCCGAAGAGCGCGGCCGCCGTCGCCGAGATGCGGCGCTACCTGGAAGAGGCGTTCGTGCCGGAGTCGGAGCGCGAGCTGGCGCTCGACCGGGCGATCGCCGACGGGCAGGTATCGTTCGGCGTGCTGATCGCCGACCGCGAACGCGTCCGCAAGGATCAACGAGAACGGGTGAGCGAGCGCGCCGTCGCCGAAGGGAAAGTCCCATACGGCGTGTTCGTCGCCGACCCGCGGCGAATGCGAACGGCGGAGCTGGCCTTCAACCACTTCCGGGGCGTCTACGTTCGCCGCTACGAGGACTTCCACGCCGCCTACTGGACGGCAGCTTCGCAGCTCAACGCCCGGCTGCAGGAGGCAGGCCGCGACGTGCGGGCGCTCAGGCGTCTGAACAGCCTGGTCGAGCTCGGCCCACCGGCGGGCGAGGACGCGATCGGCGAATACGAGGAGCTGCTCGCGGCGACGACCGCCTGCGCGCCACGGCGCGATCTCTCGGAAGTCCTGAAGGAGGTCACGGTCTGCCCCGGCTGCAGCCTGCGGCTGGGCACAGCAGGCCACGGCGATGCAGTCGACGCCGTGCTGAGAGGGCTTTCGCAGTCTATCGAGATGCAGCTTAGCCGCCTTTCGTCGATGGCCGTCCGTGCGATCCTGGAACGCAGCAACGACCCGCGCGTCGAGCGCTTTCTGAACGTCGTGCAGGCAGCCCAGATCACAACGTTGACCGAAATCCTGGATGATGACCTCGTCGGTTACCTGCGGCGCTTCCTCCTTGAGGCCCGCATCAGCACGCTCCTCGACCCGATTCTCGATCACGTCCAGGCCGGCGGTGATGACGACGAGTCGGCGATGCGAGAGGCGCTCGGGCAGCTGGCGGATGTGCTGCACCGGGCGATCCGCGGCACCGCGCAGTCGCCGGGTGACGACGTGCCCGCAGGCTAACACCTAGCAGCCCACACCTCGTAGAATGGCGGCGTGGCCAATGACCGCTGGCTGATCGCCGGCCTGGGCAACCCCGGCGCCGAGTACTCCCACAACCGTCACAACGTCGGCTACTGGTGTGTCAACCGGCTGGCGCGGCTGCACGGCATCAAGATCAAGGCGCGAACGCTGGCCACGCTTGGCGAGGGCGAGGTGCGCGGCGTGCCGGTCGTCCTGCTAAAGCCCCGGACGTACGTGAACAAGAGCGGCGAGGCGGTCGCCCCGGCCCTGCGCCGCTGGAAGATCGAACCGGAACACCTCATCGTCGTCTACGACGAGCTGGACCTGCCGGCCGGCCGCGTGCGCATCAAAGCCGGCGGCGGCAGTGGCGGCCACAACGGGATCAAGTCGATCATCGCCGCCGCCGGGAGCCAGGATTTCGCACGCATTCGCGTCGGCATCGGCAGGCCGCACGTCGACGGCAAGCCGACGTGGGAGCCGGAGCAGGTCGCGGATTACGTACTGAGCGACCCCTCGCCGGAGATGGTGAAGACGCTGCAGGACGCCGCCANNGACGGCAAGCGAATAGCGTGCCGAAGGGGCCTCGACCGGTCGGGGCCCCTAAAAGCGTTGTTCGCCACAGGAGATGGATCTTTCCGCGCTGCTACCGACGATCGACGAGACGGCCGGCCTGGGGCGCCTGCGAGAGGCGCTCCGGGGCGCTGGCGCACGCGCCGTCGCCGGCGTCAGCGACGCGGCCAAGCCCGCCGCGCTCGCCGCGCTCGCCGCGAACGAGGAGCAGCCGGTCATCGTCCTCACCGGGCGGCCGGCGCGCGCTGAAGTGCTGGCCGAGGAGATGGCAGCCTGGCTCGGCGCGTCCGGCGACGGCGCGGAGCGCGTTCTCCTCTTCCCGGAGCGAGACGCGTTGCCTTACGAGCGCCTGGCGCCCGACCGGGAGACGGTGCGTGACCGCCTGAACGCTGTCGTCGCGCTGGCCGAGGAGCGGCCGTGCGTAATCGTCGCATCCGCGCTGGCTCTGGCGCAGCGGACGCTGTCCCCGGACGAGGTAGCACGCTCCGTTCTCGACCTGCGCGCCGGCCAGAAGCTCGCGCTGGACTCGCTCCTGCGGGAACTGGAGCGGCTGGGCTATGCGATGGAGCCGCTCGTCCAGGAGGCCGGAGAGGCGAGCCGGCGCGGCGGCATCGTGGATGTCTTCTCGCCGACGGACCGAGAGCCCCGGCGCATCGAGTTCTTCGGTGACGAGATCGAAAGCATCCGCACCTTCAGCGCGTCAACGCAGCGCACGTCCAGGGCGATCGATGAGGCGCGCATCGTTCCCGCCCAGGAGCTGCTGCCGTCCAAGGCCGGCGACTGGCTCGCGCCGCTGTCAAAGCTCGGCCTCAAGAAGATGCCGGACGAGGCGCGCGACCGGATGGAGGAAGAGCTGGAGCTCCTGCGGGACGGCGCGTCGTTCAAGGAGCGCGACTTCTACGTGCAGTTCCTCGCACCTTCCTCGCTGCTGGACTACCTGCCCCAGGGCTCGCTCCTGATCGTGGACGAGGAAGCGGACGTGCAGACGGCGGTCGAAGAGGCCGAGGCGCAGGGCGAGGCGACGCGCAAGGAGCTGGAAGCCGCCGGCGAGATACCCTATGGCCTGCCGCCGGCGCTCGAAACGTGGCCCGAAGCCCGACGCCAGATCGAGGCGGCAGATCGCGTGCTGACGCTGGCGCGCTGGGCGATGCCAGATGAAGGGCAGCCGGGCGCTGGAGACGGCGATGCGCTGCGGCTCCCGTTCGCCGGTCCGGGAGCGTTCGCCGGACAACTCCGCAAGCTGGCAACGGAGGTCGCGCAGGGCGTGCATTCGGGCCAGCGGTTCGTCATCGTCTCGCAGCAGGCGGAGCGCCTGGCGGAGCTGCTGGAGGAGCAGGACGCACACGCCACCGTGAGCGGCGACCTCGTCAGTCCGCCGCCGGCGCTCTCGCTCGTGCAGGGATCGCTGCAGCAGGGCTGGAGGCTGGATCCGTCAGGCGGTGATGCCGGCGGGCTGACGCTGCTTACCGATAGCGAGGTGTTCGGCTTCGTCAAGCAGCGGCGCGCGCCGCCCAAGAAAGCGGTGAACCGCGAGGCGTTCCTCGCCGACCTGACACCGGGCACGTACGTCGTACACATTGACCACGGCATCGGCCGCTTCGCCGGCCTCATCCACCGCACGACCGACGGCAACGAGCGCGAGTACCTGGAGCTGCACTACGCCGAGGGCGACCGGCTCTTCGTGCCAACCGACCAGCTGGACCGCGTGAGCCGCTACATCGGGCCGTCGGACAGGCAGCCGACCCCGACCCGGCTTGGCGCCGGCGACTGGCAGCGGGCGAAGCAGCGGGCGCGGCGCGCGGTGGCGGCGCTGGCCAAAGACTTGCTCCAGCTCTACGCCTCGCGCGAGGTGCTCCCCGGCTACGCCTATCCGCCCGACACTGCCTGGCAGGCCGAGCTGGACGCCAGCTTCCCCTACATCGAGACGTCTGACCAGCTCGCTGCGATCAACGCCGTGAAGCGCGACATGGAGTCGCCCCGGCCGATGGACCGCCTCGTCTGCGGCGACGTCGGCTACGGCAAGACGGAGGTCGCGCTGCGGGCCGCCTTCAAGGCGGTGATGGACGGCAAGCAGGTCGCCGTGCTCGTCCCGACGACGGTCCTGGCGCAGCAGCATTACAACACGTTCCGCGAGCGCCTCGCCGCCTTCCCGGTGCGCATCGAAGTGCTCTCCCGGCTGCGCAGCGACGCCGAGCAGAAGCGCATCGTCGAGTCCTTGCCGCAGGGCACGACGGACATCGTCATCGGCACACACCGGCTGCTGCAGAAGGACATACGCTTCCAGGAGCTGGGCCTCGTCGTCATCGACGAAGAGCAGCGCTTCGGGGTCGCGCACAAGGAGTTCCTGAAGGAGATGCGGCGAGAGGTCGACGTCCTCACCCTCTCGGCGACGCCGATCCCGCGCACGCTGTACATGGCGCTGGGCGGCATCCGCGACATGTCGACGATGGAGACGCCGCCGGAGGAGCGACTGCCGATCAAGACCTACGTCTCGCACAGCGACGACCGCCTCGTCCGCGAGGCGATCGCGCGCGAGCTGGAGCGCGGCGGGCAGGTCTACTTCGTACACAACCGCGTACACAACATCGAGATGGTGGCGAGCAAGCTGCGCGACCTCATCCCGGAAGCGCGCCTCGGCATCGGACACGGGCAGATGGACGAGCGTGAGCTGGCGCGGGCGATGGACGACTTCACGCATGGCCGCACTGACGTCCTCGTCTGCACGACGATCATCGAGTCAGGCCTGGACATCCCGAACGTCAACACCATCATCATCAACCAGGCCGACCGGCTCGGGCTGGCGCAGCTCTACCAGCTGCGCGGACGCGTCGGCCGCGGCGCCCACCGCGCCTACGCTTACCTGCTCTACGAGAAGGACAAGCGCCTGACGGAGACCGCGAAGGCGCGGCTGCAGACGATCTTCGAGGCGACGGAGCTGGGCGCCGGTTTCCAGATCGCCCTGCGCGACCTCGAGATCCGCGGCGCCGGCAACCTGCTGGGCGCCGAGCAGAGC
>JABAOE010004815.1_pt1 | contig 11206 bp, 13 predicted proteins | sample 7062141 | NCBI WGS metagenome assembly JABAOE01 (sample SAMN14538627, study PRJNA623070) | marine sediment metagenome | biome: marine biome [ENVO:00000428]; feature: marine pelagic biome [ENVO:01000023]; material: deep marine sediment [ENVO:00002113] | place: India: Gulf of Khambhat ...
GGCGCTCATCCGCCGCGACCCGGGCGTCACGGAAGTCGACCACCGCCAACAGCCCGGCCCTCGCCCGCGCCGACACGTCGCCGGCAGCGAGGGTGAGAATGTCGTCCTCCACTGCCCTCGGCGGCGCCGCCTCGCCGTAGCAGTCGTGCCAGGCCAGATCGACCAGCGCCATCACGTCCAAGGCGGCCTCGAGGTCCCCGGGGCGGAACTGTGCACCCAGCACCTCCCGTCGTCGTTGCCGTCTCGACTCCGCTGACTCGACCACGCGTCCATCCTGACGCACAGGGCGGCCCGCCCGCAGGCGGGGCCCGGTCAGGTCAGCCGGTGGTCTGCGGCCACGAGCCCGAGAAGAGCCGCCAGACCAGAGCTCCCAGCATCACGAGACCGAGCCCGACGAGGAACTGCGGCCACTCCGTCCAGAGAAGCGCGAAGAACAGGAACACGATGCCGAGAAGTGCGCACGGCACCCCGAGCCACTTCAGGCGCTCCATGTGGACTCCTTTCGCCCGACCACGCCAGCTTCCCACACCCACCACGACGCCACGAGAACCGGCCCCGGCGCCGGGTCGGCGGTTCAGTTCTTCGGCAGATCCCGGAACGGGGTGTTCTTGTCGTAGCCGGGTTCGCGCGGCAGGCCGAGGATCCGCTCGCCGATGATGTTGCGCTGGACCTGGTCGGTGCCCCCGTAGATGGAGGGCCCGGGCGAGAACAGGGTGATCTCGCCGATCGCGCCGCCGCTGGCGGCATCGTCGGCACCGCGGAGCATGCCGTCGGCACCGATCACCGACAGACCGACCTCACGGAACTGCCGGAACATCTCGCTCATGTGGAGCTTGCCGATGTTGGGCTCGGCCCCGGTTCGCTGGTTCGGGTCCTTGGCCCGCAACGTGCCGAGCCGGTTGATCTCGATCAGCGACCAGAGCTTGACGAGCTCCTGGCGCAGGACCGGATCGGTGTTGCGACCGGCCTTCGTGGCGAGCTCGACGATGTGCTGCCACAGTCCCGGCCCGAGGGCGGGCACACCACCTTCGGTCCGCTCCTGGGTGGCGAAGTCGCTGACGGGCCGGCCGAGGGCCCGACCCTTCCCCCCCGGTGTCGCCGTCCGGGGCTTGCGGCCGGCCGACCCGAGCGATGCTCGCTCGAACATGAGGGTCGTGTTGGCCACCGCCCAGCCGTTGTTGAGCCCGCCGATGATGTTGGCGTCGGGCACCCGGGCCTCGTCGATGAACACCTCGTTGAAGAGTGCCCGCCCGGTCATCTCGGTGAGCGGCCGTATGGTCACGCCGGGCTGATCCATCGCGAACGCGAACCAGGTGATGCCCTTGTGCTTGGGCGCATCGGGGTCGGTGCGGGCGATCAGCATCCCCCAGTCGGCCACCTTGCCGCCCGACGTCCAGACCTTCTGGCCGGTGACGATCCACTCGTCGCCGTCCTTCTCCGCCTTGCACGCCAGACCGGCCAGGTCGGAGCCCGCACCCGGCTCGGAGAAGAGCTGACACCAACCGACCTCGCCGCGGAGGATCGGCGGCACGAACTCGTCGATCTGCTCCCGGGTGCCGTGCGCGGCGATGGTCGGCGCCGCCAGCATCCACCCCAGACCCGACGACGGCGGTCCCATCACCTCCCGCTCGGCCATCACGGTGTTGACGACGGCGGCGAGATCCCGCCCCCACCCCATACCGCCGGCATCGACCGGCAGGGTCGGGTGGGCGTAGCCGGTGGGCGCCAGCAGGGCCCACCAGTCCTCGACGGTGAGGGTGGGATCCCAGTTCGCGTCGAGCCAGGCCTCGAGTTCGGCCCGGACCTCGTCTGCTGAGGGGGCTGCGGTGGGGACGTCGGCAGCGGAGACTTCGGACATGGGCTGCATGTTAGCGGACGTTAACTTGAGTGCAACTCGGGCAGGATCAGCAGCCCGGGTCCTCGCAGGGGTGACACTCGGCCTGGAGGGTCACGTGGGCGATCCCCTGGTCGGCGAGCGCGGTCGAGAGCCGACTGGTGACCACCTGGGCCTCGTGCAGATCCTCCGTGTCGACCCGGACGTGCCCGGTGAGGCTGAGCGTCTCACCGAGGGACCGGACGTGGAGGTGATGGGCGTCGGTGACCATCGGATCGGCGAGCAGCAGCTCCCGAAGGTCGCCGAGGTCGACACCGAGCGGCACCCGGTCCATCAGCACGTGCATCGACGCCCGTCCCAGCCGCAACGCCGACCACACGATCAACCCGGTGATCAGCAGCGAGGCCACCGGATCGACCCAGTCGGCCCCGGTGACCAGCACCACCACCCCGCCGGCGAGCACGACCAGCGAACCGAGGGCGTCGGCCACGAGATGCAGCACCGCACCCTCCACGTTGAGGGAGTGCCCGTGGCCGGCATGGAGCCACCGGGCACTCAGACCGTTGACCGCCAGCCCGGCGAGCGCCAGGAGGACGACCCCGAGCCCCTCGACCTCGTGGTCGCCGTCGAGCCGCCGGATCGCCTCCCCGACGATGAAGGCGGCACCGGCCAGGANNTCGACCTCGTGGTCGCCGTCGAGCCGCCGGATCGCCTCCCCGACGATGAACGCCGCGCCGGCGAGGAGCAGGACCGCATGGGACAGACCGCCGAGGGCATCGGCCCGCCCGTAGCCGAACGTGAACGTCCGCGAGGCGGGACGGGCCACGATGGCGGCGATCCCCACCGCCAGGAACAGCGACACGACGTCGGACGCCTGATGGATCGAATCCGCCAGCAGTGCGATCGAGCCGAACGCGATCGCGCCCGCCACCTGTACGACCAGCAGCACCGCGTTGGCCCCCGCCGCCACGGAGAGATCGCGGCGCGCGGTGGAGGCGGGCGCGTGCGGGTCGGTCACACTTCGAGTGAACCAGAAAAGCGGCCGGTCAGGCAGGCAACGGCGTGTTCAGGAAGCTGACGTTGTCGAGCAGGATCTTCCTGCGGTCGACCGGATCGAAATCCTTCAGCTCCACCACGTAGTCGAGCGGCTGGGGCATGCCCTCGATGTGGGGCCAGTCGGAGCCGAAGATCACGCGGTCGGCGCCCATGTGCTCGACGACCTCGTCGACGTCGTCCTCCCAGAACGGGTTGATCCACACCTTCTCCCTGAAGGTGTCGACCGGATGGTCGTCGAACCAGCCGACGCTCTTCTTGGCGGTCTGGTCGAACTTGCGGAACATCGGGGCCAGGAAGTCCGAGCCGTTCTCGACCGAGGCGACCCGGAGCCGGGGGAACCGGTCGAAGATCTTCTCGAACACCGCCTGCATCAGCCAGTCCTGCGCGGCCCGCTCGATGACGAAGCTGGCGATCGACGGCCCCATGTAGCCGGCGTTGCGGCTGAGACCCCCGGCCGAGAACGCCCGGTCGGCCGCGTAGCCGTTGGAGGAGTAGCCGCTGGCCCCGGCGTGCACGACGACGGTGATGCCGGCCTCGTTGATGCGCTCCCACACCGGGTCGAAACGGGTGGAGAAGGGGGAGATCCGGCCGGTCTCGACGGTGACCGGCGCGGGCCGCACCACCACCACCCGGGCCCCGAGCCCGACCACCTTGTCGACCTCGGCCGCCGCGGCCGCGGGGTCGCCCAGGCAGAGGTAGGGGGCACCGAAGATCTTGCCGTCGTAGTCGTAGCCCCAGTCCTCGAGCAGCCACTTGTTGAAGGCCTGCATCATCACCGTGCAGGCCTCGATGTCGCGCCGGATCAGCTCCTCGTAGAGCACCCCGAGCGTCGGGAACAGCCACACCCCCGACAGCCCCTGCTCGTCGATCACCTTCACCCGCGCCTCGTTGCTCATGTAGTGGTCGGGTAGGGGCTCACGTTCCTTCAGCATCTCCATCGGGCTCTTGCCCTCGGGGTTGCCCTTGAAGAAGGCGTTGAGCGCGCCCGGACGTGCGATCGGGTTCCACGTGGGATTGACGACGGCATGCGAGATCCGACCACCGACGAGGTGATACTTGCGCCCGTCGAGCTCCACCCACTGCACGACCCGGTGCTGCATCTCCTTCGGGACGTGGCGGGTGAAGGCGTCGAGCGCCTCGTAGTAGTGGTTGTCGGCGTCGAAGGGCCGGTAGTCGAGTTGGAGGCCGAGCTCGAGGGCGGGGTCGCGGGACATGATTCGAGCGTAACGGAGTGCCCGGGATCTCGTTGAAGCCGATGTCGCGGAACCCCGCACCCAGGCGCTACGGTTCCTCCCCGTGCCGAGCACCGTCACAACCGCCGAACTCCAGGCCGCCCCGTTCACACGGGGGACGAAGGTCCGTCTCGTCGACGACATCCCCGGCTACCCGGCCGGGTCCGAGGGCAAGATCGCGGTGGCCAACGGGTTCGAGTGGATCCGCTACTGGATCCGGTTCCCGGACGGCAGCGCCGTGGGCCACGTCGACCACAAGTCGGTGGTGCGGCGCAAGGACTACGACGCCTACCTGATCGCCCGCGAGCGGGAGGCGATCGAAGCCGAGAAGGCCGCCGAGGACGCGGAGAAGGCCGCCGCCGATGCGGCCGAGGCCGGCGACGGCGGGGCCGATGCCGGCGGGGGCGGAAGCGTGGTGGTCAACGGTGTGACCGTGCCGCAGCGGCTGCTCGACATGAGCGCCGCGGCCCGGGTCCGCCTCGGCGCCTAGGTTCCCTCAGCGGGTCCGCGGTTCGATCCGGCCGCCGCCCCCGAACGACTCCACCCCGGCTTCCATGCCGGCCCGGTCGAAGCCGGTGGTGAGGATGGCGGGCGCGACCGAGATCGCGTTGAGCCGGCCGAGGTCGTTGGCCGCCCAGATGGCCCGCATGGTCGCCTGCACCGCGACGGGGGGCTGCGACGCGATGGCGTCGGCCACCCACTGGGCCCGCTCCCGCAGCTCGGCGGCCGGGCACACCTCGCTCACGAGCCCGATGCGCTGCGCGGTCTCGGCCGTCATGCGCTCGTGGTTGCCGAGCAGTGACAGCCGCAGGATCTCCCCGAGCGGCATGCGCTGGAGCATCTTCATCGGCTCGTAGACGGCCGCCATGCCGTAGGTGACGTGCGGATCGAAGAAGGTGGCGTGGTCGGCGCTGATGATCACGTCGGCCTCGGCCAGCATGTAGAAGGCGCCGCCGCAGGCCATGCCGTTGACCGCCACGACCACCGGCTTCCAGAGGTCGCACGACTTGGGCCCGAGGTCGTCGCCGGGATCGTCGTACATGAAGTCGTTGGAGGTGCCGTACAGGTGATCCGAGTCGTCGAGGGCGGTGAAGTCGCCCTCGTTGCGGTCGATCCCCACACAGAACGCCTTGTCGCCCGCGGCCGTGAGCACGACCACCCGCACGTCGTCGTCGCGGCGGAAGGCCCGCCAGGTGGCCCGCAGCTCCTCCTGCATCGTCGGGGTGAACGCGTTGTAGGCCTCGGGACGGTTCAACGTCACCCAGGCCACGTGGTCGTCGATCTCGACGGTGATCGTCTCGAAGCTGCCGTAGTCGGCACGGTGACCGGAATCCGAACTCACGGGGCCCAATCTTTCAGCCGGGCGACCGCCTCCGCCACCTCGGCCCGCGAGCCGGCGAACGAGAAGCGCACGAACCGGTGGCCGTCGGCCGGGTCGAAGTCGATGCCGGGCGTGGCGGCGATCCCGAGCTCGTCGAGCCATCGGGCGCACAGGGCCTGGGAGTCGTCGCTGAGGTGGTCGGTGCGGGCCCAGACGTAGAACGCACCGTCGGCGGGCGCGAGCCGGTCGATCCCCGCGGCCCGCAGCCCCTCGAGGAGGATCTCCCGGTTGACCGCGTAGCGGGCCACGTTGGCTTCCAGCTCGGCGTGGCAGTCGAACGCCGCGACCGCGGCGAGCTGCGAGAGGGTCGGCGCCGCGATCGTCACGTTCTGGCCGATCCGCACGAGGCTCTCCTGCAAGGCGTCGGGCATCAGCAACCAGCCCAGTCGCCACCCGGTCATCGAGAAGTACTTGGAGAAGCTGTTGACCACGATGGCGTCGGGATCGAAGGCGGCTGCGGTGGGCGCGGCGTCGCCGTAGGTGATGCCGTGGTAGATCTCGTCGGAGACGAACCAGACGCCGTTGTCGCGGCACCAGCCGGCGACCTCGGCCATGCGCGTGGCGTCGAGCATCGTGCCCGTCGGGTTCGATGGTGAGCTCAGCACCAGCCCTCGGACGGGAGCACGGCGATGGGCTTCCTCGAGCTGTGCCACCGTGGGCTGGAACCGGTCCTCGGCGGTGGTCCGGAGCTCGACCACCTCCACCGACAGGGCCTCGAGGGCGTTGCGATAGCACGGGTAACCCGGGACCGGCACGACCACCCGGTCACCGGGGTCGAACGCCGCCATGAAGGCGGCGACGAACGCCCCGGAGGCACCGACGGTGAACATCACCGCGTCGGGGTCGACATCCACGCCGTACCAGTCGAGATAGTGCGCGGCCACCCGCCGGCGAAGCGGTTCGATGCCGGCCGCGGTGGTGTAGCCGAGCACGTCGCTGTCGAGGGCCTCGTGGGCGGCCTCGATCGCACCCTTGGGGGCCGGCGTGGACGGCTGGCCCACCTCCAGGTGCAGCACCTCTCCCCCGTCGGCCATCCGCAGTTCGGCGGCCCGCATCACCTCCATCACGTAGAACGGACTGAGGTCACGGACCCGCTCGGCCGGTGTCCGACTCACGCCGCCCCCCGGCTCCCGAGGTCCCGGCGGCGGAGCCACTCCAGGACCGCGTCGGCGACCGCGGCCGGCTGTTCGGGCAGCAGTGCATGCCCGGCGTCGGCGACGACGACCATGTGCACTCGGTCGGGGTCGGTGGCGACGAGCCGCTCGGCGTTCTCGACCACCGCCAACACGTCGTCGGCCGGCTGCACGACCAGCACGTCCTTGCCGCCCGCGTCCCACCAGTGGTCGACCGGCTGGTCGCGGGTGGCGGCACCCTGGGCCGCGGCCACGATGCCGTACCAGCCGTCGAACCAGACCGACGGATCGTTGCCGGGCGCGAAGAACGCCCGGTCGACGGCGGCGAGATGCTCCTCGTCGGACAGCTCGACGTCGAACACCCGAAGCAGCGCCGCGGCGTGTTCGGGCGCGGGCGGCACGAGCCCACCGCAGGCGAGGAGGACCACGCTGTCGACGAGGTGGGGGAACTCCGTGGCGGTCATGCGGGCCACGCGGTTGCCGAACGCATGGCCGACCAGGGTGACCGGCCGGCCCACCCGGGCGTGGATGACGGCGGCGACGTCGGTCGCCAGGTCGGTCATCGTCAGCCCCTCGAGCCCCCCGATCGACCCCCCGATCCCCCGCGGTTCCGGGCGGATGGCGTGATGGCCCGCCTCCGTCAGCGCGTCGGCCAACTCGGCGAAGTCCGCCGCCCCCCGGCCGAGCGAGGGCAGCATCACCACGGGGTGCCCCTCACCGGACTCCAACACCTCGATCGGTCCTGCCGGTCCGCGCACGGTCGTCGACGAGGTGCTCACGCCGGGCATCCTCGCACACGCACCAGCCCGGACCCTCGCCGGTGCGCGGTACGGTGAGGGCCCGTGGCGACGACATTCGGCATCTGCGGGGGTTCCGGGGCGGGGAAGACGACCCTCGCCGTCGAGGTGATCGAACGGGTCGGGGCGACGCGGGTCTCGTTGCTCGCCTTCGACGCCTACTACCGCGATCTGTCGCACATCTCGATGGAGGAGCGGCAACTGGTCAACTACGACCATCCCGACTCGCTCGACCACGAGCTCTTCATCGAGCACCTCGGGCATCTCCGGTCGGGCAACGACGTGGAGATCCCCGAGTACGACTTCGCCACCCACACTCGCACCGGGCGCACGATCCCGGTCGAAGCCAGGGAGATCGTCCTGGTCGAGGGCATCCTGCTGTTCTCGCTGGACGGCATCCACGAGCTGCTCGACGTGGCCGTGTTCCTCGATGTCCCGGAGCCGGTCCGGCTCGAACGGAGGGTCAACCGGGACGTCGTGGAGCGGGGCCGCGACGCCGACGACGTGCGGCGCCAGTTCGCCGCGACGGTGGCACCGATGCACGACGAGTTCGTGCAGCCCCATCGCGACCGGGCCCACCGGGTGATCGACGTCGACGAGCAACTGGCCGCGGTGGCCGACGAACTGGCGTCGCGTGTGAGGAAGCTGGTCGACACCGCGGTCTGAGCCGAAATCTGAATCCGGGCGGATTTCCCGCCGATGTGCACCACATGTCAGAGATCCGGACGGCTGACGCGTCTGAACGGGTGGTGACGACGAACACTGCCCTTTCGGCCCTTCCGAGGGATTCTGCGCTGGCCTCGGCCCCGGCGACGACCGCCCGTCGGCGTCCCGGCCGGCGGGACCTCCGGGCCCGCGACCACGACGATGTACTCGCCGTCTACCGCGCCCATCACCGCGACCTGGTGCGCTTCGCCGGGTTCGTGGCGCCCGAGCCGGCCATGGCCGAGGATCTGGTCCACGAGGCGTTCGTGAAGCTGTACGGCGCCTGGCGCCGCATCGACGACCCGTCCAAGGTCGCCGGCTATCTGCGTACGACGGTGCTGAACCTGGCCCGGGGCCGGGCCCGGCACCTGGGCGTGGTCCGGCGCAACCGGCCCGATCCACGACCCGACGCCGCCTCGGCGGAGGCGGGCGCGCTGCGCAACGACACCCGGGATCGGGTGGTCGCGGCGCTGCGTCACCTCTCTGACCGGCAGCGGGCCTGCCTCGTGCTGCGCCACTACGAGGACCGCACCGAGAGCGAGATCGCGGAGATCCTCGGCATCTCGATCGGCTCGGTTCGAACCCACGTCCACCGGGGGATGGAAGCCCTCGGCCGGCTCCTCGAAGGGGACGAAGAAGAAGGACAGGCACAGGAACAGATACGGGAACAGGAGGATCCCCGATGACCGCCGGATCCCACGAACAGCTCCTTCGCCAGGCCCTGGCCGGGCGGGCGGCCACCATCGAGCCCCGTCCCGACCCCGACCGCCTGCGGGCGGCCATGGTCCGCACCGACCGGCTGCGGGTGGTCCGGACCACCGGTGCTGCGGCGCTGCTGTGCACGGTGGCCGTGCTGGGGGTCTTCGCCGTCCGGACCGGCGACTCGGCCAGTCCCGCCGATGTGGCCGACCTCCCGGGCCTCGACCAGGGCCCTCCCGACGCCGGCCTCCCCCTGATCGACGATCCGGCCGACGAGAATGCAGAGGACGCGGCACCGGACACGACCGTGACCGTGACGACGACGACCGCCGGTGCCGCGATCACGACCGGTGAGCCGGCCCACCTGGATCCGACGCCGTCCACCANNGACCGGTGAGCCGGCTCACCTGGTTGCCGCGCCGTCGACCACGGCGGCACCGGCCCCGCTCGACACCACCACGACGGTCCCCGCCCCGACCACCGCCCCGACCGCCACCACCGCCCCGACCACCACCGCCCCAGCGCCACCCACGACGACGACCGCGGCCGCCGCGCCGATCCCGTTCTCGGCCGAGGCCCGCTATGGCTCGTGTGAGGAGGACCCGCCCTACGACGAATACTCGGGCACGGCGGCACCGGGCGCCACCGTCACGGTCACGTCGGCCTGGAACGCCACCGCGACCACGACCGCCGACGGCAGCGGGCAGTGGTTCCTGCGGGTGGAGTTCCCCGACGCGCCGGTGGGTGAGGTGTTCCAGGTGACCACCACCGACGGGAGTTCCCGCACCGTGTTCGATTTCGTCCGGACGGCCTGAACGGCGCCGGATCAGGCGACGAACGCGGCGACCGTCTCCACGTGCGACGTCCCGGGGAACATGTCGATCACGGTGTAGCGCTCGAGTCGCAGGCCGGCCTCCGCCAACAGCCGGGCGTCGCGGGCGAACGACGACGGATCGCAGCTCACCAGCACGAACAGCGACGGCTCGGACCGCACGAGCGGGCCGACCCCCGCGGCACCCAGGCCTTCACGGGGCGGATCGGCCACCACCACCGCGGCCGGGCTCGGCCGCCACTTCTCGACCGCGGCCCTGACGAGCTTCACGTCGAGCCCGCGGAGATTCACCCGGGCGTCGGCCACCGAATCCCGGCCCCGTTCGACGGCGTGGACCGGTCGGTGCGCGGCCAGTGTCCCGGCGAAGACACCGACACCCGCGTAGGCGTCGACCAACGGCCCGTCGGTGCCGACGAACTCGTCGACCATCCCCCCGACCTCGTCGACGAGCGCGTCGACGCCGGCGGGGCGGCTCTGGAAGAACGACCGGGCCGACACCCGCCACCGCCGTCCCCCTGCCTCCTCGTGGATCCAGGCCCGCGTGCCGGCCCGGAGCTGCTGCGTGGTCACCACCAGCACGTCGTCGGGGACCTCGATGCCGAAGTCGCCGCCGGTCGGTCCGTCGACGAGCACCATCCGGTCCCCCGTCCGGTTCCCGACCCGGATGGTGACCTCGCGGGCATCGCCGAACCGGCCCTCGACCAGAAGCTGTTCGGCGATCGGGTCGACGGCTTCGCACCCGTCGGGCGTGACGATGTCGTGGCTCCCCCTGATCCGGTAGCCGGCGCGACCCTCCACCACCGCCGCCCGGACGGTCGTGCGGCCGTGGTCGTCGTCGAGTGAACGCAGCGCCGGATCGGGCGCCTCCACCCCGGCCCGAACCAGTTGATCGACGACCATCGAGCTCTTGATCCGCAACTGCGCCCCGGGCTCGACATGGAGGAGATCACACCCGCCGCATCCCTCGAGTTGATGGATGCACGGGACCGGCACGCGCTCCGGTGATGCCTCGACGACCCGCACGACACGGGCCCGCGACCATCGCCGGTCGGCCCGCACGACCTCGGCCACGACGGTCTCACCGGGCAGCGCCCCTTCGACGAAGATCACCCGGCCGTCCTCGGCCCGGGCCACCCCGGCCCCGTCACGTGCCGTCGCGGTCACGCGCAGTTCCACGCCTTGACGGTATCGGGGCGGGATCGGGTATCGGCGAGGAGACCGACAACCCGCGGGTAGTGTCGGATCCGTGCGACCGATCGAGATCTCCCCGTCCGTCCTCCCGGCCGATTTCGCCCGCCTCGGGGAGGAGTGTGTGGATCTCGAGAAGGCCGGGTGCGACCGGATCCACTGGGACGTGATGGACGGTGTGTTCGTCCCGAACCTCACCATCGGGCCCGACGTCGTGGCGGCCGTCCGGGCCCACGTCACGATCCCCTTCGAGGCCCACCTCATGGTGGTGAAACCCGACGAGCTGGCCCCCCTCTACGTCGATGCGGGGTGCGCCACCGTGATGGTCCACGCCGAAGCGTGCACCCAC
>JABAOE010001926.1_pt1 | contig 11205 bp, 12 predicted proteins | sample 7062141 | NCBI WGS metagenome assembly JABAOE01 (sample SAMN14538627, study PRJNA623070) | marine sediment metagenome | biome: marine biome [ENVO:00000428]; feature: marine pelagic biome [ENVO:01000023]; material: deep marine sediment [ENVO:00002113] | place: India: Gulf of Khambhat ...
TCGGACAGCGATGCTCGAGTACATCTCGCGGCTGGAGGCGCGGCTGCGCGCCGAGCCCGACCAGTGGATGGTGCTGGAGCGCCTCTGGGACGCCGACGGCCGCGAGCCACAGCCGGCGAAGGAGCCGGAGGAGGCCCTGGTCTAGTGGGCAAGGCCGACCTCCACGTCCACACCTCGCACAGCGACGGCATGTGCGACGTACCAGAGCTCCTTGACTACGTCGAGTCGCAGACCGATTTGGACTTGATCGCGGTCACCGACCACGACAGCCTCCGCGGGGCCTGGGAGGCCCGCGAGCGCTGCGCGAGGGGCCGATACCGCTTCGAAGTGATCCCCGGAATGGAAGTGACGACGATCGAGGGCCACATTCTCGCTCTTTTCGTCGAAGAACCGCCACCCTCGCTGCGGCCGGCCGAGGAGACGCTGGCCGCGATCCACCGCCTGGGCGGCCTGGCGGTCGTGCCGCACCCGTTCACCTGGCTGACCCGCGGGATCGGCCTGCGCCACATCCGCCGCATCCTGGCGAGCGAAAAAGACGGCGTGCACGTCGACGCCATCGAGGTGACGAACGGGACTCCTGCCGGGCGCCTCGGCGCACGCAAGGCCCGGCGCCTCAACCGGGACGAGTTCGGCCTGGCGGAGGCCGGCGGCAGCGACGCTCACTTCCTCCCCGTCGTCGGCACCGCCCACACGGAGTTCTTCGGGACGACGCCAGACGACCTGCGCACCGCGATCGCGGCCAAGGCGACGCGGGGAGTCAGCGGCCGGCATCCGTCGCTGCGCGAGATCGGATACGCGAGCGTCGTGCGGCAGACGTACCGCGGGATCATGGCGACGCCGCGGGCGATGGGCTGGGGCCCGACGGCGCGCAGCTTCGTCCAGCGGATCGTGAGCGTGCGATGAAGATCGCTCTCGTCTCGCCGTACGACTGGGCGGTGCCGGGGGGCGTCAACCGCCACGTCTTCAACCTCTCACAGCACTTCCTGCGACGGGGCCACGACGTCACCGTCGTCGCCCCGGCCTCCAGGCGCTCGCACGACGAGCCACCCTACCTCCACGTCATCGGGCACAGCGCCGTCGGTCTGCCTGCCAGCGGGTCGGTCGCGAACGTCTCCCTCTCGTACAACCTCTCATCGCGGGTCAAGGCGCTGCTGGCGCGCGAGCAGTTCGACATCGTTCACATGCACGAGCCGTTCATGCCGTTGCTGCCGTTCCAGTTCGTACGCTTCTCGCAGGCGACCAACGTCGCGACGTTCCACGCCGCGCGCGACAGCGGCAGCCGCATCTACGCCTACACCCAGTTCATCCTCCAGCAGTGGTGGCACCGCATCCACGGCCGCATCGCGCACTCGCAGGCGGCGCTCGACCTCATCGGCAAGTACTTCGACGACGAATTCCGCATCATCCCCAGCGGTATCGACTACGCGCGATTCGCCGAGGAAACGCCGCCGATGCCCCACCTCATGGACACCAAGCGCAACATCGTCTTCGTCGGCCGGCAGGAGCAGCGCAAGGGGCTCCCCTACCTGATCGAGGCGTTCGCGAAACTGAAAGCCGAAATGCCACAGACGCGCCTGATCGTCGTCGGCCCCGACGGCGGGATCCGCCCGGCCTGTGAACGCTACATCGAGGAGAACAACGTCGAGGACGTCATCTTCACGAACTCCGTGTCCGATGAAGACCTGCCCCGCTACTACCGCAGCGGCGACGTCTTCTGCGCGCCCAACACCGGACACGAGAGCCTGGGCCTGATTCTGCTGGAGGCGATGGCCTCCGGCGTGCCGATCGTCGCCTCGCGGATCGCCGGGTTCGCCGCCGTCGTCAAAGACGGCGAGCACGGCCTGCTCGTACCGCCGCGTGATAGCGACGCCCTGTGCGAGGCGCTCAAGCGGTTGCTCTCCGACGCCGGGATGCGCGAAGCGATGGGCCATGCCGCGGCGCTGCACGCCCGCGGTTGGAGCTGGGACGAGGTCTCGTCGAAGGTGCTGGCGTTTTACGAGGAGACGGCCGCGAACCGGAACGGGAACAACGCCTGATGCCGGCGCTGACGCCGCGCTCCGCCCCGAAATGGGTGACCGACCCGGCAGTGAACGCGCTCTCGCGGCTGGGCGTGACTCCGAACATGCTCACGCTCGCCGGCTTCGGCGGCAACGCCGGAGCAGCGGTGCTGGCGGCCGACGGGCGATTCCTGGCGGCGGGCATCGTCATGCTGGCGTTCAGCGCGCTGGACTTCCTCGACGGCTCGCTGGCGCGGGCGACAGGACGCGCCACGCCCTTCGGATCGGTCTTCGACGCGACGATGGACCGCTTGTCGGAGGCGGCCGTCCTCTTCGGCCTGCTCTGGTTCTTCAGCGACCGCGGCGCCCGCGAGGAGGAGCTGCTGATCTTCGCCGCCGTCGTCGCCTCGATCATGGTCAGCTACCTGCGCGCGCGCGCCGAAGCCATCGGGATCAAGCTGCGCGACGGTCTCTTCANNTCAAGCTGCGTGAGGGGGTCTTCACGCGCACCGAACGGGTGCTGCTCCTGGGCGGCGGCCTGATCGTGCACGACGCGCTCGACGAGAATGTGATTACGCCGGTGCTCTGGGCGCTGGCGCTGATCGCGGGCTTCACGGCGCTGCAGCGGCTTGCTATGGTGTGGCTGAAGACGAGGGAAATGAATGATTCCGCTTAAGGACCAGGAAGCGATCCAGGCGAAGTTCGCCGCCGAGCTCGCCGCGCCGGTGAAGATCGATTACNNCCAGGCGAAGTTCGCCGCCGAGCTGGCTGCGCCCGTCAAGATCGACTACTTCACGCAGCGGGAAATCGCCCTGGACGTGCCGGATGTCGAGCCGTGCGCCTACTGCAAGCCAACGCAGGACATGCTGAAGGAGCTGTCCGGCCTGAGCGACCTCATTAGCCTGCGCGTCCACCAGTTCGCGGATAACCCGGAGGAGAAGACGAAGTTCGGCGTCGAGCGCGTACCGGGCATGGTGCTGCGCGGGCCCGGGCCCGGCTTCTTCAAGTACTACGGTATCCCCGGCGGCACTGAGTTCCCGGCCTTCGTGGAGTCGATCGTCGACATCTCGCGCTGGGAAACTCTGTTCTCTCCCGACTCCGTGAAGGCGCTTTCGGAGCTCGAGGCGGACGTCTCGGTGCGCGTCTTCGTGACGCCGACCTGCCCGTACTGCCCGCAGATGGCGCGCGCCGCCTTCATGATGGGCATGGTCACGGAGCACGTGAAGGCGGAGGTGATCGAGATCAACGAGTTTCCGAAGCTGGCCGAAGCTTTCAAGGTCGAAGCCGTTCCGCTGACCGTGATCAACGACCGGATATCGATCCCCGGCGCGCTCCCGGAGCAGGCGCTCATCGAGCAGGTCGTGAAGGCGGCTGGCGCGAAGAGAGCAGCGCCGGAGGCCACCGGCGGCCCGACCTCGGCCGCGGAGAAGCCGCCGGAGCGGATCGAGCGCGGCAAGCGCCGCGACAGCGGACTGTACATCCCCTAGTGAACGTCCCGGTGCGCGTCAAACGCCTGCGGCCCGGCGCCCGCCTGCCCGGTCGCGCCACCGAAGGCGCGACCGGCTACGACCTCTACGCCTGCCTAGACGCGCCGCTCCTGGTCGGCCACGAGCCGGTGCAGGTACCGACCGGGATCGCGATCGAGATCGGCGCCGGCTACGACGTCCAGATCAGGCCCCGCTCCGGCCTCTCTTCGAAGGGCGTCGTCGTCACCTTCGGCACGATCGATTCGGACTACCGGGGAGAGCTACTGGTCACGATGCACGCGCTGCACTATCGGGAGCCACACGAGATCAGCGACGGCGACCGCATCGCGCAGCTGGTGATCGGTCAGGCGCTGGCAATGGACATGGCCGTATCCGGGGATCTTTNNATGGCCGTATCCGGGGATCTTTCGGAGACGGCGCGCGGAGCCGGCGGTCACGGCTCCACCGGCCGCTAGCCGGGCACGCTCAGCGGCGAGATACGTCGCAGCGCGTCGAGGATCGGCGCCACGCTCCGGGTGCGCCGCTTCGTCGTATCGACGCTGATCAGGCGCTCCGCCGGCACCTCTGAAGGGCGCTGGAAGCGGCGCTTCTGCTGCACGTAGATGTCCCAGCGGGCGTCGGACGGGTCGCGGCCTCGCTTCAGGCGGCCGGCCAGGCGCTCGCGGATAACGCTCTCGCCCGCGCTGACTTCGATGCACGCGTACTGGGCACCGGTCTCGCGGGCCAGGCGCGAGGCGGCGCGCCGGTGCTCGCGGCGCGTGAAGGAGGCGTCCAGCACAGCTGAGCGGCCGGCCATCAGCTCCTCACGCGCGCCGTCGAAGAGAGCCTGATAGGTGCGGTCCGTCATCTTCGTCGAGTACAGCCCGCCGCGGTACTCCTCCAGGACACGCTCCTCCGGGTCCATCCCCACCATCTCCTTGCGGACAACGTCGGACGCCAGTACGGCCGCGTCGAGGCGGCGGCCCACCCTGCGGGCGATGTTGGACTTGCCGGTGCCGGCGAGACCACAGGTGATGACGAGCATCGCCGGCGGCAGCGACTCGGCGTAGCGACAGGCGAGCGCGAAGTAGCGGCGCGCGCGTTTGGCCGCCGCCCGCTTCTGCGACTCCGGAACCGTCGGCGCGTCGAGCAGGAAGCTCTCGACCTTGCCGCGGACGCAGGCATTGTAGTGTGCGTAGTACGGCATCACGTCCGGCAGGTCGGCATCGCCGGCCCGCTCGATGTAGTGGTCCACGAAGGCGGCCGCCAGGTCGGGCCGGCCGCGGTACTCCAGGTCCATCATCAGGAACGTCACGTCGCGGGCGATGTCGACATGCGTGATGCGGCGGTTGAACTCGACGCAGTCGAAGATGCAGATGCCGGCCGGGCCGGCCTTCGGGTCAACGAAGCAGACGGCGTCGGAGCGCAGGTCAGAGTGGCACTCGCGGATGCGCCGCTCGGCAACGCGACGCTGCATGACGTCGGCCCGCCGAGCATAGAACGCCTCGGCGTAGTTGCGCAGAATGCGGTCCTGCTCCGCCGTGATCGTGCGGCCGATGTAGGGCGTCCACTGCTCCGTGTTCTCGCGCACGTTGTAGCGGATCGCCCAGTCGCCGTACTCGGCGATTCGGGCGCTGGTGGCGGCGCCCGACTGGTGGAACGGGATGAGCTTCTCGGCAACCGCTCGCAGCATCGGCGTCGTGACGGCGTTGCTTTCCAGCAGGCGGTGCATCATACGCTCTTCCGGCAACCGACGCATGAGGACCGCGTACTCGACGATGCGACCTTTAGGCCTTGCCCCGCCCCGTCCCGCGGCGTCGACGCGATAGCCGTCACGCGTCTTGCGGATAGCAACTACGGAGATATACGTATCAGAGCAGAGGCGGCGGTTCAGCTTCAGTTCACGTTGGCAGAAGTGGCGGCGCTTGCTCAGCGTCGAGAAGTCGAGGAAGCCGAAGTCGACCGGCTTCTTGATCTTGTAGACATAGTGGCGCGTGAGGAAGACGTACGAGATGTGGGTCTGCACGAGCTGGATACGGCCGGTGGAATGGGGATAAGAGGAGGCGCTGAGGAGCGCCTGGATAACGGGCGGGAGGTCGGCTGAGGGCACGGGGACAGTATACGAGCGTCTGGTGCGCAGAGGACAGCCAGGGAAGCGCGACAAATCAGCGGCGTTGGTGTAGGCTAGGCTCCACCAGAAGAAACTCGCCGCCGGGCGACCGGCGTAGAAGCGGAGGCACACGCCCTATGGGTGTCTTTGATCTGCAGAGTAAGAGTCGGGGTCTGACGACCCCGGCTTGTTGNNTAAGAGTCGGGGTCACACGGCCCCGACTTGTTGTTTTTGTGGGAACCGGTGCGACCGGTGAGGGCCGAGATTAAGGCCGCCGTCACCAACATCCGTTCGGACCGAGACAAAGGGGCGCGCCAGCTCGCCATGACCGCCCTCGAAGCGTTGCGCGACGTGGCCGACGGCATGCCCGGAGAGGAGCTCCGGGACTCCTGTCGCACGCTGGCCATGGCGCGGCCGATGATGGCGGCGATCGGAAACGCCGTCGCCGCCGCCTGGAGCCGCTACCTGGAGACCGGCGACGGTCCCGCTGCTGTCTCTGACACGATCGAGACGATCAGCACCGCACCCGAAGGGATGGCGCTGGCAGCGAGGAAGGTGATCCCGACCGGGACGGTGATGTCGTACAGCTACTCGTCGACGGTGATCGAGCTCCTGACCCGCGTCAAGCCACGCCGCGTGATCATCTCCGAGGCGCGCCCGACGAACGAGGGTCTCCGCGTGGCCAAGGCGATGGTGCGGGCGGGCATCTCGATGACGATGATCACCGAGGCCCAGATGGCGCTTTTCGTACACGAAGCTGACGCAGTCATGGTCGGCGCCGACTCAGTCCTTCCGGAAGGCGACTTCATCAACAAGATCGGCACGCGCATGCTGGCGCTGGCGGCCCGCGACGCCGAGGTCCCGTTCTACACAGCCACGGAGACGCTGAAGGTGACCGCGCCGAGCGAGCCGATGCCGTTCGCCCCGGAAGAGGGCAAGCCAACTGAGGTCTGCTCAGAGAACTGGCTTGAGGTGCGCAACGTCTACTACGAGGTGACGCCGGCGCGCCTCGTCACAAGCTACATCACGGAGCAGGGCGTCCTGGACCCCGCCGAAATGGTGACGTTCTCCACCGAAGCGGAGAAGCGCTGGCAGCTGCTGATGAACTCGCACGAAGCCTAGCGCGCGGCGCCAGGACAGATCAGGGGACACGGACAGTGGTCGTCGCCTCTTCCGAATCCTTGTCCCGCCCTCTCTGCTCTGCCTACAATTGATGCCACGCGCCCGCCCCAATGGCGGGCCCCTTCCAGACAGGAGGCCAACGGCCCGTGGCAGACAAGCTAGACTACTACGCGATACTCCAGGTAAACCGCAACGCTACCCTGGACGAGATCGAGCGCGCCTACGAGCGGCTCTCCAGCACTTACGATCCGGAGAAGAGCCGCAAGCCGCGCGCGGCGCAACGCCACGCCGAAGTGCAGGAGGCGTTCGAAGTGCTCGGCGACCGCGAAAAGCGGCGCGAGTATGACCGCGATCTGCGCAAGGGCGAGCGCGAAGTCGCCGGCTCTGCTCTGCCGAGCGATGTGCTGTCTAGCCGTTTCGTTATCGCGGCGGCCCTCAGCCTGGTCGCCATCGTGCTTGTCGTGATCGGGATCATACTCCTGCTTGGCAGCGACGGCGGAGACGATCTGGTCGCCAACCCCACAACGCCGGGCTCCACGCCGACGCTTCCGGCCAATACGGCAATCACACCGCCGGAGAGCCCGCCCGAGATCACCGGCGAAGAGATTACGACGGATTCGGGCCTCATCTACATCGACTTCGAGCCCGGCACCGGCGAAGTCGCCAAGGCAGGCGACACCGTTGCAGTCAACTACAGCGGCTGGCTGCAGGAGACGGGAGAGCTGTTCGACAGCTCGCTCAGCAGGCCGACGGCCTTTCGGGTGGTAATCGGCGCCGGAGGCGTGATCGCGGGCTGGGACGAGGGCCTGCAGGGAATTGCCAAAGGCGGCAAGCGTCGCCTCATCATCCCGCCCGACCTTGGCTACGGCCTGGCCGGCTCGGGGACTATCCCACCCAACGCGACTTTGATTTTCGATATCGAACTCGTCGAGATACTCACTTCGGCAAGTCCGACGTCGCCGCCGGCGCCAACCGCGCCCGCCCAGACCCCGGGCACGCCCGATGCGAACCCGCCCGAAGTCACCGGCGAAGAGGTGACGCTGGACTCCGGCCTCGTCTACATCGACTTCGAGCCCGGCACAGGCGAAGTCGCCGCAACCGGCGACCTGGTGGCCGTCAACTACACCGGCTGGCTCCAGGAGACCGGCGAGCTGTTCGACAGCTCGATCAGCCGCGAGCAGACCTTCCCGGTCACGATCGGCGCCGGTGCGGTAATCGACGGCTGGGAAGAGGGGCTGGTGGGGCTCGCGGAAGGCGGCTCGCGGCGGCTGATCATCCCACCCGAGCTGGCCTACGGCGAAGCCGGCTCCGGTACCTCCATCCCACCCAACGCTACATTGATCTTCGACATCATCCTTGTAGACATTCTCGGTAAGGCGGGCGAGTAGGCCACAGGCCTTCGCCAGAAGAGTACAATCGGGGGCGGAAGCCGACCGAGGGAGAAGCATTATGACAACCAAGACGAACGGCCAGATCGACTACGCAAAGACCGAATCAGCGATCGGCCTTAACTGGTACGAGATCGACCCCAACCTGAGCAAGCTGATGGACCGCTACGTCCCGCCCGCCGATCGCGACTGGGCCGAAGGCATCCTCCAGCGCTGGGGAGAGCTCTGCGGCGGACCGATGGCCGAGCGCGCGGAGATCATCGACAAGAACCCGCCCCGCCTCGAGCGCTATGACCGCTGGGGCGACGAGATCGCCGGCGTCGTCCACCACCCGTCGGCGATCGACCAGAAGCGCGACATCTGGGACGAAGGCCCAATCGGCGTCGCCGCGCGCGACGGCCGCGAGGTCCCGACGGTGCTCGGCTCGGCGTTCACTTACCTGCTCAGCCAGTCCGACACCGGCATGGTCTGCAGCACCGGCATGACCGGCGGCGTCGAAGCGCTGGTCGACCGCTACGCCCCACCCGACGTGCGTGAGCAGGTCCTGCCGCGCCTGCAGTCTCCCACCTACGACGGCTCATGGGACGGCGCGATGTTCATGACGGAGATCCGCGGCGGCTCCGACCTGGCTTCGAGCGAGACGACGGCGAAGCAGGTGGACGGTAAGTGGCTGCTGAACGNNAAGCGCCTCAAGGACAAGCTAGGCACACGATCTGTGCCGACAGCGGAGATCGAGCTCGTCGACGCCGAGGCGCACATCATGAGCAACCCCAAAGCCACCGAGTCGGAGGCGCGCGGCCTCAACCGCATGATGGGCATGGTCAACGGCTCGCGCATGGGCGTGGCGACGATGGGCCTCGGCATCATGCGCCGCTCCTTCCTCGAGTCGGCGATCTACGCCGCGCATCGCATGGCGTTCGGCAAGCGGCTGGACGAGCTACCGATGGTCCGCGAGACGCTCGTCAACATGGTCGTCGCCGTCGAAGCCGTTTCGGCGATCGTCTTCGAGGCGGCGTCGCTGGCCTCCGGCAAGGGCGACGAAGAAGGCCGGCGCCTCTACCGCATCCTCGTGCCGCTGACCAAGTTCCGGGGCGCCCGCGGCGGCCTCGAGCTGGCCAGCCAGGCCGTCGAGATGTACGGCGGCAACGGCTACATCGAGACGTTCCCGACCGCGCGCCAGCTACGGGACGCACAGTGCCACACAATCTGGGAGGGCACGGAGAACATCATCTGCCTGGACGTCCTGCGTGCGATGGGCAAGGAGAGCGCCCACGACGCGCTCCTCAACCGCGTCGACGCCGCACTCTCGGCCGTCTCTCACGAGTCGCTCTCGGCGATGAAGGACACCGTGGCACAGGCGCGGCGCGAGGCGCAGGAGATCATCGCCTTCACGGCGCGCGCGGACAACGACGTCCGCCAGCTCAACTCGCGCCGCGTCACGGCGGCGCTTTCGGACCTGGCGCAGGCGGCTCTCCTGCTGGAGGCGGCCCAGAGCGAGCTCGACTCCAACGGCGACGCGCGCAAGGCAGCCGTCGCCCGCTTCTTCATCCGCGAGCGGCTCGGCGGCACCGGCGCCCTGCGCGGCATCAGCGACGACCGCTCCGTCCTCGACCTCTTCGACGCCGTCACCCGTTACCAGCCACTGGAGCCCGCCCAGCTACCCGCAACGGTGTAGCGTATGCCCACAGTCCGCGCTAACGGCATCGAGCTCTACTACGAGCTGCACGGGGCCGGCGAGCCGGTCGTGATGATCCAGGGCCTCGGCGCCAACGTCACAGGCTGGGACTCGCAGCTGGAGGCGCTTTCGCACGAGTTCCAGCTGATCGCCTTCGACAACCGCGGCGCCGGGCGCAGCGAGAAGCCGGCCGAGCCATACACCGTCCACCAGATGGCCGACGACACCGCCGCGCTGATGGACGAGCTGGGGATCCATACCGCGCACGTCTTCGGCATGTCGATGGGCGGCATGATCGCTCAGGAGATGTACCATCGCCACGGCGCACGCGTGCGATCGCTGATCCTGGCGGGGACGATGGCCGGTGGGCCGATGGCGACGTTCCCCAACCCCAGGGTCTTCCAGCAGTTCGCCGCCAATGGCGCCGGCTCCGTGACCGAGGCGGTCGCCGAAGGCCTCAAGCTCTTCTACAGCGAGACTTTCCTGGCGAAGAACAGAGACTGGCTTGTCGAGCGCGCGCTGGCAAACATGAGCCTCATGCCGCCGCCGCACGCCCTCCAGAAGCAGGTGATGGCCGTCATGGGCTTCAACGCACACGGCCTGCTAAGCAAGATCCAGGTGCCGACGATGGTGATGGGCGCGACGGAGGACCAGATCGTCCCCTTCCCCAACCAGCAGCTCCTCGCCGAACGCATCCCGGAAGCACGCTTCGTGCCGTTTGAGGGCGCCGGGCATGGCTTCCTCACGGAGCGCGCCGTCGCCGTCAATCGGGCCGTGCTCGATTTCCTCGGCGAGCACCGGACGCACTTCGTACCGGCGAATTAGCGCCGGATGACGATCGAAGTCCGGCCCGCCACGCTGGCCGACGAAGCCCCGTTCCTCGATCTCCTGGAGCAGCTCTTCGAAGCCCCCGGCGCGCCGGCGCCCGGCTACACGCGCGAGCGCGGCAGCCACGGCTTCCGCTGGGCGGTCGAGGGCCAGCATTCCGACGTCCTCCTCGCGCTGGACGGCGCTTCGCTCGTCGGGCTGGCGTCCGTCTACCGCGACATCGAATCGATCCGCTACGGCCGCCGGACGTGGCTGCAGGACCTCGTCGTCGACCGCGGCGCTCGCAGCAGCGGCGTCGGCAAGGCGCTCCTAGCAGCCGCTGCTGGCTGGGCGCGCGAGCGGGGCTGCACGCACCTGGCGCTCAGCTCCGGCTGGGGCCGCAAAGATGCGCACCGCTTCTATGAGCGCGAGGGCATGGAACGGGCGATGAACTACGAGCTCTGGCTGGGCCAATAGAAGGCGGAGTTCCGTAGCCGGTGAGTTTGATCCCTCGCCTAGGTGAAGAGCTTGAACGCTACCACGCCAACGGCCAGCCACATGACAGTCCAGGCTAGAGCCAAGCCGATGGGGATGTCAGTTAGAATCCTCAGCGGCGGACTTCCCCTCATTCGCCAATCAA
>JABAOE010005171.1_pt1 | contig 11200 bp, 9 predicted proteins | sample 7062141 | NCBI WGS metagenome assembly JABAOE01 (sample SAMN14538627, study PRJNA623070) | marine sediment metagenome | biome: marine biome [ENVO:00000428]; feature: marine pelagic biome [ENVO:01000023]; material: deep marine sediment [ENVO:00002113] | place: India: Gulf of Khambhat ...
CGTCAAGTTCATCACGTACGCGGTCTGGTGGGTGCGCCAGTCGATCATCCACGCGCTGTCCGACCAGAGCGGGGCGTTCCGGCTGCCGCAGAAGCAGGCCAACCTGCTGTACCGCATCGGCAAGGCGCAGGCCAACCTGCGCAGCGAGCTGCAGCGCACGCCGACGACCGAGGAGATCGCCAAGCGGATGGAGGTCAGCGTGCAGGAGGTCAACAACCTGCTGCAGGTCTCCGACGACAACATCTCGCTCTCGGCGGTCATCGACGAGGAGCACGATTTCCACCTGTCCGACAAGCTGGAGCAGGACATTATCCCCTCCGCCGAGCTGGTTCTGCTCAAGAACTCGCTGAAGTCGTTGCTGCGCGACTCGTTGACCGAACTCGACGCCAAAGAAGAAAAGGTCATCCGCCAGCGCTTCGGCCTGGACGGGGCCGAGCCCAAGACGCTCAAGGAGATCGGCGAGATGATGAACCTCTCGCGCGAGCGGATCCGCCAGATCGAGGCCCAGGCGCTGGACAAGCTCAACCGCTCGCAGAAGTGCCAGCAGCTGCGCGGCTACCTGAACTAGCACCCCGGCGGCACGGGAGGCGCCGCGCCCCTCTTGTTATAGTGGCCGAGTAGGGCGGGAGACGTCATGGCCCAAGACTGCGCAATCTGTCACGGCACCGGTTTCGAGGTCCGCGAGGAAGGCGGTGTGCTGACGTCCAAACGTTGTTCGTGCGAAAGCTCCAAACACGCCGCCCGTCTGGAGAAGATCGCGCGCATCCCGCAACGCTACGCGCACTGCGCGTTCGACGGTGACGACGGCGGCTTCAAGATCCACCATCCGGAAAGCCAGCAACGCGCGCTCGACGCGTGCCGCGAGTGGGTCGAGGGTTTCACCCCGGCCTCGGAAGACCAGGATCTGTTGCTGCTCGGGCCGCCCGGCCGGGGCAAGACGCACCTCGCCGTGTCGGCCGCCCGCTGGTTGATGGAGCACAAGCGCGTGTGGGTCCTGTTCTACGAGCAGCGTGCCCTGCTCAAGGCGCTTCAGGGAACGTTCGAGGCCGGCGCGGGGCTGCAAGAATCCGACGTCCTGCGCCCGGTGCTCGACTGCGAGCTGTTGGTGCTCGACGACCTCGGAGCCGGGCGCACGACGGAGTGGGCTCGCGACGTTCTCCACGACGTGATCTCGCACCGCTACAACGAAAAGAAACACCTCCTCGTCACGACCAACATCCCGTTGGGAGACGGCCCCGAGCGCCGCCGCCCGCGCTCGGTCGACGCGCCGCTGACGCTCGCCGACCGGTTGGGGGACGCTTTGATTTCGCGGCTGCGTGAGATGTGCCGTATCGTGGAGTTGGGTGGTCCGGACTATCGGAAGACCCACCTCAGTGGTTGAAATTCCCGGCGCCGGCCGGTTGGAGCTCCCCCCAATGCCGCCTACTTTCGACAACGTGCTTTACGAGGCCGCCGACGGAACCGCCTGGATCACCGTCAACAAACCCCAGAAGCTCAACGCCCTGGACCGCGCGACCGTGGAGGACATCGCGGCCGCGGCGCTGAAAGCAGGGTCCGACCCGGACGTCCGCGTGATCGTGCTCACCGGCGCCGGCGAGAAAGCGTTCGTCGCCGGCGCGGACATCGAGCAAATGTCGACCCTCGACCCGGGCGCGGCGCAAGAGTTCTCACGCTTCCTGCAGACCAGCCTGGACGCGCTCGAGCGCTCCCCCAAACCGGTGGTCGCCGCGGTCAACGGATTCGCCCTCGGCGGCGGCTGCGAGCTGGCGCTGGCCTGCCACGTCCGCATCGCCGCGGACACCGCGCGTTTCGGACAGCCCGAGGTCTCGTTGGGCCTGATGCCCGGGGCGGGCGGTACGCAGCGGCTGCAACGCGTCGTCGGCCGCGGCAGGGCCCTCGACCTGATCCTCTCCGGGGAGATGATCGATGCCGCCGAAGCGCACCGCATCGGTCTGGCCAACCGTGTCGTCCCGGCCGCCGAACTGCGTTCGTCCGTCGCGGCCTACGCGGCGAACCTGTGCACGAAGAGCCCGCTGGCGCTGGCCCGGTGTATCGAGGCCGTCGTTTCCGGCGGCGAGACGAGCCAGGGGGAAGCGATGATCCTCGAGGCCGGCTTGTTCGGACTGTGTTTCGCGACCGAGGACATGCGTGAAGGCACCGCGGCGTTTCTCGAAAAACGAAAGGCCGACTTCCCCGGTCGTTGACCCGACGTGCTGCGCATCCGCCTGTTCAAGGTTCTCCTCCCGCTGCTCCTGGTCGCGGTCGTGGCGCTGCTGGTCTGGGCGATCCGGCCGACGACGCCGCCACAGGTCCCGCTGGGACCGGGTGAGGAGATCCAGCCGCGCGTCAGCGGCGGAGAGGTCGCCGAGTTCACGCTGGGTGAAGACGGAGAACTCCGCACGTCGCTGCGCCTGGTCGCCGACTTCGGCGAGGAATGCGGCCCGGAGTGTTACGAGGCTCGCGGGGTCCGCAGATTCGAGCTGCATCGCGAGGGTGCGGAGCCGCTCGAAGTCAGCGCCGAATCGACGCTCGTGACCGGACCCAACGGCCAGCGCAAGATGAAGTTCACCGGCCCGGTGCGCATCACCGACCATGACCTGGGGTTGGTTCTCGATCTTCCGCACCTCGACGTCGACGAGGCCGCCGGCATCGGGCACTCGACGGGTGCGTTGTTCATCGAGGGCGCGCGCCACCGGACCCGCGCGGAGCGTCTGATCTACGGGCTCGAGGGCCAGGCGACCGAGTTGTTCCGGCTGGAGTGCGAGGACGAGCGCGGCGGGCTCCTGCTGGCCGAACGCGGGTTCCTTCACGACGGGCTCGACGACATCGAACTGGTTCAAGGTGTCCGTTTCCGCCGCGAGGACGACGAGAGTTTCCGAGCCGAGCGCGCCCGCGTCGTCCGCCACGAGGACGGCTCGCTGGATCACGTCACGGCCAGCGGCAACGTCGTCGCCGGCGCACGCACGAAGACCGGCTTCCTCGAAGCCGCGGGCGATCACTTGGAAGCCGATTGGGACGACGCCGGAGCCGTGCGCGAGTTGATCATCGACGGGCGGGCCCTGATCGAACAGGGGCCGCACTTGGTATCGGCCGATCGCCTCGAGTTCCGGGCGCTCGAAGATCCCGGCGGCGGCTGGTCCGTGGACGCCCGCGGAGCCGTCCGCATGGCCGGGCCCGTCGAAGGCGGCACGGCCCGCGTGCGCGCGTCCCGCTTGTCCGCGTTGCTGGACGCCGACCTCGACTTGGTCGAGGCCGAAGCCCACGACAACGTCCGCTTCGAGGCACCCGACCTGCAGGCGGACGCCGCGTCGGCGCGCGTGACGCGCCGTGAGGACGATGCGCTGGAACTGCGAGTCGAACTGCGCTCGGAAGGCGACCGCCGGGCGCGGCTGGCCCAGGCCCGCTGGCGCGTGACCGCCGACCGCATCGAGACCGACGCCAAAGGCGACTCGTTGTTCGCTTCGGGCCGGGTCGAATCCACGTTGTTGCCGCAGCCCGAGTCGGGCGCGCTCGACGGCTTGTTCACGAACGACGCCGCCGTGCATTTCATCTCCACCGACCTGCGCGGCGATCAGGCCGGCCAGCGCTTGACCTTCAACGGCAACGTCCGGGGCTGGCAGGGGGAGAAGAACCTCTCCGCCCGACGCGTCGTCATCGACCAGCAGCAACGCACGTTGACCGCGCGGGATCGGGTGACCACGCGCTTCCCGCGCCGGCGCGAGGGAGCCGCGGCGGGCGCCGACGAGTTCGCGCAGGTCACCGCGGCGGGCTTGGACTACGACGAGCGAGACTATCGCGCGATCTATCGTGAGGACGTCAGGGTCGTGCTCGCCGAAGGTTGGATCGAAAGCACCTCGTTGACGGTCGTCCAGAACCGCGTCGGAAGCGGCTTCGAGCGGCTGCTCGCCGAAGGCGACGTTCAGCTCGAGTTTCTCGGCACGCCCGCCGAGAACGGGGAGCCCGCACCGCGAACCACCGGGCACGGGGACCGTCTCGATTACCTGCCCGGCGAAGAAACGCTGTGGCTGTACGGAGACGAACAACGCGCCGAGATCCAGCGCGGCGGGGACCAAGCCGGGATTTCGCGGGGCAAGGTGTTAACCTACCGGCTCGACGACGGGACGTTGTCGATCGAGGGCGGGAGTCTGATCAACGCGCCGCCCACCGTCGCCAAAGAGAAAGGCCAAGAGACGCCCGGATGAGCGACGAAAACGGACTGGTCGCGAGAAACCTGATCAAGCAGTTTCGCGGGCGCAAGGTCGTCGACGGCGTGTCGGTCGAGATTCAACCCGGCGAGGTCGTCGGGTTGCTCGGCCCCAACGGCGCCGGCAAGACGACATCGTTCCACCTGATCCTGGGCCAGCTTCCACCGAACGAGGGCAAGGTGTTGCTCGACGGGGACGACATCACGCACCTTCCGATGTACCTGCGCGCGCGCCGCGGGATCGGTTACCTCCCGCAGGAGGCGTCGATCTTTCGTCGTATGACGGTCGAGGAGAACCTGCTTGCGATTCTCGAGATCTGCTGTGCGACCAGCGAGCTGGCGCACGAGAAAAGCCGCGAGCTCATCGACGAGTTCGGACTCGGACGCGTGGCGCAGACTCCCGGTTATGCGCTGTCGGGCGGTGAACGCCGTCGCGCGGAAATCGCACGCGCACTCGCCAGCGAACCGCAATACATCTTGCTCGACGAACCCTTCGCCGGAATCGACCCGATCGCGGTTGCGGAATTGCAACAGGTGGTCAAGCATTTGCAGCAACGAGGCATCGGTGTGCTGATCACCGATCACAACGTGCGCGAGACTTTACAGATCACGGACCGCGCCTATATTATTAGCCAGGGGCGAATTTTCAGGCACGGAACGCCCGCGGAACTCGCCTCCGACGGGGAGGTTCGGAGGGTTTACCTCGGAGAAACGTTCCGCTTGAACTAGGAGCGGTCAGCACCCCATGGCGCTGGAGCAAAAACTCGGCCTCCGCATGAGCCAGCGGCTCGTGATGACGCCGTCGCTGCAGCAGGCGATCAAGCTGCTGCAGATGTCGAAGCTCGAGCTGGTCGAGGAGGTCCAGCAGGAGCTGCTCGAGAACCCCACGCTCGAGGAGGCTCAGGTCGAGAACCCTCCGGCCGAGCAATCCGCCGAGCAATCCGACCCGCCGGAAAAAGAAGCCGCCGAGGACGGGACAACCGACGACGCGTTTTCCGAGATCGACTACGAATCCTACTTCCAGGACGTCGACAGCGACTTCGGCCCGCCGCGCGGCAGCGGTGAGGTTCCCTCCGAGCTCCCGACGTTCGAGAACACGCTGGCGGACTCGCCCAACCTCACCGACCATCTCACCTGGCAGCTCGAGATGAACGTTTCGGACGAGCGCGTGAAAGAGATCGGCCGGGCGGTCATCGGCAACCTCGACAACGACGGTTACCTCAAGGCGACCACCGAAGAGCTTCAGTCAATCGGTGGTTTCAGCGCTGAAGAGGTCGACGACGTGCTGCAGAGAATCCAGGGATTCGATCCCGTCGGAGTCGGCGCCAAGGACCTGACCGAATGTCTGTGCATCCAGCTCAAGCACCTCGGCGAGGACGGCACCGCCGCCGAACAGATCGTGCGCTTCCACATGGACAAGCTGCAGAGCCGGCGCTACAAGGAACTCGCCGGGATCCTCGGGCTGGAGATGGACGACCTCGAGGCGGAGATCGAGATCATCCGCGGGCTCGATCCACGCCCGGGTCAGAAGTACAACACCGAGCGCAGCATGTACGTCGTCCCCGACGTCTACATCGTCAAGATCGACGACGAGTACCAGGTCCTGCTCAACGAAGAAGGCCTGCCGCGACTGCGCATCAGCCCGACCTACCGGCGTATGGTCGCGCGCGGCGCCGCCAAGGACACGCCGCGCGACGCCAAGGAATACGTGCGCAACAAGCTGCGCGCGGCATTCCGGCTGATCAAGAGTCTCGAGGAGCGTCAACGCACGATCTACAAGGTCGCGACGTCCATCGTGAAGTTCCAACGTGGGTTCCTCGATCACGGGGTCGAGCAGATGAAGCCGCTCGTCCTGCGCGATGTCGCCGAGGACATCGGCATGCACGAGTCGACGGTCAGCCGCGTGGTCAACAACAAGTACATGCACACCCATCGCGGCGTGTTCGAGATGCGCTTCTTCTTCCACAGCGGCATCTCGTCGAGCCGCGGTGGCGAGAGCGTCTCGTCGTTGACGGTCAAGGAGAAGATTCGCAAGATCATCGACTCCGAGGATTCGGCGAAGCCGCTATCGGATTCGGCAATCGTAAAGACACTGAAGGCGGAAGGGCTGCAGATTGCGCGACGAACCGTGGCCAAGTACCGGGAAGAACTCAAGATCCCGTCTTCGAGCCAACGGCGCCGTGCGTTCGGTTGAATCCTTTCTCCGGCTTAGGAACAGCGAGATCATGAGACACGGGAGGCGCGGATGATTCATCTGGACATGACCGGCCGGCAAGTGGAGATCACCCCGGCATTGCGAGAATTCGCGGAAGAGAAGCTGACCAAACTCGAGAAACTGCTCGACGGCCCGATCGAGGCGCACGTGGTCCTGGGCATCGAGAAGCATCGCCATTTCGCGGAGGTCCAGATCAAATCGAAGACGGGTGTCTTCACGGGACACCAGGAGACCGGCGATCTGTACGCTTCGATCCGGGAGGTTGCCGACAAACTCGAACGGCAAGCGCTCAAGCACAAGGAAAAGATCCAGAACCACAAACACCGCCAGGGCCCTCGCGATCCGAAGATCGCGGCGGCCATCGAGGCGAACGCGACCGAGGAGGCCGGCAGCAGCGACGACTAGCGCCGGTTGACCCTCCGAGGGCCGACTGATAACCTCTGCAAATCGAGGACTTAGGGCCTTCGTGCGGTTAAGTGCGCGATCCGGGCCACGCTCGAGAAACCGCCGATGAAGAAACATGACGGCCAGATGAAGCCGAGACAGAGCCGGAACAAGGACGAGTGGGAGCGCACGACGCTCGCCGAGCAACTCGATCGGGCCGGGGAGCGCCCGGCCGACTTCTCGACCGTCTCCAGCCTGCCGATCGAACGCTTGGCCACGAGCGAGGATCTCGACGGCTGGGACCCGGGAACCGACCTGGGCCTGCCGGGGGAGTACCCCTACACCCGCGGCATCCACCCGACGATGTACCGCGGCCGGTTGTGGACGATGCGACAATTCGCCGGCTTCGGCTCCGCGGCCGATACGAACGAACGGTTCAAGTACCTGCTGGACCACGGCCAGACCGGCCTCTCGATCGCCTTCGACCTGCCCACGCTGATGGGCCGCGACAGCGACGACGAGATGGCCGAGGGCGAGGTCGGCAAGGAAGGCGTGGCGATCGACACGCTCGCCGACATGGCGCGCCTGTTCGATGGGATCCCGCTGGGCCAGGTCTCGACCTCGATGACGATCAACGCTCCCGCAGCCGTCATCTTCTGCATGTACCTCGCGGTGGCCGAGAAGCAGGGCGTTTCGTTCGAGAAGCTCAACGGCACGCTGCAGAACGACATCCTCAAGGAGTACATCGCCCAGAAGGAGTGGATCTACCCGCCGCGGCCGAGCATGCGGATCATCACCGACCTGATGGCGTTCTGCACGCGGCACGTGCCGAAGTGGAACACCATCTCGATCTCCGGCTACCACATCCGCGAAGCCGGCTCGACCGCGGTCCAGGAGCTGGCGTTCACGCTGGCCGACGGCATCGCCTACGTGCAGGCCGGGATCGATGCGGGGCTCGACGTCGACGCGTTCGCGCCGCGGCTCTCGTTCTTCTTCAACTCGCACAACGACTTCTTCGAGGAGATCGCCAAGCTGCGGGCGGCGCGGCGCATCTGGGCGCGCGTCATGCGCGAGCGCTTCGGTGCCAAGCAGGAGCGCTCCTGGAAGCTGCGATTCCACACGCAGACGGCGGGCTGTTCGCTGACCGCCCAGCAACCGCACAACAACATCGTTCGCGTCACGGTCCAGGCGCTCGCCGGGGTGCTCGGCGGGACCCAATCGCTGCACACCGACTCCTACGACGAAGCGCTGGCCCTGCCGTCCGACGAGGCCGTCACGGTGGCGCTGCGCACGCAGCAGATCCTGGCCGAGGAGTCGGGCGTCACGAACACGGTTGACCCGCTCGCGGGGTCCTACTTCGTGGAGAGCCTCACGAACCGCGTGGAGCGCGAGGCGCTGGACTACATCGAACGGATCGATGCGATGGGCGGGATCGTGGCGGCGATCGAACGCGGCTTCCCGCAGAAGGAGATCGCCGACGCCTCCTACAAGTACCAGCACCAGTTGGAAGACGGCTCGAAAACCATCGTCGGCGTGAACAAGTATGTCGCCGAGAACGAGACCCGGCCCCGGATCCTGCGCATCGACGACAGCGTCGGTCACAAGCAGATCGAGCGCCTGGCGCGGGTCAAGGCGGAACGCGATGCCGACCGGCTCGACGCCACGCTGGCGGCGTTGCGCAACGGCGCGGAAGGGGACGAGAACCTGATTCCGTTGATGCTCGATGCCGTGCGCGCGCACGCGACCGTCGGCGAAGTCTGCCAGGCACTGGTCCCCGTGTTCGGTACGTATCAGGAATCGTCTGTTCTCTAGGCTTATTCAAATGAGCGAACAACCCAAGCTAAGGCTGCTGGTCGGCAAGGTCGGTCTCGACGGGCACGACCGCGGCGCGAAGATCATCGCCCGCGCGTTCCGCGACGCCGGCTTCGAGGTGATCTACACCGGGCTGCACCAGACCCCCGAGATGGTCGTCAACACGGCGATCCAGGAGGACGTCGACGCGATCTCGCTGTCGATCCTGTCCGGCGCCCACAACCACCTGTTTCCCAAGGTGATCGGGCTGCTCAAGGAAAAGGGGGCGCAAGATATCCAGGTCTTCGGCGGCGGGATTCTGCCCGACGAAGATATCGCGAGTTTGAAGGAGGCCGGCGTCATGGAAGTATTTACCCCCGGGGCTTCGATGAAAGAGATCATAGAATGGGTCCGAGCGAACATTAAATCGCGCCGGTTGGACTGAGCATGCCCAAGACGATCCTGCTAGCCGACGACAGCTCGACGATCCGTAAGATCGTCGAGTTGACCTTCAACGGCACGGACATCCGTGTCGAAGCGTTCGACTCCGGAGCGGCGGCGCTGGAGAATCTCGATCGTATCGAGCCCGACTTGATCCTCGCCGACGTCGTCATGCCCGAGCCGACCGGATACGAGCTGTGCAAGCAGGTCAAGGCGCTGGGTGCCGGGATTCCGGTCGTCCTGCTCTCGTCGACGTTCGAGCCCTACGACGAGGAACTGGCCGCGGCCTGCGGTGCCGACCGGCATCTGGTCAAACCGTTCGAGTCCGGCACGCTGACGGACACCGTCCGAGAACTGCTGCAGCCCGCGACGCTGCCCGTCCTGGAGGGCAGTGACGAGCAGGAGGCCGAGCTCTCGCAGGTGGACGACGCCATCGAGGCGTTGATCGATGCCCCGGAGTCCGCGGAAGAGCGGTTCGCCGATTTCGATCGCATCGATGAGGAAGACGGTCTCCAGACACCCGCCGAGGAGCTTGACGAGCGACTGGTGGAGGCGGTCTCCAAGGCCGTTGTACGCCGGCTCTCCGAGCAGGTGGTGCGGGAGATCGCTCGCGAAGTCGTCCCGGATCTCGCCGAGCGCATCATCCGCGAGCGCATCCGGCAACTGGAAAACGAAGACTCCTGACGCCATGCCCATCGATAAAGAGTATTTACCCGGCGAGGTCGAGGCCCGCTGGATCCGACGCTGGGCCGAAGCCGATCTGTTCCGCGCCGATCCCGATGCCGGCAAGGACCCGTTCTGCATGGTCATCCCGCCGCCGAACGTCACCGGCAACCTGCACATCGGCCACGTGCTGGTCTACACGCTGCACGACGTGGTGGCGCGCTGGCGGCGCATGCAGGGGAAAGACGTGTTGTGGTTGCCGGGCACCGATCATGCCGGCATCGCGACCCAGATGGTCGTCGAACGCGCGCTGCGCGACGAGGGCACCCAGCGGATCGAGCTGGGCCGTGAGGCCTTCGAGAAGCGCGTCTGGGAGTGGAAGGAGACCTACGGCAACCGCATCACCAACGCGCTTCGCACGCTCGGATCCTCCTGCGACTGGTCGCGCGAGCGCTTCACGATGGACGAGGGGTTGTCGCGGGCGGTCCGTACGGTATTCGTGCGGCTGTACGACGACGGGCTGATCTATCGCGGTCGCTACATCGTCAACTGGTGCCCGCAGTGTCACACCGCGATCTCCGATCTGGAGACCGTCTACGAGACGGAGCTTGGCGCGTTGTACAAGCTGCGCTACCCGGCGTCCGACGGCGGTGAACCGTTGGAACTGGCCACGACGCGTCCGGAAACGTTACTCGGCGATACCGCGGTCGCCGTTCACCCCGACGACGAGCGCTACATGGAGCGCATCGGGGGACGCGTTGTCGTCCCGCTCGTGAACCGCGAGGTTCCGGTCATCGGTGACGGGATGGTCGACCCCGAATTCGGCACCGGGGTGGTCAAGATCACACCGGGGCACGACCCCAACGACTTCGCGGCCGGTCAACGGCACGGGCTCGACGAGATCCTCGTGATCGGCCCGGACGGCAGGATGACGGACAAGGCAGGTGCCGCCTACGCCGGGCTCGATCGCCACGTGGCGCGGGTCAAGGTCGTCGCCGACCTCGAGGCGGCCGGGCTGCTGCTGTCGGTCGATGAGTACGAGCACGCGGTCGGTCACTGCCAACGCTGCGGCGAGACCGTCGAGCCTCTGGTCTCGCGCCAGTGGTTCGTGAAAGTCGGCCCGCTCGCGAAACCGGCCATCGAGGCCGTCGAACGGGGCGCGACCGAGTTCGTCCCGGGCTCCTGGAGCAAGGTCTACTTCGAGTGGATGCGCAACATCCACGACTGGTGCATCAGCCGCCAGCTGTGGTGGGGCCACCGCATCCCGGCGTGGTACTGCGACGCCTGCGACAAGACGATCGTCTCCGAGCACGACCCGGACGCCTGCGAATGCGGCGGGCGACTGCGCCAGGACGAGGACGTGCTGGACACCTGGTTCTCGTCGGCGCTGTGGCCGTTCTCGACGCTGGGCTGGCCCGACGAGACCCGCGACCTGGAACACTACTACCCGACGCAGCTGCTGATCACGGGACACGACATCATCTTCTTCTGGGTCGCCCGGA
>JABAOE010008334.1_pt2 | contig 11200 bp, 15 predicted proteins | sample 7062141 | NCBI WGS metagenome assembly JABAOE01 (sample SAMN14538627, study PRJNA623070) | marine sediment metagenome | biome: marine biome [ENVO:00000428]; feature: marine pelagic biome [ENVO:01000023]; material: deep marine sediment [ENVO:00002113] | place: India: Gulf of Khambhat ...
GCCGTGATAGACGGCGTACATCGATGCCATCACCGCCAAGAGCACCTGCGAGGTGCAGATGTTGGAGGTGGCCCTCTCTCGCCGTATGTGCTGCTCCCGTGTCTGAAGCGCCATGCGGAGAGCCGGGTCTCCCGCGGCGTCGCGCGAAACGCCGATGATTCGCCCTGGGATGCCACGCTTGAGCTCCTCGCGTACGGCGAAGTAGGCCGCGTGGGGCCCACCGTATCCGAGGGGCACGCCAAAGCGCTGTGTGCTTCCCACCGCGATGTCCGCGCCCAACTCTGCGGGCGGCGTGAGGAGGACCAGGGCGAGGAGATCGGATACCACGGCCGCGCGAGCTCCGGCACCATGAAGCCGCTCGATCACTCCCGAGAGATCCTTCACCTCGCCGTCCGTCGAGGGGTAGGCGAGAAGGGCGCCGAAGAGCGAAGAGTCGATCTCGCACTTCCAGGGATCGTCGATCCGCACGTCGACCTTCAGAGGGCGGGCTCTCGTGCGCACGACCTCGATCGTTTGCGGGTGGCACCCCTCATCGAGGAGGAACGCCCTCCTTCCCGGCTCGGCGCGCGCCGAAAGCAGCGCCATCGCCTCCGCCGCGGCGGTTCCCTCGTCGAGGAGCGAGGCGTTCGCGAGCGGGAGGCCCGTCAGATCGATGACCATGGTCTGGAAGTTCAGGAGCGCCTCGAGACGACCCTGGGAGATCTCGGCCTGGTAGGGAGTGTACTGGGTGTACCAACCTGGGTTTTCCAGAACGTTCCGCGCGATCACCGGCGGAGTGATCGTGTCGGAGTAGCCCATTCCGATATACGAGCGGAATGGCTGGTTTTCGGCGGCCAGGGAACGGAGGCGCCCGAGCAGCTCGCTCTCGGAGGTCTCGCGTCCGATTCCAGGAAGCGCGTCGTTACGAATGGACTCGGGGACGGCCTCTGCGATCAGGGCCTCCAGCGAGTCCAAGCCCAGGTCCCCGAGCATGTCTCGGATCTCGGCGGTTCGGGGCCCGAGATGTCGGTCGACAAAACGGTCGGCTCGATGCAGCGTGGGGGTCATCTGGGCGGGACTCGGGTGATTCGCACTTCTCAGGGTGGGAGACTCGCGCGGCTTCGGTCTCGTCGACCAGNNCACCGCGTCGCCAGGTAGGGATTGAACCGTCGGGAGAAGGCTAGTCCACGAGGGCTCGATACGCTTCCTGATCGAGAAGATCCGCCAGCGAGGCCAGGTCGTCGACCTTCAGCTTGATCATCCAGCCCTCTCCATAGGGGTCTGTGTTCACGATGGCCGGATCATCGTCGAGGGCAGCGTTCACCGACGCGACTTCTCCCCCGACGGGCGTGTACAGATCGCTCACCGCCTTGACTGCCTCGATCGTCCCGAACACGTCCTGCTTTCCGAATCGCTCGCCCACTTCAGGTAGCTCCAGGAAGACGATATCCCCNNTCACTCTGGGCGTAGTCGGTGATCCCCACGAGGAACACGTCCTGCTCGTCCGTCGACTTCAGGTACTCGTGCTCTTCGGTGTAGTACAGTCCAGCGGGAATCTCGGACATTCGGCTCTCCGGCGGGGGGGCAGTGGTCGGCGCCCCGCCAATAGATATTTTCCTCTTGAGAGCGTCAACCCGATGGAGGGCCCGTCCCGGCGACGCCTGGATTTGAGAGGAGTCCTTGAAGAGATTCCCTCTTCTCCTGCCGTCCGCGGCGCTGAGCCGGATCGATCGTTGGCGTCGAAGGGGCCTGTTCTCCCCAGATCTGGAGACATCGCCATGTTCGGTGGCTTAGGTGTCGGTGAGCTCGTCGTCATCATCCTGCTGCTCCTCCTACTCTTCGGCGCCAAGCGCATCCCGCAGATCGCGCGGGGCCTGGGAGAGGGGATTCGCAACTTCAAGACCGATGTGAAAGAACCCGAGCGTCTGACTGAGGGTGAGGACTCCGAGTCGGGGCACGAGGGCGGGAGGGGCTGAGGTTTCGGCGAGCGCAGCGTGGGTCCGGCTCTCCATCCTGTTTCTCACGGTCTTCGTCGACCTGGTGGGATTCGGGATCGTCCTCCCGCTGCTCCCGATCTACGCGGATAGATTCGGGGCCTCGGGTACCCAGATCGGGATTCTCGTTCTCTCCTATTCGGCCGCCCAGCTCCTCTTCTCGCCTGTCTGGGGCCGTCTGTCCGACCGCATCGGTCGCAGGCCGATCCTGATCGTCGGCCTCTTGGGGTCCGCCGCGTCCTATCTGGTGTTCGCGTATGCCGGGTCCGTCATGGTCCTGCTGGTCTCACGGATCATGGCGGGCATCGGCGGCGCCAACATCCCGGTGGCCCAGGCCTACATCGCCGACATCACCCCGCCGGAGCGAAGGGCCGGCAACATGGGGCTGATCGGTGCGGCGTTCGGGCTCGGATTCATCTTCGGGCCGGCGATCGGCGGCCTTCTGGCGCCGATATCCTCCGAGCTGCCCGGCCTGGCAGCCGCCGGGCTCTGCGGCGGGAACGCGATCCTCGCTCTGTTCCTGCTACCTGAATCTTTGGGTCGTGAGGACCGGCCCGAGGCTCCCCGGGGGCGAGCCGAGGCGCTTCAGCCGGGGATGGCGCTCCTCGTGGGCGGGAGCGCCTCTGGTTCGCGATTGAGGGAGATCGGCGTGATTCTCGAGAGTCGAGGATTCGTTCACGCCCTGGTGCTCTCGTTCATCTTCACGACCGCGTTCTCGATCATGCACCCAATATTTCCACTTTTCGCATTGGGGCGATTCGACTTGAACGAGCGTGACGTGGGATGGCTCTTCGCCTTCATCGGCGTCATTTCCGCCGTCATGCAGGGAGGCCTCGTCCGCGTGCTCGTGGCTCGTCTGGGAGAGGTCAGCCTCATCCGTCTCTCAGCAATCCCCTTCGTGGTCGGCTTCTGTTTGATCGGTGCCGCCCCCTCGATTCCAGTTCTGCTGGTGGGCCTGGCCCTTCTCGCGGTCGGATTCGGGGGAACGTTGCCCTCCCTCGTGAGCCTTCTCTCGCGCTCCGCGCCCGAAGCGCTGCAGGGGGGCTCGTTGGGCGTGGGTCAGAGCGCCGGTGCGCTGGCCCGCGTGGTAGGGCCGTTCCTTGCCGGCGTCTTGTGGGATACGCTGGGCTCCTCTGCGCCGTACTACGTGGCGGCAGCGATCGGCGCGGTGGCGGGACTCTGGGGACTCGGCCTACACGACCCCGAGTGAGCGGAGGGCCGATGATGAGCTCGAGCTTCCTGGGAAACGTGATCGTGGTGCTCGATCAGCCACAGAACGTGGTCAATATCGCCGGAGTCGTGAGGGCTATGAAGAACATGGGCTTGGAGCGACTCCGCCTGGTGAAACCGGACGACTTCGATCCTTGGCGAATCGAGGGAATCGCCCATCGGTCGGAGGACATCGTTGAGGCGACCGAGATCTGGGACACTCTGGAGGAGGCGGTCGGCGACTGTATCTACGTCGCCGGCACCACGGCTCGGGCGAGGACGGCACATCGCAACTATTTTCGCCCCCGCGAAGCGGCTTCGATGCTCGCGGGGCGGGCAAGGAGCGGGCTCGTCGCCCTGGTCTTCGGCAGGGAGGACCGCGGCCTGACCAACGAGGCGCTGGACCGCTGCGATGCGGTCCTCGTCATTCCGACCGCCCCCGGCTATTCGAGCATGAATCTTGCTCAATCCTGTCTATTGATCGCCTATGAGATCTTTCTCGCCGCAGAGGGGGACGAGCAGCCGCTGCCGCAGGGCAAGCGGTCGACCGGTCCCGCAACGCGAGAGGAGATCGAGGCGATGCTGTCCGCGTTGCAGGACGGCCTGGCGAGAATCGACTTCTTCAAGGCGAGGGCCTCCGAGAGTGTGATGCGGACCTTCAGGACGCTGTTCTCGCGCGCTGAGCCCGACGGCCAAGAGGCGGGACTAGTGAAAGCGGTCGGATTCGAGATCGGCAATTATCTGGATCGTCGATCACCCGAAGATGCGCGGGATGAGGAAGGCGGCGGCGCGTAGATGAGGCCGACTTCCGGTAGCGAGAGCCCGACCGGGGCCGAATGTACGGGGGCCCTTAGTCGGAGTATTCTTCCATGAGAGCTGGGGTTAGGAGCACAGGGCAGAGACTCATGCCGATTGCGGATCGGGCGTCGAGCACGGCCTCGTTGGCCGAGCGGTATCGTGTTCTGCTCGAGATCGGGCGTGCCCTCACCGGGACCCTGAAGGACGAGGATCTGTACGCCGCGATCTATCGTGAGACGGCCCGTGTGATCGAAGCCGACGGGTTCTACGTATCCTTGTACGACGCCGAGACCGACGAGGCGACCGTCGTGTTCTGGGCGGATGAAGGAAGAGGACGGCAAGCGCAGATCGTCTATGTCGGCTCGGAGAATCCCGTGATCCGAACGGGCAAGGCCAGCATGGTGGCAGATCATCTTCGGGATCATTCTCTGCTCGTGATCGGGGATGTCGGAGAGCGGGTGACGCGCTCCGCGATCTCCGCGCCCATGTCGAACCGAGGACAGATCGTGGGAGTCATCAGCGCTCAAAGCTACCGGCCGAGAGCGTACACGCATTCCGATCTCGAGCTCCTGCAGGGCATCGCGGGTCTGGCGGCGGTGGCGACACAGAACGTGAGCCACGTCAGCGAGCTCGAGCGGCGGCGCCGAGAAGCCGAGAAGATGGAGGCGATCGTTCGGGCTCTCGTGAGCTCCCTGGATGTAGACGAAGTGCTGGGCGGAATCGCGGAAGCAGCGCTGGATCTCCTCGAGGGCGATGGTGCCGTTGTCTGGCTCCTGGAGGAGGAAACCGCCCGTGTGGCCGCGAGTCAGGGTCCGATCGCGCCCGAGATCGGCTCCCGCCTTCCCCTGGATGGAGACCTCGTGTCGATCCTGACGAAGCAAGCCAGACCGCTCCTGCTCGAAGAGATCGGTGAGGCGAGCCAGGCCCTGACCGAGCGTCTGAGGAGTCACCTTCGGGCCCGAAGCGCGCTTGTCGCTCCGCTCACCCTCGGCGATCGCGTGACGGGTGCGCTGGNNTGATCGAGCGCCTCGCCGGTCACGCTTCGGTCGCGCTTCAGAACGCTCGGCTCCACGCGAGCCTCCAGGCTTTGTCACTCACGGATCCACTGACGGGGCTCCCCAATCGGAGGCATCTGGAGCTGCATCTGAGTCAGGAGCTGGCCGCAGCCAGGCGAGGGCGGAAGCTTTCGGTCGTCCTGTTCGACCTCGATAACTTCAAGCAATACAACGACACGCTCGGTCACCTGGCGGGCGACGAAGTTCTGAGCGCGGTCGGGGATGTGCTGGCGGGAGAGACCCGGGCGATGAACCTGGTGGCGCGGTACGGCGGCGACGAGTTTCTGGCGGTGCTGTCGGATACCTCGGTCGAGGGCGCCCGGCAGCATGCCGACCGTGTGGCCGCGCGGGTTGCAAAGCACCCGTCGCTCGGACCGGCCGGGATCACGCTGAGCGCGGGTGTCGCGGGCTTCGACGATCGCACGTCGTCGATCGCGGAGCTCATCCAGGCCGCGGATGAGGACATGTACCGCTCCAAGGCCTCGAAGAACTCGAAGTGAGCGCGGCCCTCCAACCCTCGGGGGATCGCGCCGATCTAGAGACTCTCGCGACCGTCGCCAGGGAGCTGGCGCTACGGGCCGGCGACGTGACCCTGCAATATTTCGGCGACGTTCTCGTCGCAGAGAGGAAGTCGGATGGTACGCCCGTCACGACGGCGGATCGTGAGGCGGAGGCCCTGCTGCGCGAGGAGATCCAGCAACGGTATCCGCTCCATTCCATCGTCGGTGAGGAGTTCCCGGAGCACGCTGGCCGCGTCCCGATCCGTTGGATCCTCGATCCGATCGACGGAACCCGCTCCTTCATGCAGGGCGTCCCGCTCTACGCCGTCCTGATCGGAATCGAGATCGACGGGCAGGCTTCCGTTGGTGTGGCGCACTTCCCGGCGCTGGACGAGACCGTAGCGGCGTTCCGTGGCGGTGGGTGCAGTTGGTGGCCATCCGGGAGCACGGCCGGTGTGCGGGTGCGGGCATCGGACACCCGCGAGTTGGAGCGGGCTCTGGTCCTCACCACCGACCCGGAGCGTGCCCTGGCCTCCGAAATCGGGTCGGGCTGGCGGGCTTTGAGCACGGAGGTCGAGGCGGTCCGGGGGTGGGGTGACGCGTATGGCCACGCCCTGGTCGCCACCGGCCGAGCGGATGTCATGGTCGATCCCATCCTGTCCGTCTGGGACGCCGCACCGCTCCTTCCCATCGTGAAGGAGTCCGGGGGGCGATTCACCGACCTTTCGGGGGTGGAGACCATCCACGGAGGATCGGGGATTTCCTCGAACGGCCATCTTCACGAGCGCGCGCTGGAGATCCTCACCAGCCGGACCCGCTGAGGCGGAGATCTCAGCCCGCGATCGGCTCGTGGGCGAACTCGGCTTCGAGCATCTCCGGGTCCGGCCTCGGCTGCCAGACCTGGATCATCGGGAAGGTAGCGAGGAACCAGTGGACGGCTCCCCCGAAAAGCCCCAGAAAGCCAAGTCCGATGAGCGGCTCCCAGAACGTGAGGGTGGGAGTTCCGGGCTCGTGCAGAGAGGGGGCTACGAGCAAGAACCGCTCGAGCCAAAGGCCGAGCAGGGCCAGGAGTGCGATTCCACCCAACCAGGTGGGGATCGTCTTGGGCCAGCGTCCGATCAGCGCGGCGAAGGGCACGATGAAGCAGAGCACGATGACGACCAGACCCAACGGACCCCACTCGGCGCCGGAGCGGTGGACGATCCACTCCTGCTCCCAGGGCAGGTTTCCGTACCAGATCACCAGGTACTGCGACCAGAACAGGTACATCCAGAAGATCGAGAAGGCGAAGATCATCTTGCCCAGGTCGTGGAGCTGATGCCCCGAGATGTGGGAATCGGCGAAGGCGCTGCTCCGCTTGAGCAAGACCGCCACGAGGGCGGTCGCGCCGATGCCGCCCCAGAACGCCCCCATGAAGAACCAGGCCGGGAACATGGTCGAGAACCAATGGGGCTCGAGCGACATGGCCCAGTCGATCGCAAAGATGCTCATGACGGCGGCGTACACCAGCACGAGTGCGGGAGAGAGCGTCTTCAGGCTCGCCCAGCTCCGTGCCTCCTCCTCAGCGGCTCCCTTCCAATTGCGTGAGAGGCGGCTCCTCCATCGCGCTCGAGAGCTCGAACCGCCCTCATCCTCCTCCCGCTGCGGTCCCAGATCCGGGCGAAGCGCCAGGTACATGAACCTCAAGCTCAGCCCGAACAGGAGAAGGGCTCCGATCACGTTCCGGGCGGTGAGGAACGGAATGTTCAGGTAGGCGGCCTTGTTCTGGACGATCTCATCCGTCGCCATGAGCTCGATCCAGGGGAAGTAACTCTCCCTGAGGGTGAGCATCGGAAGCAGCAGGAGGAACGAGAACGGCAGGAACGCCCCCAGAGCCAGAGAGATTCTCCTCACCGACCAATTCCACTTCGCCTTCGTGATGACGGTGGCGGCGCAGAGGATGATCGCTCCCTCGGCGATGCTCGTGAAGAAGAGCCAGTTGGACACGTAGGCTTGCCAGGCCCGGTCGGGGTTGGATACGAGGAGAGCGACGAACGCGACCGCCCCGATCGCGACGAGCACTCCAGCCGCCAGGACAGCGGCTCGGGAACGCGTCAGGTATCTGGCGCTCAGCTCGGCCGGGATCGGGACGTCGTGCATGCTACTGGTCCTGTGCCGGAGCCGGGGTCGGAGCGGGAGCCGGGGCCGGGGGCTGGATCAGCCCTGCCTGGTCTTGGAGCGATCGCAGGTAGTTCACGACGTGCCAGCGATCGTAGTGGCTGATCTGGTGCCCGTAGGCCGGCATGATGCCGCGGCCGATCCGGATGATCGTGTAGAGATATCCATCCGGATAACCGGCTGCGATCGGCGTCAGCAGCGAGAACGCGGGGATCCCCGCCGTCGTCACCGGGCCCTGTCCGTCGGCGGCCGCTCCGTGGCACGGGCTACAGGCGCGATTGAACACGACCTCACCGCGGGCGAGTGACGCGGGGGATGCCGCCACGGGATTCACGATCCCCGTGACCTCCGGTAGCTGCTGGAAGAGCTGCGTCTGCGTCACCGGCTCGGGGATCGCGGCCACCTCCGGCTGACCGACGTTCACGACGCCGGGAGCCGCGGGGAAGTTGCCTGCGGCGAAAGGAACGGAGCCCTCGGGGGGCGCGATCGGGTTCTCGTACGTTCCCAGGGAGGGCTGGACGCGCATGCTTCGACCGAAGACCCCCTGAAGAACGTCGTCCAAGGGCGAGCAGCCGGCCGTTACCGCAAGCAGTAGAGCCACGGCGGCCCCTCTGCAGATTCGGAGGCGCAGCCAGGAGCGTTCAGCCATGGGCCTCCCCCTCCGGGTCTTCCTGGAGCTGCGTGGGTCCACTGGCCTCCAGCACGGCTCTTGCCGCGCCCAGACGGTCCTCCGAGGAGGTCACGTAGACTCCGAAGCGTCCTGCGGTGAACTCGGGATCGTAGACGACCCTCGTCCTCAGGTCCGGAATGCGCATGTTCCAGAAGACCCCGATCACTGTCGCGAGAACGCCGAAGAGGATGGTCAGCTCGAAGGCGATCACGACGTACGTGGGGATCGAGAGGATCGGCTTTCCCCCCGTAACCAACGGCCAATCCATGGAAGTGAAGACCGTGAACGCGAAGCCGGTCGCGGCGCCGGTGAGACCTCCGACGAGCGTGAAGAGGCGAACCGGGCTGGGGCCGTAACCGAGGGCGTGCTCGATCTCGTGCTCCGGGTACGGAGCGAACGCCGTAATCTCCTCGAAACCCTCCTTCCGAAGCGCCTCGATCGCCTGCACGGTCGAATCCAGGTAGTCGTAGGAGGCCATCAGGCCCTGTCGCGTAGCGTTCATCCGACGACCTCCTCACGGCGCCTGGCACGCATCGGGGCTGGCAGCACCTCCTTGATCTCACTGATGGCCACAGGTGGTAGCAGGCGCACGAAGAGTAGGAACCAGAAGCTGAACCACGCGAAGCTTCCGACCATGATCCCCATCTCGGTCAGGCTGGGGCGATAGTTGCCCCAGGCGAAGGGCTCGTACTCGTGGGGCAGCGACGTCACGATGATCACGAAGCGCTCGAACCACATGCCGATGTTGATGAAGATCGAGATCACGAACAGCGCCGCGATCGAGTGGCGAACGCGTTTGAACCACAGGAGGATCGGGATCAGGCCGTTGCAGGTGAGCATCGTCCAGCTGGCCCACCAATAGTCTCCGAACAGCCGATTCCAGAAGGCCTGGCGCTCTGGATCCTCTCCCGAATACCACGCCATGAAGAACTCAGTCACGTACGCATACAGCACGATTAGCCCCGTCACGAGACAGAGCTTCGCCATCGCGTCGAAGTGCTTCGTGGTGAGGTACGCCTCGAGCCCGAAGACCTTCCGCATCGGCACCATGAGCGTGATGACCATCGCGACGCCGGAGAAGATCGCGCCGGCCACGAAATACGGCGCGAAGANNGATCGACATCGCGAAGTCCCACGAGACGACGGAGTGGACCGACAGGACGAGCGGCGTCGCGAGCGCGGCGAGGTACAGGTACGCTTTGCCGAAGTGGTGCCACTGCCGGTCGGTTCCCGCCCACCCGAAGGAGGTGAGTCGATAGATCCTGTGTCTGAGGCCGCCAGGCTTCGCCTGATCCCGCGCCGCTGCGATGTCGGGAACGAGACCCAGGAGGAAGAAGAGCGAGGACACCGTGAAGTAGGTCGTCACCGCGAAGACGTCCCAGACGAGCGGCGACCGGAAGTTCGGCCACAGCAACCGCTCGTTCGGATAGGGAAACAGCCAGTAGGCGTGCCACGCCCTGCCGAGGTGAATGATCGGGAACAGGCCGGCCGTCATGACGGCGAAGACGGTCATCGCCTCGGCGGCCCGGTAGATCGACTGCCGCCACTTCGCCCGGAACAGATAGAGAATCGCCGAGATCAGCGTGCCGGAGTGCGCGATACCGACCCAGAAGACGAAGCTGGTGATGTAGACTCCCCAGCCCACCGGTGTGTTCAAGCCGCTGAGCCCGATCCCGGTGATCAGCTGGTTCCCCCAGGAGAAGACGAGCAGGCCCACGCCGGCCGTCGCCAGCCCGAAGAGGAACCACCACAGCTTCCCGGGCCGGGAGAGCATCTTCAGGATGTCGACGTTGACCTCTCCGAACGTGCGTACGTCCGGGTGAGTCTGCGCGCCCCGCTCCCGCTCGGTGGCCGTGCTAGACATGGATCTCTTCCACGGGATGGAAGGTGACCTTACGCAGGTAATTCACGGCCGGCTGCGTATTGATGAGAACATCCAGAATCCTGTACGTCCGCTCGCTCGACGAGACCTGAGCCACACGCGAGGCGGGGTCTCGTATGTTGCCGAACACGATGGCTTCCGCCGGACAGCTCTGTTCGCACGCGGGGACCACGTCTCCATCTCGGAGCTCACGCCCCTCCAACGTCGCCCGATTCTCGGCCTGGCGGATGCGCTGCACGCAGAAGGTGCACTTCTCCATGACGCCGCGGCCGCGCACCGTGACGTCGGGGTTGTACTGCCAGTTCAGCGGCTCGGGCACTTCAGAGAAGTCGAACCAGTTGAAGCGCCGCACCTTGTACGGGCAGTTGTTGGCGCAGTAGCGCGTGCCGACGCAGCGGTTGTAGACCTGCGCGTTCAGCCCCTCGGGAGTGTGGTACGCGGCGTAGACGGGACAGACGGGCTCGCACGGGGCGTTTCCACAGTGCTGGCAGAGCATGGGCACGAAGCGGATGTCCACGGGCCCGGGCTCGTCGGCGTTGACCTCCTCGTAGAACCGCTCCAGGCGGATCCAATGGAGATCGCGGCCCATCATCATCTGGTTCTCGCCGACCGTAGCCACGTTGTTCTCCGACTGACATGCGGTGATGCAGGCGGAGCACCCCGTACACTTGTCGAGATCGATCGCCATGGCCCAGCGCGGATAGCTTTCCGGGTCGTACTCGCCGTGACGGGCCCCCTCGAGCGGGAACTCCGCCGCACTGGCATCGGTCGGAACGGGGACGAACCCCCCGACGGCCTGTAGCTCGTAGATATCCTCGTGCTCCTCGGCGTGGAACTCGCCGCTCTCGAGGGCATCCAGCTCCACCGCCGGGGCGATCGGTCGGTGCCGCTGATCGGCGGATCCTTCGATCGAAGCCAGGCGGCGCCGCTCGCCCGTCGGAGCGACCGTGACTCGA
>JABAOE010007409.1_pt3 | contig 11198 bp, 9 predicted proteins | sample 7062141 | NCBI WGS metagenome assembly JABAOE01 (sample SAMN14538627, study PRJNA623070) | marine sediment metagenome | biome: marine biome [ENVO:00000428]; feature: marine pelagic biome [ENVO:01000023]; material: deep marine sediment [ENVO:00002113] | place: India: Gulf of Khambhat ...
GGTCAACGAACGAATTGAACTTCTCGTCGATCCCGGCTCTTTCCAAGAATGGGATGCTGATTTAATTCCGGCCGATCCGCTTAAATTTGTCGATACCCAATCCTACTCCGAACGCCTGTATGCTGCCCAGAAAAAAACAGAAAGAAATGAAGCCATTGTCACTGGCTATTGTCGGATTCAGGAAATTCCCCTGGCATTGGGGATTTTTGATTTTCGATTTATGGGTGGGAGTATGGGATCAGTGGTTGGTGAAAAAATTTGTCGGGTCATTGATCGTGCCCTCTCACAACGTCTCCCATTTCTCCTTGTTACGACCTCTGGTGGGGCGCGAATGCACGAAGGCACCCTCTCGCTCATGCAGATGGCCAAAACAGCCGCTGCTCTGGCTCGCCTAAATGAAGGGCGTCTTCCATTTGTGGTTGTCTTGACTGATCCAACTTTTGGTGGAGTCACCGCAAGTGTGGCGATGTTGGGGGATGTGATTTTGGCTGAACCGAAGGCCTTGATTGGATTTGCGGGACCTCGAGTTATTGAACAAACCATCAAACAACGATTGCCGGATGGATTTCAACGAGCAGAATTCTTGTTGGAACATGGCATGGTTGATCAGATTGTTGAACGAAAAAATCTTCGAGAAACCTTAAGTCTGTTACTCACTCATTTGACTTCGCAATAGTGGGTAGTGGGGCTGGTACCGTTCCCGGACAGCTCAAAAAGAACCGGAACGTTTTTCGGGAGTCAAGACACATGAAACCCTATCAGGGTATTCTGGAATATCTTTACGGTCTGAATCGTCATGGTATTAAGCTGGGGCTTGATCCGACGATCAGTTTACTGAAACGGTTGGGCAATCCCCAACACCGATATGTCAGTTTGCATATCGGTGGGACCAATGGAAAAGGATCGACCGCCATCATGGTTGCCACCATCCTTCACGCCGCTGGGTACCGAGTGGGGCTCTATACTTCACCGCATCTAGTAGAATTTCGGGAACGCATTCGGGTAAATGGGGCGATGATTTCCGAAGAAAGGGTGATTGAGTTAACTGAACGGATCCAGTCCGTGGTCGGGCCGGCGGGTCCCTTGACCTTTTTTGAGTTTACAACGGCCCTGGCGTTTCAATATTTTGCGGATGAACGGATCGAGGTGGCAGTGATTGAAGTTGGGCTGGGGGGTCGGTTTGATGCCACCAACGTCTTGGATCCACTCGGGGCATTGATTACCAACGTCGAATGTGATCATGAACAATATCTCGGGCATACCCTTTCCTCGATTGCCTATGAGAAGGCTGGGATTATTAAGAAAGGAATTTCTGTTGTCGTCGGACCTATGGCCGATGCGCCCAAGCACGTGATCGAATCTTTTGCTACTGAACAGAGGGCGATTCCTTATCGGTGGGGTACTGATTTTCATATTGCTCATGAAACTGATCAGGAATTTGGTTATCGCGGGTCCCATTGGACCTTTTCAGGCCTGCGCTGCCCTCTCTTGGGTGATCATCAGCGATTGAATGCGGCCTGTGGTCTTGCTTTGCTGGAACTGGGAGCGCTCAAAGGTCTGAATGTTTCTGAGTTGGCCATCAGGCAAGGGCTCGCCCAGGTCAGATGGGAAGGTCGGCTTGAGCAAGTCTCTCAAGGTCCCTGGACCCTACTCGATGGAGCACATAATGTGGCGGCGGCTCAGGTTTTGGTGTCTTTTCTTTCCAAAGTTCTTCAATCCAAACCCAACACGAGATTGATTGTGGTTGCGGGTATGATGCGTGACAAGAATCATTCGGCCTTTTTCGAAGTCCTGAATTCCATAACGAATCATCTCATATTAACTCAAGCTTCTCTTTCACGGGCGGCTTCTGTTCAGGAGCTCAGGGAAGGCCTACCGACAGATTCCTGTCCGGTCCAGGCGGTCACAAACCCCACTGAAGCGATTAAGATTGCCAAGAGACTTGCCCGGCCAACCGATCTGATCTGTGTGACGGGATCGTTAATATTGGTAGGCCAGTTGAGGGATTGTCTATTGCAATCTAATTATTCATCTTCTTAGGTGTAAGATAGTGGGAGGTATATCCCGATTCATCCAAGGGTGTCTCTTAATCGTATTTTGGATGAGTTGTTTGATATTCCCGGTTCTTCTTCACGCCCAACCAATACCCACTCCGGTCCCATCCTCCTCCTCTTCCAGTTCATCTCCACCGGTTGAAATTACAGCCGACAGTTTGGAATTTGACCAGCTGCGGGAAGTATATATTGCGAAGGGATCGGTGGAGGTGGTCCAGGGACCTGTTCGCCTTACCGCCGATCAGGTAACACTTCACAAACTATCGGGTCAGTTAATCGCTACCGGTCATGTGTATTTACGGGACGAAATTTCTGACCTTTGGACTGAACAATTGGATATCAATATCAATACAGAGGCCGGGGTCATTACGCGAGGTGAGATATTTCTTCGGGAAAGAAATTCATTTGTCACAGGTCGAAAAATTCAACGGTTTTCTGAAACCCACTATCGGATTAAAGAGGGTTCATTCACCAATTGTGATGCCAAGGAAGGGGAAATTCCAGCTTGGCGGTTTACCTTTCGAGATTTGGATTTCGACTGGAATGAGAGTCTGTATGGGGAACGAGTGTGGTTTAACATCAACGATATTCCGGTTTTTCCTTTCCCCACTTTTACGTACCCCTTGGGGGGGAAGCGAAAATCCGGATTCTTGATTCCATCGGTTGGTATCGACAATGTGTTTGGGTTCCGGTACCGGCAGGAATATTTTTGGGCCATTGATCCTAGCCAAGATCTCACCATTGCCCCATTGGTTCTGACAAACCGAGGAGGGGGAGGGGAGCTGCAATATCGTTATGCCTTAAGCCGCCAGGCTCGAGGAGAATGGTTGATGAATGGCATTTATGATGCCGAGCCTGATCAGAGGCGGTATCGTTCCGAGTTTACAGGTGCACATATTCACCAAGTGAATCGAGATCTATCCCTTCGTGTACAACTAAATTATGCCACAGATCGATTTTTTCTTCGGGACTTTAGCAATTCGGGAGTTATTCGAGCTTTGCCAAGCCAGGAGTCCAGTTTTATTCTTAACCATCGCCTAGAGCATGGCAGCCTATTTTTTATGCCGCAATATATTCAGCCGTTGGAAAATGGAAGCCCATCTACCTTTCAACGGTTACCAGAATTCGGGCACCGCTTCCTGAATTATCAACTTTGGGATAGCCCAATTCTGGTGGGAATGGAAACGACGGGTGTGCATTTTTGGAGGGAAAAGGGGTTTCAAGTGAGCCGGTTAGATTTGTTGCCCGGTATGACCACCGACGGATTACATCTCGGTCATCTGCTCGGGCTCAAACCGGCAGTGAAGCTGAGAGGGGTAGGGTATACGCGAGGGCAGAAGATTGAAGATCCTCTATTTAGAACAACTTTTTGGGGGGCCATGGAAGGCTCTTCAAGTATGGCACGAAGCTTTCGTATCGGAGAGCACACTCGCCTTCGGCATTCCTTTGAGCCCAGGGTGATTTATGAGTATGTCCCGGATACCAATCCCGACAAGTATGTCCAGGTCGATGGAGTCGATGATCTCATCGCCAAGAACCTTTTGACCTATTCGTTTAGTACACGACTCAAGGAGCTGAGCGAGAGGGGGCAGAGCACAACCTGGCTCGATTTATTTGTTGCTCAAAGTTGGCATATTGATGAAATTCCCGACCTTGCCACGCGATTTTCGAATATTTGGATTCGTGCGAGAATGGAGAAACCTTTAAGTTTTACGCCGCTATTTTCAACCTTCCAAGTCAAAGTCGATTCTTTTGTGGATCCAACAAAAGGCGAACTTGCCCAGATTAATACGGATGCTCGTCTTCAAACCAGTAACATCTGGTATTTCCAAATCGGGCAACGTTTCGCCAGAGCCGGGTTACAAACGCGACGGGGAGATATCTGGAATTCGATTTCGTTCAATGAGGTGTTGACCCCACAAGACAAAATTGAGTTTGTCACGGCGACGACGGCCTTACGTTTTCCGTTGGGAGTCACGGCTGGGGCCCGAGTGTATCATGACTTTGTCACAGGGCAAACCTCTGAGTTGGATGTTGTCGGTGTTTACCAAAATCCGTGTAAATGCTTTTCCATTGGTATGTACTATATTCAATTCCCTGACCGACAACAGTATAATGTCCTGGTTAATTTGACCGGCTTGGGAGGGACTCAAGGACTTGGTGCAGAATTGATGAAGTCCATTCTGGGACCAATCATGGCAGGAGAGCGGGGACTCCCCTGGGGGACCTACTAAGAGTTTCGGGTCTCAGGTTTCAGGTTTCAGGTTCCAGCTACCAGCTACCAGCTTTAAAACCTGAAAATTCACCTGCTTCGATTCTTCCCCTTGCCCTTCTATTGACGAGCAGGCTTATTAAAAATCGGACATAAAATTTAAATTTTAGGTAATTTAACGTAATACCTACGTATAGGACTTGATTTTTGTTAAAGAAATCATGTTAGCTATATGGCGTTTTTGCGTGGACCGCGTTTGCTATCCAAATCCTTTTCTCCTGGATCGAAAAACTTAAGGCTCATGAGTAAACTTGAGGTCACACCCTCTGCTCCTCTCGAACATCACGGGAGCATTCTCCTCGTTGAAGACGAGGAGGACGTGAGGGAGGTTCTAAGAAAACAGCTTCAAAATGAAGGCTACGAGGTGATTGAAGCCAAAACTGGCATGGAAGCGTTAGCTTTAGCGAAGCAATCTTCATTCGATATTCTGCTCGCCGATGTCATGATCCCTGATTTGAATGGGATTGAGCTGGTCCAAAAGGTCGGGCATTTGGAATCGTCTCCGGTCACAATTGTGATGACGGCTTATGGATCCATTGAAATGGCTGTGAAAGCGATCAAGGCCGGTGCTTTTGATTTCTTACAAAAGCCCTTTTCCGTTGAGGTGTTATGCGCTACCATAAGCAGTGCCCTTCGTGTGAAATTGCTGCGTGACGAAAATGTCGTATTACGTCGAAGGGTCAAGGGCCAGTTTGGACTGCATAATTTGGTCAGTGCCAGTGAAGCGATGAAGGGGGTGCTTGGCTTAGTTGATCGTGTGGCTACCACTGACAGCACCGTCCTGATTCTTGGTGAAAGCGGAACGGGAAAGGAACTGATTGCGCAAACCATTCATTTTCATAGTGCCCGGCGACGGGGATGTCTTCTTCCGGTTAATTGCGGCGCGATCCCTGATGCCCTCATCGAAAGCGAATTGTTTGGTTATGAAAAAGGGGCTTTTACTGGTGCCGTGACCGCAAAGCCCGGACGATTCGAGCTGGCTTCAGGAGGGACCATTTTCTTAGATGAAATAGGGGACTTAAGCCTGTCCTTACAGGTCAAACTTCTTCGTGTCCTCCAGGATCGGACTTTTGAACGGGTAGGGGGAACACGGACCTTGAAGGCTGACGTGAGGGTAGTGGCGGCGACCAACCAGGATCTTGAAGCGCTGGTTGGGGCCAAACGTTTTCGAGAGGATCTTTATTATCGATTAAACGTGGTGCCAATTCTTGTCCCTCCTTTACGTGAGCGTCCGGAAGATATTCCCTTGCTGGGTAATCATTTTATCCGGCAGTTTAATGAGTGGCGAGGTGCTAAACTGACCGGCATTTCTTCTGAGGCCTTGGGGTTGCTCTGTCGGTATCGATGGCCTGGTAATGTCAGAGAATTGTCAAATATCGTTGAACGGATTGCGATACTTAAGCGCCAAGGGATGATCGAACCCCATGACTTGCCGGAGAAAATACGACAATCTCAAGAGACTCCCAATGAAAAAGTTCACAATTCTATTCCCCTTGGGGGATTGAATCTTTTTAAAGCAGTCGAAGAATTTGAAAAGCAATTGATTGTTGAAGCCCTCGATCGCACCAATTGGGTGAAAAGCCAAGCTGCTCGTCTTCTGCAAATTAACCGCACCACTTTGATGGAAAAATTAAAGAAAAAATCCCTATCACCGATTGTAGCCAAACGGGTCCTGAAATAACCCTGCTCAAGTCTCTAGCCTTCCCCATCTGGTCACGAAGAAATCCTCAGTTTTGTGTTTCAGCTATTGAACCACCATCCCTTTGATAACTAAAAACACCTCTCCCTATTCTCCCGCCCCTGTTGAGTATTCTGACTATTCTGTCAAAACTCTGACTAAATGAGAGTATTACCAGAATTGCTTTTTCATATATTGTAGTACAAAATGCCATTTTATATTAGATTTTGTCCTACGTGAAATGGTATAAATTTCCGGCCTGAATTTTGCTTTAAGATGCGTTGAGGTTTAAAGGCCCAGAATATTGGTCAAAGTTGAGGTCAGTGTTACTTCTTTTACGGACTGCATATGGAGGGCAGTCCTTTAGGTAACCGATCCCTTCATGCCGAGAGTGGTTGTTGCTCCGAATCTGCTGAGATACCAAGACTGCAACCATGGGGAGATTAGACCTCTCATGTGACTTGATTGGTCACTATAGTTCAGAGGTTGGTTCAAGATTAACCGACAAAAGGTAACGAAGGATGAAGGTAGAGACATTCGGGAATAAACAGAAAACTTCACTTGGAGGGATTCCCAGGGAAGGAGCGACTACGTGATCCGTAATTGGGGGAAAAATGGCCTGTTCCGGGAAAAGCATGGAGATCATCCCCAAAAAAAAGGCATTAAAGTAAAACAGGGATCCGCAAAGGACTTTGATCTTAAGAAAAAGGATCGTGAAAGCCTTATTCGGGAATTTATCCCGATTATAAAGTTTATAGCCCTGCGTCTGGCCGTGCGAACGCCCAATGGACTCAATGTAGAAGACTTGATCAGTGTTGGAACCTTGGGGCTACTCGATGCCATGGGGAAATTCGATCCTACCCGTAATATCAAATTTCGTACCTATGCCGAGTTTCGAATCCGAGGAGCCATGCTGGATGAAATCAGAGCCATGGATTGGGTTCCTCGGTCCATACGGAAGCAAATTGGAAAAATTCAGCAGGCAGCCAGTGAATATACTCGAAGGAATTGTCGCCCGCCTACAGATGCCGAATTGGCCAGAGAACTTGAGATGGGCCCGGAAAAGATTGATGAAATTCTGTTACAAGCCAAAGGGACCGTGCTGTTAAGTCTGGAGGATATGAAGACTCAAGAGGATGAAGGCCAATCTGTTTTGAACGGACTGGTGGATAGAAATCGGCCGAACCCTTTGGAATCCTTGCTTTCTGAGGACCGGCGAAGAATCTTGGCAGATGCACTTGAGCGGCTTCCGGAACGGCAACGGCTGGTTCTCACCTTGTATCACTTCNNGAGTCCAGAATCTGCCAGCTTCACGGGCAAGCCATGATTCGGCTAAAGGCTCTTCTACACGCTCGATTCTCAAGATAATCAGAGAGTAATACGGTCCATTTGAGAAATTCAGGTCTCAATTTTCCGTTTTGAGGCCAGAAGGGGCGGTAATCCATTTTATCTTTCAGGTATGGTCCCGGTATCAAACCATTCCATTGAAATCTTTTCCGATCCTCGTGGTATGGAGGTACTGGAGAAAATTCTTTTCTTTTCAAAAGGGTTTCAGCGCTCAGGCAGCTTTTTCCGAATTCCAGAATTTGATGTCGGTGATAGATACAATTCTGCTGGACGACCTTATGGCGACGCGGAACCCATCAGTGAGCGAATGGCCGCCAGTGAAATTTCTTCCTGCCTCTTCGATTGAGGCCAGGCCAACTTCCTTCACAAAAGCGGTCTTTGACAACCCGCTGAAAGACCGCCGGTCGAAATCCACAACCTGCGGATTCAGCGGGTCGAAAAGATTTTTCCGGCCCCTCCTCAAGTGGAGAGAAGAACTCTCCGAAAAGAAAAACATTCACACCCTCATAACTTATACGGTTATGGGAGGACAGTTTTTCTTTTCCTGCTTGAGGCAGCGCCATTTCCCGAATTGCCAAAAAGGGGGCAGGGTTAGTCGGGTCCGAAGGAGGATTTTTTGTTAATAAGGTTGGAAGACATCAGTGTACGGGTACAGTNNGCGGCGTTAGAAAAAGAGGGGGGAGATGAGATGTTAATACTTACTCGGCGGAAAAACGAGGCTATTCGATTAGGAGAAGATACCCGCATAGTCTTGGTGCAAGTCAAAGGCAGGCAAGTTCGAATTGGAATTGAATGCCCTCCCCATGTGAGGGTGATACGAGAAGAGGTCTTTCAGTTGGGATGTCAGGATAATCCCGAGGTGGTTTCTGGTAGCTGTGAGGGAGCCATTTCCCTTCCAAAATCTCGAGCTCCCTCCCGTAAATTTTCTACTTAGGAGGAATGTTTTTATCAGCTCTTCCCGTATCGAGGGCCTGACCCAACCCCGACGAGAGTTCTGTCAAGAAGCTAGTCTCATTTTCCGTAATATTTTTTCAGCCGCTACCGCTAAATCAGAATCGGCTTTGTGGTCGCGAGCGAAGATGCGAAATTGCACTAATTGAGCAGGTAGGTAATCAAAAAATTTCTTTAAACTTTCTTTTTCTACTCTCTTTCTCGCTGGGTCATACACAAAAATTTGAAAACCCCCCATGTTTAAAAGATTAATCGGACGCGGATCTTTATGAGCCATATCAATTCGGACTTCAATATTTTTCATATAAGGAGGGAGGAGCTTTCTTAATTGGGTTTCGAATTTCTGAGGATGAAAAATCCCAGGTTTCCGCTCGTCCCACTGTGTGGGTAGAAGAGTGCTGTAGGCCATTTTCCATTTAACGTCACGCTTGAGAATTCGTGCCCACTCCATTCCCAGACGTTTTTTGGAGGGGTGACGGGTGAAAGGCCATTGTCGGACAGATTCAATAAAGGACCAATCCGTGAGAGAAAGGTACGAATCCATTCGGTCGAGCGGATTGAAGGGAAAAAGGTATTCCATTGTTTGATGAAAGATTTCCTGCAAGTGAATGTCAATGGCTCGGGTCGTACGATGATAATACACATTAGAATAGAGATAGAGCCTGGCATTAAGAAACATTTGGAGAGCCGGAAGGCCAGCGTGATGGATGGTCAGCCCTTTCGGACTGAAAAAGGAATAGTGAAGTAAGCGGTCAATGTCGATGGGACCGATGGCGACCCCGCACATATAGGAATCCCGCAAGACGTAGTCACAATTGTCAGCGGTATAGACTCCTCCGAAGATCGGTTGCAATAGGGTCAACCATCGCGGAAGGTTGCGGATCGGCTTATGAGGATCCTTAAGAATTAAAAAAGCAATGTGATCGGGGGCCAGGTATTCTCCCGGGGCAAAGGATCCCGAGGGACTTCGCGTGAGGTTTCGGATAATCGGGGCCAAATGTTCCCGAATGATCACCTGTCCCAGGTGCTCATGGGTCAGGTCAAATTGTTGAAGAAAGTGGTGATCGAAAAAGTGGCAGAACGGACCATGACCGATATCGTGGAGAAGAGCAGTTATGCGAAGCAGTTCTTCTATATACGCTTCCGAGGGAAGATCTTTGACGGTCTTCCGTAAGGTTGGGTAGAGGGTTTTAGCAAATCGACCGGCCAGATGCATCGCCCCTAACGAATGTTGAAATCGGCTGTGTTCCGCCGAGGGATAGACCCAGTGGGCACTTTGGAGTTGGTAAATAGACCGCAATCGTTGTACCCATGGCGAATCTATAAGATCTTTTTCGGTTTGTTCCGGTATATGCGCCGAGGAGTAGGGAACAGTAAACGTGATATATCCATGAATAGGATCGGCTATCAGCGCCACTCCCTCATAGGGGAGGTTGGAATCGGTTGGAGAAGAAGGTGGGGGAACAGTTTCAGGGGTCAAGTTGCATCTCCAAGCTATTCACTAAAAAAAGGGGGAATCCTAATTTTGAATGTTGAACTGGATTTAAGGTTTCATTTTGCCTTTATGGCCCGATAGCGTTGAATGAAATAGAGCATGATCGGGTACGCGACTATTGCCCCCAATACCCCCAGGAGGCATGCACCGAGGATAAAGGGAAGCAGATACTGGGAGATGATGTGATAAAGATTGTCCATCTGGATATTTTGCAAATCAAATGAACCAGTTGGCGGCATCCCAAACAAGGCAAACCCTGTATATAAGCTCCCTGCAAGAATGGGAATGATGGTCCAGGGGTTATTGATCAGGGAACCGAGAAAGACCACCAGGTAGTTCAGTCGGAACGCCCACGCGCACAAGACGACACTGACGGTATGGAAGCCATAATGAGGCGCAAAAGCGATAAATACCCCAATCGCGAAAGCCAAGGCTGTTCGGTGTGGGGATTCCTGAAGGTGGAGAATGTTAAAGAGTTGGGTACGAAAGGTAGAAAGAGAAAACATGTTAACCCGGGCGGTTCCTCTTCTTTCGGAAGTGATCGTAACTGTTCGGGACAATGTGTCGATACGATTCGTTGGCTAACTTGAGACGCATGCCAAACTTTCGAGATGTAACAGTGCCGATAGAGGTTATCTGAACATCGAAATGGTTTTGAATTTCTTCCAATTGAGTTTGGTTTTTGGCCGGAACGGTAAAGAGCAACTCATAATCTTCTCCTCCTTCTAGCGCGATGGCTACTGGGTCAAGATGTTCTTTACGTGCAAAAGACCGGCATTGCGGTGAGATAGGGATTTTGGTCTCATCGATAATGGCCCCCACCCTACTTTCCCGACAGATATGCGCCAGATCACCCGACAAGCCATCGGAAAGGTCAATAGCTGCTGTGGCCAGGCGATGAGTGGACAACAATCGACCAATGTCAATCCGGGGTGTCGGGCGAAGGTGGCGGTTGATCAAAAATTTTGCTACTCGCTTCTCAAGATGGTGTTTTGGTTGTTTTCTCGTACGATTCAAGAGCTTCAGCCCTGCCCAAGAATCCCCTAGTGTCCCCGTCGTGTAAATCTTATCCCCAATCTTGGCTCCACCTCGCGGCAGGGCCCGGGAGGGTTGGACAGTTCCAAGAATGGTGATCCCCAAAAACATTCCCTGGTTCGAAGCCGAAGTGTCTCCTCCAATCAATTGGAGGTGGTATTGATGGCAACAAGACTGAATCCCCCTATACAGGGCCCGCACATCGGTCAGGGAGTAGGTCGGGGGAATAGCTACCGAGGTCAGCACATAGCGTGAGATACCTCCCATGGCAGCCATATCACTCAAATTGGCAATTATTGATTTATACCCGATCTCCTGAAACGAAGCCAGCTTGAGATCAAAGTGAATGCCTTCAACCATTAAATC
>JABAOE010022213.1_pt4 | contig 11198 bp, 6 predicted proteins | sample 7062141 | NCBI WGS metagenome assembly JABAOE01 (sample SAMN14538627, study PRJNA623070) | marine sediment metagenome | biome: marine biome [ENVO:00000428]; feature: marine pelagic biome [ENVO:01000023]; material: deep marine sediment [ENVO:00002113] | place: India: Gulf of Khambhat ...
CCCTCGAGGAGGCTCCTCGCTCGCTCGTCTACCTGCAGATCACGCGCGGCGCGGCGCCCCGGACGCACTACTTCCCCGAGGTGGAGGCGGAGCCGACCGTCTACGCCTTCGCGAAGGCCTGGAGTCGACCCTCCGACGAGACGTGGAACAGGGGGTTCCGCGCGGTCACCGTGCCCGATCGCCGCTGGAGCCGGGTGGACGTCAAGACCGTCTGCCTCCTGCCGAACGTGCTCGCGTTCCAAGCCGCGCGCGACCGCGGGGCGGACGACGCGATCCTGGTTCGTGACGGTGTGGCCCTCGAGGGGGCGCACCAGAACTTCTGGGCCGTCTTCGGCGACACGGTCGTGACCCACCCGAACACGAACCAGATCCTCCCCGGCATCACGCGGGGCATCGTGCTGGAGCTGGCGAGGGAGGCCGGCATCCCCGTCCAGGAGCGCCCGATCCAGGTCGAGGAGCTCGGCCTCGCGGACGAGCTGTTCTTCACCGGGACGACCGGCGAGGTCCGCCCGTGCGTGGAGGTCGATGGCCGAGCGGTCGGGGACGGCGCGGTCGGGCCGGTGACCAGGGGGCTTTCGGAGGCGTTCCTGGCGCGGGTGGCTCGCGTGGTCGAGGGAGCGCGGATCGGGGCGGCGGGATGACCCTGAGCCGCGCGGTCTGTCTCGCCGTCGCGCTCGGAGCCGCCGGGGGCCCGGGCCTCGGTCGGGGGACGGCTCAGGAGCTGCCTCGCGTCCGCGTGATCGCCACCGGGGGCACGATCGCCGGCCAGGGGGGTGCGGGTCAGCTCACCGGCGCCCAGCTCGTGGGAGCCGTGCCCGAGCTCGCCGCGATCGCGCGGCTGGAGGTGGAGGAGTTCAGCCGGATCGGCTCGTCGTCGATGACGCCCGACCACTGGCTCCGCCTCTCGCGGCGCGTCGGGGAGATCCTCGGGGAGGATCGGGAGCTCTCGGGCGTCGTGGTCACGCACGGGACCGACACGATGGAGGAGACGGGGTACTTCCTGCACCTCACGGTGGACGATCCCCGGCCGGTGGTGATGGTGGGCTCCATGCGCGTGTCGACGGCCGTGTCGGCCGACGGCCCGGCCAACCTCCTGTCGGGCGTGCGGGTCGCCGTCACGCCCGAGGCCCGGGAGCGCGGCACGCTCGTGGTCCTCAACGACGAGGTCCACTCGGCGCGGGACGTCCGCAAGATGGACAACAACCGCGTCGACACCTTCGTCTCTCGTGAGTGGGGCGCGCTCGGCGTCGTGGACGCCGACCGGGTCGTATTCCGGAGAGCGCCGGCCACGCGGCACACGACCCACTCCGACCTTCGCCTCGGCGCCGCGACCGAGCTGCCTGAGGTCGCGATCGTCGCGGATTATGCCGGCAACGACGGCTCGGTCCTGCGGCACGTCGCGGGGTCGGGCGTGGCGGGGGTCGTGGTCCAGGCCTTCGGCGGCGGGCGCGCGAGCCCGGGGATGAGGGCGGCCGTGCGGGAGGTCGCCGAAGCGAGGATCCCCGTGATCCTGGCCTCCCGGGTGCCCGAGGGCAGGGTGATGGGTTCGTCCGAGGCCGTCGCCCGGGGCGTCCTGGCCGCCGGGGACCTGCCCGCGCACAAGGCGCGCATCGTCCTCATGCTGGCGCTCCTCACGACCTCGGACCCCGTGCGCATCCAGTCGCTCCTCGACACGCACTGAGTGCGGGACCCGATGAGACCCCCGCCCCTCCGGGCGGTGACCGCCCTCGCCCTGGCGGCGGCCGGCCTCTCCTGCGCGCGCGTCGGACCCGGGGTTTCGGGGCTCGTGGACCGCGCTCCGGCGGGTGCAGACGAGTTGCGCATGGTCTACCTGGGCAGCGGCGGCTGGATCATGCAGCACGGCTCGGACGTGATCCTCAGCGGTCCCCTCTTCTCGAACCCCGGCCTCTACCGGACGGGGCTGTGGAGGATCGCCTCCGACACGGCCGCCGTCGACCGGTTCATGTCCCGATACGACGTCTCGGCCGCTCGGGCGATCCTCGTGGGACACGCCCACTACGACCACCTCATGGACGTTCCGCGGGTGGCGCTGGCGCACGCGCCCGGAGCTCGCATCGTGGGGAACCGGACGGTCGCGAACACGCTCGGCACCTGGTCGGGCGTGGGGGGCAGGGTGGACGTGGTCGACGACGCGGCGGGCGATCACGAGACCCCGGGCCGCTGGCTGTCCTACGGCCCGAGCGTCCGCGTGATGCCGCTCCGGTCCGACCATGCCCCGCACTTCGAGGGGCTCACCCTGTACGAGGGACGACGGGCCCGACCGCTGACGGAGCCGCCGAGAACCGCCGACGAGTGGCTGGCCGGCGAGACGCTGGCCTACCTCGTCGACTTCCTCGCCCCGGACGGCTCGGTGGCCTTCCGGGTCTACTATCAGGACGCGGTCGCGCAGGCTCCCGCCGGCTTCGCTCCGGACGGGCTGATCCGGGAGCGGCCCGTGGACGTCGCGATCCTCGTGCCGGCGACCTTCGACCAGGTCGACTGGCACCCGGAGGCGTTCGTGCAGAACCTGCGTCCCAGGCTGGTCCTGCTGGGGCACTGGGAGGACTTCTTCATCCCCGCCGACGCGCCGACGCGGTCGGTCATGCTCGCCGACATCGGGCACTTCGAGGATCGGCTCACCCACGTCTTCGACGGATCGTGGTGGAGGCCCGACCGCTGGACGGAGTTCCGGTTCCCGCGGGAGCCGGGCAGCGGCGGCGCACCGCCTCCCTGACCGGACGGGGGCGCACGCGCGCGGCACCCCGCTCAGCGGTTGTCCGGCAGAGTCCCCTCGAAGAGGAAGCGGGGACGTCGTCCGAGCTCGTCCTCGGCGATCAGGAAGTGCGCCGGACCGCCCGTGCCCAAGGCGCCGGCGTTGTCGGCGAGCGCGTCCGGAAGCGGGATCAGGTAGAGCCCCGACACGTCGAGCGTGTCCTGGGCCTGCGCCTCACCCAGGTCGCCGACGTCGGCCACGATCCCCTCCCGCTTCAAGAGCGGACGGTCGTAGTTGACGAGGACGTCCGCGGTGAGCGGGGGAAGGCCCGGTACGGCGATCGTGCCCCCCAGGATCAGCAGGTCGGGGACGGCCCGTCCGTTGAACTCCAGCGCCTCGTATACGCCGGGGTCGTACTCCGCGTAGCGGCCGGAGGCGATCGCGTCCAGCGCGGTGAGGATGCCGACGAAGTTCGTCCTGCGCAGGTGTTGCTTCTGGGGGTCGTCCGCCCAGGCGCCCGACTCGATGAGCACCGTGCTGGCGCCCCAGGCGCCCATCAGGTCGCCGAAGGCCCGCGGGTTGTAGGTGTCGTCGTACTTCGCGATGTGGCCACGGACGAGCGGATCCATCGCCTCGATGAGGAGGGTCGCGACCTGCATCGCACGGCGCCGCTTGTCGTCGACGTCGCGAGCCTCGTTGAACGCGGGCGCGAGAAGCGCGATCGCCACGCCACGGTCCGAGCGCCCCACGCGCACGGCCGCGTTCTGGTCGTGCAGGTTGAAGCCGAAGTGCGGCTCGATCCGGTCACGCACCTCCTTGAGAATCCGGCCCTCCGGCGTCTGGAGGCGCCGGGCGTCCCGGTTCACGTCGATGCCCTGGGCGTTGCGCCGCTGGAATCGCTCGGCTCCGTCGGGATTGAGCATGGGCACGAGGTGCACGGTCGACCCCTCCGCGATCCTGCGCGCCAGAGGATGGTCGGGCGACTCGTGGAAGAAGCGGACGATGTCGGCGAGCGCCATCGACGCCGTGCTCTCGTTGCCGTGCATCTGCGACCACAGGAGGACGCGCGTCGGCCCAGCGCCGAAGGTCAGGTGGTGGATGTCCCGGCCCTCGGCGCTCGTGCCGGCCACGACGCTCGAGACCTCGCCCCCGACGTACGGCCGAACCGCGGCCCAGTACGCCTCGTGACCGAAGCGCCGGTCGTCCAGCCCCCCGACGCGAACGCCCTCGTGAAGCGCGACCAGCTCGTCGGGCGTCGTGGGCGGCGGCGTGACCGGACCCGTGTAGGACGGGCCGCCCCGGCACGCGAGCCCGATCAGCGTCAGCGCGGGAAGAAGGCTCTTCTTCATCGCGGGCCCGGGGTCAGGGATAGATGAGGTAGGGGGCCCGGAGCGTCTCGAAGTCCGCGCCCGCTCGCGACCAGCCGGCCGTGAGCGCCTCCAGGTCCTGGCCGGCCTCGAGTCCGAGCCGGAGGCCGTCGGTCCCGGCGAGCCGATCGAAGTGGGCCACGCGCCATCCCCACTGCTCGCCCGACGCGCGACGGGTCTCGATGAGCATGGCGACGGCCACCGACGGCGCGTCGTACGCGCTCGACTCCGCGATCAACCGCACCCCCTGAACCTCCCGGCCCACGAACTTGCCGTCGCTGGCTTCGCCGGGCGTGAACCGGACGGGCTCGAAGCGGACGCCCTCGAACCCGTAGCCGCCCAACGTCTCGGCCAGCGCCTCGCCGTCCAGCCACGGCGCCCCGATCCACTGGAAGGCCCGATCCGTGCCGCGCCCCACGGAGAGGGGCGTTCCCTCGAAGAGACAGGTACCGGGGTACGCGAGCGCGCTTTCGAGGGACGGCATGTTCGGCGACGGAGCGAGCCAGTCCAATCCGGTGTCGGCGAAGGTCATCGAGCGCCGCCAGCCGTCCATGGGCACGACACGGAGATCCACCCGGATTCCGAACTCGCCGACGTACAGCCGGGCCAGCTCCGCGGCCGTCATCCCGTGTCGCATCGGCACGGGGTACAGTCCCACGAAGGTCGCGTACTCGGGCTCGAGCACGTTGCCCTGCACGACGTCGCCGCGGATCGGGTTCGGCCGGTCCAGCACGACGAAGGGGATGCCGGCCTCGCCGGCGGCCTCCATCGCGAGGGCCATGGTCGACACGTACGTGTAGTAGCGGGCCCCCACGTCCTGCATGTCGAAGAGCAGAGCCTCGACGCCCTCGAGCATGTCGGGGGTCGGACGCCGCGTCTCGCCGTAGAGCGAGTGGATCGGCGTGCCGGTGCGCTCGTCCACCGAGAAGTCGATCCTCGCCCCCGCGTCCTCGTCGCCCCGGATGCCGTGCTCGGGCGCATACAGCGCGACCAGCTCGACCTCCGGCGCCTCGTGCAGGCCGTCGATCGTGCTCGTGATCCGTCCGGCTCCGGCCGCGCCCGGCGCGGGCGCGCGGCGGTAGATGCCCGTGTGGTTCGTGATGAGGCCCACGCGCCGCCCGGCCACGAGGTGGAGCGAGTCGGAGAGCAGCACCTCGATGCCCGCCCGCACGCTCCGTGCATCGGCCTCGGGCTCCCCCTGCAGCTCCCCGGAGGAGTCCGGGGCGGGGACGCAGGCGAGAGCGCAGATCGCGAGGAGGGCGGAGAGCCGCCGTGATTGTGGCGGCCAGAGCCGATCGGTACTTTCGGCTGGCCGGGGTGCGGCGGCGTGTCGCCGTTCAGCGATGGTACGTGACATGCAGCAAGCTTCGGCGTCACATTGGAGCTAGTCAACGAGCACCGCGCCCCACCCCCACCCGCCCCACCCCGACTCGCCCTCGCTCGGCCCCGCATGTCACGCTCAGCCGTCCCCTTCCGCTTCGCCGCCGCCGCGTTCCTGGCGACGACGGTCGCCTCGTGCCTGGGCGGGTCGGGCGGACCCGGCCGACCGGCTCCCGCGGGCGACGAGGAGATCGACGCGGTCGCGGTCGACGATGCGGCCGTCCAGCCCGCCGGGCTTGCGGCGGGGGCAGCGGAGCGGACGGACCGCGCCTCCGGGAGCGAGAGGGAGGGCTCGATCGAGGGTGGGCACGGGGCGGGGGGGGAGGAGGGGGCTCGCGGCGCCGAGCCTGGGGTGCGCGATCTCGAGGCGGAGCTGGGGCGGGTCGTCGATGAGGCGCCGACGGACGCGCGCCGCTGGTCGGAGCGCACCCTCGAGTCCCTCTCGCTCCGCGAGAAGGTCGGGCAGCTCATCATGCCGTGGGTGTTGGGCGACTACGCTCCCGAAGGCTCGCCGAGCCACGAGAGGATCCTGGAGCACATCGAGGAGCACGGGATCGGCGGCGTGATCATGTCGGTCGGCACCCCGATCGAGGTCGCGGCGAAGCTCAACGACCTGCAGCGTCACGCCGACATCCCCCTGCTGGTGGCGGCCGACCTGGAGACCGGCGCGGGCTTCCGCATGAGAGGGGCGGTGCACGTGCCGGGCACGATCGACCTGGGCGGGGCCACCGACTTTCCATCGCTCATGGCGGTCGGCGCGGCCGGTCAGGAGTGGCTGGCGTACGAGATGGGCCGGATCACGGCGCTCGAGGCGAGAGCCGTGGGCATCCACGTGCCGTTCGCGCCGGTCCTCGACGTCAACAACAACCCGGACAACCCCATCATCAACGTCCGCTCGTTCGGGGAGGATCCGCGGCTGGTGTCGCGCCTCGGGATCTCCTTCATCCGGGGCGTGCAGGAGAACGGGGCGATCGCGACGGGCAAGCACTTCCCCGGGCACGGTGACACCGAGACCGATTCGCACGTCGCGCTGCCGGTGATCCGCCACGACCGCGCTCGCATGGACTCCATCGAGCTCCGCCCCTTCCAGGAGGCGGTCGAGGCCGGGATGGGCGCGATCATGACCGCGCACATCTCGGTGCCCTCGCTCAACGGCGGCGTCAGGGAGCCCTCGACGCTGTCGCCGCTGGTGCTGACGACGATCCTTCGCGACGAGATGGGCTTCGGCGGCATCGTGTTCACCGACGCCATGGACATGGCCGCGATCTCGCGGCAGCACGACTCGGGGGAGGCCGCGGTGCGGGCGATCGAGGCCGGAAACGACGTGATCCTCATGCCCGCCTCGGTCCAGGGCGCGATCGACGGCATCGTGGAGGCGGTGGGGACGGGCCGGCTCGACGAGCGGCGCATCGACGATTCGGTGCTGCGCCTGCTGGACGCCAAGGAGCGCCTCGGGCTGAACGTCGAGCGGTTGGTCCCGATCGAGCGGGTCTCCGACGTCGTCGGCGTACCCGCCCACACCGAGGTGGCGGACCGGATCGCGCAGCGCTCGATCACGCTGCTCAAGAACGATCGCGGCCTGCTGCCGCTGGCCGGCACGCGCTCGGCCCGGGTCATGTCGGTGACCTATCGCCGAAGCTCGGATCTTCTCGCGGGCCGGTACTTCAACCAGGCGCTGCGCGAGACCTATCCACGGCTCGCCACCGCCCAGCTCGACGGGGAGTCGACGGACGACGACTACTCGGACGTCATCCGGCGGGCCCGCAACTCGCAGCTGGTGATCATCGGCACGTACGTCACGGCGGCCTCGATCTCGGGCTCGTCGACGATCCCCGAGGAGCTCGTGGAGCTCATCGACCGCATCCGCCGGATCGGGACGCCCCACGTCGTGGTGTCGTTCGGCAACCCGTATCTCATCACGGAGTTTCCGGAGGTGCAGGCGTACATGCTGGCGTGGAACGGCTCGGAGGCGAGCCAGCGGGCGGCGGCCGGCGCCATGCTCGGTCGCTTCGCGATCGCGGGCCGCGTGCCCACCCGCATCCCGCCGCTGTTCGAGATCGGCGACGGGATCCGCATCCCGATGAGGGACAGGGCGGCCGGTGCCCGGTAGCCACCGGGCACCTCCGGTCGCGCTCCTCCTCCTCGGGCTCTCGGCCTGCTCCTCGGGGCCCGCCCCGGCACCGCCCCCCCTCGCTCCGACCGACGGGCTCGATCCCGAAGCGCGCGCGTGGGTCGACCGGACGCTGGCCGGGCTGTCGCTCGAAGCGCTCGTCGGACAGCTGGTCATCGAGTGGATCCCGGGAGGCTACGTCTCGCCGACCGGACCCGAGTTCGAGCCGCTGCGGGCGTGGGTCGTCGAGGACCGGATCGGAGGCGTGTCGCCCTCGATCGGCACGCCGCACGCCTACGTGGCGAAGCTGAACGCGCTCCAGGAGCTCGCCGAGGTGCCGCTGCTCGTGACGGCGGACTTCGAGAACGGGGGGCCGGGGATGCGGATCAACGGCTCGTACGCCCTGCCGTCGATGCTGCCCCAGGGCGGGGGCACCGACTTCCCGCCGACGATGGCCTTCGGCGCGATCGGGGACGAGCGATTCGCCTACGAGTACGGACGGATCACCGCGGTGGAGGCGCGGGCGACGGGCGTGCACCTCCTCTTCGCGCCCGTCCTCGACGTGAACTCGAATCCGGACAACCCGGTCATCGCCACGCGGTCGTTCGGGGGTGACGCGGAGCTCGTCTCGCGCCTCGGAGCGGCGTTCGTGCGCGGCGCGCGCGCCGGAGGCGCCTACACCACCGGCAAGCACTTTCCCGGCCACGGAGACACGTCGGTCGACACGCACGTGGGGCTCGCGGTGGTCGAGGGCGATCGGGCCAAGCTCGACGCCTTCGAGCTCGTGCCCTTCGTGCGCGCGATCGACGAGGGCGTCGACGCGATCATGACCGCGCACGTCCAGGTGCCCGGGGTGCTCGGCGCGGGCGGTCCTCCGGCCACGCTGGCGCCGGAGTTCCTGACGGGGCTCCTGCAGGGCGACCTGGGCTTCGACGGCCTGCTCCTCACGGACGCGATGACCATGAGGGCGATCACCGACATGTACGGGATCGGCGAGGCGTCCGTCCGGGCGGTCGAGGCCGGGGCGGACGTGATCCTCTCTCCCAAGGACGTTCCCGCGGCCGTCGGCGCGGTGGTCGCGGCCGTCGAGAGCGGCAGGCTCGATCGGACCCGCCTGGAGGCCTCGGCCCGCAAGATCCTGGAGCTGAAGGCGCGCGTGGGGCTGCACCGCAATCGCTTCGTGTCGCTGGAGCGCGTCCACGAGGTCGTCGGATCGGGCGGGCATCTCGCCTTCGCCGACTCGGCGGCGTCCCGCTCGATCACGCTCGCCAGGGACGAGGATGGGTTGATCCCGCTGGACCCGCTCTCGCTGGAGCCGACGGCGCACCTGGTGTACGCGCCCTCGACCCGCCTCTGGGCGAGTCGGGCCTTCTCGGCCGGGCTCCCGGAGCGTGCAGCCGACGTCACCGAGATCCGGCTCGACGAGCGCAGCGACTCGGTGGCGTATGCACGGGCTGCGGAGACGCTGGAGGAGGTGGACCGGGTGATCGTGAGCGCCTACGTGTCCGCGGCCGCCGGGTCGGGCGAGGAGGCGCTGCCCGAGCCCCTGCGGACGCTGCTGCGGCAGAGCGCCGACGTGCGCCCCACGGTTCTCGTCTCCTTCGGGAACCCCTACCTCCTCTCCGCAGCCCCGAGCGTGGGCACGTACCTGCTGGCCTGGGGAGATCGCGAGGTCTCGCAGCGGGCGGCGCTCGCCGCCCTCTTCGGCGAGGAGGCGATCTCGGGTCGGCTGCCCATTCCGCTGCCGCCGTACCACCCCTTCGGTCACGGCCTCGACCGCGAGAAGTCGACGGAGCGGGTCATGACCGCGGCGGTGGATGATCCGGTGGTGGCCGCGGGCATCGTCGCGCGAAGCGCGGGGGCCCCGCGCGGCGCCTTTCAGACGGTCGCCGAACCGGCCTCCGTGGGGATGTCGCCGGAGGCCCTGGCCCGGGTCGATTCCATCGTCAGGGCCGCGATCGCGGACTCGGCCGCCTCGGGCGCCGCCCTGGCGATCGGGCGACATGGCCGGCTCGTCTCCCTCGGCGGCTTCGGAGAGCTGGCGTGGGGTAGCGGCCGCCCGGTCACGCCGACCTCGATCTTCGACCTGGCCTCGGTGTCCAAGGTCGTCGGCACGACGACCGCCGCGATGATGCTCGCGGGCGAGGGTGCGCTCGACCTCGACGCGGCCGTGGCCTCGTACCTGCCCTGGTGGGCCGAAGGCGATCCGCGCAAGGAGGAGGTCACGGTGCGCCAACTCCTTCTCCACCGCAGCGGCCTGACCCCGTTCCGGACCTGGTACTTCGAGATCTCCGGCCTGGACGCCTACAAGGACGCCGCGGCGAACGAGGCGCTCGAGTACGAGCCGGGCACCCGTACCGCCTACTCCGACATCGGCATCATGACGTTGGCCTGGGTCCTGGAGGAGATCTCGGGGCAGCCGCTCGACCAGCTCCTGCGCGAGCGGCTGTGGGAGCCGCTCGGCATGCGCGAGACGCGCTACGAGCCCGACGCCTCCCTGCGCTCGAGGATCGCCGCGACCGAGATCGACACGATCTGGCGCAACGAGCTGGTCTGGGGCCGGGTGCACGACGAGAACGCCGACGCGATGGGCGGCGTCGCCGGGCACGCGGGTCTCTTCAGCACCGCCGTGGACCTGTCGGTCTTCGCGCGCATGATGCTGAACGAGGGCGTCGCGCCGGCGTGCACTCCGGATGGAGAGCCGGGGGAGCCCTGCCCGGTGCGAAGGACCGAGTCGCGCAGGCTCGTGGACGGGGCCGTGCTGGAGGAGTTCACGGCTCGCTTCGACGACTCCGCCTCCCGCGCCCTCGGGTGGGACACGCCGTCGGAGCGCTCGTCCGCGGGGGACTACTTCACCGAAGAGGCGTTCGGGCACACGGGCTACACCGGCACCTCGATCTGGATGGACCCGGAGCTCGACCTGTGGGTCGTGCTGCTGACGAACCGGGTCCACCCGACCCGGGCGAACCAGAAGATCGGACCGCTGCGCCGCGCGGTGCACGACGCGGTCGTGCTGGCGATCACCGACCGGAGCGTGGCTCCGCGGGCGCGGTGACGCCCTCCCGGACCCGGAGGGACCCCTGCCGCGCGCCTGCCCGGCGCGCCCGGCGTCGGTGACGTGAGCATGGCCGGCTTCACGCCCGTCGACTTCGTGGTCCTGATCACCTACCTGGTCGGGGTCACCGTCTGGGGCGCGTGGCTGGGTCGGGGACAGCAGAGCGGCAGCGACTACTTCCTGGGGAGCCGCTCGCTCCCGTGGCTCGCCGTGATGCTCTCGGTGGTCGCCACCGAGACCAGCCAGCACGCTGACCTTCCTGAGCGTGCCGGGCGTGGCGTACGCGGGCAGCCTGGTCTTCCTGCAGCTCACCCTGGGCTATCTCGCCGGGCGGATCCTGGTCTCGCTGATCCTGCTCCCGGCGTACTACGAGGGCTCGCTGACCACGGCCTACGCCCTTCTCGAGGCGCGCTTCGGGCTCGGGGCCCGTCGCTTCACGTCCGCGATCTTCATGGTCACGCGGCTGCTGGCGGATTCCGTGCGCCTCTTCGCGACCGCGATCCCGCTCGCCCTGATCACCGGGTGGCCGTACGAGCTGTCGATCGCGGTCATCGGGCTGCTCACCGTCGTGTA
>JABAOE010001155.1_pt2 | contig 11196 bp, 9 predicted proteins | sample 7062141 | NCBI WGS metagenome assembly JABAOE01 (sample SAMN14538627, study PRJNA623070) | marine sediment metagenome | biome: marine biome [ENVO:00000428]; feature: marine pelagic biome [ENVO:01000023]; material: deep marine sediment [ENVO:00002113] | place: India: Gulf of Khambhat ...
GGCGCCACCCTAGGGCGCCCGCCCTCACATGACGGCGTTGCCGTACATCTCCCCCAGCGGATCGCTGATCAGCTCGATGCGGGCGCCGTCGGGGTCTCGGAAGTACATGGAGGTCTCGATGACGTGCACCTCGACCCCGGCCGCCTCGAGCGCGGCCTTCTTCTCCTCCCACGACTCGGGCGTGATCGACAGGGCCAGATGGTGGAGCCCGCCGAGCACCTCCGCGTAGTCGCCGAGGTCCAGACCGGGGAAGTCGAAGAAGGCGAGGGCGTTGCCGTTGCCGATGTCGAAGAAGAAGTGGGTCGACCCCTGGTAGTCGCGGTTCTCGAACAGCTCGGTGAGGGGGAAGCCCAGGAGCCCCTGGTAGAAGTCGATCGTGCGCTGGACGTCGGTGCACAGCAGCGCCACGTGGTGGACGCCCCGCCCGGTCGTCTCGGGCCGGTCCTCGGCGGCCGCCAGGTTGGCGGCCCGCAGCGCGGCCCACTCGTCGGTGCGGTCGATGGTCTCGCTCACGGATCCTCCCGGGGCGACTCCGCGGATATTTCAGAGTTGAAGCATATCGCGCGCTCAGGCCGACGGCTCGAGCACGACCTTGATCGAGCCGCCCGACCGGTCCCGGGCCGCGGCGAAGGCCTCCGCCGCGCCGTCGAGCGGATAGCGGTGGGTGATCAGCGCATCGCCGAGTTCGGGCGTGCCGGCCAGCAGCCTCGCGGCCCGGGTGATCTCGCGTTCGCCGGCCGCCTGCCCGTACATCATCGCCGGCACCAGCGCGACCTCCTTCATGAGGATCGTCGCGTCGAGCTGGACGGGGTCCCAGAACGTGCCCACGACGACCACCCGCCCTCCCGTCCGGCAGCGCCGGATCGACTCCGCCAGCGAGCCGGAGGAGCCCACCGCGTCGACCACCACGTCGTAGCCGTCGTCCAGCGCGGCCTGCGCCCCCAGCCGTGCGGCCGCGTCACGCTGATGGTCGTGGCGGGCCCCGATGTCGGCCCGGAATCCCGCGTCGGCGAGCACCGCGGTCACCGCCAGACCGATCGAACCGGCGCCGACCACGCCGACCCGCTCCCCGCCGGTGAGGTGGGCCCGGTTCACGCCGTGGACCGCGACGGCCACGTTCTCCACCAACGACGCCCCGGTGACGTCGAGCCCCGCGGGCAACGGCACCACCGCCGGCTCCGGCACCCCCACGTACTCCGCCATGCCGCCGTCGAGGCCGATGCCGATCACCTCGTAGCCGACGTGGCAGCGGTGGCGGTCGCCCGCCGTGCACGGATCGCAGGTCCCGCAGGTGCGGAACGGCTCGACCGCCACCGCCGTGCCGTCGGGCAGGTGACCGGCGATCTCGTGACCGAGCACCCACCCCTCGGCCAGCCCGTGGTCGATCAGGTGCAGGTCCGACCCGCAGATCCCCACCGCCGCGACCTTCACCACCACGTCGTCGCCGGACGGCGCCGGCCGGTCGACCAGCACCGGTGCGCCCGACTCGATGCGGACCGCCTTCATGTCGCCTCGCCCCCCTCGCGACCGATCACCAGTCGATGAGGTCGCGCACGTGGTGCGTCTCGTTGACCGAACGCACCGACCGCACCCCCGTCGAACTGGCCCGGACCCGGCTGATCCCGCAGTAGTCGACCGTCAACGACAGCGGGTCGTCGAAGCGCAGGATGGTGCGGAGGAACACCGAGGTGACCATCCCGTGGCAGTAGACGGCCACCCGCTTCGAGCGGTTGGTGTCGATGATGTGCTGGAAGCCCCGCAGCACCCGCGCCTCGAAGGCGTCGAGCCCGTCGCTGAACACGTGGTCGTGCAGGTTCCCCTCGAAGTAGTGGGCGGTGTCGGGATCGTCGGCCGAGATCTCCTCGGCGGGCACGTACACCCGGCTGGCGTGGTCCGACTCCTTGATGTCGTCCATCCGCTCCACGTCGACGCCGAGCATCCCGGCGAGCGGCTCGGCGGTCTCGTAGGCCCGGGCCATCGTGGACGCCACCACGTGGTCGATCCCTTCCGCATGGAGGTAGCCGGCGGTGCGCTGCGCCTGCTCCCGCCCGACGTCGGAGAGACCCGGGTCGGCGGTCTCGCCGTCGCCCGCCACGACGTGACGGAGCGGGAGGGCGTGCCGGATGATGATCAGGTCCACGGCGTCGGAGGCTACGGCGCCGGCGGTGGCCCGGCGAACCCGGGCGCCGGGCCGATCCCGGCCCCGGCGGACAGGCGGAGTCGCCCCGCCTCGACCGTGAGCGGCGGCGCGATGTCGCGGGCCAGCAGGGTCGAGGTGGCGAGCCCGTGGGCGAGCGTCGACCCGCTCGCCGCGGCGACGTGGGCGGCATGGGCCACGCCCACCGCGGAGTCGACGAGCGTGGTGACCACGACCTCGGCCCCCGCCCCGGTCACCCGGTCGATCACCCGCATGGCGATGTCGGGACCGCCGAGGGCCTGGGGCTTGACGACCACGACCCGGATCCCCGCGTCGAGGGCCGCCGTGAGGTCCTCCTCCGTGCGGGCCGACTCGTCGATCGCCACCGGCACGACCGCCCGGGCCGCGACCTCGCAGAGTGCCGCCACGCCGGCCACCGGTTCCTCGCAGAAGGCGACGTCGTGCACGACCATGCGCCGCAGTGCCTCGATGGCGGTGGCCCCGTCCCAGCCGCCGTTGGCATCGATGCGCAACTCGAGGTCCGGTCCCCCGGCCCGGCGGGCCGCCGCCACCCGGGCGACATCGAGGTCGACGGTGCTGTACGCGCCCGCGACCTTCACCTTCACCGAGGTCATGCCGCTCGCCACATGATTCGCGACCGCTGCCCCGACCACGTCGGGACTCGGGTCGGCGACCAACGCGTTGACCGTCACCTCCGTCGTGGCCGTCTCCCGGAGCGTGGCGGCCAGCGGCCGGCCGGCTCGGCGAGCCGACAGGTCGGCCCGGGCGCCCGCGACCGCGGCCCGGGCCGTCGGAAGTCGCTCGAGATCGGCCAGGAGGCGATCGAACCGCGGGTCGGCCGCACCGTCGAAGGTCGCCACCGTCGTGGCCGTGCCGTCGAGGGCCGCCCGGACCTCCCCGGCCGACTCCTGTGACCAGCCGGGCATCGGCATCGCCTCGCCCCAGCCGGTGTGCTCGCCGTCGTCGAGGCCCAGCACCACGCCCTCCCGAACCGCGACGGTGCCCGCCGCGGTCGTCAGCGGGGTCACCAGGGGGAGCCGGACCGGGTGGAGCGCGACCCCGAGCGCGCTCATCCGGCGCTCCGGATCTGCTCGCGGACGACGGCGAGCACGGCGTCGGGCTGCTCGAGATGCACGGCGTGTCCCGCCGACCCGACGATCACCGCCTCGGCGTCGGGCATGAGGTCGACGAGCTCACGGGCGATGGCGGCGAACTTCGGGTCGTCGGCCCCTGCGATCACCCGGGTGGTGACGGGGCACGCCGCGAGGCCGTCGCGCAGCGGCGTCATGGCGCCGGTGCCCCCGCCCCGGAGGCTCCGGGCGAGGGCGGCGGGGTCGTTTCCCAGCCGCTGGGCCCGGGCCCGGGCCAGGAAGTCGTCGCCGAGCCGGGACTGGGTGGCGAAGAGCGGATCGGCCATCCAGCGGTCGACGAAGGCCTCGAGGCCGGCCTGCTCGATGTCGACGGCGAGCGCCTCGTCCGCGGTCCGGCGGGCAGCCCGGTCGGCCGGATCGTCCAGCCCCGCCGACGCCCCGATCAGGGTGAGGGAGCCGAGCCGCTCGGGACGGCGGCACGCGAGCGTCAGCGCCACCCGCCCGCCCATGGAGTAGCCGACCAGGTGGACCGGGCCGAGACCGAGTTCGTCGGCGAGCACCTCGACGTGGCCCGCCATCGCGTCGACGGAGTGGGAGCGGTCGTCGGGGGGCGACGTGGAGCCCCCGTGCCCGACCAGGTCGGGCACCACCACCCGGGCTTCCCGCGCGAGCGGTCCGGCCAGCGTCGCCATCGTGGAGGCGTCGCCGGTGAAGCCGTGGAGGAGCACGACGGCGGGCCCCGATCCCCGGTCGTCGACCCGCAGCCGGACACCCTCGGCGACCTCCACGTGGGTCACCGCACCGCCGCCCCCACGGCGTCGGAGACCGCCCGGTGCTGGGCCACGTCGGCGTCGCGGTCCACGGGGACGAGGAGCAGGTCGACCCCCGGGGCCCGGGCGCCGGTCGCGTCGGCGAGCGACGCCCGCAGCCCGGCGGCGGTCGTGATCCGGTGGACCCGGACGTCGCCGACGCCGTCGAAGCCGCCCAGGTCGAGGCCGTGGGGGGTGCGGAACAGCGTCTCGAAGTCGACGTCGGCCCCCCGGGCCGCGATCGGCAGCATCGAGAAGATGCCGCCCCCGTCGTTGTCGATGCAGACGACGGTCAGGTGGAGCCCGACCCGGGCGGCGCCGAAGAGCGCCCCCAGATCGTGGAGCAGCGCCAGGTCGCCGGTCAGCAGGACGACGGGGTCGTCGTGGCGGGACGCGAGGCCGAGGGCGGTCGACGTGATGCCGTCGATCCCGCTCGCCCCGCGGTTGCCCACGAAGGCGATCTTCGGTCCCTCGTTGGGCACGAAGGCGTCGAGGTCGCGCACCGGCATCGAGTTCGACGTCATCACGATCGAGTTCTGCGGGAGGGCATCGGCGACGACGCCGACCGCGAGGGCGCTGAGCAACGGGCCGTGCGACAGCTCCTCGCCGACGGCGCGGGCCGCGGCGAGGTCGAGCTCGGCCCAACGGTCACGCCACACCGAGTCGCGGGGGGTCTCCGCCGTGGCGGCGAGGCGGTGCAGGGCCTCCGCCGGGTCGTCGGCCAGGTGACGGGTGACCGTGAACGAGGCGTCGTTCCAGCGCTCGGCCGGGTCGACGAGCACGACCGTCGACGGGCGGTGGCGTTCGAGCCAGAGCCGCACCGGCTTGGTGGTGGGGCTGTTGCCGACCCGGATCACCACGTCGGGGGCCAGCTCCGCCGCGATCGGTTCGTGTCCGAGGAGGTGGGCGGCGTTGGCGATCCGGAGCGCCCCGGGGGGTCCCTCCGCTCGCCGCACGCCGGACACCGGCTCTCCGATGACGGGCCACCCGGTGCGGGCCGACAGCTCGAGCGCCCGCTCGACGACCACCTGCTGCCCCGGGAGGCCCGGGGCCGCGTCGGGCCCCACGACGATCGCCCCGCGAACCAGGCCGGTGAGATCGGGCAGATCGGCCCCGTCGGCGCGGGCCGCACCCCGGTCGCCCGCCCCCGGCGGTTCGGGGGCGACGACCGGCACGTCGCCCACCGGTTCCAGCGGCTCCCGCAGGGGCCAGTTCAGGTGGACCGGTCCCCCGTCGGCACCGGAGGCCGCGACCACCGCCCGGTGGGCGGCGAGACGGGCCTGGTGCGGTGTCCATTCCCCCGCGACGGGCAGGTCGGCCGACCAGCGCACGGCCGACCCGTAGAGCCCGACCTGGTCGATCGTCTGGCCGGCACCCCATCCCCGCAACTCCGGCGGTCGGTCCGCGGTGCACACGATCATCGGCACGCCGGCATGGTGCGCCTCCACCACCGCGGGCAGGTAGTTGGCCGCGGCAGTGCCCGACGTGCACACCAGCACCGAGGGCCGCCCGGTCCGGCGGGCCTGGCCGAGGGCGAAGAACCCCGCGGCGCGCTCGTCGAGCTGGATCCAGGACCGCAGGGCCGGCTGTGCGTGGAGGGTGACCGCCAGCGGTGTCGACCGGGAGCCGGGGCTGATCACGACATCGGTCACGCCGTGCTCGGCGAGCCCCGCCGCGAACGCGGCCACCACGTCGTAGACGGGATCGCCGCCCGGGCCGGTCCCGCTCACCTCAGTGCTCCATCACGTCGAGAAGAGCCCGCAGCTTCACGGCGGTCTCGGCCAGTTCGTCCTCGGGCACCGAGTCGGCCACGATGCCGGCGCCGGAGAACAGCACCGCCCCGTCGGGACCCGCGAGGGCGCTGCGCAGCGCGACCCGCAGTTCCCCGTTGCCGTCGAGGTCACACCAGCCGACGGGCGCCGCGTACCAGCCCCGGTCGAACGACTCGCGGGCGGTGAGCCACTCGATCGCGGCCTCGGTCGGCGTGCCGGCGACCGCCGGGGTCGGGTGCAGCACGCTGGCCACCCGCATCACGTCCATGTCGCTCACGCCGCCGGCCCGGCGCTCGACCCGGGCCGTGATCGGCGTGCGGAGGTGCTGCACCCGGGCGAGCCGGAGCACGTCGGGTTCCGACGGCGGCTCCCCCACCAGACCCAGCGCCGCCAGCCGGGTGACGATGTCGTCGACCACGAACCGGTGCTCGGCCCGGATCTTCGGCGAGGCGAGCATCTCGGCCGCCAGGGCCCGGTCGGTGGCCTCGTCCCAGCCCACGCCGGTCGTCCCGGCCAGTGCCGCGGTGCGGACCTCGCGCCCGTCGAGGGCGACGAGCTGCTCGGGACTGGCCCCGAGGAACTCCCGTTCGCCGACCGCGAACGAGAACACCGCGCACGTCGGGTAGCGGAACCGGAGACCGTGGAGGACCTCGACCGGGTCGACGTCGGGCTGCCGGTGGGTCCGGGCCAGCACGACCTTGCCGAACTCGCCGGCACCGATCGCCCGGACCGCCTCCGCGACCAGCTCGACGTAGTCGGTGTCGTCGGCCAGCGCCTCACCCGCGGGAATCTCCACGCCGGCCGGGAACGGGAGCGGTGCCGTGTCGGTGGCCCCGTCGAGCCGGGCGTCGAGGGCCTCGATGGCGGTGCGCTCGTCCTCCCCCGGTTCCACCCGGGCCGCGGCGAGCACCCACGTGGCGTCGATCCGGTCGACCACGGTGATCTCCGGCAGCACCCACCGGGCGTCGGGGAAGCCCTCCCAGTCGGGATCGCGGGGGTCGTCGCCGCAGCCGAAGGAGAAGCCACCGAGCAGGATCGGGGCGGGGGCGTCACCGGGCCCGACCCGGCGCACCCGGGCGGCGAGGGCGGCCCGGGCGGCCGACGCGGCCGAGAAGCGGCCGTCTCCGCTGGGCGTGATGGTCTCGACCGCGCCGAGGCCCACGAGCGCGAACCGGTCCTCGGGCCGGATCCACAGCGCCCGGAGGTGGTCGGTCGCGCCGCTGTAGACCGCGACGGGATCGAGTCGCTCGGCCAACCGCCGGGCCACCACGACCACGCCACCGCCGATGGCGGGGTCGTCGCCGATCCGGGCCAGGGCCCGGCTGCGCAGCGTCCGTTCGAAGTGGCGGCCGACCAGGTCGGAGGCGACCGGTACCAGCCGGTGGACGAGGGCGACCAGATCGTCGCGGTCGCCGCCCCGCTCGTCGCTGTGGCGCTTGAAGAGCTCGATCGCGTCGTCGATCACGTCCTCGACGTGGGTGGCGTGACGCATCGCCAGGGCGGTGAGTTCCTCGAGGGTCACCCCCTCGCTCACGAGCACCCGCGCCGCGGCGAGCATGTCGACGGCGTCGGGCGAGAACCGCTGCCCGTCCCCCTCGCCGGTGGCGGCCAGCAGGCCGGCGCCGACCGCCACGTCGATGATGAACTCGGGGACGTCCGCCCGGCGGGCCAGCTCCTCGCGATCGAGGTCGGGATCGGGGGCGTCCTGTGCGGCGAGGTCGGCGAGCAGGCCCCGGGCGTCGTCGGTGGACAGCTCCTTGATCTGCGCCAGGGTGAAGCCCCGTTCGGCCAGCGAACGGATCTCCCTGAGCCGGACCAGGTGCTCCTCGTCGTACACCGCCACCCGGCCCACCCGCTCGGGGGGTGCCAGCAGCTTGCGGCGCTGGTAGTAGCGCACGGTGTCGACCGCGACGCCGGCGGCGTCGGCCAGTTCCTCGACCCGGAAGCGGCCGGGGGCCTCGGTCACGTCGGTCACGCCCGCCATTCTACGAGCAATCACTCCACGAGTGACTGCTCCCAGCATCGGGGGGAGGGCGTTCCACCATGAGCCCATCGGTCCCCGGTAGCGTCGGGTCGATGTCCGACCAGCCGCTCACCGACTCCACCGTCGACATCGCGGAGACGCCCACCCGCCGGGCCCACCCGGTGCGCGACGCCCACCGCGGGCTCGTCCTCGAGGATCGGGCCAGCGGCGTGGTCGGTGCGCTCGTCGAGTTCAACCCGCCCCGGCTCGTGCTGCGGGACCGCCACGGCAAGGACCACACGGTCCGCTACGCGCCGGGCTCGGTCCGGGCCGACATCGACGGCAAGGGGGTGCCGGTCGCGCTCCGCCACCCCGCCCCGGACCCGACCGGGCCGTCGATCACCGCATCGGGCTCGATCGACCTCGGCGACGTCCCCGCCCGGGTCGCCCGGGCCGGTCGCATCTGGGTCGAGGGGCTCCACGACGCGGAGCTGATCGAGAAGGTGTGGGGCGACGACCTCCGCGTCGAGGGGGTCGTCGTCGAATCCCTCGACGGCGCCGACGACCTCGCCGAACGGGTACGGGGATTCCGGCCCGGCCCGGGCCGGAGGCTCGGCGTGCTGCTCGACCACCTCGTCGACGGGTCGAAGGAGAACCGCATCGCCGCGGAGATCGCCGATCCGGACGTGTTGATCACGGGGCATCCGTTCGTCGACGTCTGGCAGGCCGTGAAGCCGGCCGTCCTCGGCTACCGGGCCTGGCCGGAGATCCCGCCCGGGGAACCCTGGAAGGAAGGCGTGATCGCCGCGCTCGGCGTCGACGCCACCCCCGCGGAGTTCTGGCGCCATCTGCTCGGCAAGGTCCGCACGTGGCGCGATCTCGAGGCGCCGCTGTTGGGCGCGGTCGAACAACTCATCGACTTCGTGGCGCCGCCGGAGGGCTGAGGCCGGTTCACCAACCCAACTCGGCCCGGAACGACCGGGGGCCGACCACCTCGACGTCGAGGGCGGTGAGACGGGCCCGCAGGCCCCGGTCGGACGTGACGACCCGCAGCCGCTCGTCGTCGTCGGCCCGCACCTCGCTCACCAGCTCGACGATCACGTCGTCGGCCGCATCGGGGTCGCGCCGCCCCGCGTAGCGGAGCTCGACCTCACCCCGGGTTCCCGCAGCCAGGTCCGCCACCGGGAAGCCGTCGGCGACGATCACCACCCAGTCGCCGAAGTCGTGGGCCGCGGCCGCGTCGACGAGGCCCCGCAGTGCGCCGGCCCGGTCCCGCCACCACCCGTCCGGCACGCAGCCGATGACGTTCATCGCATCCACGACGATCACCCGGGCAGGCTGTCACGGGGGATGCGTACGATCCATCCCGATGTCCCCCGTCGTGCAGATCACGCCCTACGGCCCCGCCGCCCACGAGGCGCTGGCGACGCTGATCGAGGAGCTGAAGGGGACCGACCCCCTCGCGCCCGTGACCGTGGTGGTGGGATCCAACCAGCTCGGTGTCGCCGCCCGAAGGGCCCTCGGCCGGCGCCGGGGCGTGGCCGCGGTGACCTTCCTCACGCCCTACCGGCTGGCCGAGTTGCTGGGCGCGGCGCGGGTGGCGGGCGAGGGGCGGCGCCCCGTGTCGACCCCGGTGGTGGCGGGCGCGGTGCGGGCGGTGCTGGCCGAGGCACCCGGCCACTTCGAGGGAGTCGCCTCCCACCCGGCCACCGAGCGATCGCTCGTGCGGGCCCACCGCGCGCTGTCCGAGCTCGACGACCCGGCCCTCGCCCGGCTCCGGGCCACGGGCCTGCGCACCGCGGAGGTGGTCCGCATCCACGGAGCCGTCGCCACCCGGCTCCGGTCCGGGTTCTCCGACGAGCAGGATCTCGTCGATGCCGCCGTGTCCGCCCTGGCCGGTCCGTCCCCGGTGCTCGACCAACTCGGGCCCGCGATCGTGTTCCTCCCCCAGCGGCTCACGAGCAGTCAGACCCGGCTGCTCACCGCGGTGGCCGACCGCGGCCCGCTCCACGTCGTCGCCGGCGTGACGGGCGTGGAGAGCGCCGACGATCCGGTGCGGACCGCGGTCGTCGCCCTCGGCGGCGAGTGGCCCGATCCCGGGTCGATGGCGCCCGCCACGGCCGATGCCGCCCTCAGCGTCTCCGACGCCGACGACGAGGTCCGCCACGCCGTGCGCGAGATGATGGCCGCCGCGCTCGACGGTGTGCCCCTCGGCCGGTGCGCCGTCCTCTACGGCAACGCCGACCCCTACGCGCGACTGATCGCCGACGCGCTCGACGGTGCCGGCATCCCCTGGTTCGGCACCTCGGTGCGGACCGCCGACGCCTCGCTGCTCGGCCGATCGCTGATGGCGCTGCTGGCCCTCCCCGACCACGACCTCGCCCGCCGGGACGTGGCAGCGTGGCTGGCGGGTGCGCCGGTGCGGGGAGCCGACAACCGGCCCGTCCCCGTCGCCGCCTGGGAGCGGGCCGCCCGGGGGGCCGGGGTGGTCGCCGGTCTCGACCAGTGGCGGAGCCGCCTCGCCCGCCGGGCCGAGGACCTCGAGGCCGACGCCGAGCTCCACGACCGCGACGACGAGAACGGCTGGAGGGCCGAACGGCTGCGGCGTGAGGCGACCCACGCCCGTGACCTCGCCGGGTTCGTCGCCCGGCTCGCCGTCGACCTCCGGCCCGGCAGCCGGGGCGACAGCTGGCGGGGATTGGCGACCTGGTGCCGGGGACTGGTGCGGGCCTACCTCGGCGGCGAGGGGCTGCGGGACCGGTGGCCCGACGACGAACGGGCCGCAGCCCAGCGCATCGACGCGGCCATCGAGCGGCTGGGCGACCTCGACGCCGTGGATCCGAACCCGTCGCCGGCCGCCTTCCGCCGGGCCCTCGAGCTCCAACTCGCCGACGACCTCGGGCGGCACGGCTCGTTCGGCCACGGGGTGCTCGTCGGCAGTGTGCGGCTGGCCGTCGGCCTCGAACTCGACCGGGTGGTCGTGGTGGGCCTGGCGGAGGGGTCGTTCCCCGCTCGCCGCCGCGACGACCCGCTCCTCCCGGACCGGGTCCGCGCCGTGGCCGGTCCGGACCTCCCGACCCGGGCCGAGCTCGTGCACGACGAACACCGTGCCCTGCTCGCGGTGCTGGCCGCGAGCACCCACACCACGTTCACCTTTCCCCGCGGCGACCTGCGGCGCCGGGCCGAACGGGCCCCGAGCCGGTGGCTGCTCGACACGTGCGAGGCAGCCGACGGGACACGACCGTCGGCCGAGGACCTCGACCGGGAGACCGGCGACTGGCTGCGGGAGGTGCCCTCGTTCGTCGCCGGTCTGCGGGCCTCGTCGTTCCCGGCCCACGCCCAGGAGTACGACGTGCGGGCACTGCTCGACCGGGCCGAGGCGGGCCAGGCGATCACCGGGTCG
>JABAOE010002833.1_pt2 | contig 11196 bp, 8 predicted proteins | sample 7062141 | NCBI WGS metagenome assembly JABAOE01 (sample SAMN14538627, study PRJNA623070) | marine sediment metagenome | biome: marine biome [ENVO:00000428]; feature: marine pelagic biome [ENVO:01000023]; material: deep marine sediment [ENVO:00002113] | place: India: Gulf of Khambhat ...
AACCGGTCGCTGCGGCGGGAGGGATGCCCCCCGGAGCCGACCGTTCCCTGGGAACCGCGTTGTGGCGGGGGGCGCGCATCGCTACGCTCTCGCGACGCGCGCCACGACGACGACCGGAAGCGCCCGAGGGAGGGATCCGACATGCCCGACACCGACGCCCTGCGGGGCAAGACCGCGATCGTGACCGGCGCCTCCGCCGGGATCGGACGAGCCACCGCGCTCGCCCTCGCCGACGCGGGGGCCCGCGTGGCGCTCACGGCCCGGCGAGCGGATCGGCTCGAGGCGCTCGCGTCGGAGATCCGGGCCGCGGGGGGGGAGGCCTTGCCCCTGGCGTGCGACGTGCGCGACGAGGATGCCGTGCGCGCCGTCGTCTCCGCCGCGAGCGAGCGGCTCGGCCCGGTGGACATCCTCGTCAACAACGCCGGTGTGATGTCCGTGGCGCCGCTGGCCGAGGCGAAGGTGGCCCAGTGGACCCGCATGGTCTCCGTGAACGTCATGGGGGTCCTTCACTTCCTCGGAGCCGTCCTGCCCTCGATGGTCGAGCGCGGCTCCGGCCACATCGTGAACGTCGGCTCCGTGGCCGGCCGCCGCCCCTTCCCCGGAGCGACGGTCTACTCGGCCACGAAGTTCGCGGTGCGCGCCCTGTCCTGGGGAATGCACCTCGAGCTCGGCGCCGCGCACGGCATACGCGTCACCGACGTCCAGCCCGGCTACGTGTCCACCGAGCTCCTCGACGCCGCACCGGACACCAAGGAGGCGTGGGACGAAGCGTGGAGGGAGAGGCGGACGCTCCAGCCCGAGGACGTGGCCCGGGCGATCGTCTTCGCGACCGCCTCCCCGGATCACGTCTCCGTGAGCGAGATCCTCGTGCGACCGACGGATCAGCCCACGTGACGGTCCGGCTCCCGGAGGTCCCGGCCTTCTCGCGTCCCTCCTCTAAGGCTGCGACACGGGCCGGTCGTCCACGCCTCCGTAATAGATCCCGTTGAACAGGAACCCGAAGGTGCCGTGCGGCTGCGAGCGGAAGGTGATCTTGGGCCCGAAGATGAAGAGCTTGCCCTCCCCGTAGTCCGCTTCGATCGCCCCCACGCCGTCCTCGAGGTAGCGCTCGCCCCAAGCCCAGCCGCTCCGCAGCGGGCTCGCCGAGTCGTACCAGCCGATCCGCCGGACTCCCTGCGCCTCGGCCCCGGGGCGGAGGGTGAGGGTCGGGCTGTGGCTGAACAGCACGTCGACGCGGTCGCCGAAGCCGTGAGCCAGCGGGCTCGCGTGCTCGACCTTCATGTCGAGCACCGAGCCCGGCGTGAAGTACTCCTCGCGCGTGAGCGGGCGACCGTCGGCGACCAGGTGGTCGTCGACGGGCAGCCCCGCGTGATACGCGAGGTTCGCCGACGAGCCGATGGCGATCGCCGCGCCACCCTCCCGCACGAACTCGAGGACCCGCGGAATCGTGCGCTCACCGGTCACCTCGCCCATGCGCCGGCGGTACTCAAGCGGGACCGTCTCCGGATCCGGGCGCCCGCCGCCCCGCCCCCCCTCCGGCTCGCCCTCCCCCACGGGCGGGATCGCGCCGTCCTCGAAGACCAGCACGTCGTAGTCCCCCAGGTCGGCGGCGTCGAGGTCCGGCGGGTACAGCACGTCGAAGTCGAACTCGAAGTCCTCGAGGATCATCCGGGTCCAGCCGGACGGCATCGAGCCGCCGTACCGGTCCCAAAGCCCGATCTTCACGGGCTCGAGCTCCATCGCCCGGCCCGCAGGCCGACGCGAGACCCCCACGAAGTGGAGCCCCTTCTCCTCGGCCAGGCGCTCGACCGTCGCGCGGTCGGTCTCGAGGAAGAACGCACCCTCCTCGAAGGAGCGGCCCTCCACCCGGAGCTCGTCCAGATACCAGTAGGCCGCGCCACCTGAGGCCAGCACGCGGTTCACGGCCGTGAAGGCGTCGTTGATGTGGTCCACGACGTAGCCGCGCGCGTCCGGCGCCCCCGCGACCGCGCCCCGAGGCGGGGTCGCGATGACGTCCTCGACGAGCTCGAACGGCCCGTCGAACCCATCGAGGATGCGGTCGAACTCGACGCCCATCTGCCAGGCGAGCGTCCACCCCGTGTTGTCGTAGGGCGCGGTCGGCGGCGCGCCCGGGTAGGCGAAGTCGTTCGGGTGCTGCTGCTTCTCGAACATGTCGAGGACGTGGGGCCGGAAGGCCTGAGCGGCCTTCACGACGTACGAGCCCGCGGGATAGCTCGTCCCCGACACGGTGAAGTCGGCGCTCGCGCGGTGCACGTCCACGCCGTTGTAGAGCAGCGTGTTCACGAACTTGGTCGCGGTCAGGAAGTCCCGCTGGTCCGAGGGCAGGATGAAGCCACGCGGGTCCCGGTCGGCGGGATCGCGCAGGACGCGCTCCCAGTCCTCCCGCGTCCCGCGCCCGATCTCCTCGGCCGCCGCATCGATCTCGAAGGGAAGCGTCGTCCACGAATCGGTGCCGCCCCGCTCGATCGAGCTCATCCCCATCCGCCAGATGTTGAACAGGAGGTGGTCACGGTTCCGCGAGGCGTAGTCGAGCACGGCCCAGTTCGCGGTCTGGGAGTACTCCACGGATTGCCGGAAATGCCATACCCCCGGCTCGACCGGCAGCGGATGGTCGGCGGAGGGGAGCTGGGTGCGCGGGACGAACGGGATCGTGACCGGTGTCGGGTTCCCGATCGTCTCCGTGAGAAGCCCGATCATGTTGTGGAAGTACGGGGTCGTGCGCAGGCCGCCGTTCCACCACGTCGAGTAGCTCGCGCCGCCGCGCATGGTGGTGCCGCCCTTGCCCTCGGCCACGAAGCGCTGGTGCATGGCCGACCCGACCCGGTCGATCGAGGTGATCATGAGCGGATCGAGGTAGTGGTTGGGAGGATCCCGGAAGGGCGGCGCGAACATCACGGTCCCGGCCGGCCCGGTCTGGTGGTGGTTGTACACGATCTGCGGGAACCACTCACGGTACATCGAGCGGTTCATGTTCTGCGTCTCCGCGAGCGCGGCCATGTAGAAGTCGCGGTTGTTGTCGTGGCCCGCGTACTTGTTGTAGAGGACGGGCACGCCGGCGGTCGAGCGCTCGGTCGGCTCCTCGATGCGCATGTACCAGTCGGAGACGAGCGTCATGCCGTCCGGATTCGCGTGCGTCGCCAGGATGATGACGTCATCGAGGATGCGCAGCGTCTCGGCGTCTGTGCTCTCGTTGAGCCGGTAGACCATCTCGGTGAGCTGCGCGGCTCCGAGGACCTCCGTCGCGTGCAGGCCGCCGTCGATCCATACGACCGCCTTGCCCTCCCGAGCGAGCTCCCGGGCCTCGTCCTCGGTCACGCCCTCCGCCTTGGCGAGGCGGCGCGCGATCTCGCGGTAGCGATCGAGCCGAGCGTGATTCTCCGGGGACGTGATGATCGCCTGGATGTGCGGCCGGCCTTCCTCGGTGAAGCCGATCGTATCCAGGACCATCCGGTCGGACTCTCCGGCGAGCCTGATGAAGTACTCGTGCAGGGCCTCGTAGTTGAAGAGCATGTAGTCCGCGCCGATCTCGTGGCCGAACTGCTCTTCGGGGCTCGTGACGCGGTCCTGGGCCGCCGCGGGCGAGGCGAGAACGCCGGCCAGGGCCGTCGCGACGGCGGGCCGGAGGAAGCGATTGCGAAGCACGGTGGTCCGCTCCACTCGAGGGGAGGTGCGTCGCGGGGCGCGGGCCCCGCGCTGTCGTCGCCCCGGCGGCGGGGCGCTGTGGTTGCGGCCCGACGCGGCGGGGACGTCCCGGCAGGACGCGAAAGCTAACGGCCCGGGGGCTCCATCCTCCAGAAGACGATGCCTCCGGCCTGCTGCCCCACGCCGACGGACCCGACGAGCTCGAAGCTCCGCAGATCGTAGACGTCGACCTTGCCGGGCTCGGCGCCCTTGCCCTCGACGCTGACGAAGGCGTAGCGCGAGTCGGGGGTCAGAGCCACGCCGTGCGTCACCGTGGTCGTGGAAGGCACGGTCGCCCTGCTCTCTCCGGTGGCCGCGTCGAAGAACTGGACCTGCCCCGCGCCCTTGAGGGAGGCGACGAGGATGCGGCCGTCCGGGGTGATCCCGAGGTTGTACGGCGCGCGCCCCGCCGGGAACCTGCGCCGCAGCGCCCAGCCCTCCCGGTCGATCACCAGGATCTCGTCCGAGGCGTTGCACGCCACGAAGACGCTCGCGCCGTCCGGCGAGGGCTGGACCCACGTCGGCGAGCAGGTCGGCGGCGAGGGGGTGCGCACCGAGCCCGTCGCGTCGATCGGGCGGGAGACGCCGTTGGGGCCCGTCACGATCTCCGGGACCTCGTAGCCGTGGATGGGCCCTTCGTGGCCGCGGGCGACCGAGAAGCGCCTGGACACCTCGAACGAGCGCGTGTCGATCTCGACGAGCTGGTCGTCCATCATGCAGAGGGTGTAGACGAAGACCCCGTCCGGCGCCATCCGCAGGCCGTGCGGCATGGTGCACGTCGCGATCTGGTCCACCTCGACCAGGTCCGGCGTGTAGACGACCGAGACCGTCGACGGGACGTGCTCACCGTGCAGGTTGAAGTTCGCCACGAAGGCGTACAGCCCGTCGGGCGTCAGGTCCAGCGTGGCCGGGAAGTTGCCCAGCAGGATCGGCGCGGCCACCAGCGTGTCGGGGCCGGCGTGGAACTTCCAGAGCTTGCCGTCGGGCACGCCGTGGGCGGTCGTCATGTACAGGTGGCGGCCGTCGGGCGAGACGTTCAGGCCGTGCGGCCCCTCGTTCTCGACCGCCGTCTCCCCCACGGGGGTGGTCCGGTCGACGGCGACCCCATCGGCGTCCAGACGGACCCTGTGGATGAGGTCCGCCGACTCGGCGCCCACGTACACGAAGTAGGCCGCGCGGGCGGCGGGTCCGGCCTCGGACGGAGCGGCCCCGGGCCCCGCCGCGGCGCCGGCGCAGCCCGCGCCCACGGAGGCGGCGCAGAGCGTGAGAACGATTCGCGAGTTCATGGGCCGCCACCATCTTCGAAGTCCAGGGAGGCACGGCGACCCGAACAATACCAAGCCCGCGGGCGGTCAGACAGGCCGACGGCCGTGGGGGGGCGAGAGCCTCCGCAGCGCGAGGGTCAGCCCCCCGCGAGCTCCGCGAGCGTCGTCACCCGCCCCCGCCGGGCCCACCGCGCCAGCGTGGCCTCCTCCGGCTCGAGTCCCAGGCCCCAGGTCGCGTCACGAAGGGCCGTCACCGCGTGGCCGCGGGCCTGCAGGCCGTCGACGGCCTGCGTGACGCACACGTCGCGCGCCACGCCGACGACGACGAACTCGGGGGCCCCGCCAAGCTCTGCGCCCAGCGCTTCGACGAAGGCCTCCGCGGCCGGATTCCCCGCGAAGACGTCGAAGCGGTTCTTGCGGATGAAGACGGGGCGGGCCTCCGTGACCGCCCGGCGCGCCACCGCCCTGGCGGTTTCCTCGTCGGCTCCGAGGGAGAGGACGACCGGGTCCTCGGGACGGATCTCCGGGATGATCTCCGCGCCCGCACGCTCCTCCGGATCGCTGGAACGCCCCATGCAGTGGGGCGGAAACGTTCCCTCGGCCGGGTTCGGGGCGTCCGCGTCGATCTCCTCGTCCTCGAGCCCGTGCCAGTCACCGGTGAACACGACCACCGCGCAGTGCTCCCGCATCCACGCGAGCGCCGAGCGCAAGGTCTCGACGATCCGGACCGCCCCCGGATCCTCGGCGCTCTCGAGGTCCTTGATGTACAGCCGGCCCCGGGGATCCATGAAGTCGACCTGGGCGTCGACGACCCACCCCACCCGCGTCCCGCTCATGTCACCCGTTCCAGTCTGGGGTTGTCGCGGTACCAGCGGCCGACCTTGGCGACGGGCTCGCCGCCCATCGCGACCACGTCGGCCGTGTAGTCGTACGCCCCGCGCATGAGCGCGGATCCGACGCCGTAGGAGTCGACCGGCACGCCCGCCGCCTCGAAGGCCCGGATCTTGTCGACCGAGAAGCCCCCCGAGGCGACGATCTTCACGCGATGAAAGCCCTGCTCGTCGAGGGCCCGCCTCACCCGCTCGACGAGGCGCGGGTTCACGCCCCGCGGGTCGAAGTCGCCCATCTCCCCGCCCAGCGAGCGGTCGACCAGCGCCTCCGAGGTATCCAGCCGCACCCCCCAGAGCCGAGCGCCCAGCGCGCGCGCGACCGCCAGCGACGTCCCGACGCAGTCGTTGTCGAAGTCGACCAGCGAGATCACCCGCACGCTGTCCGGCATCGCCTCGGCGAAGGCCCTCGTGGCCGCGACCGTGTCGCCGCCGAATGCCGCGATCAGCGCGTGCGGCACCGTGCCCACCCCCTCCGAGCCCCACCAGGAGGCCTGGGCGTCGGTCGACACTCCGATCGCGCCCGCGACGTGGGCCGCCCACCCGTCTCCGGTCTGAACCATCCAATGGTCGTGGCGCGCGGGAAAGAACATCACGGGACGCGGCCACGCGGCCTCCACCACGGCCCGGGTGTTCGAGGCGATCCGCGTGCGCCTCGACAGGACCCCGACGTACAGGGTCTCCAGGTGCGCGAAGGCTCGGTACGGCCCTTCGACGAGCATCACCGTCTCCCATGGATCGGCGTGGTCCCCGTCGCGCAGCGCCCGGACCTCGAGGTCACCGAAGTCGTAGCCCTCCGTGAGGCACAGCTTCAGGATCGCGATCGCCTCGTCCGTGCCCGCGACGAAGGCCTCGTTCTTCTGGAAGACCTGCATCGTCACCACGGGATCCCTACCGTGGTGGGCGAGCACCTCCCGCGCCCGCACGAAGTACTTATCCGAGTAGTAGCCGGAGCGCATCTTCTCGACCGGAAGCTGGAAGATCTCCGGATCGAGACGGCTCTCGAGACGAAGCGGCGGGGGCGGCCCGGCTCGGCCTGGCGTCATGAGCGCTCGCGTCGCGGGTCGGGATCGTGGCACACCACGTTCGCACGGCTGTACACTGTGCCACAATGGCAACCCTGTTGTGGATCCTCGCCGCCACGCTCGGCACGTCGTTCCTGTGCTCGATCCTGGAGGCCACCTTCCTCTCGGTCACCCACTCCCACATCGCGATCCTCAAGAACGAGGGCGAGTGGGCGGGTGACTGGCTCGAGCAGGCCCAGCGGAACGTCGACGAGCCCATCGCCGCGATCCTCACGCTGAACACGATCGCGAACACCATGGGAGCGGCCCTCGGCGGCGCGGTCGCCGGGCGGACGTTCGGCAGTCCCTGGGTCGCGGGCTTCTCGGCGATCCTGACCTTCTCCGTGCTCGTCTTCTCCGAGATCGTGCCGAAGACGCTCGGGGCCACGTACTGGAAGGCCCTGGCGAAGCCGTCGGCGTACGTGATCCGCATGCTCGTCGTCGTGATGAAGCCGATCCTGATCCCGCTCGGCGTCCTGGCCAGGCTCATCACGCCCAGCCGGGAGCGACCCACGATCAGCCGGGCGGAGCTCGAGGTGCTCGCCGAGATCGGACGGCGCGAGGGGGCCCTGGACGAGGACGAGTGGAGGGTGGTGAGCAGCGTGATCCGGCTCGACGAGGTGTCCGTCGGCGAGGTGATGACCCCGCGCACCGACGTGGTCGGCATTCCGGCCACGGCGACGCTCGAGGAGGCGCGGGAGGTCATGCTGGAGACGGGACACCTGCGCCTGCCGGTGTTCGAGGACAGCCTCGACCGGATCGTCGGCGTGGCTCTCGGGCGCGACGTGTGGCGGGCGGAGCGCGACGGCGCCACGAAGCTCGCCGACGTGGTGCGGCCGGTCTCCTTCGCGCCGTCCTCGAAGCGCGTGGAGGACCTCATCCCCGAGATGCGGGCGCAACGGCTCAAGATGGCCATCGTGGTCGACGAGTTCGGCGGGACCGCCGGGCTGGTCACGCTCGAGGACCTCATCGAGGAGATCATCGGCGAGATCCAGGACGAGCACGAGGCCGACGAGCCGGTTTCCTTTCAGACCCTGTACGGGGGTCGCATCCGGGTGTGGGGGGGGACGTCGCTGCGCGACGCCTCGGCCCGGCTGGACTTCCAGCCGGCGGAGGACGAGGAGGAGGGCTTCGACACCGTCGCCGGCTTCGTGTTCGGGCGCCTGAACCGGATCCCGGAGGTGGGTGACGAGGTCGAGATCGAGTCGGGCCGCCTCAGGGTGACGCACATGACCGGCCGCCGCATCGACTACCTCCTCTTCTTTCCCGGACCCTCCTCTTGAGCGCCGACCCGCGTCAGGAGGACGAGGGCTCCTCGCTCACGGCCGGCGCCTCGCTCGGGACGTCGGCGCTTTGGGCCGCGCCATCGCCGACGGCGGCCGCCGCCCGGCGCTCCTCCTGCTCCTCGAGCCAGAAGGAGATCGCGAGCAGGACCGCGCCGCAGGTGATCGCGATGTCGGCCACGTTGAAGATCGGGAAGTCCCAGAAGCCGAGGTCGATGGGCCCGAGGAAGTCGACGACGCCGCGGTCCCAACGGACGCGATCGTACAGGTTCCCGACCGCCCCGGACACCACGAGCGAGATCGCTCCGATGCGCAGATAGTCCCGCTCCACCGCCTGGCGGAGGAGAACGGCGAGCAGCACGAGCGCGACGATCGTGACCGGCACGAAGAACCAGCGGGAGTCCTCCCCCAGTCGGACGCCGAACGCCGCGCCCTTGTTGAAGGCCAGCGTCAGCGGAACCAGGCCGCCGAAGAGCTCGCCGGGGGTCGGAGCCAGCGCGTCCAGGGCCCAGCGCTTCGTCGAGACGTCGAGCGCCATGACGACGGGAAAGGTCAGGCCGAAGATGAGGTACTTGGAGCGCACGGTCCGATCGAATCCTCCCAGAGGTCCACGTCGAGGGCCGCGGGCCGCGGCCGAGCGAAACGCGCCTGCACGGGCCGTGCAGACCCGCCCCTCTACGCAACGCGCGGCCGTTCGTTCCGCCCGCGCCCTCTCGCGAGACGGATCTCGGAGGCTAACTCTTCTGTTGAAAGGCATTTCCGGCGCCGGCGCGCCGGTCGGGCTTCGCTTGACATCGGACCGGCGGCGCTTGAACGTTGTACTCGACGTCGTCACGCCTTGCCCGGTCCCGCGCGATCGCGTGGAACCGGTCTTTTTTCCCCGGGAAGCATGCCCTCTCGCATCGCCCTGGACGGGTCCCCCAGCCTCCTCCGGTCGACGCTGCTCGCGGCCGCGCTGAGCGTCCCCGTGGCGCTGGCCGGGCAGGAACAGGAGCTGGATCTCCCGCTCGAGCGCGACTACCCGGGCGACGGGCCCTACGTGTGCGCGCCGGTTCCGTTCCCCTCCCGGACCCCTGAAGCGGACGAGCGGGCGCAGGCCAACCAGCTCGCGTCCGAGGCGGATCAGTCGACGATCCTCGGAGACTTCGAGCGGGCCCAGACGCTGCTGGCGCGCGCCGCCGAGTCGAATCCCGCGTCGGCGGACCTCGCGTACCGGCACGCCCGCGCCCTGGAGGACATCGACCAGCTCCAGCCCGCGATGGCCGAGTACTGTCGGGCCATCGCGATCGCCGGCCCGAACGACAGGATCGACGACGCGGGAGACCGCATCGACCGGCTCTACGAGCTGGTGCGCGAGCGCATCCCGCCGGTCGCGCGGGAGGCGTTCGTGTCGGGACTCGCCTACGCGGACTCGGCCCTGTTCGGCGACGCCGTATCGGCGTTCACGGTGGCGGTGGACGAGGCGCCGGGCTGGGGGGCGCCGATCTACAACCGCGCCGTGATCTGGGAGTACCTGGGGCGGATCCAGGAGAGCCTCGCGGACTACCGGCGCTACCTCGAGCTGGTGCCGGAGGACGTGGACCCGATGTTCCTGCGCGTCTCGGCGCGGATCGGGGTGCTCGAGGGCACGGCCGCCGGCGCCCCGAGCCCGGGCGGAGCGTTCGCGCTCGGCCTCGTGCCCGGCATGGGGCACTACTACACGCGAAGGCCGCTGAGCGGGACCGTCGTGCTGGCCGCTGCCGTCGGGGCCGCCGCGGCGGCCTTCCTGGTCAAGGACATCAAGGTCGTCTGCCTGAACGACGTGGCGCCCGGCGCCCCCTGCCCGCAGGGCGAGATCATCGAGGAGGTGACCGAGCGACCGCTGCTCGCCCCTGGCTTGGGGCTCGCGGCCGCGGTAACGCTCGTCGGCGCCGTCGAAGCCCTGGTGAAGGCTCGGCGTCGGCGCGCCGAGGCGGACGCGCTCGTCGGACAGCCCGTGGCATCGGGGTGGCGGCTCCGCCCCCCCTCGGTGCGGGCCCGGGGTGAGCGGGTGGACCTCAGCCTGCTCGGGGTGTCCTTCCGCTGACCCGCCCGGCCCCGCTCCCCGTTCGGCCCGCGCGAGGCACGCGCGGCCCTCTCCGGAAGCGGAGGTCCTGGGCGCCCACGTGCGCGCTGCTCGGCGTGCTCGGGCTCCACGCGTGCACGGACGTGAGCGTCGTCTCCGTCCAGATCCGCGCCGTCACCGTGCAGCCGGGCAACGCGAGCGTCCTCGCGGGAGACACCCTCAGGTTCCGAGCCGTGGTGGAGGACGTGAGCGGGCGGACGCTGACCGGAGCCAATGTGCTGTGGGAGAGCGAGTCGCCCGAGATCCTCTCCGTGGAGGCCGACGGCCGGAGCCGGGCGCACCGCCCGGGCTCGGCGATCGTCCGCGCCACCTTCCGAGGCCTCTCCGGAACCGCCACCGTCGCCGTGCTCGCCACGCCGTCGATCGAGCTCCGCGTGGACTCGACGGTGCTGGCGGCGGGGGACACCCTCGTCTTCCTGGGAGCAGCCGGCGCTCAGTCTCCGGCGGCCCGGATCGTCCAGGTGCGCAACGGCGGGGGCGGGACGGTCGGAGGGCTCACGGTCCAGGTGGACTACGCCACGGGCCAGACCGGGGAATGGCTGGCGCCCTTGCTCGCCGCGCCCGAAGCCCCCACGACGCTCACGCTCACGCCCCAGACGGCGACGCTGCCCGTCGGCGTGTACGACGCGACCATCTCGGTGTCCTCGCCCGACGACGAGAACAGCCCGGTCGTGGTCGCGATCCGGCTCTCCCTCATGGATTTCACGGTCACCGAGACCGACGGAAGCACCTCCGTCACGGAGGCCGGGAGCACCGACGCGTTCTCGGTCGTCCTGGACGCGGCCCCGTCGTCCGACGTCGTCCTGGACGTGACCAGCGCGGACACCACGGAGGTCTCGGCCTCGCCCTCCCGGCTGACCTTCACCCCGGCCGACTGGGATCGCCCCCAGG
>JABAOE010010531.1_pt4 | contig 11192 bp, 9 predicted proteins | sample 7062141 | NCBI WGS metagenome assembly JABAOE01 (sample SAMN14538627, study PRJNA623070) | marine sediment metagenome | biome: marine biome [ENVO:00000428]; feature: marine pelagic biome [ENVO:01000023]; material: deep marine sediment [ENVO:00002113] | place: India: Gulf of Khambhat ...
AGGGGCTAGATCGCTGTCACCCCGTGCTCTTCCACTATTGACATCTTTTCTAGCTGGGAGCATACTTTGTGTTGCTCCTGAGCACGGAGCGGCCGACGGAAGGACTGGCCGGGGCGACCTGGTTAGACCGGAAGGAAGCCGAAGACCGGCTTGGGGGCGCTTTTTTTGTGCTTGGTGCCTATGCCTGAGGGCCGCCTTCTGGCTCGATGATCAGCTTCGACGCCAGCCTGGCGTCGATCGCCTGCGCCAGCGAGAAGTCCTTGTCGGTCAGAGCACCCTCACTGTGCGTGATCAGGCGCAGCGTCACCCGGTTGTAGTTGATCGTGATGTCCGGATGGTGGCCGGCGCCTTCCGCCAGGTACGCCACCGAGTTCACGAAGGCGATCGCGCGCAGGAAAGTGCGGAACGTGTATTGCTTGCGCAGCCGGCCGTCGCGCAGCTCCCAGCCGTGGAGCGCAACCAGCCCCGCCTGCACCCGCTCCGGGCTGAGGACTTCCGGTTTCGCCATGCCGTCAGGATAGCACCGCGCCCCCGTTCCCCCGATAATCGGGGACGACAGGAGGAGCGAATGAAGATCCACGACGTCACCGTGCAGCTGCGAGAGGGCATGGCGACCTACGCCGGTGAGGAGCCCGGACCAGTGCTCGACTTCCACTCGCTGATGAGCGAGGGCAGGACGGCGAACGTGAGCGCGCTCTCCCTCGGCTCGCACACCGGCACGCACGTCGACTCGCCGCACCACTTCCTCGACAACGGTGTCACGGTCGAGCAGATGCCGGTGGAGTACATGGTCGGCCCGTGTTACGTGATGGAGTACGCGGGCGAGGGCCACATCACCGCGGTCGATTTGGAGGCCGCCCGAGTCCCCGCCGGGGTGACCCGCCTCCTCGTCAAGACTGCGAACGGCCGGTTCTGGGACGAAGACGCCTTTCATCCGGAGTTCATCGGCCTCGACGACGACGCCGGGCCGTGGCTCGTCGGGCGAGGCATCGTCCTCATCGGCATCGACTACATGTCGATCGAACGCTTCCACTCGCCGGCCCACGCTGTGCACGAGGCGCTGCTCAAGGAGGGCGTCGTCATCCTCGAGGGCCTCGACCTCCGCCGGGTCGGGCCGGGCGAGTACTTCCTCGTCTGCGCGCCGCTGCCGGTGGCAGGCGCCGACGGTGCACCGGCGCGCGTGTTCCTGCTAGAAGGGGCAGTGGGCTAGATGACGGCGGTCGGACAGGAAGCGACGCGAGAGCTAACGGTGGACCAGGCGATGCTCCGGGCGTACGCGGAGATAACCGGCGACTACAACCCGCTGCACTTCGACGAGGAGTTCGTCGCGGCGACGCGCTTCAAGCGGCTGATCGCGCAGGGCGGCATCGCCACCGGCCTGCTGCACGCGCTCGTGGCGATGGACCTGCCGGGGCCGGGCTCCGTCTTCGTGCGCCAGGCGTGGAAGTTCCCGAAGCCGGTCTTCGTCGGCGACACGATAAGCGCGCGCGGCGTCGTCACCGCCGCGCCCCGCCGCAGCATGTACGAGATGGAGTTCGAAGTCACGAACCAGGACGGCGTCGTCGTACTTGAGGGCGACGCGCTCCTGTACCAGGCGGGCCCTTCACAAGAGGGTGAGTGACTGGGAGCTCGATGGTAGGGGTCGTTCGCGAGCGATCCCTACGGATGAGGGGCGTACTATGCCTCGATCGTACGCTCCGCCACTAGCCGACTGACCTCGATCCGCCGCGCGTCGTCGTCGCCGCTGATGTAGAGCGCGCCGTCCTTCTTCGCGACGGGGCGGAGGCCGACCCGCAACGTCTCGCCGTCCCAGTTCTCGTCGGCGATCTCAAGCGCACCCTGAAGGACGTGCAGAGTCGAGCCAACGACCTGCGGCCGGCCGGCGTCGGGCGTCAGGCGCAGGAGCCGGCACCCGTGCGGTGGGACCGGCAGGGTCAGCGAGCCCGACTTCACGCCCAGGTACTCCTCCTCCCACAGCTCGAAGACGTGCCAGGAGCCGTCCGGCAGCGCCACTTCGCGGGAGCCGCTGGCGTCGTCCCAGTTGAAGACGGCGAGCAGGGTGTGCGTCGGCAGCTCGAGCTGCAGCGATTCCGGTACACCGGGCGTCTCGAAGAGGTCGAGCGGCGTGGCCGAGCGCCCGTAAACCGGGAGCAGGAGCGAGATGATGTCGCGACGCTCGGGCGGGAGCGGCGGCAGCTTGTCACTGTCGAGGACCATGCCACCGGTCAGGCCGATGACCGTCGCCAGCGCCCGCACCTCATCGCCGGCCAGCGCCGTGTCGGTGGCACGGACGAGCAGGCAGTCCGGGTCGTTCTGCCAGAGCCGTCCGTGCATCCAGTAGCGGGTGAGCGTGTTGCGGATACTGTTGAGCGCCGAGGGGTCGCTGAGGAGGGTCCGTGGCGCGCCGCGCTCGAACGGGTGCCAGTAAGGCGCGACGTCAGGGCCGATCCGCGCAGCGTCGACGAGGCCGATGCTCGGGCCCATCGGGTTCCCGCAGGCAAGCACGAAGCGGCGGCCGGCGGCCTCGCGGACGATCTCGAGGCCGCGCCGGTAGGCTTGAGCGCGGGTGACGTTCGGGTCGTGGCGCTGGCCGTCTACCGCGGCGGCGAAGATGAAGTCGATCTTCACGTAGTCGTAGGCCCAGTCGTCCAGCACCGTGCGAAAGACTTCCTTCGCCCACGCCTGCACCTCCGGGTGCGTGAGGTCGAGCGCGTAGCAGGGCTGATTCCAGTTGACGGTGGCGATAGCCGGACCGCCTGTCGAGTACTGCACGAACCAGTCCGGATGCTCGGCGAAGAGCTGTGATTTGGCTCCTGCGAGAAACGGGGCGAGCCAGAGGCCGGCCTTGAAGCCGCGCTCGTGGATCCGGTCGGCNNCGGTCAGCCAGCCACTTCATGCCGTGCGGGAACTTCTCGTTCGCCGTCAGCCAGTCGCCGATCTCGGCCTGGTAACCGTCGTCGATCTGGACGTAGTCGACGGGGATCGCCTCCCGGTGTTCGGCGAGATAGTCGAGGTTGGCGATCGCTTCGTCCTCGCTGATGCCCTGGAAGTAGTAGTACCAGGAGCACCAGCCGCTGGCGACTGTATCGGACGGGATCGCATCCATCTCGCGGCCCAGGGCGTCGCCATAACGCTCCAGCGCGGCGCTCGGCGGACCGCTGACGGCGACCGCTAGACGCTCGGAGGCAAGTACGCCGCCGCGCGCGACCTCGACGCCGTCGGCGTACGACGCTGCGGTGATCTCCGCCGGCTCCGTGTCGAACCAGACGTGCGAGAACTGGTCCGCGGACGAGATGAACCCGGCGACGGCGCCGCGTCCCGAGCCCGGATCGACAACCGCCGTCACGAGGTCGGAGACGAAGCGGCCGGCGGCCTGCTGGGGTTGGGTGCCGGGGCCGACGACCGGCGGCGAGGCGGGCACGTCTTCGCCCGCGCAGGCCAGAACGATCGTCGGCGACCAGCTCTGCCAGCCGTGCTTGTAGAAGCGGCAGTCCGTGGCAGGGACTCCAAGATCCAGGCGCGCCCCGTCCAGCGGCCGGAACCCGCGGACGGGGACCGGCCGCGCCGACGTATTCTGGACGTCCGCCTGGATTACGGCGAAAGGCTGGTCGGGGTAGAGCGATATCGTGACGCAAAAGTCAGGTTCGTGGTCGTCGCCGTCGCGGAGGAGCACCAGGGCGAGGCCGCTGCCCTGAGCGTCTTGCGCGTCATCCGTCCCGGACAAGATGAGGCCGGCGCCGCGGGTGGTGAACGTCGGCCCATCGACAACGCTGACCGACGCAGCGGCGCCGGCGATGACCGCGCGGCCTTCCTCGTCGAGGATGTCGAAGGTGCCCCTGTTGAGGTGGACGCGCACGCTGACTTGTCCGTTCGTGATCGTGGGGCCGCGCTCGCTGTCTTCGACGCGCACGTCAGGCATTGCGCACCCGCATCCCATCGACCGCGCGGCAGACGTGTGACTCAGCTTCCAGGCCGGTGCGCTGCCGGAACTCCGAGACGACGGCCTTGCCGAACTCGCGTGCTTGGGCCGCCTCGACGAGGTTGACCGTGCAGCCGCCGAAGCCACCGCCGGTGAGCCGCGCTCCGATCACTCCCGGAGCGTCGCCTGCGAGCTCCACGAGCAGGTCGATCTCCGGCAGCGAGACCTCGAAGTCGTCGCGCAGGCTCGCGTGGGACTCGGCGAAGAGGCGTCCCAACGCAGCGGTGTCGCCGCTGCCTAGGGCCACCTTCGCTCCCAGCACGCGCGCGTTCTCCGTCAAGACGTGTCGCGCGCGGCGGCGCAGGTCGCCGTCCGCTAGCGACTCGATCTGTGCCTCATCAGCGTCCCGGAGCGATGGCACTCCCAGCGCGCGCGCCGCCTCGGCGCACTCCTGCCGCCGCTGGTTGTACGGCGTCGAGCCGAGCTCGCGCGGGATCTTCGAGTCGATGACGACGATGGCGACGCTGCTCGGGATCGGCACGTCGTCAGTCTTGAGGGACCCGCAGTCGATGAAGAGCGCGCAGTCCGCCCGGGCAAGGGCGGCCGTGAGCTGGTCCATGATTCCGCACTGGACCCCGGCGTACATGTGCTCGGCGCGCTGGCAGAGGAGCGCCATATCGCGCGCCGGCAGCTCGATGCCGGACGCCGAGCAGATCGCGCCAGCCAGCGCCAGCTCCAGCGCCGCCGACGAAGACAATCCGGCGCCCTGCGGTACGTCGCCGCTGACCGAGAGGTCGACGCCGCGCAGCGGGAGCTGGGCGTCAAGCAGCGCCCAGAGGACTCCGCGCACGTAGTTGCGCCAGCCGCCCATCGGGTGGCGGCGCGCCGTGTCCAGCGAGTAGTCGTCGCACTGGTCGAGGTCGACGGAGTGTATGCGAACGCGCGCGTCTTCGCGCGGTGCGACGGCCACGGCTACCGTGCGGTCGATGGCTACCGGCAGGACGAAGCCGCCGTTGTAATCGGTGTGTTCGCCGATGAGATTGACGCGGCCCGGAGCTTCGGCGATGAAGCGGGGCTCGTGGCCGTGCTGCGAGGCGAAGGCGCGTGCGAGATTCGCGACGTCGGCGGACATGGCGACGCCAGTATAGGCGCGGCGGCGGTTTGCAATCGATAGCCGATCCGCTATGATGCGCTCGTTATGCCCGACCGCGCCCTCGAAGGCCTCACGATCATCGAAGTCGGAACCCGCGGCGCTGCCTCCTACGGCGCCAAGGTGCTCGCCGACCTCGGCGCTGAGGTGATCAAGGTCGAGCCCCCGGCCGGCGACCCCGATCGAGCGCTCGGCCCGTTTCCGGGCGGCAAGGCGCACCCCGAGAAGAGCGGCACCTACCTCTACCTGAACACGAACAAGCTCGGCGTCACTCTGGACGTCGCCAGCGAGAAGGGCCGCGACGTGCTCGGGAAGCTGGCGGCCAGGGCCGACGCTCTGATCCACGACTACCCGCCGGCCGAAGCCGAGGCGGCCGGCCTCACCTACGACGCCATCCGCTCGGCCAATCCGGACATAGTGATGACCTCGGTCACGCCGTTCGGGCAGACGGGCCCGCAGAAAGACTACAAGGCGAACGACCTGACGCTGCAGGGCGCCGGCGGCTGGCTCTGGATCAACGGCTGGCCCGGGAACCCGGACCTGCCGCCGCTGAAGGCGTTCGGGCGTCAGCCGTCGTACCAGGGCGGCGTCAACGCTGCGCTGGCGACGATGGGCGCTCTCTACGGCCGCTCGCGCGGTAACCCCGGCCAGCACATCGACATCTCGATCCAGGAGTGCATCGCCGCGATCATCGAGCTGACGCTGCCGACATGGTCCTACATGGAGACGCCGGTTGTTCGCTACGGGCAGCGGCCGCTCCACCCGATCGATATGTTCGAGTGCAAGGACGGCGCCTGGGTCTTCGTCCTCTGCATCGAGGAGCACCAGTGGGAGCGCCTCGTCGACCTGATGGAGACGCCCGAGTGGGCGACCTGGGAAGTGGCGGCAAACCGCTTCGTGCGCGCCTCCAACTGGGACGCCCTGCGGCCGTTCATGGAGGAGTGGGTGAGCCAGTGGAACGCCGACGACCTCTACCGCGCCGCACAGGCGAAGCGCATCCCCTTCGCGCCGGTCTCGACGCTCGGCAGCCTTCTTGAGTCGGATCACCTCAAGGAGCGCGGGTTCTTCGTGGAGGTGACGCACCCCGAAGCAGGCACACTGACGCACGCCGGTGCCCCGTACAAGCTCTCGGAGACGCCGTGGGAGATCCGCTCGCCGGCGCCGACGCTGGGCCAGCACAACGCTGAAATACTCGGCCGTCTCGGCCTCACTGACGTCGAGATCGAGTCGCTCGAGGCGGAGGGAGTCGTCTAATGGCCGGGCCTCTGGACGGGATCCGTGTCGCCGACTTCACCTGGGTCTGGGCCGGTCCGACGAACACGATGCAGCTCGCGCACATGGGCGCCGAGGTCATCCGCATGGAGACTTCGAACCGCATCTGCGCCCTGCGTATGCTGCCGCCCTGGCCCGAGGGGGCGCCGCACCCGAATAAGAGCGGCTACTTCAACCAGTACAACCAGGGCAAACGCGCGATCCTCCTCGACCTTGCCAAGGACGAAGGAGCGGCGATCGCAAAGCGGATAGTTGAGATGAGCGACGTGGCCGTCGAGAACTTTGCGGCGGGGGTCATCGACAAGCTTGGCCTGGGCTACGAAGAGCTGCGCAAGGTGAACGATGACCTGATCATGATGAGCATGTCCGGCTACGGCGCTACGGGCCCGGAGAAGGACTTCGTCTCCTACGGCCCCGCGCAGGTGCCGATGTCAGGGCTTTCTTCGCTCACCGGGTACAAAGGCTGGGGACCGATGCACGTCGGCATGTCCTACGGCGATCCGACAGCCGGCCTGCACGCCGCCTTCGCCGTGATCGCCGCGCTATACTACCGCGACCGCACCGGCAAGGGTCAGTACATCGATATGTCGCAGTGGGAGTCCAGCATGGCCGTGATCGGTGAGGCGTTCATGCACCAGGTGATGAACGGCGCCTCGCCGGAGCGTGACGGCAGCCACGACGAGCACATGTCCCCGCACAACGTCTACCGCTGCGCCGGCGAAGACCGCTGGATCGCCATCGGCTGCGGCTCCGACGAGGAGTTCGGCGCGCTCTGCGGGGCGATCGGCAAGGCCGAGCTCGCCTCGGATGGCCGTTTCGCGACGCTCGCGGACCGCAAGGCGAACGAGGACGCGCTTGATGCTGAGATCGAGGCCTGGACATCGGAGCAAGAGCCGTTCGCTGCGACGGAGAAGCTGCAGGCAGCGGGCGTGGCGGCCTACCCGCCGCTCGTGAACAGGGAAGTGATGGAGAGCCCGCAGCTGGAGGCGCGCGACTTCTGGGTCGAGAAGGAGCACCTTGAGGTCGGCGTCCGCCGGCATGCCGGTATCCCCTGGCACTTCTCGGAGACGCCGCTAGCGGTTCAGCGCGCCGCGCCGGTGATGGGCCAGGACAACGAGTACGTCTTCGGCGAGCTGCTGGGCATGAGCAGCGACGAGATCGCCGGCCTCGTCGAGCGCGAAGTCATCAAGTAGCCGGCCTCTCCCAGCGCCTGTGCTACCATGGGCGCGCCATGAAATTCGGCATCTTTCACGAGCTTTCCGTCGGCAAGCCCTGGCACGCTAAGTCCGAGCACGAGGTCTACCACAACGCGCTCGAGCAGGTCGAGCTGGCGGACGAGCTGGGCTTCGACCAGGCGTGGGCCGTCGAGCACCACTTCCTCGAGGAGTACTCGCACTCCTCGGCGCCGGAGGTGTTCCTCGCGGCGGCGGCAGCGAGGACGAAGAACATCCGCATAGGCCAGGGCATTGCTGTCGTTCTGCCGCCGTTCAACCATCCGATCCGCAGCGCCGAGCGCGCGGCGGCGCTCGACATAATCTCCGGAGGCCGCCTGGAGTTCGGCACCGGCCGCTCGGCGACCTGGACCGAGCTGGGCGGCTTCCGCTGCGACCCGGACCTGACGAAGGAGATGTGGGACGAGTCCGTGCGCGCAATCCCCAAGATGTGGACCGAGGAGACGTTCTCCTGGGACGGCAAGTTCTTCAAGACGCCGCCGCGCAACGTGCTCCCGAAGCCGGTGCAGAAGCCGCACCCGCCGCTGTGGGTCGCAGTGTCGAGCCCGGAGACTGCGGTTCAGGCCGCCGAGCGCGGCATCGGCTGCCTCGGCGTCTCGATCGGCACGCCCAAGGCTTACGAGAAGCGCGTCAAGGACTACCGGCGGGCGATCAAGAACTGCGAGCCGGTCGGCGAGTTCGTGAACGACCAGGTGAACGGTGTCACGTTCCTCTACGTCGACGAGACAGACGAAGCGGCGCAGGTCTGGGGCACGAAGCTGGCCTACAGCTTCTCGCACCTGGCGGCGCACCTCGTTGGGATCGGTACCGTCTACCCGACGCCTGCCTACACGAACCCGGGCCTGCTCTTCGCGCTGCGCCGCAGCAGCAGCGACGAGAAGGCGCCCGGTGGCGGCGGCGTGATCGGCGAGGGCATGGGCATCGGCAGCCCGCAGACGGTGATCAAGAACCTCAAGATGTGGCAGGAGATCGGCGTCGACCGCATGGTGTTCATCATCAACACTGCAGAGCAGATCCCGCAGGAGAAGGTGCTGAGCTCGCTCCGCCTTTTCACCGAGCACGTGATGCCGGCCTTCGACAGCCCGCCGGCGAAGAAAGCGGCCGCGAAGTCGAAGAAGCAGGCGCCCGCCCCAGCGATGCCCTGATGCCGGACGCCGGACGCCTCACTGAGGACCGCCTGCCCCACGCTGCACCGGCGCTCGCGCCTTACTATCCGCCGCCGCCCTGGACACTGCCCGGCGGACGCGTAATCAAGGTTCTCTACGAGACCGATGCGGCGCCGGTGCTGGAGTGGCTGCCACCCAAGCTCACGCGCTCGTCGCCGCCGTACGCGGTCATTACCATCGAGCGGTACGCGGACAGTCCAGTTGGTCCGTTCAGCGCGGCGACGCAGTTCATCGGCTGCCGCGCCGGCTTCTTCGTCCGCGCGCTGGCGCTGCAGACGGTCGTCGACTCGCCGGTCGCGCTGTCGGCGCTGCGCGAAGTCTGGGGCTGGCCGGCGACGCCCGGCGAGGTCAACGTGCGAGAGACGAAGACCGGCGTTACGGCGCGCGTCTCCGCCGATGGAGCGAGCCAGGCGGAGGTCAAGCTGAGCCGCCTCGAGGAGATTGCCCCTAGCCTCGTCCGCTTCGACCCCGTGCTGACGCTGCGGGCGGCACCGTCGCTGCAGGAAGGGGCCCGGCACGATCTCCTGCAGATGGTCCAGGTGGATCCGGATTACGAGGTGAAGTCGGCGCAGCGCGGTAGCGGCGCCGTGTCGCTCGCAGGGAGCTGGGCGGTCCTCCCGGTGCGCAACATCGTCGCCTCGGTCAGCTGCGAGGTAGACACCGAGCTGCCACTGGCGCGCTTCGTAATGCCGTATTAGCGCCGCCAAATTGACCGTCTCACAGCGGCGGCTGTATCCTGCGTATGGAGACCAAGCGTCCCGTGCCGAAGTGGCGGAACGGCAGACGCGCTGCGTTCAGGGCGCAGTGCCCCATCGCGCGCTCGTAGCTCAGTGGATAGAGCGCAGCCCTGCGGAGGCTGAGGTCGTGGGTTCGAGTCCCACCGAGCGCGCCACTCTTCTCTTTTCGCGCTGACGGCGCCTATTTCGCGGAGAAACTCCGCGCGGGACAGTCCCTCGTGGCCTGCTTGCGCGTTATACTTACGATAGACGTAATGAGTCGTGCGATTCCGCCCCACCAATCGCCACCGGCTGGCGATGAAACGGACGAACCAGCCGCCGTTCCGCCATTAATTCCCCTTAGCCCTGACCGCCTGTCATGCTGACCGAAAAAATCGGCACTCTGGACCGCACGCCGCCTGTCGTTGTCGAGAGCGGCACAAGTATCGGCGCTGTGGTGGAAGACATTGAGCGCGGTGCAGTCGGCTGCGTCGTCGTCTGCCAGGGCCCCAGGCTTATCGGCATCCTCACTGAGCGTGACGTCCTGCTCAAGGTAGTCGCCAGGGACGTCGACTATGGCAGGCCCGTCGACGAGTTCATGACGCCGGACCCGATTACGCTGCCGCTGAGCGCGACTATCGGCGAGGCGGTGAAGATCATGATCGAGCGCAAGTTCCGCCACATCCCGATCACCGAAGACGGCGGCGAGCAACCGGTGGCAGTCTTCAGCATCAAGGACGTCATCGAGCTGGTCGCCCAGTCGTTCCCCGAGCACGTTCTCAATCTTCCGCCCCGTCCCCACCAGGAGATGAGCACCAGGGAAGGAGCTTGAGGCGGAGCGATGAGCACGGGAGACGGCAGACGGCCAGGCGACGCAAAGGCTGATCACATCGAGGAGCTGGATCGCGTAACGATCCGCTTCGCGGGCGACTCCGGCGACGGCATGCAGCTTGCCGGACTCCAGTTCACGAACACGTCGGCCGTGTACGGTAACGACGTGGCCACCATTCCCGACTTCCCCGCCGAGATCCGCGCGCCGGCGGGTTCCATCCCCGGCGTCAGCTCGTTCCAGGTCAGCTTCTCCAGCTACGACATCCACACTCCGGGCGACGAGCCGGACGTGCTCGTCGCGATGAACCCTGCTGCGCTCAAGGCGCACCTCGGCGACCTGCCGAAGGGCGGCCTGCTAATCGTGAACACCGACGAGTTCACGGAAACGAACCTGCGCAAGGCGCTCTATACTGTGAACCCGCTCGAGGACGACTCGCTCGCCGCCTATCGCGTTGTCGAGGCGCCGATAAGCAGCATGAACGCCCGCGCGCTGGCTGATAGCGGCCTTAACACGAGGCAGATCGATCGCTCGAAGAACTCGTTCGCCCTGGGCCTGATGTTCTGGCTCTACGAACGGCCGATGGACTCGACGATCCGCTGGTTCGAGGAGAAGTTCGCGCGCAACCCGAAGGTGCGGGACGCCAACATCGCGACGATGAAGGCGGGCTACAACCTCGGCGACACGGCGGAGCTGTTCCCGGTTCGCTATCACGTGGCGAAGGCCGACCTGCCGCCCGGGCGCTACCGCAACATCACGGGCAACGCGGCGACGGCGCTGGGCTTTCTGACGGCCTCGAAGCTGGCCGGCCGGCCCCTCTTCTACGGCAGCTACCCGATCACGCCGGCCAGCGACATCCTGCACGAGCTCTCGCGCTTCAAGAACTTCGGCGTCAAGACGTTCCAGGC
>JABAOE010005989.1_pt2 | contig 11190 bp, 14 predicted proteins | sample 7062141 | NCBI WGS metagenome assembly JABAOE01 (sample SAMN14538627, study PRJNA623070) | marine sediment metagenome | biome: marine biome [ENVO:00000428]; feature: marine pelagic biome [ENVO:01000023]; material: deep marine sediment [ENVO:00002113] | place: India: Gulf of Khambhat ...
AGTGAACGTGCGGGCGGCGAAGGCGACGGGCATGAACGCTTTTGTTACGCCGGGCTTGCCCGCGCTGCGATCTCAACTTGAAACTCTGCAACTGATTTAGGCTTCCGTTTCCGCAGAAACTCGTTGGCTATCAAAGCAGAACCTGGTTCGACGCCGGATGAGCCATCGCTGCTAAACAACGAATTCAAATAGTTCCTTTTCCGGATCGAAGGCATTCACTGGAAATAGCATTTACAGAGCCGCAGCATCTAGTTCGCGCTCCTCCGATGAGCGGAAGGGGAAAACCCGAGTGCCACTTCCAGTTCAACTACTAGTGGTTCCAGATGAAATCAATTCAAGCGAGTTCGCGATTCGCTTCACAGCAGCCGCAGGGGAATGCTATGACTCACATTAGACACACGATAAAAGGGTTGGCTGAAGCATCCATCCGGGTCAAGGACCTGGACGCAATGCAGCAGTTCTATGAAGAGGTAATCGGCCTGGAAGTTCTGCGACGTGAGGATAGCTATGTGTTCTTTAAAGTTGCCGAAGGATTTGGCGGTCACACGCAAAACTTTGCCCTCTTCGATGCGAAGGAACGCAGCTATCTCGGCGACAAGTCAGTGGATCTCAGCTCAGAACAATCAACGCTGCACCATATCGCGTTTAATGTGGCGCTGGAGGACTTTGAACCCGAGAGGGTGCGGCTCGAGAATCGAGGGATGGAGGTAGAGGCTGTTGACCACGCGTGGATACATCTTCGTTCAATGTATCTTCAGGATCCGGAAGGAAACACTGTTGAGCTTCTCGCCTACGACGAAAGTGTCCGTTAGCGGGACAGCTGCAGTCTGAATCGTCCTAGCGGCGCACCAGGCTTCCAGCAACTGCGGCAACGCTGCGAGGCGAGATGCTGTTCGCCCATACCTGTCGGCTCGTCGCCCGCCCCGAAACCGCATCGAAAAGCGCCTCTTGAAGGCGCGGTTCTTTTCTCGCAGCTCGCAAGACGGGATCAAACAGATTCAGCCGTGCCAGCCCGATCGCGGCCCAACGCATCAAGTGGCCGTAAGGCAGATCCCGAATGGTCTCTCTGTTTTCCTGTTGGTAGTGATCGTGAAAAGCAGCTTGTGAGATCCCCTGCTGCATGATGACTTTGGCGGCTCGGATGCCGGTCTGAACTGCGGAAGTTACGCCTTTGCCTTTAAATGCGCGCACCAAGCCAGCAGCATCACCTGCCATGACATAGCGGTTGCCGTAGTAATTTCGGGCGATGGATCGTGGAAATCTGCCGGTGAAGAATTCCATGTCGTTAGCGTCGTAGTGACCGGCTATCTCCAGGTTGGGCAATTCCTCACGAAAGCTTGGATGCTGCATGAACTCCTGCATCAGTTGGGCATCGACGAATGGACCTGCAATCGTCATGCTCAGGTGATTTCTTTTCGGGGTGATGGCACCAAATTCAATCTGCCGCTGAGTTGGCAAGAAGGCATGGATGCGAAGCCCAAATTCACCCATCGCCTGTTCACCAGGGTGATATTTAGTTACGACCGTCTCGAGCGCCTTGGGGCGACGATAAGGGGTCACCCCTTCAAACATGCTTGCGCTGCTCTCCTCCAAACCAAATGCCCCGACGACGACATCGGCCTCGATCGATCCTTCCGTGGTATGGATCACAACGCCTTCATCGTGAAATTCAATGTCGATAGCTCTGGAACTCAAGGTCTCGGCCCCACGCTTGCGAGCCGCATCCAGCATGTACGCATCAAACTGGACTCGCCGCATTGCAGTGGACGGAAAGTCATCTGCCGAGAGCGAAAGCTTTTCCGTCTCGCCATGGAGAATGTACTCTCGGATCTGACCGCGACTTAGATGGTCCGGGAAGGGAAGGTCCAGATCCTGCTCGAGCAGAGCTGGTAGTGGAGGGGAAAGCACCCCGAGACACTGATTGTGCTCGCGGCCGCTCGAGAAATCCTTCCGCTCGATAATTGAGACTTGAATGCGTCGGTCCATCTCTGCTGCCATACGGAGCAGAGCCAAGGCTGTTCCAGTACCGGCAGGAGCGCCTCCAATAATTGCTACCCGCGATCCGTCTTGCAGTGGCCCTAATGTGCTCAATCTTTTTCCTGTTGCGAGATGCGAGCGGAATGCTACTCGAAATCCTGTGAACGCCAAGAGCTATTTGTGAATTTCTGCTCTATTGCTATTTTCAGTGACGAATTACTCCCAAATGAGTGACATACGTCACACTTCTGACGGTATTTGGTAAAAACGGTATATAAAGTATTTAGCGCGAGAACCAGCGGAATTGCACCCGGCCTTGCCAGGCAGGGGTTGGTTTTTGGGTTTCTCGATGCCGGGCGCCAGTCTGAGGGGACTACACCTAGCAACCTGTATTGTGATGTCGACTTCGCGAACCGAGCGGTTTGATCCCTGTGCCGCGTGGGTGATGCAATGAATGATCAGAAACTGAAGCTATCGGACGGCTCGAGGGTGGGCGTAATTGGAGGAGGTCCAGCTGGTTCTTTCTTCAGCTACTTCCTGATCAGGGCTGGTGAGCACATGGGGATCGACCTGGAAGTGGATATCTATGAACCCCGTAGCTTTTCAAACACCGGCCCCTCAGGCTGCAACATGTGTGGCGGGATCATTTCTGAATCGCTCGTGCAGATGCTCTCCAGCGAAGGAATCATTTTGCCGCCTACAGTCGTACAACGTGGAATCGACTCATACATGCTGCATACCGACCTGGGGAGTGTTCGGATCGACACTCCCATTCACGAAAAACGAATTGGGGCTGTTTACCGAGGCGCCGGCCCGAGGGACATTGAGGACCTCAAGTGGGGAAGCTTTGATGGGCATGTGCAGGCACTAGCTATCGAAAAAGGTGTGAACATCATCAACGAGAGGGTGAGTGAATTCGATTGGGATGATGGCCGGCCGACGATCAAGACTAGAAACAGCCCGGCAGAGGTCTACGATTTGGTCGCATCTGCTGCAGGGGTAAATTCTTCGGTCGATCGACTCTTTGATGGCAAAGTCCCCGGTTACAGGCCACCCAGGACAACGAAAACCTTCATCCAAGAGTATTACCTTGGCGCCAAAGAGATTGAGGATGTCCTCGGTGCATCCATGCACGTGTTTCTGCTGGATATCGATCGCCTGGAATTTGCCGCTATCATTCCTAAGGGCGACTACGTTTCCGTCTGTCTGCTTGGTTATGACATTGACAAAGAGCTGGTGGAGTCTTTTCTAACTTCGCCAGAAGTCAGGCAATGCTTGCCGGAAGAATGGGACAGGGAGGCGGTCTCATGTTGGTGCTCGCCGAAGATTAACATTGCTGGCGCAGCGTTGCCAACCGTCGACCGGATCGTTTTTGTAGGCGATTCAGGGATTACACGCCTGTACAAAGATGGGATCGGTGCGGCATACCGGACCGCAAAAGCCGCAGCCACAACCGCAGTTTTTCAAGGGGTTTCTGCTGCAGATTTTAAAATATTCTATGAGCCAGCAATTCGTTCGATTGAGGGCGACAATAACATTGGCAAATTTATATTCCAGGTGACCCGCCAGATCCAGAAGCGACGGTTTGCACGTGGTGCCGTCATGCGGATGACCGCAGAGGAGCAGGGGAAAGATGGGCCCAGCCGAAGGATGAGTATGATTCTCTGGGACATGTTTACTGGAAGCGCTCCCTACCGAGAAATTTTCTTGCGGGCAATCAATCCAAAATTCTGGCTGATCTTCACACGTGAGCTGGCAGGCTCATTGCTCCGTCCTGGATAAACCTTCCGATGAGAATGCTGGATAATCATTCCAGACCACAGTGAGGTAGCAATGGAATCAGGTGCCTTGGGAAAAATCTACGAAGACGGTGAACTGATCATCCAGCAGGGGGAAGAATGCGACTACATGTTTGTCATTCAGGAAGGCGAAGTCGATATCTTCGCTGAAGCTGACGGAAAAGAAAAGCATATAGCGGTTAGACAAGCTGGCGAATTCATTGGTGAAATGGCCATTTTTGATCGCGGTACTCGTTCGTCGACAGTCCGAGCACGTGGGCCCGCGCGGCTGCTCACGGTCGACCGGAAAAATTTCGTCAGCCGGATCCACGAGGATCCTTCGATCGCTTTCCGGCTGGTTGAAACGATGTCGCACCGGATTCGTGACCTCACAAACAAGCTGGCCGAAGCGCAGGCCCAACTCTCGAACGGCTCCTAGCCCTTACTGGTCACACAAGCGCGCGAACTGCAGATTGGGATCACGAATACCGCAGATCCCGGCAATCGCTTGCGCTGAAAACGGCGCGCATCGGCGCTTACAATCTCCGAATGCTCAATAATAGCCTGCAGAGTTTATGAAGTTGGATAAGGAAGCGAACGAACAAGTTCGTGAGCTGCTGGAAACCAGTCGTGACGCGGCGCTTGGAACGCTGGCGGACGGCGCGCCATTCGTCTCGCTGGTGCTGTTTGCTGTTTCCTCAGACCTGGCCTACTTCATCGTTCACCTCAGTAAATTGGCCTTGCATACCCGGAATATTCTCTCTGACCCGAGAGTTGGCCTCTTGATTCGGGCACGGACTGCAGAGGAAGTCGATCCCCAAACAGTTCGGCGCATTTCAGTTCATGGGCGCGCGGTTCCAATCGATCCAGAAACAGACGAGTTCGAAAACACAAAATCCACCTACCTATCGCGGCACCCCCAAGCCGCGCGGAACTTCGAGCTTGGGGACTTCGTTCTTTTCAAGGTCGAACCCCTGAAAGCCAGATATGTAGGTGGCTTCGGGAAAATCTTGGATCTAGGCCAGGATGATTTTCGACGACTCATCCAGAGTTGATCAGGATCTACTCGCATCATTTGGGCAGAGGCCGCAGCCCCCCCTGGCTGTGTTCACAGCGAGTATTTCCCCGTAACGATTTGAGGACGACGGGAATCTATTCTCTTCGTGTGGGCCGGCGAAGCCTTCCCCTCTCACAAGTGAGAAATCGGATATCGATACTGTTTGTCCTGGCCGTTTTGCTCCTATCGGCATGTGCCCGACCCCCTGAGGGAGTTGCGCGAAGGGAAATCGATCCAGACCAGCGGGTAATCTTCTACAACGGCACCGTATTAACCATGGAGGAGAATCTTCCAGTTGCGGAGGCAATCGCGCTCCGTGATGACACGATTGCTGCGGTCGGTTCGGACGAGCAGGTGCTTGCCGTTCGAGATGCTGGAACGACAGTTGTAGATCTTGACGGACGAACCGTGATGCCCGGATTCGTCGATGCGCACACACACATTCTTAACGACCATCGTTCAGAAGGAATGAGCCTCGATGAAGCGCAGCAGCGGGCTTTGCAATACGGTATCACCTCCCTCGGAACTCTTTATGTAGATGAATCTTTCCTGCGTGAGATCCAGCAATTCCATGCATCGGGTTTCCTCCGAGTTCGCACAAGCCTGTATCTTGTGCAAACCAATCCGTGCGGCGATGTGATCGGTGATTGGTGGAAGGATCATCCACCTTCCGGCGGAGATGGGGAGTTCCTGCATATTGCCGGAGTGAAGATCTTTACGGATGGAGGCGCATGCGGGTCAGTAGCGCTGAGCTTCGAATTGGAACCCGGGCAGGGGAATGGCGATCTCTGGTATACGCAGGAAGAGCTAGATGAGATGGTGGCCGAGGTTCACGCCGCCGGTTACCAAGCCGCAATTCACGCTATTGGCGATCGAGCGGTCGAACAGGCGCTAAACGCGATCGAGGCAACTCTCCACGGACAGCCGAACGAGCTGCGTCACCGCATGGAGCATGTTTCAGTGATCCCCGCTGACCAAATCCCGCGCTTCGGAGAATTGGGGGTCATTCCGGTGTTAAACGGACAGTACCCGCATTGCTCGCCCTTCGGTCCGCCAATCCCAGCAGGCTATCGGGATATGGAATGGCCCTGGCGTGACCTGCGGGTTCAGAATCCAAACCTGGCTATCGCTTGGCACTCGGATGTTCCGTTCCTCTCTGGGAATCCCTTTATTCATCTTCTGGGTTTCGTAACTCGAGTTGATCGATCCGGTCAAGCTGTTTGTCTACCCGAAGAGTGGCTCCGCGATGACACGCTGACCGCAGACCAGTCTCTTTCAATCATGACGATCCAATCTGCTTATGCGCTCAACCGTGACGATGAAGTCGGTAGCCTCGCTCCCGGGAAACTAGCCGATCTCATCGTGCTGGCCCAAAACCCTCTGGAGGTTGAGCCAAGTTCCATTTCCAATAATCGGGTCCTCCTGACGATGGTTGGTGGACANNAGATCAACAGATTCTGACCTGTGTCCAGGCTACATCAAGCGCGAGGTGGTCTCCCTGCCCGATACTCGGCCCCCCGCAGCTCTTGGGTACCTCATTGCATCGTTGCTGTTGGTGATCCCGGTCTCGGCGATGATGGTGCGGAAGCGAAGACCGAGGGCGATTCGTCTTATCGGAGGAGTCGCTGGGCTCGTGGCCGGGGCTTTCTGGATCACTCTGTTGCTAACCACTCGTCTCGGACAGGGATCCTCGGAACCTCCCTTGGTGATCATCATGATCACGGCATCCTTCATGGCGCTGGGAAGCGCCGGCCTAGGCACAATATGGAATGGAGGAAGATTCGGAATCGTTGGTTTGTGGTTGAGCCTTGCTGGGGCTGTGCTCTTTTCCGAAGCCGTTCCAATTTCCGAATGGCTGCTGCTTGATTGGGGATGGTACCTTTTCTTAGTCGGGATTCTCGTGCACATGCTGGGAATCACCTTATTTGGAATTGCCAACATCAAGGCGCGGGTCTTCAGGAGGGCGGACTGGGTTCCTCTGCTGGTGGGGGTGGCGGGCGGGCTGGTTCCATTTGGGCTCATCTTTGTACTTGGGGACGATGCGGATCTCCCGTTTAATTGGATCATCGCTGGAATGGGAGCTGCCTGGTTGCTGATGAGTCTCCTGCTGCTTACTCCCAAGATGGGGACCGATTGAAAAAGCTCTTCGCGCCCACATTGTCCGAGGCATAAACAGCCTGACATTTAATAAGTTGGGGGAAGCATCCCTACCACCAGCGATTGGCTGGATGTATGGTCCCTCGTCAATCGGATCGTGCGCAGTCCGTTCAAGGCTGCACGAGCATATATCCAGTGGCGTATCACTCTTCGTTTATGATGGGCAGTGGGATACCAATGTCAGATGATCGTGACATCCTGCGCTTTACAGATCGCCATGAATGGCGGGGATGGTTGCAGGTCAATCACCGCATCTGCTCCGAAGCGTGGCTCGTCATTTACAAAAAACATGCAGCAGACAAAGGGCTTTCCCTCAACGAAGCGATCGAGGAAGCACTTTGCTACGGCTGGATCGATGGCACCTTGAAGCCCATTGATGACGAGACCTATTCGCTCCGTTTCACCCTGCGAAAAAAGAATAGCCTGTGGGCAATTAGCAATATCCGTCGAGTTGAGCGACTGACCGAGTCGGACTTGATGACCGAGGCTGGACTGGCGGCTGTACGCGAGGCTCAGCAGAATGGGCAGTGGGAGCAGGCGCTCAAGCGAGAGCAAACGCAGGAGATTCCTGAAGATCTTCGAAACGCGCTAAGGCGCCGCAAAGGAGCGCTTCGGGGCTATCGAGAGCTGTCCGCTTCAAGGAAAAAGCAGTTGCTATACTGGATCGATTCGGCAAAAAAACCAAAAACAAGGGCTAGAAGGATACAGGCGATTGTTGACGAAGCTGCGAGTTAACCGCGGGCGGATCAGGAAGGGAAATGGGAATGCCACATTACATATGCATCACGTGCGGGGTTCAGCATGCCAACGGGGATGAGCCTCCTGCCCGATGTGCCATCTGTGAAGATGAGCGGCAATGGGTCAGGCACGAGGGCCAGGCGTGGACCACAATGGAAGAGTTGCGGGCGGACCATACGAATGAGTTGAATCCGCTGGAACCAGGATTGACCGAAATCGTCACCCAGCCCCAATTTGGCATCGGCCAAAGGGCTCTATTGGTTCAGACCGAAGGCGGGAACGTCCTTTGGGATTGCATTAGCTTGATCGATGAGGCAACCATCGAGGCAATCACCGCTCTAGGCGGTATCTCCGCGATGGCTGCGTCTCATCCACATATGTACGCAAGCATGGTGGAGTGGAGTCGTGCATTTGGGGATGCGCCGATCCACCTTCAGGCAGCCAACGAGCGCTGGGTTATGAGGCCGGATCCGGTCGTTCAGTACTGGGATAGCGAGAGCTTGGAGCTTGAGATGGGAATTGCGCTATACCGGTGTGGGGGCCACTTCACCGGTTCGACGGTGCTCCATTGGCCAGATGGTGCGGAGAGCCGGGGTGTGCTTCTCTCAAGCGACACGTTGTATGTCACCTGGGATCTAAGTCACGTTTCCTTTATGTACAGCTTCCCGAACTACATCCCAATGTCCGGAGCGACGATCGATGAAGTTACCGGGAAAGTTGCGCCTCTCGAATACGATCGCATTTACAGTCACTTCCAGGGCCTGGTGATCGATCACGGTGCGAAAGGGATCGTCGACAGCTCCGTAATCCGTTACAAGAAGGCGATCGGTGCTCAGTAGAGTTCGGGTACTTTCTGACTGAACTGCAAAACCAGGGGCTCGCCGCTTCCATCGGCAAAATCAAACCGCCCAACGCCAACAATCACTACCGCTCGAATTCGATTGAAACCCAGGGCTGTCACCCATGTCTGTTCCACAGTATTCCCCCGACTGAACCCCCTAGGTTCCATCCCGAATGCTTCCGTACCGGTCGGCATTTGGGGAAAGAACAGCGGGATAATAGGATGTCCACCTAAGGTCTTGGAAATTGAGCAGCGTCACCGACTTGTATAAATCGATCGTTTCGGATTTGGAGGAAGCAGGAAGGGAGAGCCCCTATCGCGCTGATGCCGATGAGCCCGACCCTCGATACAAGAGCTATGGTGTCCGAGCGGATGGCAAGAAAGCGATATTCCGCGCGCATCGAAGCCGGATCCACGCACTTGGTTCAGAGGAGCAGCGCGACCTTGCTCGACTATTGATCGAGTCTGAATTTGGTGAGCAGCAGAGCCTCGCACTGTTCATCCTGGAGCCCCACTATGGATATTTCACGCCTGATCGGTTCGGCGAACTCGATCACTATGTGAGGTGTCTGCACGGATGGAGCAAGATCGATTCTTATACTGGATCATTGCTTCGCAATATTCTGTTCGAGCATCCAGACGAATTGCTTGAAGTTGTCGACCGATGGAATGGTGATCCAGATCTGTGGTTGAGGAGAGCGAGCGTAGTGCTATTTACGCGCAAGGTGGCTCGCTCCGGTCGGTTCACCGACGTAGCTCTAGACTTCTGCGAGGCATTGCTCGAGGACGCGGAACCGCTTGTGAAGAAAGGAGTTGGCTGGGCGCTGAAAGATCTCATGCGAAGCGATAAGGATCGCATCATCGAATACGTTATCGACCTGCGATCGAGAGGTGTCTCGAGCCTGATTACGTTGTATGCGATTAAAGATCTAAAGGGAGAGGAGCGCGCCCGGGTGCTCAACTCGGAACGGTGAGCGTGAAATCTAGCGACCATCCCTGGGAATTGATCTATCAACAAAAAGGGCGCTTTTTAGATGAGCCGTTTCTTGGATTCGGAGAGGTAGCTGAGAAATTTGTTTCCCGAGCTCCGGGAAAGGTGCTGGACCTTGGCTGCGGAAGCGGGCGCCACATTCTGGGCTTTGCCGCGCTCGATGTGCAGGTATTCGGGCTAGATATTTCCTACACTGCTTTGCAGCTTTCGCAAAAGTGGCTGGCTGACGAAGGACAAAATGTCGCAACTGTCTGTGCAGATATGCGCGTACCGCTCCCGTTCCGTGACTCGAGTTTTGCCGGTGTGTTCTCCACGCAGGTCATTCATCACGCACTGCTGGCAGAGGTGCGAACGACAATTGCCGAAATTCTCAGAATCCTTCAACCTGGTGGGCTCGCTTTTGTGACCGTATCTGGTTCTAAAGGCGAAGGAGAAAATTTCGAAGAGATCGAGCCCGGGACCTTTTTGCCCCTGTCTGGAGAGGAGAAAGGTCTGCCTCACCATATCTTCTCAATTCAGGAAGTTGAAGAAGAATTCGGAAAGTTCGAGATCGAGCAGACTACCGTCCGCGCCGAAGGCAAGGTCCTGGCGGTCCTGGCCACCAAACCCAGTTGACCCCTTCTAAACCCAGTAGGGGTAGGATAGAGTTCGTAACCGCCGATCTGCCTGGGCCATTGGAACGAGATTAATCCGATTGGCTAAAGTGGGAACACATCAAAACCATCAAGGCATACAACTTTGAGCTCTCAGATTACTTCCATCAAACTGCCGCTGCCTTTTCGGATGGGCACCGTCAATTGCTATCTCATCGCAACTGAGGAAGGTTACGTGCTTATTGACACGGGAGGACCCAAAAACCGGAAGCAGGTTGAGGCGGAAATGCTTCNNCGACCATACGGGAAATGCTGCGTACTTGCGTAAACTTCATGGATGTCAGATTGCGATGCATCGTGACGACCTCAGGATGGCGGAGCAGGGTGACATGTTTGCCAACAGAAAAACTGAAAACTCCATACTCAGAAAGCTCGTGCCATTGTTCACCGGTTTTGGCAAAGCTGAACGATTTACTCCCGATTTGTTGGTCGAAGACGGCGGCAATCTGGCCGATTTCGGCTTCCAAGCGGGGATCGTTTCCGTCCCCGGGCATTCCAAGGGTTCGGTCGGGGCTTTGTTGGGGAATGGCGACTTTTTCTGCGGTGATTTGCTGTCGAATGTGGATCGGCCAATGATTCACGGACTCACCGATGACCTCGAAGAAGCGCAGTCCAGCGTCAGGAAGATAAGGGGGCTTGAAATTAGAACCATCTATCCCGGCCATGGAGAGCCGTTCCAATTTTCTGAGTTCGCCCGTAGCTGGGAAAAGGATGGCACTCAGTAGAGGGGAAACATGGCCCGCTCCGCTCCCCGAGCAACTGCATGCAAGCTCAGACCCATAAACGCTCGCGGTCAGCGTTCATCGCAGGGAGGCATTTCTAATCACAGATCTCAACCAGGTTTATGACTTCGTCGTCGTGGGTTCCGGTTTTGGAGGCAGCGTCTCCGCCATGCGACTGTCTGAAAAGGGCTATTCCGTGCTGGTGCTCGAGCGCGGCAAGCGCTATGAGGACGAGGACTTTCCCTCCACTAACTGGAACATTCGCAAGAGCGTATG
>JABAOE010000496.1_pt1 | contig 11189 bp, 8 predicted proteins | sample 7062141 | NCBI WGS metagenome assembly JABAOE01 (sample SAMN14538627, study PRJNA623070) | marine sediment metagenome | biome: marine biome [ENVO:00000428]; feature: marine pelagic biome [ENVO:01000023]; material: deep marine sediment [ENVO:00002113] | place: India: Gulf of Khambhat ...
GAGAATATTCATCGGCGGCGTGCCGATGAAGCGAGCCACGAACGTGCTGGCCGGTCTCTGGTAGATCTCCTCGGGCGGTGCGATCTGCTCGACCTTGCCTTCGCGCAGCAGGACGACCTGGTCCGCCATGCTCATGGCCTCGGCCTGATCGTGGGTGACATAAACCATCGACATTCCCAGCTTGCGCTGCAAGGCGCGAATCTCCTGACGCATCTCATGACGGAGCTTGGCATCGAGATTCGACAGGGGTTCGTCCATGAGGCAGACGGGCTTTTCGGCAATGATGGCGCGCCCCAGGGCGACCCGCTGCTGCTGACCGCCGGAGAGCTGGCTCGGGCGTCGGTCGAGCAAGTCGGACAATCCGAGCAACTCCACGGTACGCTGCAGCCGCTGACGCTGCTGCTCCTTCGGCGTCTTGCGCACCTTCAGGCCGAACAGGATGTTCTCTGCGACGTTGAGATGCGGGAAAAGCGCGTAGGACTGGAACACCATGGACAGACCGCGCTCGGCCGACGGCACGTTCGTGACGTCGCGCCCGCCGATGGAGATGCGACCGGCGCTGACGCTCTCGAGCCCGGAGATGAGACGCAACGTCGTCGATTTGCCGCATCCGGAAGGCCCAAGCAGCACCGTAAAGCGCCCCGCAGGCGCCTCGAAACTCACGCCTTCCACGGCGGCCGTATCGCCCCAATACTTGCTGACGCTGTCAACCCGTATTGCCGACACGCGTGTTTCTCCAGGGGTCACTTATTTTGATGAGCATACTGGGTAGACGGCCCCGCGACGACGTGGCCGCACGGCAATCTTACTACACCGGTATCGAAATTGAACCGCTCCTGCGCCCGCCGCTGTCTCTTCCCTGTCTCGGCGCCTGGGCGCTGGCGGTGTAGAATCTGCGGTCATCGCAGAATCCGGCAACATGATCACGCCAACTCTCCGGGCTACAGCTCGACGGCCCCCACTTCGCCGTGCAGGGGCCGGCGCGGAGCATCCTCCGCGAAAGCGCTCGCGCCACTGGACCTCAGCAGGGATCGACCACCCACGATGAGCGCGGGATATGTCTGCTGGCACTGCGGCGCCGCGCTGAAGGAGCTCGCCTTCCCGATACGACGCTACACCGAGTGTCCCTCATGCCGCGAAGAGCTGCACGTGTGCCGCATGTGCAGACACTACGAGCGGTCTCTGCGCCACGGCTGCCTGGAGGAACGCGCCGACCCCGTGCTTGAGCCCGAGCGCGGGAATTTCTGTGACTGGTTCCGCCCAAAACGGGGGGCATTCGGCGAGCGGGCCGAGGATCGCAACGCCGCCGCGCGTGGCGCGCTCGACAAGCTGTTCGGCACTGGCCGCGAAGACGGCGAAGCCGCCGCCCCCGATTCCCGCCACTCTTCCGACGGCGATGCCCGAGAAGCATTGGACAGGCTGTTCGGCGACAAGGGAGAGCCGTCGCGGTGACGAAGGGCAAGCGCAGATACGATCGGTTTCGTGTCCGCACGAGCGCTGCCAGCCATGGCCGGCATCACGCGCGGCGGCGACCGGAAACGCCGCCACACGGTGAGCGTCCAACCTTCGCGACCTGCGCTCGGCGGTGACTGCGCAGCGGGCGGGCAGGAACGACGTGTCTGAGCAAATCTCACATTGGCTGCGGCAACTCGGTCTCGGTCAGTACGCCGAAGCTTTCTCCGCGAACGCCATCGACGAGCACAATGTGTCGGAGCTCTCGGACGCCGATCTCAAGGAACTCGGAGTTGTCGCCCTCGGCCATCGTAAGACGATCCTCAAAGCCATCGCGAACCTCTCGCAGGCCGGCGGCGAATCAACGCATTCACCGGCGCGCGGCGAGCAACCCAGCGAATTGCCATCTTCCGACTCGGGCGTCGAAGTCGCTGCATGGGAGAGGCATCCCGGCGAGCGCAAACCGGTGACGATGCTCTTTGCCGACGTAACGGGCTCAACGGCCTTCACGGAAAAGCTCGACGCCGAAGAGGCGCATGACGTGCTCTACGGTGCCACGCAACGTATGTGTGAGGCAGTGGAGAAGAACCGGGGTACGGTTTGCCGCTTCATGGGCGATGGACTGATGGCGATGTTCGGGGCGCCCATGGCAAGCGAACATCACGCCGTCGACGCCTGCGAGGCGGCGCTCGAGATGCAAGTGCTGACACAACGCTACGCGAAACAAATCGAAGCCAGGTACGGTAGCAGCCTGCAAATACGTGTAGGCCTTCACTCAGGCGAAGTAGTGGTTCTTCGGGTCGGTGAAGGTGAAAACGCAGAGTACGACGCGTCGGGCCCGACGGTGTCCATCGCAGCGAGGATGGAGCAGACGGCACAGCCGGGAGAGATCTACATCACAGATGCCACGCGCCTGCTCGCTGAGCACAGAGTCGACGCCGAGAAGCTCGCGCCCGTGGCGGTGAAAGGCATCTCCGAACCCGTGCCCGTTTATGTCCTTCGCCGCATGCGGTCACTCGAGCAAGCGATATCGGCGCGGCCACACACACCCTTTGTGGGAAGGCGTAGCGAAATCGCCCAGTTCCGCGCCGTTTTGAATACTTGTATCGATGAGGGCCAGGGGCAGACGGTCTACGTGCGTGGCGAGCCCGGAATCGGCAAAACACGACTCGTCGGTGAGTTCAGCCGAATCGCCGCATCCCGAGGTATGGTGTGTCACCGCGTCCTGATTCTCGACTTCGGGGTGGGCAGGGGTCACGACGCGATTCGCGCTCTGGTGCGCGGCCTGCTGAACATCCCGGGCGACGGCGATGAACGGGCTCGAGCCCGGGGGGTGAGGTCGGCAATAGAAGACGGGTTGGTCGACCCGGACCGGGAGATGTACCTCAACGATCTGCTGGATCTGCCGCAACCGGCCTCGCTGCACGCGCTGTACGACGCGACGGACAATGCCACGCGCAATCAGCGCAAACGGGCAGTCGTGGCGGATGTGCTGGTCGCCGTGAGCCGCCGCCAACCGATCCTCACCATCGTCGAGGACGTCCACTGGGCCGAGCCGCTCGCTCTGACCTACCTCGCGCTGCTCACGAAAACGGTTTCGGAGTGCCCGGCGCTGCTGGTGATCACGGGGCGCGTCGAGAGCGATCCACTCGATCAGCCGTGGCGCAGCCACACTGACGGCAGTCCCTTCATCACTATCGACCTCGGACCTCTGCGCAGACAGGAATCGATCGAGCTCATGGGGGAGTTCATGGATCCGAACGATCCCCTGGCCGCCGATTACCTCAAGCGCGCCTCCGGCAATCCGCTTTTTCTCGAGCAGTTGCTGCAGAATCCTCATGACGACTCCGGCGCAAGCCTGCCCGACTCCATCCAGAGCCTCGTGCTTGCCCGGATAGACCGACTGGAAATGCAGGCCAAGCACGCGCTGCAAGCAGCCTCGATACTGGGCCAGCGATTTGAGGACACGGCGCTGCGTCATCTGCTCGGCACGCAAGAGCCCGACTATGCCCAGCTGCTCAGACATCAACTGATACGTCACGACGTAACGGGATACGCGTTCGCGCACGCATTGATTCAGGAGGGCGTGTACGGCTCGCTGCTGAAACGCCAGCGTGAGGATTGGCATCGGAAGGCAGCATCGTGGTTCGCAGACAAGGACGTGCTGCTGCGTGCCGAGCATCTCGCGAGCGCCGAAGACCCCGGAGCGCCCGGCGCCTTCCTGCAGGCCGCGCGCGAACAGGCCGGGAACTACCACTTCGAGCGTGCACTCAGCTTGGCCGAACGCGGACTCGCGCGTGCCGCAACGCCGTCCGACCGGCACGAACTGACCTGCCTGAAGGGCGACTTGCTGCGCGATCTCGGAAACGTGAAGTCGTCGATCGCTGTCTACGAAGAGGCTCTGGAGAGCGCCGACGATGACGAGCAGCGTTTCGATGCCTGGATGGGCCTCGCCGCCGGCCACCGCATGAGAACGAATTTCGACGCCGCGCTGAAGCTGCTGGACAAAGCCGAGGCCATCGGAAAGAACCGCCGCCTCGTTTCCCGTATGGCCGCGCTGCATCATCTGCGCGGCAACCTGCTTTTCTCCCTAGGCAGAGCGGAGGACTGCCGCAGCGAGCACCTTGTCGCTTTGAAATGCGCGCAGCAAGCCGACTCCGCCGAGATTGAGGCGCGGGCGCTCGGCGGCCTGGGTGACGCCGAATATGCCCGCGGACGAATGATAACGGCCGGCGCCCATTACAGCCGCTGCATCGATCTTTCGCGCAAACACGGCTTCGGGCGCATCGAGGTCGCGCACCTCGGTCAGCGGGGCCTGACCCGGCTCTACTCCGGCGACTGGCGCGGCGCACGAGACGCGGGCGTCGCCGCATTCGACGTGGCCACCCAGATCGGCGATCGCCGCATCGAAATGAACGCATGCATGTGCGTGTGCGCCTGCATCTACGATCTCGGCGAGCGTGACTCGCTCGAACAGTATGCCGAGCGGACCCTCGTTGCGGCCCGCGCGCTGGACGCTCGCGCCTGGAGACCGGTGGCCATGATGTGGAAAGCGATTGCCTTTCTAGAGGTAAACCGTCAAGACGAGGCGCGCGAATTACTGATGGAGGCTGCGTCGATTAACCGCGAGGTGGGCCGGGCCTTCAATGCGGGGCGCGTTTTCGGTGCTCTCGCGCTTGTGACGGCGGACGACGCCCAAGCCCGAGAAGCGGCGTTGGCCGAAGGAGAGGCCGCTCTTCGCGAAGGCGCGATCAGCCACAACTACTTCTGGTTCTATCGATTTGCGATGGATGCCTTGCTCGGCATCGGGGAGTGGGATCGGGTCGAACGATATGCCGCGGCGCTGGACGACTACACCCGCTCCGAACCCCTCCCGTGGACCGAATTCTTCATCGCCCGTGCGCGAGCCCTCGCCGCACTGGGTCGGGGCGAGCCCCACGATGCCGCCTCGCGGGAGATCGAGCGTCTGCGAAACGAAGGCAACGCGGCCGGGCTCAAAGGTCCTGTCGACGCACTCGAGAATGCGCTCGCGGCGAGCTGACCCGACGCCCTGCCCGCCCGCGCTCTCGCTGTACAGGCCGGGGCCGCCCGACCCGTCGGCGCGCCGCGACCCGTGCGCGTCAGCCGAACATGCCCTTGAGCGTGAAGAAGAACAACGCCGCCAGAACGCCCCCGATCGGCAGTGTTACGAGCCAGGAAACGATGATGCCGCCGATTACGCGCAGATCGATGGCGCCGATACCCCGCGCCATACCAACGCCGATCACCGCGCCCACTGCAATATGCGTCGTCGACACGGGCAGGCCCGTGCGCGACGCCAGCACGACGGTCGCCGCCGCCGCCAACGTGGCACAGTAGCCACGGCTGGGGGTCAGCTCTGTAATCCGCGTGCCGATGGTCCTCATGACCCGGTAACCCATGGTCGCCAGGCCGACCACGATTCCCACTCCGCCAATGGCGAGCACCCACACCGGGAGATCGGACTCCTGGGCCACTTCACCGCCGGAGCGCACGATACTCAACACGGCGGCGAGGGGGCCGATGCCGTTGGCCACATCGTTGGATCCGTGCGCAAACGCCATGGCACAGGCCGTAAACACCATCATCGGGGCGAACACCTTCTCCACACTCGCAAAATGGAAGTCGCGGTCCGCGCTCGAGTCCACCCGAACCCGCTGAATCAGCACCCAGCCGATGCCGGCAACGATCAACCCGAACACGACCGCCGCGACGAAGCTCATACCGATCGACATATCGAGCTTCAGATGCTTCAGGCCCTTGAACATCGTCACCAGACAGATGATGAAGCCGACCAGAAACACGTAAGCGGGTCCCCAGCGCTTGGCCCTCTCGAAGGGGTTGTCTCTGTTGAGAATCAGCCACCTCACGCTCATCATGAGCAAAAAGGCAAAGAATCCACCGAGCGCGGGGGACACCACCCAGCTCGCCACGATCTGAGCGATCTTGCCCCACTCAACGGCTTCGACACCGATACCGGCCAGGGCGAAACCCACAATGGCGCCGACTATGGAGTGCGTCGTCGACACCGGCCAGCCCCGCGTCGAAGCAATCATCAGCCAGACGCCGGCGGCCAGCAACGCCGCCAGCATTCCGAATACGAGGAGCTCGGGATTGTTGGCGATCGGCGTTGGATCGATGATGCCCTTGCGAATCGTGGAGGTGACATAGCCGCCGGCCAGAAATGCGCCGGCGAACTCGAACACCGCGGCAACGATGACCGCCGTCATGACGGTGATGGCTCCGGAGCCCACCGACGTGCCCATCGCGTTGGCGACGTCGTTGGCGCCGATGCCCCACGTCATGTACAGGCCGAATATGATCGCCATGACGACGAACACGTTTCCGTATTGCGCAATGATCTCCATGGGGAGACTCCGACGCAGAGTTGACCGTGAGCGGATGCCGAGCCGTCTAACGAGCTATGAGCAGTCGCAGACGATCGCCCACTTTCTCGGCAAAGTCAGCGAGATCTCCGATCCACTCGATGACGCGATACCACATCATCACCGACACCGGATTCATGTTGTCCTCTTCTGCGAACAAACGGCGCGTCAGCTCGAGTCCGAGTCTGTCCGTCTCGTCCTCGATCCGGTTCAACTCCTCGAGCATTGCCTCAACCTGACTGGCTTCGCGGCCGCGAAACCCCATCTCGAGCAGCTCGTCCAGCTCCTCGATGACCTTCAGCGACTGCTCGCAAACGTCAACGCAGCGTTCGACCAGCGCCCGGAGGGGCTCCTTCAGATTATCCGGGGGCTCCATCGGCCGCTCCACCAGTAAACCGGCTATGTCCTGGGCCGTATCGGCGATCGAGTCCTGCATTTGCAGGATATCCAGAAGATCCCGTCGATCCACGGGCATGAACAAACTTTTCGGAAGACCCGCGCGCAGCTCGTTTTTGATAATGTCCGCCTGCGCTTCGAGATCGAAAATCTTCTCTTTCGCCGCCTCGACGCGACTCTGGTCGCCGGCGAGCACCGCCTCGAACAGCACCGGCACCTCACGCGCACACTGCAGGACCACGCGCATGTGCTCCTGCAGGAACTTGAGCGGGGAGCGTTTCATCAGTCTTGCCAGTGGATTGGTCGGCATCTTCTTGGTCACTCCTCAAGACATGGGGCGCCACGGCGCGGCCGCCCCCGCCGCGCTGTCCAACTCGAAGCCCCTGTAGAATATAATAAATTTTGCAGATCGACCCGGCTCACGTCTTGATACGCATCAGCAAATGCCCATTTTATCGGGGGATCTTAGCGGATCGCGTCACGGTAAGCGCGGTCCATCGATCGCGCCGCCGACGAGTCTAGGACGTTGACAGCGAGAAAGTCGATTTTCCGGGAACTGTTGACGCGTGTCCCCGGCGCCCCGGACACCGCGATTCCCATGCCCACTTCGAGGGTATCACTCAGCGGCCAAGCCGTACGGGTCGCGGTCTCGAGCGTCACGTACGAGATCGACCTGGGACGGGAGCGGCTGCACCTGGAGCCCGATATCACCCTTGACGAAAAAGCACGCACACGCATACCCGGCTTCGTCGTCACCAACCCCCAAAAAGCGTCACCCGGCATGCGCTATGGGGTCCGCCTGGGTCCTGGAAAGCGTCTGCAGATCGGCGGACCCGGGCTCGCGCATGTCTCTCTCTTTACCGATCCAGCCGAGGGCTCCCGTTACCGACTGCAGATCGCCCACGAAGGCGATACCCTTGTTGTCGGCGTTGGGCGCGGCGACGTCGAGGCCGGCCTCACGGCCGTCGTGGATGCGATTCGGCCGGCTGCAATCGAGCGCCGCCGACGCGCGCTCGAACAGGTCGTGCGGATATACGGGGGACCGCTCGCGCCCCTGACAGGCGACCTCGCGCTGCAGACGCTGCAAAGCGTTTGCGACCTGCTGCGCGAAGAGTGTTATCGCGAACCCGACGCGGACGGTCTGCCCGGCGGAGTGCTCGCGCTGCCGGCGTCCGTGACGCCCGTCATCGTCGGCGATCTGCACGCCAACGTCGACAACCTGCTCAAGATCCTCAGCACCGACGGGGTGCTCGACGGGCTGGACCGCGGCAGCGCCGTGCTGTTGCTGCTCGGGGACGTCGTACATCGGGATATCGGCGACGACCTCGAGGAAATGCATTCCTCCGTCTTGTTGATGGATCTCGTCTTGCGCCTGAAACGACACTATCCCGCCGGCGTCTTCCTGCTCCTCGGAAATCACGAAAGCTTCTCGCCCGATGTCATGAAGGCCGGTGTGACGCAGGGCATCCTCTGGGACCGCCATCTGCGGCAAACCCGCGGCAACGCATACCGCGAAGCCCTGGCGACCTTCTACGATCGCCTGCCCGTGGTCGCCGTGTCCTCGACGTTTCTCGCCTGCCACGCCGGTGCGCCGCGACGCAAAACGACTCGCGAGATGCTGCGCGACGTGCGCCGGCACCCGGCGCTGTTGCACGAACTCACGTGGAACCGCTTTCGCAGCCTGCGCTCTCCCGCCGGCTACACCGCCGCGGATGTGCGCCGCCTGCGAAAGGCCTTCGCGCTCGAAAACAGCGTCCCGTTCATTGTCGGACACCAGCGCTGTTCCGAAACCGACACCCTGTGGCTGAACGTGGGCGGAATCGATGACCACCATATCATCTACAGCTCCCGAACCGACGAGATCGGGCTGTTCACGCAGGTAGACGACCGCCTCGTGCCGCAGCCCCTCTCCGCCGAGCCTCTCCTGGACTGGGTCAACGCCCACCTCTTCGACTGATACCGCCGCCGCGCGAGAAACCGCTGCCGAGGCAGACGCCTACGAGCGGGCGGCGTCGTCGCGAGCGGCCCGGGAACCCTCCTGATGGACGATCCGCCTCGGCGAACCGCCGTGCCGCGTCCGTACGTACACCCGCATTCCCTGCCGAGAAAAATATGCCGCGACCGTCCGGTAGGCGTCCAGCTGCAGCTCAATTTTTCGGCGCTCGAAAACAGGCTCGATCCGATGGCTGATCTTCCATGTGGCGTTTCGGGATACCTGCAGAATCGTCTCCGCAGACACCAGTTGGAAATCGAACACATACCGTCGCCGCCAATCGACACTGAAAAAACCTGTTTTGTCCGGGGGGATTCGTACCCGGCTCAGATCGACCGACGACGGCGAATCGAGCCACGCCTTGTCGAACACGGCGAGGCTTTCTTGGAAACCGACGAACGGAAAACCGAAATGCACCTCCCGCGGCCGGAGCGTCAGGATTCGGTCCCGCCACCAACCCTTGCGGGCGAGATCGAGGTAGCCCTCCTCCGGCCAGCCGCCAAGCCCCCTCAGAAGTTCCGATTTGCCGCTTGCCGGCGGCCCCGTGACGATGATCTGTCGAAACGACACGCCACGCGCCACAGCCACCCCCCGGATCGTCTCTAAGTCCTCGACCTCGACACTGTTGAACTTCACGACTGCTGTCGGCGCTTGCGGCTTACGAACATCGCTTTGCGTTGACGATCATTGTGCCCGTTAGTGCGGGCAACTCAAAATGACCATGCGCCCCGAGCAAAACAGGCCGGATCACCACTCCGTGGGTCTCTCATCGAGACTCATCCGGAAGTGCCTCTTGCGACCTCATCGGTTGACAGCCAGGGGCCGGTCACAGCGACGTTCGGCGTTCACCCCGGGTTGGCACAAGCGCAAGTCGTGACGGCGTCTTTGTCAGGACAGCTCTCGAAGCAGAGCTGCGGCATCGTTGAGATCGGGGGTCCAGAAAACCTTCCGTGAAGGAATCGCAGATCAGGGCGAGCAGCTCAACGAGATACGGCACCGTGTGGGCAACATCGGGCTCCGCGTGGCCTACCAGTCGCACCAGAGCCTGCAGTTTGCCTGCTGGCGTCTGATCGGCCCTGAGCGCGGCCGCTCGCTCGGGCTGTTCCGTTACCGGGTGAAGAACGCTGGTCCGGCGCTGGCTTTCGGCCTCCCCGGCGGGCTGCCAACACCGCAGAAGTGTCCCGGTTCTTCATCGCGTCCGACCACGGGCGTCGTTCGCCGTCCGTGCGCGGCATCGAAGCGACTCGCGGCTCACAGCCCGCGGACCCGGCAGGCGGAGACGGGTTGAGGCATCCCCTCGAGTTCCGGCGGCCCCAACGTATCGCGATCGAATCGGCCCGCGACTAGGTGTTCGGTAGCGTCGGAAACGACCAGCGCGCTCGTCACGGCGGTTGCACCGCACGACACCCGGATCCGCTGCGCCACGCTCTCGATCACAGGGCGCTGAATCACACTCCCGCAGCATGAACTGCCCGGACCGACCTTTCCGGGTGCGGCGACCATAGCGTTGCCTTCTTGACTCGCACAAAGGCCTGTGGTCCATTCAATCGAGGCGCACACTCCATATCATGGCCGGCCTCGATTCCGCTCTTCATGAGAACATCCGTCTGATGCCCAATGTGAACTGCGTTTACTGCGACAGGAACGCCCCGGGAGAACGTCCCGAGGGCGGCGTCTCCCGCAGGCTCAGCCTTTATTATCGAACCGCCTAACTGTCATAGCGATCGAGAGGCAGCAAGGCCCGAGCATGGAATTATCGTCACCCGGAGGGCTGATCCGTGAGTTCTGAAGTCCATGAGGCGCTTGCCTCGATCGACGGGTTTTCCGATTTGAGCCCGGACTCGATTTCCGTCGAGAGACTCGGCGGACTGACCAACCGTAACTACCGTATCGACTGCCCGCGGGGCTGCTACGTGCTGCGCCTGGCCGGAGAGGGCACCGGCGACTACATCGATCGCGAGGCCGAGTACCACAACGCGTCGATCGCCTCCGCGGCCGGCGTCAACGCGGAGATCGTCCATTTCGATATCGCAAGCGGCACCATGATCAGCCGCTACATCGCGCACTCCGTGACGATGGACATCAAGCGCTTTCGCGACCCGGACGCCCTCGCTCGCGCCGGAAGGGCGTTTCGCCGGCTGCACGACTGCGGCGAGCCCTTCCAGGGACAATTCGAGCTGTTCGAACAGATCGACCGCTATCTCGCGGTGGTGAAGGACCTCGGCGCGGAGCTGCCGCCCGGCTACACGCAGGTTCACCGGGACGCCGAGCGGGTGCGCACCGCTCTGGCCGCGCACGCACTGCCGAGCCGGCCCTGCCACTGCGACCCCATGGTCGAGAACTGCATCGACGACGGGGAGAGAATGTTCATCATCGATTACGAGTACGCCGGCAACAATGATCCGATGTGGGATCTCGCCGACCTCTCCGTCGAGGGCGCGTTC
>JABAOE010016934.1_pt2 | contig 11183 bp, 15 predicted proteins | sample 7062141 | NCBI WGS metagenome assembly JABAOE01 (sample SAMN14538627, study PRJNA623070) | marine sediment metagenome | biome: marine biome [ENVO:00000428]; feature: marine pelagic biome [ENVO:01000023]; material: deep marine sediment [ENVO:00002113] | place: India: Gulf of Khambhat ...
CACTGGAGAGGCCACCGGTGATGATGAAGGTGCGGAAGGGGAGGAAGGTCGTAGTCAGGTTGAGATTGAAGCCCTGATGGAAGAAGCGGACAAGGAAGGGCTCTCAAAATATCAAATTGCCCTGGAGCTGAAGGTCGCCGAAAAGATCAAGATGGGGCTGACAGGTGATAAGGAGTGGCGTACGATACTGATCAAAGATGCCAATAAGCTGGTTCAGGGGGCGGTCATGAAAAATCCCAGGATTACGGACGGCGAGGTCCTCATGGTGGCCAAGAACAAAACCTCCAGTGATGAACTGATCCGTCTGATTCTGCTCAACAAGGACTGGATGAAGCTCTACGAGATGAAAAAAGCCCTGATCGTCCACCCGAAAACCCCTCCACCCAAGGCAATGCGAATGATTCCTTTTATGACGCTGAAAGATATCAAGGAATTGGCCAAAAGCCGTCAGGTTTCGACGCTTGTGGCGACGACGGCACGCAAGGAACTGGAACTGCGTCAGAAAAAGGCCGGTGGTTAAATGACTGCTGTGAATCAGGAAGTTATCGCTGTTTGTACGAGCAAGGCCAAAGGTGAGCGTAAATCTGATGTCGGCCATGGGGAACTGCTCAAAGGCTTCGGCCTGCTAGGGGATGCCCATGGCGGAGACTGGCACCGGCAGGTGAGCCTGTTGGCAATAGAAAGCATCGACAAAATGCGCTCAGCCGGGCTTGATGTGGGCCCGGGAGATTTTGCTGAGAACCTGACCACCAGAGGTGTTGATCTCTACGGGCTGCCCATTGGCACGCGCCTGCAGATTGGTGAAACGGCTCTCCTTGAAATTACCCAGATTGGCAAGGAATGCCATGACCGCTGTGCAATCTATCACCAGGCTGGTGACTGCGTGATGCCGCGCGAAGGTATCTTTGCGGTCGTACTCGAGAATGGCCCGGTGAGCACAGGAGATAAAATCAAGGTCCTCGCCCCTGGCGCAGACCCAAAACGATAGAGGTGACATGTTTCAGATTGGTGTGTTGACATTGTCAGACAAGGGTTCCAGGGGGCAGAGAGTTGATGAGAGTGGCCCGTTGGTTAAAGAGATGCTGGTTGATATCGGTGAGGTTGTTCGTTTTGAATTGCTTCCTGATGACCAGCGGTTGATAGCTGAAATGCTCATGGACTGGAGTGATAACCTGTCACTTGACATGATCGTCACCACTGGGGGAACAGGTTTGACTCCCCGTGACGTAACGCCTCAGGCAACCCTGCAAGTTCTCGATTACCAGGTGCCGGGGATGGCCGAGTTGATGCGCATGGAAAGCTTGAAGAAAACGCCGCACGCGATACTTTCCCGTGCGGTGGTTGGCGTGAGAGGGCAGACGTTGATCGTTAATCTGCCGGGCAGTCCAAAGGCTGCGAGAGAGAACCTTGCCGTGCTGTTGCCATCCATTCCGCACGCCTTGAAAAAGCTGGCAGGGGATCCGACCGATTGCGGACAAAAGTGAATTGAAATTCAAAGGGAGAGGGCACCCGGCCGCTTTCCCTTTTTTGTAAAACTGTTGACTGTTTTTCTTAGTGGGCGATATGACCGGCCAGCCAGGCTATGAGAATGCCGGCACAAAGTGCAACACTGGCAGACAGGCCACTGCTTCGATGTGATTCTGGAATCAGGTCGGATGCAGCGATGTAAACGAAAGACCCGCCTGCGGCGGCGAGGAGAGCGCCCAAAATCTGCTCCGACAGGTTGTTGACCATGGCGTAAGTCAGGATGGCGGCACCCGGTGTAGCCAGGGCAACGAAAGACGTGAGTTGGATGGCGCTGCGTTTTTGCCAGCCGTAATGCAGCAGGATTGCGATCATGGCAATCCCCTCCGGGACTTCGTGTGCGACCACACCGAGCGCTGCCAGCAAGCCAAGGTCATGACCTGCTTCAAAGCCGGTGCCGATGATCACGCCGTCTATCAGGGAATGCAGTCCCATGCCTAAAAAGGCCACCAACCCCATGGGGTGGGGCCGCGTGCAGCAATCGTCATGACAATCATTAATGTCAAGATTGATGTGGTGCTGTTCTTCATGGCCGGCATGTATCAGCAGATGATGTTCCAGGAAGTAGAAGAGAACGAAGGCCAGGATAATGCAAATGGGGGCTTTCTCGGTCATCTCCAACGATTCTGGTAGAATGTGAAGGATGCCTACCCCGAGCAGGACCCCGGCGGAAAAAGAAACCAGTGCGGAAGAATAACGCCGGCTCCACTGTTCGCGGGAAAGAACCAGAATCATTCCGGTAAAAGTTGCCGCGCCGGCAAAACTGCCGGCAAAAAGGACATGCCACCACTGTTCTGACATTAAAGCTTACTCCATTGAAGTTGTTGAAGCAGTATAGGGTTGATATTCATTCTGGGCAAGTGCCCCGGATAACTTGTAATAATTACAGGAGAGTTTCTATGGGGAAAAGCAAAAAGATACTGATTGCCGATGATATTGAGCTTTTTCTGGAAATGGAACGCAACTTTCTGCAGCGTGATGACCTCGACTTGATTATTTCGAAAGGTGGCGAGAGAGCTTTGTCGATGATCAAGGAGCACGAACCGCAAGTTGCTTTTCTCGGCATGCAAATGCCCGGTATGTCGGGTATAGAGTGCTGCCGTATGATTAAAGCCGACCCGAATGTCGCAGGCACTTCTGTTGTCATGATAATAGCTGCCGGCAGGCCCGATCATGTCGAAGAATGCCGGCAGGCCGGATGTGATGAGATTCTTTTCAAGCCGATCAAACACGACGAGTTTCTTGCTACGGTCAGGCGCTACGTCCCCCTTGAAATTCGTGACGGGAAACGCATGAAGGCTCAACTCCGAGTGACCTATGGACCTGAACCGCAAAAGGTTCTGGCGGATTACACGCTGGATTTGAGTACCGGCGGCCTTTATGTGAAGACTGATTTTCCGCTGGAAGTCGAAGAGAATATGACGCTGCGTTTCACCTTGCCCGATCTGCAACGTATGGTCACTTGCAAAGCCAGGGTGGCGTGGGTAAATACTAAAGAGAACCCCCGTAAGCCGAATTTCCCCGCTGGTATGGGTGTGCAATTTGTTGACATGTCGCTGGAAGATATCAAGTCAATTAAAAGGTTTCTGGAATACAATGAACTGGAGCCCTCATGGTAACCCAGTTGTCACCGATTCTAAAGGCCCGGACGTTGTTGTCCGGGCCTTTTTTGTTGTGGGATTTGACTTACGTCAAATATTTGAAGATTAAGATTTTGTAAAGTTGAGAAAATTTTCATTTAAGTTATCTTTTAACCCTGTCGGCAGTATTTACGTAGAGAGGTCAGCAAACGATTGCCACCGGGTTTGAATCGCAACGGCCGTACTGGCCTGTAAGCACTTAGGAGGTGCCAACATGAAGAAGCACGCAGTATTGCAGGGAACCATGACAGTTGTTCTGGTCCTGATGATGGCAGGCGTCAGCCTGGCTATGACCGACCGGCTGTCTGCAGAGACTCAGGAGTGTCTCGGCTGTCACAGCGAAATGTCGGGCATTGTCAGTCAGTGGGAAGACAGCGCGCACTGGAATGCCGGAGTTGGCTGTTACGAATGTCACAAGGCCGAAAAGGGCGACGCGGATGCGGTTGATCACAACGGTTTTACCGTCGCCGTTATTGTATCTCCCCGTGATTGTGGCCAGTGCCATCCCAAAGAAACTGCCGAGCAGGAAGCCAGCCATCATGCCAAGGCCGGTGACATCCTGAACACCCAGGACGGTGTTCTCGGCCAGACGATCGGCGGTGAGCCGGCTGTTGCTGTGGGTTGTCGCCAGTGTCACGGTTCGATCGTCAAGGTTAACGCTGACGGCTCTCTTGATACCAATACATGGCCGAACACCGGTATCGGTCGTGTCAACCCGGACGGTTCAAAAGGAACCTGTTCCGCCTGCCATACTCGCCACCGTTTCAGCAAGGAACAGGCTCGCAAGCCTGAAACCTGTGGTAAATGCCACCTGGGCCCGGACCATCCGCAAAAAGAAGTTTATGAAGAGTCCAAGCACGGCATCCTGTATCGTGCTTTTGAAGATGAGTTGAACATGGATAACCCGAAATGGGTTGCTGGTGAAGATTACTACGATGCGCCTACCTGCTCGACCTGCCACATGAGCGCTACCAAGAATCAGCCGGTTACCCATGATGTCGGTACCCGACTGGCCTGGAACCTGCGTGCACCAATTTCCAAGCGTACGGAAGGCTGGGAAAAGAAGCTCGCCGACATGCAGGATGTCTGCTCGGCTTGTCATGGCGCCCCATTTGTCGAAGGTTTCTATAAGCAGCTTGACAGTTTCGTTGGCCTTTACAATGACAAGTTCGCCATACCGGCCAAGGAAATCCGTGATTACCTGCTTGAAAAAGAAGTGATCCCGAAAGGCAACTTCAATGATGAGATCGATTGGATTTACTGGGAGCTCTGGCATCATGAAGGTCGCCGCGCTCGCCACGGTGCCGCCATGAGCGGGCCGGACTATGCCTGGTGGCACGGAATCTACGATGTCGCCAAGCATTTCTATACCGATTTTCTGCCGGCCGCTGAAGAGGCTTGTCAGAAAGCCGGCAAGCCTGAAGTGTACGAAGCAATTATTGCCAAGTACATCGCAGGGCGCAAAGAACATGAATGGTATGTCAAGGGCTTTGACCCCAAGCGTGTCGAGGAGATGAAGGCCTATTACAAAGAGCGTTATCAGCAGGACGTGAAGTAAGCAATCCCTGTGACGTAAACATTGCCGGCCGGGCATATGCCCGGCCGGTTTTTTTTGTGAGAAATTTGTGAGTATTGTATACAGTCCACAGCTGCCTGTGGATAGCTTTGTGGAAATTCCAGATACAGCCAGATAAACATCCCGCAGGATGGTGTTTTTAGCATTTTGCACATAAAACAATCATGACTTTTCAGGTTTGTATATACATTGTGCTATCGCGATACAGGCATGTTGTATCCGGCGCATAAGTTCACAAATCTGAGATAGTTTAATGAACGGTAAATTGAAATAGTGTGAAAAATGTGATATTTATAAATCCATTTAAAATCAGTATGTTACGTATTTTATGTGTCTCCCCGCTGTGCTTTTGATGCTTGGTCTGAGCTTGTTTGTTAGTGTTTTTAATCTTAAAAAATAGCGCTATAAATCAATGGTTTTTGCAGTTTTATTCATGTAAGATTGAGACGTTTCCTGCTTTGCTTGCTGACTTCTCTCAAGGAGATTGGACAATGCGCATAACCCCCGCAACGGAATTACAGAATCGCATCAAAAAACTGCAGCAGGAGATGGCTATCCACAGCCTGGATGCTGTTTTGATGATGCAGAATGCAGACCTTTTTTACTTCACCGGGTCAATCCAGCAGGGCGCCCTCTATGTCCCCTTGGCAGGCGAACCCCTCTACATGGTACGCAAGGATCACGGCCGGGCACGGATGGAGTGCGGGTTGAAGGAGGTTATCCCTTTCAAAAGCCCTCGTGACATCGCCGGTTTGCTCAACGACTTCAGTTATCCTTTACCAAGCTCGCTTGGCATGGAACTGGATGTATTGCCGGTAACTGTTATGAACCGTTTCTGCAAGGCTATTGGTGAATGCGATGTCAAGGATGCGACACCTTTGATCAGAAAGGTGCGCGCCGTAAAGTCGGAGTACGAAATCAATATTCTCAAAGATGCAGCCCTGATCGTTGATAAGGTTTGCAAGCGCGCACGCGAAGTCATCCGTGAAGGGATGACGGACCTGGACCTGGTCGCTGAACTTGAATTTTGCGCACGTAAAGCCGGCCACCAGGGACTGGTGAGGATGCGTGGTTTCAACAGTGAGTTGTTTTACGGTCAAGTGTTTTCCGGTACGGATAGCGCTGTGCCGACCTACTCGGACACCCCTTTGGGGGGGGTCGGCGTCAACCCTTCTTTTCCGCAGGGTGCAAGCTATAAGAAGATTCGCCGTAATGAGCCGATAACTGTCGATTTTTCTGGTGCCTTCGATGGCTATATCGTCGATCAGACCCGCATGTTCAGTATTGGGCCCCTTCCCGAGCAATTGACCAAAGCCTACAACGACATGGTTGCTATTCAGGAACATGCCAAGCAACTCGCCAAGCCCGGAGTTACCTGGGGTGGTGTGTATGATGAATGCCTGCAGATGGCCACCGATATGGGATACCGGGACAATTTCATGGGGGCGAAAGGCGCACAGGTCTCATTCATTGGTCACGGTACCGGTTTAGAGCTCGACGAATACCCGTTTATTGCCCGGGGTTTCAATGAGTATGAATTAGAGGAAAACATGGTCTTCGCGTTTGAGCCAAAGGCTGTTTATCCAGGTCTTGGCGCCGTTGGCGTGGAAAACACTTTCTGGGTTGCCAGGGATGGTTTGAAACATCTTACGTTCGCTGATCAGGAACTGGCCATCCTTTAATCGCTGCATTCATTATAAGGCTATGAAGACCGGTGATAATTGCCTCATGTCTGTTCCGGTGCAGTTGACAGGATCATTGTCACCGGTTTCTGTCTGAGTTTTTGCAGAATAATCTTCTTTGTGCTGTACGATATTCCACAGTCGTTTGCCCATTTCTGCTCAATCCCTGTTTGAAATATCTCAATATGATGTGATTCCAGGTGGTTAACATCTCTGCAATGCTTTGGCATGAATGTTGATATCTCTTGACGTAGTCGAAACTGCATTTGTGCCTAATTATTTTATTACTCAAAGGTGAAACATGAAAGGTTTGAAGCTCTACATATTGGTTGGTGTGCTTGCATGTGCTCTTGCCGCAGGTGCCTGGTTCATTGCCCCCTCCGGCATCAACCTGGCCAACGCAGCCCTTGCCGAGTACCAGATCGAAAAAATCACATGCGGGTCCTGTGTCAGTAATATCAAAACCGCCCTGGCCAGTCTGGATGGTGTCGGCTCGGTCGAAGTCAATCTGACCAGCAACCGTGGCCGGGTCACTTATGATCCTGTCGAAGTTGACAGCCAGTTGATAGCCAAGACCATCAGCGATGCAGGATACCCGGCCAGCCTGCGTCTGGAGCTTGACCCGCAGGAATATGCTGCCCTGCAGCAGGAACAGGCACAGCTTGGTCAGGAATACATGGCCAAAATCGGCGAACGTCTTCTTGCTCGCGCTGATTTCGAGCAAGAGTTAAGGCAGCGCTCCGGTGGTGCAACGCCTGCTGCCCAGAATGATCAGCTTTGGCAAAGCGTATGGAAGGATGTGCTGCAACGTGAGCTGCTCTTGTCTGCGGCGGAACAGAATCAGGTTATTATTCAGCCCGGTGAAGTAGATGCCCGCCTTGATGAACTGCGACAAGGGCACCAGGGCCTCGAACAACTTGTCATCAAACGCTATGGCAGTATGGATGATTTTCGTGCCCGTCTGCGCGAAGACCTGATCATCAATCGGAATATTGAAGACAATGTTTATGCCGGCATCACGGACCCACGAGAGCGCCAAGGCAAACTGCAAAACTGGTATGCCGAACTCCAGAACAGCACCGAAGTCATAATTTATGACTCCCAGCTGAAAGCAATCAGCCAGGGGAGCGGTGGCGGTTGTGCCTGCTGCAACAGTTAGTAGAAGCATAAACCACCTTCTTAAGATGAGGAGAAAGAAATGTCTGAACGTGAAGCAAAACGTGAACAATTCAGTGAGCAGGAAAAGTCCGGTAGTAAAAAGTTTCTGCCGGTTATAGTAGTTCTCTTTGCCGTGATTGCCGCTGGTGGCTGGTTCCTGTTTGGTACGCAGTCTGCGGGTGGTCCGAATGTTGTCAGCGCCGATCAGAACGGCAGACTCTATTTTGACGCCGCCGAGTATGATGACGGTATAGCCCAGTACTATCGCTACAACGGCAAAAACGGTCCGATTAACTTTTTCCTGGTAAAAAGTCATGATGGTGTCATCCGTAGTGCCTTTGATACTTGCGATGTCTGTTACAAGGCACTGAAAGGTTATCGCCAGGAAGGGAACGAAATGGTCTGCAATAACTGCGATATGCGTTTCCGTACTGACAAGATTAATATTGTCAAGGGCGGTTGCAACCCTGCGCCACTGAAGAGGCAGCAGGTGGGCGATCAGGTTGTTATCGCATCGGCTGACATTGAAAAGGGTGCCTGGTATTTCAAGGGACTGAAATAGATGAGACTCGAACATATCGTCTTTCATAACCTCCGTCGCCGCAAAGGGCGCGCGATATTTCTGGTCATCGGTCTACTGATCGGTGTGGCTACAGTGGTAACACTGTTGTCACTGTCTGATGCCATGGGTCAGAAAGCGCAGCATGAACTGGAGAATTTTGGCGCCAACATCATAATCTCTCCGCGTACCGACCAGCTTTCTCTCAATTACGGTGGTGTGCAGCTCGGAGGTGTAAATCTGGTGGCCCGCGAAATAGACCAGTCCAGCCTCAAAAATATCGACACTATTCGCAACCGCCGCAATGTTGCGACAATCGCTCCCAAGGTCCTCGGTGCAGTAGACATTTCCGGACAGCGTGTGATGATGATGGGGATTGATCCGGCGGCCGAACTCAAGGTCAAGCGTTGGTGGGCAATTGCCGGACGGAACCTCGAAGGTGGTCGTGAACTTCTGGTAGGTGATGCCGTCGTGCAGCAGTTCGGTATCAATATGGGCGACCAGTTGAAGATTAATGGCCAGGACTTTACTGTTGTCGGTTTACTGGCTAAGACCGGATCCCAGGATGATCAACTGCTGATTGCCCCATTGAGCGTGGCACAGACGACTTTAGGGAAAGAGGGGCAGGTCAGTATGGTGGAGATAGCGGCTCTTTGTCACGACTGTCCGGTCGATGACATGGTCAGGCAGCTTCAGGAAGTGTTGCCCGGAACGGATGTGCAGGCGGTGCAACAGGTGGTGAAGACCCGAATGCATGCGCTTGGCCAATTCCGCCTCTTTGCCTGGGGGGTTGCCGTTACAGTTATCGTGATCGGCGCCCTGCTGGTGTTTGTCACCATGATGGGTGCAATCAGTGAACGGACCCGCGAAATCGGCATCTTCCGGGCGATTGGTTATCGCCGCAGGCATGTGCTGCACATGGTGCTGATGGAGGCTGCGGTCGTCAGTGCGTTGGCCGGAGTGCTCGGCTACGTCGCCGGGGTGCTGGCAACAATCGGCGCCTTGCCGCTGCTTGATAGTGGTCATGCCACCTGGCAATGGAACCCGGCCTTGGCGGTTATATCGGTCCTGGCAGCTATCGTTGTTGGTTTGCTGGCCTCTTTGCAGCCGGCCCTGCGTGCCAGCCGCCTTGAACCGAGCGAAGCGCTCAGGGCACTTTGATTGGATAAATTATGAGTCTGATAACTTTAGATAAAGTCACCAAGCACTACATTAATGGCGCAGATTGCGTCATTGCCCTGAATGAACTGTCCCTCGTTGTTGATGAGGGGACGTTCCTTGGCGTCATGGGACCTTCTGGAAGCGGTAAAAGTACGCTGTTGAGCGTCCTGGGCGGACTGACCAGCCCTTCTTCAGGAACGGTCAGTATTGATGGTATTGATGTGTATGAGTTGAATGTCGAAAGGCTCGCAGATTTTAGGCGTGAGTACCTGGGCTTCATTTTTCAGTCGCACAACCTGATCCCTTACCTGACTGCACTGGAAAATGTCATGCTGCCGCTTGCTGTGACAAACTTTTCCGCAGAGGAAAAACACCAGCGGGCAACCGAAATGTTGAAAAAAGTGGGTCTGCCCGATCGTATGCTGCATTTGCCCCAGCAATTGTCCGGCGGTGAACAGGAGCGCGTGGCGATTGCCCGTGCCTTGGTGAACAACCCGCCACTTTTGCTTGCAGACGAACCAACCGGGAGTCTTGATACTGCGACAAGTCACCAGATCATGAGTCTCCTCAAGGAACTGCACCAGGACGGGCAAACTATTATTATGGTTACCCATAACCGGGATAACCTGCAGTGGTTTGATCGAACCGTCAACTTGCGGGACGGCAAAGTCGAAACAGATACGTTTGCCGCCAAGGACAAGCTCTCAAAGGCGATATGAGTTAACGATGTTTTTGCTTTTTATTCTCAGCCTCTCCATCATTTTCTACTTCATCTGCATGGAGTTTGATAAGCCGACCGACCCGGAAATGCCTCTGACCGGTGCATGTCCTGAATGTAACGGACAGGTTGTCTCCGGGTGGCTGGTTTGCCCGCGCTGTAAAACCGTCCTGCGTGAGAGCTGTCCCGACTGCGGCAAGGTTCATGATTCCTGGGTGAAATACTGCCCATGGTGTCGGCATGCCAATGAGGTGGTGAACGCGTGAAAATTCAGTTCAGACAATTCAAGTATTCGTGGTTTGCAGCCTTCTGCTTTTTAGGGGTAGCTGCGATCATCGCGTGTAATGTCTATCTCCTCTGCTGCGGCCGGTGTGTGGTCAATGACTTTTTACGGATTCCGCCAATAGGCTGGTTCATTATTGCCGCGAATCTGATCGCCGGCATGATTCTGTTTTCTATCAAGAAACGCAAAAAAAACCGCCAGCCAGACGATGTGTGCACGTCCTGTTATGTCAGCTTGCGCGATGACTGGGTTTATTGTCCGAATTGTGGGCAGGATGTTGCGCGCTGATTGCTTTTTTTTTGTCGGATGTGATATTTTTCGTGGCCATGAAACTCAGAGTTCCATCTGAAATTACGATCGTACTGATTCTGACCATCCTCCTGACGGCCCCTGTCTTCAGTGCTCTTGGATATGCATGGTGTGTCGGTGATGATGGGCACTCAAGGCTTGAATTAGTCTCTGTAAACGGTTGTTTTGATGGCTCTGTAGATTGTTCTGGAGAGAACCGCATGGCTGCCGGCAGCCGACTTGTCGCTGCCGATAAGCAACATGCTCCTTGCTTCGATTACTACATTGAAAAGAACGAGGCGACCCTTGCCAAACGTTTCAATAAATCCCCTAAAGTATCGATAGCAACAAGTCCTGCGCATGAAACTGCTTCCAGCTACAGCATTCTGCTGGTTGATCGTCATGTTGTTGAACAACCGCCCAGGGTTTCCCAAGCCCTGTTGGCCCACCGCACTGTTGTCCTTCGGAATTAATTTTCCCCCTGCCTCTTTAATTGTCGACTGCACGTTTAAGCGCAGTAAACTTCGCATTGCCAGCCTGGGTAATTGCTGGCTGGTTTTGATAGACACATCCAGGAGAAGTCACTTTGAGCAA
>JABAOE010012324.1_pt1 | contig 11181 bp, 10 predicted proteins | sample 7062141 | NCBI WGS metagenome assembly JABAOE01 (sample SAMN14538627, study PRJNA623070) | marine sediment metagenome | biome: marine biome [ENVO:00000428]; feature: marine pelagic biome [ENVO:01000023]; material: deep marine sediment [ENVO:00002113] | place: India: Gulf of Khambhat ...
ACTGAAGGGGTCAGAGTAAAAATACGGTCGACTTCGACCGTATTTTTACTCTGACCCCTTCAGTCGCAGCGTGGGGACCTCGTCGGCATCGATGAGCGCGTGTTCGACGAGCCAATGTCTGGCAGCGGCTCCGTCGCCGGCGAACCAGGCCGCGGCCGAGCCTTCGCGAAAGCTGTAGCCCCAAGCATCGAGATCGGCCAGCAGTCGCTCGCGCCCGAGCTCCGGCAGTCGATCCGCCAGAAGGATCTGTAGATAGCAGACGGCGCATTCCTCGTCCGCGTCACCGCCGGCATCGCGCCAGAGGGCCGCACGCCGGTTTGGGCTCATACACACGTAATGGCTGAGCTCGTGCAGCAATGAGTGCGCCGGCGTATCGGCGCGAGCGAATAGGCACTGCGCGGCGATACCGGCCTCGGGTGCGCCCCAATAGGATGCGGGGATATCCGTGCCGAGCGTCAAGGTGATGAGCTCGAGGCCGTAGGCCGAGAGTAGGTCTGCGACGGCGTTCGGGTTCAGATCGCGAAGCTCGACGACGCTCAAGTCGCCGGGACGCTCTGCCTGTCAGCGGCGATTCGTCGAATGACCCGTAGCGCGAGATCGCGCGCGAGCGACTGACGCAACGCGATTTCTTCGGCGCTCTTGCCGAGCACTTGCGTCTCATCCCAGGTATAGCTGCGCGTTACGAGCATCGATTCGGGGGCGAGTAGCTCGCTGCCCTCCGCTTCGAGCGAGAAAGTGACTGAATAGAAGATCTCGTACTCGCGCGGCACGTTGCGCGCCGAGACGGACAGTATGCGCTGACCGTAGCTGTCCTCGAGTATTCGCAGCACGGCGCTGGCATCCTGCGGCGACTCGACGACCGCAGCGCCGCGCTCACGCAGCGCCCGTCTCAAGTTTTCGTAGAAGTCCGAGTAGGGATCGTCTGTTTGCAGATACGTTTGCGCGGTTGCTGTCGGTAGATCGCCGTTGGTGCCCTGCAGATGAAAGCCGCAGCCTGCGAGGCTGCCAGCCGCGCTCAGCAAGGCGAGAAACGCCAGCGAGTGCTTGATTCTGTTGCAGATTACAAAGATCATCCGTTCCAGCCACGCAGACCGCAATTCGCTCTGATCGCCGAGCACCAGGCAGATCCAGCCGCTTCCGAGGAATTATCGAACAATGTCAGGTTATCCGTTCAAGGAGATCGAGCTCAAGTGGCAACAATACTGGGACGAGAACAAGACATTCAAGACCCCGGCATCCATCGATCGGTCCAAGCCCAAGTATTACGTCCTGGATATGTTTCCGTATCCGAGCGGCGACGGGCTACACGTCGGTCACCCGGAAGGCTACACGGCCACCGACATCATTGCCCGATACAAGCGTATGAATGGCTTCAACGTGATGCATCCAATAGGCTGGGATGCGTTCGGCCTACCTGCTGAGCAGTATGCGATACGTACGGGAAGACACCCGAGGATAACGACCGAGAAGAACGTCGAGCGCTTTCGCGAGCAGCTCAAATCGCTCGGCTTCTCCTACGATTGGGACCGCGAGATCAATACGACCGATCCCAACTACTACCGCTGGACACAGTGGATTTTCAAGCAATTCTTCGAGCGAGGCCTTGCCTACCAGGAGGAACTGCCCGTTTGGTGGTGCCCCGAGCTCGGCACGACGCTCGCGAACGAGGAAGTCATCGACGGTAAGTCGGAAGTCGGCGGTTTCGAGTGCGTTCGCCGTCCATTACGCCAATGGGTGTTGCGTATCACCGAGTATGCCGACGAACTGCTCGCCGGGCTCGACGACGTCGATTGGCCGGACAGCACGAAGGAGATGCAACGCAACTGGATTGGGCGTAGCGAGGGCGCCGAGGTCGATTTTCCGATCGTCGGTCACGACGCGCAGCCCATCCGCGTGTTCACGACGCGGCCCGATACGCTGTTCGGAGCAACCTACATGGTGCTCGCTCCCGAGCACGCGCTCGTCGAGCAGATCACGACGCCCGAGCAGCGCGATGCCGTCAACGAGTACTGCGAGACGGCTGCGCGCAAGAGCGAGTTCGAGCGCGCCGAGCTACAAAAGACGAAAACGGGTGTTTTCACGGGCGCCTATGCTGTCAATCCTGCTAACGACGAGAATATTCCAATCTGGGTCGCAGACTACGTACTCGCAAGCTATGGCACAGGCGCGATCATGGCTGTGCCCGGTGAGGATCAACGCGACTGGGATTTTGCCGCAGCCTTCGATCTACCGATCATCCGCACCGTGCAGCCACCCGAAAACTTCGACGGCGAGGCTTACGTAGGCGACGGTCCAGCGATCAATAGTGGCTTTCTCGACGGCCTCGACATGGCTGCAGCGAAGAGCAAGATGATCGCCTGGCTCGAAGAAACCGGACGAGGCACGGCGCGCATCAATTTCAAGCTGCGCGACTGGCTGTTCTCGCGGCAGCGCTACTGGGGTGAGCCGTTTCCGATCGTGTTTGTCGACGAGCAAGCGAAAAGTGTCGCCGACGCTGAGTTGCCCATCGAACTTCCAGATGTGAAGGAATTCAAGCCGAGCGGCACGCCAGAAGGCCCGCTCGCGACGGCTGGAGCCTGGTTAGACACGACGGACGCTGAGACCGGCAAACCCGCGCGCCGGGAGACAAACACGATGCCGCAATGGGCAGGCTCGTGCTGGTACTACCTGCGCTACTTCGACCCCGACAACACTGAGCAACTCGTTGATCCTGAGGTCGAGAGCTACTGGATGCCGGTCGACCTCTACGTCGGCGGCGCCGAGCACGCCGTGCTGCACCTGCTGTACGCGCGCTTCTGGCACAAGCTGCTGTACGACCTCGGCGTCGTCTCGACGCCGGAGCCTTTCAAACGCCTCGTCCACCAGGGAATCATCCTCGGCGAGCTCGAGTTCACGAAGTATGTGGATGCAGACGGACAGCCTGTCTCCGCTGAGCACATCGCAGACGGGCAGGATACGCGCACGGGCGAAGCCGTCACGGCCGAGCGGGCAGCCGAGGAAGCCGTCGAGAAGTCAGGTGAGCATTTCGTGCTCAGGGACGATGCCTCAGTCCGCGTCGATGCCCGTGCACACAAGATGAGCAAGAGCCGCGGCAATGTCGTTAACCCAGACGAGATCGTGCAGGCTTACGGCGCCGATGCATTCAGACTTTATGAGATGTTCATGGGCCCGCTCGAGCAGGTGAAGCCATGGAACACGCGCGGCGTCGAAGGCACGCACCGGTTCCTGAATCGCGTTTGGCGGCTCGTTGCTGAGGAGGAAGGCCGGGGCTTGAGCGCGAAGCTCAGCGATGAGGCGCCGTCGAAGGAGCAGCTCATCGCGCTGCACCAAACGCTCGCGAAGGTCACCGATGATATCGAAGGATTGCGTTTCAACACGGCGATTGCCGCACTCATGGAGTTCACGAACGCTGCTATCCGATGGCCGTCTTTGCCGCGGGAGATCGCTGAGCCCTTCGTCGTCATGCTCGCGCCGCTGGCACCGCATATCGCCGAGGAGCTCTGGGCGCGGCTCGGCGCCACCGAATCGCTAGCCTACGAGCCGTGGCCACAGGCAGATCCAAGCTATCTCGAGCGCGACACGCTCGAGGTGCCCGTGCAGGTCAACGGTAAAGTCAGAGGCCGCATCGAGATTCCTGCGGATGCGGCAGAGGATGAGGTGCTCGATATCGCGCGCGCCGACAACAACGTCAAGCGCCACCTCGGAGATCACGAGATCAAGCGCGCGATCTATGTGCCCAAGCGCATCGTGAATTTCGTCGTCGGCCGCTGAACGGCTAGCACGATCAAGGCAATCAACACGACTGCGAAGTTTCCCCAGCGTGCGTACGGGGTGCTGCCGGCAAAGCCCTGAACGGCACCTTCGAGTAGTTGCGGCTCGAACTGCGGTGATTGCGCGACGATGCGCCCGCTCGGATCGATAATCGCCGAGATGCCAGTATTCGTGGCACGCAGCATGTAGCGGCCGACCTCCGCGGCGCGAATACGCGCGATATCCAGATGCTGATTCTGCGCGATCGACTCGCCGAACCAGGCGTCGTTACTCACGTTGACGAGCAGTGTCGCTTCGGGCATGTAGTGCAGCTGCTCTGCGCCAAACAAATCCTCGTAACAAATCGTCACGGCTAAGCGCTGACCTGCGATATTCAGCGGAGACTGGTCCGGAGGACCCGGGCTGATGTCGGTGTGCGGCAAATCCAGGACACGCATCCAGTTGCGCACGAAGTTCGGCACGGGAAAGTACTCGCCGTACGGCACGAGGTGTCGTTTGACGTAGAACTCGTGCGATTCGCCGAGCGCAACGAGCGAGTTTTGGACGGCTCCGGTCTCGGGGCTTGCGCGCAAGATGCCGGTAAGCACGGTGCTACCGTGCTCGGACGCGAGGGCGCTGATTCGATCGAGATAGTCAACGATCCGGTCGTAGAGGGCCGGAATTGCAGCTTCGGGCCAGATAATCAGGGTCCTGCCGAGCGCCTCCGTTGTCAGCCTCTCATAGAGCTCGAGTGTCGGCACGAACTGACTCGGCAGCCACTTTCGATCCTGCGGCACGGCACCTTGTGCGAGCGCGACCGTAACGATCTCGCTGTCGGGTCGCGTCCAACGGTGATTCGACAAGAACGATGCCGGCAACCAGATCGCAATAAGGACGCCGACCGCTATCAAGCGCGCCGTGCGCGCACCCGTGACAATTGTCGCGATCGCCCCTGCCGTCAGCAGCACGCACCAACTCATCAGATAGATTCCACCGACACCGGCATAACCCATGAGCCAGCTGTCGGCCTGGCTGTAGCCGAGGGCGAGCCAGCCCATACCCGAAAAAATCCAGCCGCGCAGCCACTCAGTCAGGACCCAGAGCGCAGGTACGGCAGCTAGCCACGCTTTCGGTCCGCTACTCGAGAACCAGCGCGCTGCCATCCACCCCGTCGCCGCCGGGAACAGCGCGAGTATCGAAACGAGTGCGATCATCAGCACAATGGCCAACAGCGGATGCGCGTTACCGAAGATGTGAATGCTGATATAGAGCCAGTACATGCCGACAAGGAAGCTTGCGAAGCCGTAGACATACCCGAGCGCAAACGCCTGACGCGGCGTCGTATTGGCCCACGTCAGCAGCAGCACGGCCAGGCAGACGGGAGCAAGCGCGAAAAAACCAAACGGCGCGTACGCAAGCGGCATGAGCGCGCCTGCGGCGAGGACGAGGATCAGCTTGACGCGCGCCGCATGTAGCACGAGAGCTCTTGTCAGCTCAGGCTCAAGCGGCCGGAGCCCCATCAGCGCGCGCGGCTTCCAGCGCATGAATGCGCCGCCGGTCAGCGCGCAGAACCTTAAAACGGAAGCCGCTGAAATCGAGAATCTCTCCGCGACGAGGTAAACGACCGAGCCTGTGCATGACGAGCCCGCCGACCGTGTCGTACTCATCGTCACTGAGTTGCACAGAGAAATACTCGTTGAAGTCTTCGATACGCGTAAGCGCAAGCACGTTGTAGCGCCCGTCGCCGATCTCTTTGATCTGCTCGGCCGCCTCGGGATCGTGCTCGTCACCGATGTCACCAACGATCTGCTCGATGACGTCCTCGATCGTCGCAAGCCCGGCAACACCACCGTATTCGTCGACGACTATCGCGATGTGATTGCGGCTCTCTCGAAACTGCGTCAGCAGCGCGTTGAGACGCTTGCTCTCGGGGATAAACACGGGCGGCCTCAACAGATCGTCGACGATCAACCGATCTGAATCCTTATGCTCGCCAAAGCGCCGCAGCAAATCCTTGGCGAGCAAAATACCGATCACCTCGTCGCGATCCTCGCCGATCACCGGGAAGCGCGAGTGTCCGGAGTCCATGATCGTCTTGAGCACAACGTCCGGCGGCTCGTCGAGATCGAGTACGACCATGTGCGAGCGCGGGATCATGATGTCTCTGACCTGCGTCTCGGAGACCTCGAGCACGCCTTTTAGCATGGTGTGCTCGTCGCCCGCGAGCAGGCCGCGGTCCCGGCATTCTGTCAAAAACTCGATGATGCCCGCGCGCCCGCGGGGCTCGTCTCCGCGTAGCGGAAGCAGGCGCGCCCACCAGCCGGATTTGCTGGTAGCGTCGGTACTGGCGGTACTAGGAGGCTTATCTTCAGACATCGACCGTACCTATCTTGCAGCGCTGCCGGGCCGCTTGCAAGCAAGTCCGGCGACGCCGCCAGGCTAGTCGGCCTCACCGCGATAGGGATCGTCGAAACCGAGCGTGGCGAGCAGCGACGCCTCGTGGCGCTCCATCGCATCGGCGCTCGCATCACCGTCATGCTCGTAGCCGAGCAGATGCAGCACCCCGTGGATCGCAATGTGCGCCCAGTGGGCCTCGAGCGCTTTGCCTTGCTCGACGGCCTCGCGCGCGACGACGGGGGCACAGATCACGACATCACCAAGGTGTCTCGGCTCCAAGCCGTCCACGGGATCCGGCCCGGCAAACGCGAGCACGTTGGTTGGGCCAGAGCGCCCACGATAGCGCTCGTTGAGCGCGGCACTCTCGGCCTCGCCGACGATGCGTAGGGAAATCTCACGGCTGAGCCCGGCGTCGATTGCAGTTTCGACCCACTTACCGATCTGCGCCGAGCCTGGAACCAGCTCGAAGCCCGAAACGTCCTCGATATGGACTTTAGTCCGGCTGCTCACCCTGACGCGCTTCGCGAGCGCGCTGCTCCTCGCGCGCATAGGCCTCGACAATCTTCTGCACGAGCGGATGGCGCACGACATCGTTCGGGCCGAACTGGATGAACTCGATACCGGGCACCCCCTTCAGCACGCGCATGACGTGCTTGAGGCCTGACTCTTTGCCGCGCGGCAGATCGGTCTGCGTCACGTCGCCGGTAACGACTGCGTGTGAGTTAAAGCCCGTACGCGTCAGGAACATCTTCATCTGCTCGATCGTCGTGTTCNNTCGTCCATGATGACGAAGGCGTGGTTCAGCGTACGCCCGCGCATGAAGGCCAGCGGCGCGACCTCGATCACGTTGCGGTCGATCAGCTTGCCGACGCGCTCGAAGCCGAGCATCTCGTAGAGCGCGTCGTACATCGGCCGTAGATAGGGATCGACCTTCTGCGACATGTCACCCGGCAAGAATCCAAGTTTCTCACCGGCCTCCACAGCCGGACGCACGAGCACGATACGTCGCACGCTGTCCGTATCGAGTGCCTCCACGGCAGCAGCGACCGCGAGGTAGGTCTTTCCTGTGCCTGCTGGACCGATACCGAACGTCAAGTCCTGCTCACGCATCGCACGTGCATAGGCCAGCTGATTTGCGCCGCGCGCGCGCACGTCGCGGCGGCGTGTGTGGATGACTGCGCCTGACGAGCGCTGCGGCGCCTCGAGCCGGGCGTGCTCCTGCAGACTCATATGCACGCGTTCCGGATCGAGCTCCTCATCCGCTGTCAACGCATAGAGCTCTTCGAGCACGCGCCGGCCGGCCTCGGTCCCGTCGGCGGAACCCGTAAGCTCGAAGTGACTGCCTCGGTTCTTGATCTGAATCGCCAGCCGCTGCTCGATCTGGCGCAGATGGGCGTCGATCTGGCCGCACAGATTCGCCATGCGCTCTGAGTCTGCGGGTGCGAGATCGAGCTCCACGAGATTGTCGCTCGGTCTGGCCTCAGGCAACGGACTGCTCCTGGCTCGGTTGCGCAAGACGCCCCCGCAGCGAATGCGGTAAGGCGGCCGCAATGTGGACATCGACGATCTGACCTATGAGCCTCGAATGACCGCGGAAATTCACCCATCGGTTATTCTCAGTACGTCCCGTCACCTCCGCATCGGACTTCTTCGACGGTCGCTCGACGAGAACGGGTTCGACGCCGCCGACCATTGCTTCGCTGATTGCGCGGGCTTGCGAATCGATGAGCGCCTGCAAGTCGGCGAGCCTGCGCTGCTTAATCTCGCGCGGCGTCGGATCGTCCAAGGCGGCGGCCGGCGTGCCCGGACGCGCGCTGTAGATGAAGCTGAAGGACTGATCGAAACCAACGGCACGGATGAGCTCGAGCGTCGCCTCAAAATCTGCCTCCTCTTCACCGGGGTAGCCGACAATAAAGTCCGAAGAGATGGAAAGCTTGGGGTTCACAGTGCGCAGTTTTTCGATCTTAGCGAGGTATTCGGCCACGGTGTGACCGCGCTTCATGAGTGCGAGAATGCGGTCGGAGCCGCTCTGAACTGGCAAATGCAGATAGTTGCCTAGCTTCGGCAGATCGCCGTGCGCCTCGATGAGTGCGTCCGTGAACTCCACGGGGTGAGACGTCGTGTAGCGCAGACGTTCGATACCGTCGATGGCCGCAACGTAGTGCAGCAGCGTCGCGAAATCTGCAGTGCCACCATCGTGCACAGCACCGCGATACGCATTGACGTTTTGTCCGAGCAGCGTGACTTCCTTGACGCCCTGCTCGGCGAGCGCGGCGACTTCGGCGATGACATCGTCGAGTGGCCGACTGACCTCCTCACCACGCGTATAGGGGACGACGCAAAACGTACAGTATTTGCTGCAGCCCTCCATGATGGAGACGAAGGCCGTACAGCTGGACGCGCGCGGTAAAGGCAGCTCGTCGAACTTCTCGATTTCCGGGAAACTCACGTCGACAACGCCGGGATTACCCGATCGAACCTCGGCGATCATCGCCGGTAAGCGATGCAAAGTCTGCGGCCCGAAAACGACATCGACGAACGGAGCGCGGCGCAGAATGGCTTCGCCTTCCTGACTCGCAACGCAGCCGCCGACACCGATTACGGTCTCAGGATGCTTAGTCTTAAACGCCTTCCAACGCCCGAGCTGCGAGAACACCTTCTCTTGCGCCTTCTCACGCACAGAGCAGGTATTCAGCAGCAGGATGCCCGCCCGCTCAGGTACATCCACGAGCTCGGCGCCAAGCGATTCACCGAGTACCTCGGCGATCTTCTCCGAGTCGTACTCGTTCATCTGGCAGCCGTGCGTTGCGACGAAGAGCCTGTTGTTCATCGCGGGCCTCGAAGTCTCAGGGCGCCAGCCGGACCGGATTGCACGCGCCCGCGTAGGCAGCCGACGTCGTGATGCGCGAGGCCGGAATCAGAATGGAATGTCGTCGTCAAACTCACCACTACCGCTGGGCGGGCCGGCAGGCGCCGCCGCGGCACTCGACTGGGCCGGCGCGCCGCTACCCGGTCGGCTGCCGAGCATCTGCATTTCGTTGGCGATGACCTCGGTGGACCACCGGTCGTTGCCATCCTTGTCTTGCCACTTGCGAGTCCGGAGCTTGCCCTCGATATAGACCTGAGAGCCCTTGCGCAGGTACTCCGCCGAGATCTCGGCGAGGCGGCCGAAGAATGCCACGTTATGCCATTCCGTGCGCTCCTGCTGGTCGCCCGTATTCTTGTCTTTCCAGGACTCACTCGTCGCGACCCGGATATTCGTCACGGCGCCGCCGCTCGGCATGTAGCGCGTTTCCGGATCCGCACCGAGATTGCCGACGAGAATGACCTTATTGATGCCCCTTGCCATGCTAGCTCCTTGAGTCTTCGTACCGCGCCCGTGTGCCGAACGCGGACCGGCTATTGTACGCCGTGGCCCCGGGGATGGCACCCGGGATACTGGCGCCCGCGACCAGAATCGAGCGCCGGACCTCGCTTTGCGCCGCACTTTAGGCGCAGCGTATAGTAGAACGTTCGCCTTCACTCCGGGCCAAGACCGTGTCGATACGCACAATCCAGATTCGCGGCGCGCGCACGCACAATCTGAAGAATCTCGATCTGGACCTGCCCAGGGACCGCCTCATCGTGCTCACGGGCTTATCGGGCTCGGGAAAATCCTCGCTGGCCTTCGATACGCTCTACGCGGAGGGACAGCGGCGCTACGTCGAGTCGCTGTCGGCCTACGCGCGCCAGTTCCTCGCGATGATGGAGAAGCCCGACGTCGACCACATCGAGGGGCTCTCGCCGGCGATCTCGATCGAGCAGAAGTCGACCTCTCACAACCCGCGCTCGACGGTCGGCACGGTGACGGAGATCTACGACTACCTGCGGCTCCTCTACGCACGCGCCGGGATCCCGCGCTGCCCAGAGCACGGCACCGCGCTAGATGCGCAGACCGTTTCGCAAATGGTCGATCAGGTACTCGCGCTCGAGGAAGGCACACGAATCATGCTGCTGGCCCCCGTTGTCGTCGGTCGCAAGGGCGAGCATCTGCAGATCATCAATAGCTTGAGAGCCCAGGGCTTCGTGCGCATGCGTATCGACGGGGAGATCGTCGAGCTCGACGACGTGCCGGCACTCGACAAGCGCCGCAAGCACGACATCGAGGTGATCGTAGACAGGCTACGTGTACGTGCCGATCTAAGACTGCGGCTTGCCGAGTCCTTCGAGACGTCGCTCGCACTCGCCAACGGCATCGTGCATGTCGTCGATCTCGATGCAGACGCGCAAGAACCGCTCGTCTTTTCCGACCGCTTCGCCTGCTCAGTCTGCGGCTACAGCCTCGCCGAGCTCGAGCCGCGGCTGTTCTCGTTCAACAACCCGAGCGGCGCATGCCCCGACTGCGACGGGCTGGGCGTCAAACGTTTTTTCGACATTCAACGCGTCGTTGCGCACCCGAATCTATCTCTGGCCGGCGGTGCCGTCAGAGGCTGGGACCGGCGTAACCCTTACTACTATCAGCTCATTCAGTCGTTGGCCGAGCATTATGGTTTCGACATCGAGGCGCCGTTCGACTCGCTGCCCGAGAAGATCACGGACATCATTCTTTACGGCAGCGGCAAAGAACGTATCGAGTTTCGCTACACGAATGCCAAAGGCAGCCAGAGCCGCTGGAAACATGCATTCGAGGGCATCGTCCCGAACATGGAGCGACGCTACAACGAAACCGATTCCAACGCTGTGCGCGAGGAGCTGGGCAAGTATCAGAGCATGCAGGCATGCACGGGCTGTGGCGGCGCACGGCTCAACGAGGCTGCGCGTCACGTATTCGTAGGCAAGACGAGCTTGCCTCAACTCTCGAGCCTCGACGTCGAGGCGGCATACGCATTTTTTGCCGACCTCAAGCTCGACGGTTGGCGTGGAGAGATTGCCGAAAAGATCGTCAAAGAGATTAAGGACCGGCTGAAATTTCTTGCGGATGTCGGTCTCAATTACCTGACGCTCGACCGCAGCGCCGAGACACTGTCGGGCGGCGAGGCGCAACGAATCCGCCTC
>JABAOE010022031.1_pt2 | contig 11181 bp, 12 predicted proteins | sample 7062141 | NCBI WGS metagenome assembly JABAOE01 (sample SAMN14538627, study PRJNA623070) | marine sediment metagenome | biome: marine biome [ENVO:00000428]; feature: marine pelagic biome [ENVO:01000023]; material: deep marine sediment [ENVO:00002113] | place: India: Gulf of Khambhat ...
GAGGCCCCGATGATGCCGGGTGTCATCGATTTCCTCGTGGGTCTCATACCGAGCAACCCCTTCCAGGCCGCCACCGAGGGCGCGCTGCTGCCGCTGATCGTGTTCGTCGTGCTGTTCGCCGCCGCCGCCGGCGCGCTGCCCGAGAAACAGCGGGACAGTTTGATCGGGTTGGCGAATGCGGTCGCCGATGCGCTGATCAAGCTGGTGCATTGGATCCTCTGGCTCGCTCCCGTCGGTGTGTTCGCCCTGGCCGCCCCCGTGACCGCTCGTGCCGGCTGGGCGATGCTGCAGAGCCTGATCGCATTCATCCTCGCCGTGCTGGTGGCGCTGCTGGCGTTCGTTGCCCTGGTCTACGTGCCGGCCGTTCGGATGCTGGGTCGGATGCCGGCGGGGTCCTTCCTCAAGGGGTGTGTGAGCCCCCAGGTCATCGCGGCGGCGACGACTTCGTCGGCCGCTACGGTGCCGGCGATGCTCGAAGCAGCCGATGCCGAACTGCGCGTCTCGCGTGCCGTGTCCGGGTTCGTCATCCCGTTGGGAGCGGGCCTTGGTCGAGCGGGGAGTGCGGTCTTTCAGGGCGCGTGCGTCGTGTTCCTCGCCTGGCTCTACGGCGTGTCGCTGGCGGTCTCCGGAATCGGCGGCGCCGTTCTGGCGACGTTCATCGTCTCCTTCACCGTGCCCGGGATACCGGGGGGAAGCATTCTGAGCCTGGCGCCGGCGCTGGGGACGGTGGGGATTCCGCTGGACGGGATGGCCGTTCTGCTGGGCGTCGACCGGATCCCCGACATGGCGCGCACCGCCACGAACGTCACGGGTACGCTCGCCGCGACGGTGGTTGTGGATCGGCTGGAGGGGCAGGCGGCGGGTCGGACGCCGCGCGGCGGAGGTCTCGACTCATGAGGAGGAACCCTCCGGGGGGCGCTGGAGCCCCCGGAGGTCCGTCACGCAGATTCGGTCCGTAGCTACTCGGTGGCGTCCGTCGCCGGCTGCGGCGCGCCGCTCTCGACGCCCTTCAGATGACGAATCGTGTACTGCGGCACCGCGCGCGCCGTTTGCGCTTCGATTCTGGCCTCGCAGCCCGCGAGCAAGACGAGGGTCAGCGCGGCCGCTACCGGAAAGACGTCGGGCGTTGGTCTGCAAACGTCTTCGGCACCCTGAAGCCCTCGTTGTGTGGGTACCTGCGGCGAGTGCGGTCTTACGGTCCAGGCATCATCTCGACATCTCGCACCTGCAGGGTGGCGGTGCACTCGGGGAATCCAAGCGCTATCGGGGCGACGTAGCCGGGTCGGCTGACGCTGAAGCTGAAAGGACTCACTGCGGCCCCCGCACCTTCGCACGGCTCGGCGGCACGGAAGGCGAGCGAGTAACGCCCCTGGGCGTCGGTCTGCGCCGTGGCGACCGGCGCGCTGCCAACCGGCGCATCGAGTTGCTCGACGGTGACGGTCGCGGCTTCGAGCGGCAGGCCGTTAATCGATTCGGTAACGGTTCCCTGAACCCGGATCCGCAGCCCTTCGGGCCCGGACCCATCATCGCCGCAGGCGGCGGGCGTCAGAGCCAGGGCCAGAGCCAGCCCCGCGGCAACATGACGTCTATCCATCGAATTCCGTGGCTACCCCCTGGCTTGGAGCGGAGAAAGGCATAATAGGGCCGCGGCTTGGGTAGGCAATCCTCTGGAAGCTGAGATCGAGCTTGCCCGACACACGGCCAAGCAACAGGTCACCCGCTGGGAAGAAGTGGCGACGGGCGCTGCCGTCGCCGGCGCGGCCCTCCGCCCTAATCCCCAGGCGCCATCCGGCGGCCAAACGCCTCGGCCAACTTGTCGGGCAGCTCGGTGGACTCGCCCGACTCGGAATCGACGGCGACGTGGATCGTCCGAACGCCGGCGGCCAACTCTCCGTCCGCCCGCAGGAAGCGATATCGGAGCTCGAACGAGCGCCGGCTCAGCGTCTCCACCCATAGCTCGATCCGCAGGGGGTCGTTCAACCGCAACGGCGCCCGGTAGTCGGCGGTGGCGTGGGCGATCGGCAGAACGACTGGGTGGGCCGCCAGCGCTGAGGGCAAGGGGTGGCCGATGTCGTCGAGGAAGGCCTCGAAGGCGGCGTGGGCGAGATCGAAGACCCGCGCATAGTAGATCGTTCCGGCGGCGTCGGTGTGGTGCAAGCGGACGACGGTCTCGTACGTGAACATGTGGCAGCCTCGAGAAGGCGGTAGGCCGTCGCTCGCAGCTCACGAAGCGGGGCCCAGGTGTCGGATGCGCGGAGGATTATAGTATGACGACGGGTTCGACGCGCCACCCGGCGGATCTCGGCCACGACGAACCTCCGGTCGTTCGACGGGTATGATCTCGCTGAGTCGGTTGAAAGTCAGTCCGGGGAAGCCATGCCGTTCAGGAACAGAGCGCGCGTGTCGGCGTGTAGCGTCAAGTCTTTAGGCTGCGCCGCGGTTCTGCTCGCCATCGGGCCCGCGTGTGGCGCGGATTCCGTGGCCCCGATCCAGTCCGAAGACATCTACGTCGAAGTCCGGGTCACCGGCGGGCTCGCCGCGGCCGACTACAGCTTTGCCGTCGACGGCGCGGCTCGCACGGTGCGCGGCATCTCTTGCGTGAATCTCTGCGACTTCAAGCCCGGCGAGCTGATTGTGCGATTGTCTCCCGCGCAGATCCTGGAGCTGTCGGCACGATTCCATGAGGCGGGGATATTGGCGCTCGACGGCACGGACTTCGGGAACCCGTGCTGCGACCAGTTCTTTTACACGATCCGTTTCCGGCAGGGGGGCCAGGAAGCTCGTGTGAGTGGCAGCTCCGAAGCGCTGCCCGAGTCCCTGCGCGGCGTGGTCACCGACCTCCAGCAGCTCTTGCGCGGCGTTCTTCCCCTCATTGTTGATTTCGACACACGACCGGAGGACTGGCCGGCCCAGCCGTGGGTCCTGAAAGGCTACACTCTGGAACGTCCCGTCTTGACGCTCGACGTCGAGTACGGAGGGGGCTGCGAGGACCACGAGTTCGACCTGGTGGCGTGGGGAGGCTGGCTCGAGTCGTTCCCGGTGCAGGTCAACGTGCTGCTGGCGCACGATGACCGCGGCGATGCCTGCGATGCGCTGGTGATGCGACAGCTGCGGTTCGACATGCGGCCACTCGAGCGGGCGTACGTGGCCGCCTACGGCGTAGCCGAGCAGGGCGCCACGACTCTNNGGGTGTAGCCGAGCCTCGCCTCATCGAGTACAGATTCTAGCTGAAGCCGTCTTCCCCGCCCCTCGGTTCGATGCTGCAGGGCCCGGGTGCCCGGGCCAGATGGGACCGCGATGAAACGTCCACGAGATGTGCCGCCAGGCATCCGCCGGGCTCGAGAGAAGTGGAAGTACCGGGGCGACACCCGCCCCGACATCGCCGAGACGCCAGGACCCGGGCAGGAGTCGGTCTGGGACNNCGGGACAGGTGCGCTCATGTGGAAATACCGCGGTGATCGCCGCCCCGATTTCGCCGTCGAGCCCGGCCCCGGGCAGGAGTCGGTCTGGGACTATCCCCGGCCGCCACGCGTCGAAAGGGACGAGCGCGAGGTCGAGATCGCCTGGGGTGGCGTGACTCTGGCCGAGTCGCGCCGCGCGCTGCGTGTGTTGGAGACCGCCAGCCCGCCCGTCTTCTATCTGCCGCCCGAGGACGTCCGCACCCAGTACTTGGAGCCGTCGCCGCGCTCCTCGATTTGCGAATGGAAGGGCGCAGCGCGCTACTGGTCGGTTCGGGTGGGCGAAACGCTGATCCGCGATGTTGCCTGGAGCTATCCGGAGCCATTCCCCGACTACGAGGCTATCGCCGGCTATTTTTCATTCTACCCCGCCCGGGTCGAGTGCCGCGTCGGTGGCTTGCGGGTGGCACCACAGCCCGGCGGCTTCTACGGCGGTTGGGTGACGCCGGAGGTCGTGGGCCCGTTCAAAGGCGAGCCGGGCACGGAGTGGTGGTAGTCGGCTAGTCCGTCGAAGTGCGAGGTGCTCATGGACGTACGAATCGAGCGGATCCTGCCGTTGCGGGTGGCCAGCGTGCGCGCCGTCAGCGACACGCCCGAGCGCGACGCTTGGGAAAAGCTGCGCGCCTGGGCCGAACCCCGGGAGCTGCNNNNTGCTGGAAGACCGGGAATCCCACCCCATCTTCGGCTTCAACAACCCGAACCCCTCGCCGGACCGCAGCGAGTACGGCTATGAGCTTTGGATCCTCGTTCAGCCCGAGGACGAGGCCGAGGGTCGGGCGGATCCCGCCGGCGAGGTGGAGCTGAAGGATTTCCCCGGCGGCCTCTATGCCGTCACCACCTGCCGGCTGCAGGGCGACCCGCGGGGCAGCTTGCCGCAGATCTGGCGGCAGCTCTGGGATTGGGTCCAGGCGAGCGAGTTCGAGTGGCGCGGGGATCACGAGCTGGAACGGTTGCACGATCCCTGGGCGCCGGAGTCCGAGATGATGCTCGACCTCTTCCTGCCGCTCGAGGGGTGAGCTGGGGATCGCGCGTCGGAGCGCTGCCGTGGCCGCTGAACTGCACGCAGTAACCGGTGCGTTTGGAGGGGCCTATCCCTTGAACTTCCACACTCCCGACCTTGCCCGCCGGCTCGCTACACGGCGTCGAGGCTCTTTACACCGCGACCCCCAAGTTCGTCGAGTCAGCTTCGGCTACCCCTCCAGCGCCTGGCGGACGATCTCCTTCAGCGTCGTCAACGTGTACGGCTTCTTGATGAACCCCGCCAGTACCGTCGCCGGGACGTCGCCGGTCGAGTCTGCTTCGTTGTAGCCGCTGGAGAGGATCACGCGCGCATCGGGACGGATGCGGCGGATCTCTTCGAAGGCCTCGCGTCCGCTCATGCGGGGCATCATCAGATCCAGCAGCACCAGCTCGATCTCCTCGTGGTGTTGCCGGAAGATTTCAACCGCTTGGAGCCCGTCTTCGGCGGTCACGACGTTGAAGCCGAGATGCTCCAGCATCTTCCTGGCCAGGTCCCTGACGCCTTTTTCGTCATCCACCACGAGCACCAGCCCCGCGCCCTCCCACTCTATCGAAGCGGGGGCAGCCGGCACCTGGCGTGCCGCCGGCTTATCGGAGGAGGGCAGCAGAACTCGGAACGTGGTACCCAGACCGGGCTTGCTCTCGACATCGATGGTACCTCCGTGGCCGCGGACGATGCCGAGGGCGGCCGCCAACCCGAGCCCGCGGCCCGCGAACTTGGTGGTGAAGAACGGGTCGAAGATCCGGTCCAAAGTCTCCTCGTCCATGCCGATGCCGGTGTCCTTCACTTCCAAGTAGGTGTAAGTGCCCGCCTGCACCTCCGGGCCGAGGTAGGTCTCCGCCAGGTAGTCCTCCTCGCAAAACATGAAGCCGGTCGAGATGGTGATGGCGCCTTCCTTGCCGCCGAGGGCTTCGGAGGCGTTGGTGGCGAGGTTCAGAATGATCTGGCGAAGCTGCGAGCGATCGGCTTCCACGGTCGGCAGACCCTCGGCCAGGTGGAAGCGGAGCATCGCCTTCTTCGACACCGAGGCCCGCAGCAGCTGGGTCATCTCTTCGACGACGGCAGACAGCGCGACCGGCTCGATCACGAACCCCCCCCTGCCTGAGTAGGCGAGCAGCTGCTGGGAGAGTTCGGCGGCCTGGCGCGTCGCCGCGATCACATCTTTGATGTAGCTGTGGGACATCGAGCCTGGCGGAAGGGCGCTCAAGGCGAAGTCGGCGTTGCCGAGGATGCCCTGCAGCAGGTTGTTGAAGTCGTGCGCGATGCCGCCGGCGAGCACGCCGAGGCTCTCGAGCTTCTGAGCCTGCAGTATCTGTTGCTGGAGCTTTCGACGCTCCTCTTCGGCTTCCACTACCTGAGTGACGTCTTGCGCGGTGCCGACCAGGCGCGTCGGGCGGCCATCGGCGTCACGATGGATCCGCGCCGCACCACGGATGTGCCGCACGCCGCCGTCCGGCCGGACGATGCGATGCTCGACGGCGTAAGGAAGGTCGGCGTTCAGGGTTCCATCGACGGCGTCGTCGAGGGCCTCGCGGTCGTCGGGGTGAACCAGTCTGCGATATCCCTCGTAAGTCGCGTCGAACGTCCCCCGGTCGACCCCGAAGATGTGGTAGAGCTCGTCGGACCAGACGACGCGATCTTCCACGATGTCCCACTCCCAGCTGCCGACGTGCGCGACGCTCTGCGCCTCCCTGAGGCTGGCATCGCTCCGTTCCACGGTATCGAACAACCGCACGTTGGCCAGTGCTTGCGCCAGCCGCGGAGCCATCAGCAGCAGCGTGCTTCGATCTTCCTCGGGTATTCCATCGACATCCAGGGTGGCGCAGTTCAGCGTCCCAAGACATTCTCCCTCGAAGATGAGGGGCGCGACGAATTCGGACTGCAACCCGAGCCGCAACAGCTCGGCATCGGCTGCGTACTGCGGTGCCTCGGCGTGAAGATCCGAGCGGTATCGAGGCTCGCAGTCGCGAACGACTTCCCTGAGCACGGTGTCCTCAAAGGCGACATGCTGATCGATCTCGGCCACCTCGCCGCCGGTCACGGCCCGTAGCAGTCTGAACCCGCCGCGCTCTTGATCGAGCAGGGCCAACGAGGTGTGCGCGATCTCCAGCCGCTGCTGGATGAAGTTCAAAGCGGCGCTGACCACGCGTGACCGGTCGAGCCAGTTGATGGCCCGGTCGAAATCGGCCAACGACTGCAAGATGCGCCGTTGCGCCGCCAGGTCGGCCTCCAGCCGCTTGCGCGCCGTGATCTCGGTGTTCGAGATGACGACCTGCGACCATGAATCCTCATGTCCGGGTGCCAGCGCCAACCGTAGATCGATCCACTTGACCTCGCCATCCAGCGCGCGGACCACGACCTCACCTGCGTAACCGGTTCCGCCTTTTCCGACCGCGAGCAAAGCCCCCTTGAAGTGCGAAAGAGCGTCGGGTGTAATGAGCTCGCGGAAGCGGGTCGCAAGCTCTTCCTTTGTTCCCGCTTTGTAGATTCGCAGGACCTCCTGATTGGCGTAGGCCACCGTGACCAGGGAGAGACACCTCTCCACCTCGGCCGCATCTTCGGCGAGGAAGCTGGCCAGGTCTGTGACCCCCGCGGCCGACAGCTCCTCGATACGAGCTTTCAGTCGGGAGGCGTCGGCCACCCACAGAGCGCTGGGAGCGTACTCGAACAACGAGCGGTACGCGCTGTTGTAAGCGACCGCCTCCGCTCTATCACCGCCCCCGCCGTCGGGGGGCCGGCTCTCGGTTCGCTCGGTCACTCTACCTTCCGAATCCAGCGTAAGTCGCGCACGCGCCCGGCATCGGCAATGATCGCCGAGACCCGCCCGCGTTGGTCGCGCTCGAACGTTAACGTCATGCCGGCAACGTTGAACTCGTCTCGAATCGTGGGCTTCAAAGCCTGCTCGGGCCCGTCCTCGATGTAGATTCGGCCCTCCCTTATCGACAGCTCCCACGACGCGTCGAGCTCTTCACTGTAGTACTGACCCGTGAACTCGGCCAGTTCGTCTCCACGGGGCAGCCACAGCTGCACCTCCTCAAATGTCGCCGCGTCGCCGTCGGCGAACTCGGCGTGGAGACGCCGGGCTGCGGGGTCGAAGCGCACGTCGGCCTCAAAGACCGCGTCGACGGCCCGGAAACGAGTCGCGCTGAGCGGGGCAAGGTGAAAGACATACCCGTTCAGGTCGACCGTGAGGCGGCCGGCGTCGGCGGCGATGCGCCAGATGGTCCGGGTCTTCGGATTGCGAAAATCCCCGGTCAGAGGCTCGAGCTGATCGTCCGACAGGGTGACGTACTTTGCCGTTGTGCCGCCGCCCTCTTCGACCGTTTCCGCACGCACCGACTCATGATCGCGAGCGAGAAAGATGTCCGCAACGTCGCGGGCCAAGCCGGTCGGGTTGATCTCGCCGAGGTTGCAGAGGACGATGACACTGAGGCGCTGGTCGGGGAAGCGAAGCAACTCCGTACGATACCCCTGGGCCGAGCCGCCGTGGCTCACGGTAGCGAAGCCTTTATACTGGCCGATGCCGAGCCCGGAGGCATAATCGATCGTATCGCCGTTCGTCAGGATGCCCCGTCGATGCAACTCCTTCAAGAGCGAGCCGCGACCGAGTCGGTTCTCATAGAAGTTGCGATCCCAGTTGAGCAGATCGTCGATCGAAGTATGAAGCCCGCCGGAGCCGACGAGGGCGAAGTTGCTCACGTAGATTCCGATCGTGCCATCGTCGCGCTTGAAGTGCCCGATGGCGCGATCCCGCGATATGTGCGTCCGATCGTCGTGAAAATGGCTGTTCACCATCGCGAGCGGCGCGAAGATGTTCTCGTCTGCGAACTGGCGTAGCGTCTTGCCCGTCGCGCGCTCGAGGATCACGGCCAGCAAGAAATAGCCGGAGTTGCTGTAGAGATACTCCGACCCGGGTTTGAAGTTGAGCCGTTCTTGACGCGCGATCAGCGCCACGGCCTCAGCCGGCTCGTGGATGTCGGCGAACTCCTCGCCGGCCAGCGCCCAGAGCGTGAGGTAATCCCGAAGGCCACTGGTGTGATTGAGCAGGTGGCGAATCGTGATCTTGTCGCCGTAGTCCGGCAGCTCCGGCACGTGAAGGCGGATGTCGTCGTCCAGGGAGAGGTGGCCCTGCTCGGCCGCCAATATGATGCTCGCCGCGACAAATTGTTTAGAGGTCGACGCGATGTAGAAGACCGAACTCGAGCGGATCGGCACACCGTGCTCGAGATTCGCCATTCCGTAGCCCCGGCGATAGACGAACTCACCGTCTTCGATCACACCGAGAGCGCAGCCGGGCGAGCTGGTCTTGTCCCACTCGGCGAAGATCGCGTCCACCTTCTGCCCGAGCTCGGACATTCCAAGCTCCTGCGCCGGGAGGTGTGAGCTGAATGCAGCCAGAAGTGCAAACGTCAAAGGGATGTCGGCCCGCAGCGCCAGCGCGCGGCCGGCGCAGCGCCGCAGGGTCCGATCAGCGGGAAAAGCGGTCATGTTTCCTCCGCTGCCAAAAATAGACCGAGGTGGTGCCCGGCGCGATTGCGGTCGGCCAAGATCCGGCGGCGCGGCGGGGAGGGGGGCGAGGTCGGAGCCAGTCATGTTCTGGTCTTGAATTTGCCGCCGGGGCTGCGGGTCAGTCGAGCGGTTCCACGAGCCGAAACAGTGACAGCAGGAGCGCCGCAGCGAGGACGATGCCGACGAGGACGGCCCACTTGATCGGGCCCGACAGACGTTTGTCCCGCTCGAGTAACGCACCGACACGCGTGGCGATGAGCACCACGATCCCAACCAGCACCAGGTCCCAAAAGAATTGCCAGGCCATCGTGAGGGGCTAGGGCCTCGCCCGGGCCGCCGGGCAGGCGGGGTAACGGTGAATGATAATCGGGCACCGAGCGAACATGTGGTCCGGATTCGCCGTTGCGCTGTCGTTGGGAGCGTGAGTCGAGCACTCCATTATACAGTCCCGACTGGAAGCTCGACAGGTGGCAAGAGGCGCCAAGCCCCGACGCGTGCCTCATCCTCACTGCTTGCCTCGTCGCGCCATGTCGCCGCTGCGCCATCCCGCTTCTCTTGGTGACTTGAGCGTAGTGGCGCCCTATCATGGACGGGCCGAGCGGGTGCTCGATCTCGGATGTGCCGCGGCGGTCGCCACCGAGACGGTGGAAGCCCGCCGAGCTTGCTCGCAAGATCACCGTGAACGGTGTGTACCGGAAGGGGGCGGGGTGAGAGTGGAGGGATCGGCGTGATAGAGGGCGACGCTTGGCCCCGGAGCGGCCCGGCGACTAGGTTGAGCGGCGCACCGACGAACTGGCACGGACACCCGACGGAGCGCCCGCTCGTGGCCAAGGAGATACCCGGCCCCTACGACCGCAAAGAGATCCGACGGTTTCTCGAGACGTTCATGTATCGCGAACCGGCGTTCCTGGTCGACGAGGTGATCGAGCTGAACGCCGAGCGCCGAGAGATTCAGGCGCGGCTCGACACGGCTGGAGCACTTGCCTACACCCGACAGCNNNNGCGGGCGGAGACCTGATCACGATCACCGGCAGCCTCGGGTGTTTGCACGCCTGGTTCTTTTACGGCTGTCGTTGGGACGAAGGCTGGACCGGATTCGGATACCGCATCCACCGCGCCGACTTCAAAGAGCTGGCAGAGATCGGGCCGCCCCTCGAACTGGCGTCGCGGGAGTTGCACTCGCGCGCGGGCAGGCGTCGGCTGGTGATCCGTTACGAGTTCGAGTTCCGCCAGGGGGCCCGGCTGATCTACTACGGTGACCAGTCCGCGATCTTCCTGAAGGACGGGTTCGGGCTCGCCGCCGCGACCTGAGAGGTCTCGCTCGGGCGCCGGCGCGACCGGGTGGATGTCTACGGCTTCGACTTGCGCTGCAATACCCGCGTCGCCGCTGCCACGACATCCTCCGCCGTCAGCCCGTACTTCTCCATCAACGCCTCGGGCGATCCGGACTCGGCGTAGGTGTCGCCCAGGTTCACGTACTCGATGGGAGCCGGCTGGTGCTGCGCGACGGCGTAAGCGACGGCCGAGCCCAGTCCGCCGGCCGCCATGTGCTCCTCGCAGACGACGAGGGCGCCTGTCTCGCGGGCGGCGCGCGAGAGGGCTTCCTCATCGATGGGTTTGACGGTATGGCAGTCGACGACCCGAGCATCGACGCCCTGCGACGCGAGCGTCTCGGCGGCCTCGAGCGCGGCGGCCACCATGATACCGTTGGCGACCAGGGTGACGTCACCGCCGTCGCGCAACGCGATGGCGCGCCCCACCGCGAACTCCTCTAGACGCGAGACTTCATCGTAGATGATCGGGACCTTGGGCCGCCCGAGACGCAGGTAGGCCGGTCCCTCCCACGTGTGCAGCGCCCGGGTCGCCGCTTGGGCGCTCGGTCCATCGGCCGGCACAACCACCGCGAAGCCGGGCAGCGCCGCCGCGAGCGAGACGTCCTCGATGCCCATCTGCGAGGGCCCATCTTGGCCGATGGAGATCCCGCTGTGGCTTCCGGCCACCTTGACGGGAACCTTCGGGAAGGCCACCGACATGCGAAGCTGCTCGAAGGCGTTGCACATCATGAAGCAGGCGAAGCTGGCTATCCAGGTGTGTTTGCCGGAGGCCGCCAGCCCGCTGGCGATGCCGACCAGGTTGGATTCGGCGATACCGACCTGGAAGAATCGATCCGGGTACTTTTTGCCAAAGTACTCG
>JABAOE010003261.1_pt3 | contig 11165 bp, 11 predicted proteins | sample 7062141 | NCBI WGS metagenome assembly JABAOE01 (sample SAMN14538627, study PRJNA623070) | marine sediment metagenome | biome: marine biome [ENVO:00000428]; feature: marine pelagic biome [ENVO:01000023]; material: deep marine sediment [ENVO:00002113] | place: India: Gulf of Khambhat ...
CCAGCACTTCGTCGGTCCCCGTATGGATTGAGAAGTATGTTTCACATTCCCGTAAAGTGCCCGCCCCAAGTTTACGGTATGTTATATCACAATATTTAAGAGGGATTTCAAGGGAATATCCTGTGTCTTCCTTTATGTTTGGAATCTCGAAAAAGCCGTTTTCGTCTGTCACAGTTCGATAACTCTCTGCAACCCCCTCGATTCCATGTTCTTGATAACTCACTTCCAAATTACTCAAGGGTAGGGCATTAACACCTGTCAGCCTGAACCTTTTCGCTTTTGATTCGGCCTTGGCTCTGAAGACAAATGTATGATCAACGATTATGAAAAAGCTATTGTTAAGGGTGAGCTCCCTTCCCTTTTCATCAAAAAGCTGAGCCTCAACCTTCATATCAAGCTCAGAAACGTCCCCTGTCGTTCTTCCGTGCTCTCCTGCAAGCTCCGGCCATTTTGTCATTTCCTCAAGTCCAATAATGAGCTTTCCTGCATCACTTCGCTCAATTGTTTGAAACCACCAGTAATCCTGAAGACCCTGGTCAAAGTAATAGAAGTGCCATGTCGCGTTGTGGATCATATCAGTATCAGCACCTTCACTCTCAAGCTCGAATTCAGCGTGGAAAAAATCTGGATCGATCTCTATTGGACCTTTTATTTTCGCAGTCAGATCCAGGGCATCCGGGATTCTTACTGGGGTGTCGCACCCTCCTGAAGCCAGTTTTTTATCGCAAAAAAGCTGAAAATATCTTGATGGAACAGTTCCAGCACCTCCCTCATCTTTCCATGATATTTGGAATGAGCCGATACCCCCCCTCCCCGCCCACGAGGAGCCTCTGAAATCTGCCTTCGCCGGGAGGGTTTCAGTTCTTTCTATCCAAAAGGTTTCTTGTTTCTCAAGATCACTACACCTTTTTTTCTGAACGAATTTCAAGCTAAGATCTGCTGTGCCTTCGTATTCCCAAAACCACCAAGGAGGATTGTTGGCTTTAATTATCTGCCCTGTGAGTTCACCCGCAAAAGTCAAAGCTTCAGTGCTTGTGCCATATTCAACAGTTTGACCTCCTTCAAGCCGTCCGGTAATCGTTCCTTTATCGAAGTTAAAATCTGCATCGAATATTACATTGTCCAATGATGTAGCTCCAAGGGTAAAAGGAGTATCTCCCTCTTTACATCCTGATAAAAAACCCCCCCACCGCATATCAGCTCTGAGATGTTCCTCATCCAGATTTACCTTAACAATTCGATCTTCTGCGGCTGAAACGTTTGCTCCACCCGAAAATAGGATAAAAATCAAGAGAACAATCCAAAGCCACCTAGTTCCTACTCTTCTCATTCCCATCCACATACTATAATATATCCAAAATCTTATTTAAAATTTGGTTTGTAATTCTATCTTCTTCATGAAGTATAGCAAAAGGACAGAGTTTTATTGGTGTTTTTTGTGTTCTTCTCTAATCTTACTAATCTCTTCAAGCGCCTTCTTTTTTTGCTTTGGGCCTGCAACCATTTCGACGGAATCCAGCATTGACTTCAGTAGATCATTAAGCGCTCTGGTGAGTTCATCTTTGCTCTTAATTTTTATTGCATTTTCCTTTATCTCAGTTATATCTGGCTTTCCAGTTGAATCAAAATTGATATCGTTAAACATGTTTGGATGGCTTATCTTTACGGCGGTTGATCCTTCATTGAAATGGATTGCTGATTTAGGGCCGATGATGTTTGCAAGCCTCTTTGCAGTAACGGAATAAAGCAGGTCATAGAAGTCGCATATTTTTCCTGCATCGAATGTGGGCCCTTTTGGAGGTGTCGGGGCTTCTATCAGTTTGGCGGCTGCCATATTGGTCATAAGCTTGAAAAGTGGCTGGTTTATGTTCTTTTCAGCGATAATAACAAGAATCCTTTCCCCGACAGGGATAGAGATGAACCTCGCACTTTCCGAGTCCACAATCAACCGGTCAACGGATCTAGTGGCCTTCATCACCTTTGTCACATGATTAAGGGTTTTTGCCACATTGTTTGCGGGATCATTCATCAGAGAAGGCACATCTTTTGCAATAACCTCCCCATTCTCCCCTACCACAAATGAGCCGACAATCCCGCGCACGCTGCTTTTGAGATCTTCTAATATCTCCTTCATTTTCCCGCCTTCCAGACGCCTCTATTTCACCTTATCATACTGGAGTTTCAGCCCATATGCAAAAAAGATAGATGCCAAGAACATGAATGAAAGCATCGCAGTCCGTGAATCAATCTCAAGAAGCTCCGCAGCGCCCCCCGCTATAGCGCCAGCAAAGAGCAACATTACACCAAAACCCACATTCTTCCACACAGATGCAAGTTCTGACCCAGCAAGGGCCGATCTTAGTTCATTTGCATAAAATGCGCTTACCGCCGTAACCAATAATACTAATGTCCCCAATACATTAACCACAAGTTCAGCCATCCACTCATCCTCCTCTAGTTTTAAATAACTTCTCATTAGATGATTAATAATCTTTTCGCCTAATTCGATGGCATTATCTTGACCAAGGTTTTATAGGGAAAGTCCAGCCGTTCTTTCATTGTCTTTTCAATCACAGATTCAACCTTCTCCTCGGTGCCTTTTTTTATAGGTTTTAAATAAACGTCCAGAGCGAATTCCACGGCATCAGATGTCTTAGTAGGCGTAACATATAGGTCGAGTTCTTTGACTTTGAAAGGCAATTTCTTTTTCAGCTCCTTTATTATCCCTAATTTTAGCTCCCTTGCTACTTGGTTCAACTCTCGTTCTGAAGGCAGTCTTAAGCCTTTTACAATTGAGTCTCCAAACTCCTCTCCCGGATCCTTGAGCCCAAATTTCTCAAGAATCGCCATTCTATCTTTGAGCGTTTCCATTGAATCCTTTTCCAAGCTGTTCGCGACTTCGATGTGGCCCTCCTCAGGACCCTGTAGAATTAGTGTTTCTTTTATATCTTCACCCGTTTTCTTAGAGATTTCCGCAGGTTTCGGGGTTTCAATCTTTTCAGGCGTTTTCCCGGCCTTGAGTTTTGTCTTTTCCATTTCCTTTAGAACCTTTTTCAAAGGCAGGAAAAGAGCCTCCTCATTTTCCTCGATTGAAAGATTGAGCTGAACCTCGTTGAACTCAAAAAGATCCAGGATTCCCTCGAGCTTCCAGGCAGATCGTATCCCATTTAAACCCGCTTCTGAAAGGAGCTTTTTCTTTCCAAGAAACTCGGCGCCAACTGCCTTGCCATAACTCATGAGAAGATAGCCATTCTCCAACCTATCCTCTCTTTCAACAGTTATCCTCAAATAGCCTGAAAATCCATTGGATGCGAGGTGCTTTAACAGAGAATCTAGAGAGGTTGTTTTAGTCGAAAGTAAAGCTCTGCCATCGGTTGTCCAGATAAATTTATAGGACGCTCCTTTTGGGAGTATCATGGCACCGCCTCTAAACAACTTCCTGAAGCTTGGATGCCAGATCCATCGCTTCGCCGCTTATCAAATCAACACTAACATTTGCGGATGTGGAAAGGCCTACATAGACGGGCCCGGAATTTATTGAGATTATCTTGTAATCTGCACCTTCAACAACAATCTTTTCAAGCTTTCCCAGCTTTAATTCTGTATCGAGTTGTGCGCCGATCCCTGCAGAGAATATGGTTATGGCACCAAGCTCTTCTTCATTGATATTACCGGTGACATCGGATGCAAGTATCGCACCGTCAGATGAGGTTATAACGCATCCCTCTACACCTGATATCTTTCTAAAATCCCCTACAAATCTCTTGAGCAGTATTTCCATTTCCGCCATAGCGACCACTGTTTGTCAATGTAGGAGTTAAAATATATAAACCTTTTCGGAACGAATCTGAACTGCTCAAAAAGTTGGGATTCTGCACAAAAAGTCACAGCCTATTTTCTAGCTCCATACTTATTCAATAAAATATTTAGGTGGCTCCAGTTCTTCTATTGAGTCGTTTGTTTGAGTTTGGTTGTTGAATTCATCTTCTAGGTGTGTAAATTCATCCTCAAAGTCGATAGCTTCCTCTACGATAATAGGTTCGAAAGGAAGGATAGCAAGATTTTCATTCACAATGAAATATTCTACCTCACCGTTTGCAAGAACATCGATCAAATCACCTAAGGGCCCTTCCTCATTTGAAAGTATCCACATATCTTTTCCCCGAAGGATAATAAGAGCGGTCCTATTCAAATCATATTTTACTCCCTCTACGATTAATGTATTATTTACAACCACATCTTCAAGCAACTCTAATTCATCTTCTGACTCATTGAGCACTCCGATGAAAACGGTTTCATCAGATTCTTCCTCTGAGATTCTTGATCTGATACCAGCATCCACAAAGATGCCTCTGACACCCAATGCATAGTCTACAAGACTTTCATTCGAATATCTTATGGCAACATCCGTAAAGAAGAATGGAAAGTCCTCCAGCGTATGTCTCCTTTTTCCTTCCCCAAGAAAACTAGCTATGTTCGATATGAGCCTGCCATTATCGGTTACCCTATCATTTGGATGAACCATAAAACTTTGGTCAGCAATGGCAAAAATAGAATCGCCGACTTGAGCAACCGGGGAATGGGGTCCTTCACCAAGCAATGAAGAGACAGTCCTATTGTCAGTAAAGGCAAGTTCTGCGTTTGATTCTATGGACGAGGCTGTAAAAAGTGTAACTCTCTTTATTCCAGAAGTCATTGGCGAAGGTCGGAAGTCCTCTACAAATATGTTTCTAAAGTTACCTGCATTCTCATTCAAATTATAAAGATAGTCAGGGACAAACACAACGTCAATTTGGGAGGATAGAGAGTTTATGGTCCCACCTCTTGTAGGATCATAGATGAGAGCAAGCTTTCCTCCCTTTCTCAAAAAATCCTTAACATCTGAAACTTCGTCTTTATTATAAACTGTAAATGGCGATATAACAACAAGGGAATCCGCATATTTCAATGCCATATCAAAATCTTCTAAAGATTCGACTATCTCTACCTCAACCCCGATTTCATTGAAACTCTCTAGAAGAGAACTTATCTCGGATGCTGTAAAGGCGTTTTCATGAGCCCCGTCGATTACTACTAAACCTCTCACCCTTTTTGTATAAATAGGGAGTATTCCCTCAGGATTTCTGGGTGGATCTATAGATTCAAAGTCAGGTAGCCTAGAGTCTTTTTGCTTGGGAAATTCATCATAGTAATAAACAGTCAATGAAACAAAGGTTGCAATTGCAACGAATAACGCTATTAAATAAAGCTGACTTTTTTTCATCATTTCACCCTGGATTTATGTAAATGAAGTTGTATGCTGGAGCAGTGTTCGTCTCGGTTATTGTAGACATGTTAACAAAAAAGGGATGGCCGAAGACCGTGCTAATATTCAACTCTTCGTTAATGTTCAATGTTTTATAGTTTTTAAGGCCTGAAAGAAGAGCCGCCTTTTCATATGCGTCAGAGTTCGAGCCAAGCTCATCTACTAGCCCAAATCTTTCTGCTTCAACACCAATATAAATCCCTGCTTTTGAAATCTCCTCTTCATCAAGTGTTATCTTATCTCCTCTCTGGCTGAGTACGGATTTGAGGAAGGACTGCTTAGCAATCTCCAAGTCCCTAATAAAGTCATCTCTTGCAGCTCCCGTCCTCTTTAGAGGTCCTGTTGTAAGTTCATCCTCATTTGGAAGATCGCCTGTAGGGAAATTTGCTCTGACCCCGATGCTTCCGACATTCGATGTGGGTTTTGAGAAGATATAATCTGTGGCTGAAGCAATAAAATACGCTCCTGAGGCACCAATATCATTTATAGAGGTTACAATCGGTTTTTTCTCTCTCACTCTTAACAAATTAAGATAGACCTCCTCGCTTGAAATAGCCCCACCTCCAGGACTATTAACTTCAAGTACAACCGCCCTAATATCTCTACTTTCTTCAGTATATCGGAGCATCTCATTGATACTGCCCGCTGCTTCAGAATCCAGAATACCTTCAAACTGGATGACACCTACTTTCGGGATTCCTAATGAATAGAAAAAGAAGACATACCCGACAAGGAATCCTGAGAGTATAGCTAGGGGAAGAAGCGGAATTTTTCTTATCTTTTCATCTCCGTTCATTTAAATCCCTACCAGTTCTCAAAAAAAAACAATATTTTGAAAATCTCCTTCCCACAACTTCAAATTCCCTCATCGGTAATGAACCAAATTCACAAATAAAATATATTTTTTAGCTTAATAAAATTATCGTTAACTGAAAATGTGAAAATGTAGAACTTCTCTACCCCAATCAAAGAGCTTCCAAATCCTGCTTAAAAAAGTCATCGAAAAGGCAATTGAAAACATTTCTATTGTTCAATAACTATTTTGTGTAATTTCAGTCCCATATTGAACAATAATTTTTCTAAGGTTATTATTCCTTTGGGGCCATGAATAAAAAATATCCTAAGGCAGATAAAGGAGTTACAGCTATAGACAATACCCGATAAAACAATTCAGCTTCTTGCAGTGTCATAATCTTAAAATTGCCTTATTGTATAAACCGTTTATTAAACAATTTTCTTTAACATTATTCAAGTTATATTCAGGTACTGAGCGTTTAACACAACCAATTTTAGAAAACTTTATATATGGTAAGATTTACAGGGGGGATTAGTACTTGTTTTATCCCATTTCTAAACGGAGGCATAATGATGGAAGCTGTTGAAAAAGCTAAGGAATATCTGAAGGGAACAACTACAGTAGGTCTCACATGCAAGGACGGAGTGATCCTTGTAACAGACAGGCGGGCCACCATGGGCTCGCTCATTGCCCACAAAGAGGTGGAGAAGATCTTCAAGCTCGATGATCACATTGGCATGACCGTTGCAGGTGCAGTATCAGACGCCCAGACGCTTGCAAGATGGATTCAGGCTGAGGCAAATCTCTACAAGATCCGAAAGGGTGAGGAGATTACTGTAAACGGGATGGCCACGCTGATTGCAAACGTCCTGCATTCCCAGAGATATTATCCCCTGCTACTTCAGCTCATCGTTGGCGGCCATGACAACACCGGGGCAAGACTGTACTCGGTAGATCTCATGGGAAGCGCAATTGAAGACAACATCATCTCCACAGGCTCCGGCTCCCCCGTAGCATATGGTGTTCTTGAAGACGGATACAAAAAGGACATGTCCATAGATGAGGGAGTTGACCTCGCTGTACGAGCGGTTAAGGCTGCCCTTGGAAGGGATGCCATGAGCGGGAACGGGATGAATGCTGTAAAGATAACCAAGGACGGATTTGAAAAGCTGGATTTGTAAAACCCTATATCGTATTGATTTTTCCCATAGATAGGTGTACTTGAAATGGAAACTATAGACCCACTTGAAGAGATAAAGCGGATTGTTAAAGAGAAGATTCCTCCTGAGTCCTTTGTGACCAAGGTGGATTTCGAGGGTCCGGAGGTTGTAATCTACACTAAAAACCCGAACTCCTTTACATCAAACGGGGAGATAATTAAGGAACTTGCCCGCACGCTTCGAAAACGGATTGTTCTGCGCCCTGATTCCTCTGTTCTCGTTGATCCTGAGGAGGCATCTGAAAATATTAAAAAGATTGTTCCAGAGGATGCAGGGATTGCTGATATCAAATACGATTCCGTGTTCAACGAAGTGATAATTGAGGCAGTAAAACCCGGGCTTGTTATTGGTAAGTCAGGTTCAACCTTAAACGATATCAGAAACAGGGTTGGATGGACTCCGAAGGTTATCCGCGCGTCGCCGATAAAATCCAAGATAGTTGAAAACATAAGAACGATTCAGTTCAAAAAAAGCGATGAGAAAAAGGAGATACTAAGAAGGGTTGGAAAGAGGATTCATAGACCCATGTTTTCAAAGAGCCAGTGGGTCCGCATGAGTGTTCTTGGAGGGTTTAGAGAGGTTGGCAGGATGGCGCAGTATATCCATACGCCGGAAAGCAAGGTGCTCATTGACTGCGGAATAAATGTTGCTGCAAACGATGCTGAGCAAGGCTTCCCATATCTCAATATGCCGGAGTTTCGACTTCAGGAACTGGATGCGGTGGTTGTTTCACACGCTCACCTGGATCACTGCGGTTTTATACCTTATCTCTATTACATGGGGTATGATGGCCCGGTCTACTGCACCCCTCCCACAAGGGATCTTATGTATCTGCTCCAGTGGGATTATCTTGATGTCACTGAAAGGGAAGGGCGAAACCTTCCTTATACGAGAACTGACATTAAAAAGGCGGTCTCCCATGCTATTACCCTGGAATACAATGAGATAACCGACATATCCCCTGACGTGAGACTTACACTTTACAACGCAGGCCACATTCTTGGCTCCTCAATGACACATCTGCACATAAAAGAGGGCCTCTATAACTTGGCCTATACTGGCGATTTCAAGTTTGAAAAATCCCGCTTGTTTGACGCTGCTAACACACACTTCCCACGCTTGGAGACGCTTATTATGGAGAGCACCTATGGCGGGGCAAAGGATATCCAGCAGAATAGGAGGCAAGCAGAGGATGAGGTGATAAAGCAGATTAACGACACAATTCTTCGTGGCGGGAAGGTTTTGGTGCCTGTCTTTGCCGTAGGCAGGGCGCAGGAACTTCTCGTAGTAATTGAGGAGTATGCAAACCAGGGCGTCTTGGAAGAGGTGCCTGTGTATCTGGACGGCATGATCTGGGAGGCAACAGGCATTCACACAACCTATCCGAGTTATCTTAACAGATCGCTTCAGAACCAGATATTTCACCAGGGTCGAAATCCCTTCCTTGCTGACATGTTCAAAAAGGTGAAGGGGGCATCTGAAAGGCAGGAAGTTATCGACGGAGAGCCCTGTGTAATCCTTGCTACATCAGGCATGCTTGCTGGCGGACCGGTAATGGAGTATCTCAAAGCCTTTGCCGAAGACGAGAAGAACACATTAATATTTGTAGGTTACCAGGCTGAGGGCAGTCTTGGAAGGCGCATCCAGAAAGGTTGGAAGGAAATCCCTCTTAAAGAAAACGGAAAGACCCGGGCTCTTAAGATGAATATGCAGACACATACGGTGGACGGTTTTTCGGGGCATTCTGATCGGAACCAGCTAATGAATTATGTCAGAAGGCTTAATCAGAAGCCGGAGCGGATTCTAACGTGTCATGGCGAGGAATCCAAGTGCACTGAGCTTGCATATTCGCTCTACAAGACCATGCGCACCGAGACAAAGGCTCCACAGAACATCGAAGTCCTTAGGATAAAATAGATCCCAGGGACTGTTGATTTTAACCCTTTTTCTGTGGTTTTGCTGTTTCTTCGATCAAAAAAATCTTTACAAACCCGACCCAGGCGATTATAATTAAGGGACCGATTACAATGCCAACGGGTCCAAAAGCCAGAGTGCCCGTGATTAATCCGACAATTATAAGTCCTATGTCTATTGTCTTGCTTGCAATTATTGGTCGAATAGCAATGTCTGGGAGAGTGGTTATAAAGAAAATACATATCGCCAGAAACACAAGGGCGACAAGTGTCTGGCCGTGGAGAAAGAAGTAAATGGCTATAGGGAGGTAGACGAGCCATGTGCCGAGGATGGGAATAAGTGAGACCAGCCCCGTTGTGGTGCCCCAGAGAACTGCAAAGGGCACCTTGAAGATTAAGTAGATAATTGTTGCAAGGACTCCAGTGAACAGTGCCGTGAGAAACATGCTGTAAACGACTTGCTTCAGGGCCTCGTCAACATAAGAGAGCAAGCGCCGTATCTTGTCATCGTTTATTGAGGAGTAAAGCTCGAATAGTTTGTCCTGTTTTAGGAGCAGATAACCTGTCAAAAAGATGCCGAGAAGAATCTGCAGGAAAAAGCCGCTTAGTACCTTGAAAAAGGTGACAACGTATCCTGCTCCTTGGGTGAAGACGTCTCTTAAGGTCGAAAAAGTGGAGATACTAAGGGTGGGAAGTGGCTCTTCCAGTCCTGGTTCAAAATATCTTTTGAAGTTCTCGCCGAGCACGTCCAGGATTTCGGCCATCCGCGGAGTCTTTGAAAGCTCAATAAGCTGCGAGAGAATGGTGGTTGAAAGGATCATAAAGAATATGAAGACCGGGATTAGGATGAAAAAGAAGGTAACGATTATAGCAAGCCAGCGCCTTCTGATATGGGGGTGGACAAATTCAACGATGGGATGAAAGAAATACGCGAGCACAAGGGTGAGGCTGAGGGCTGTGAGAATAGGCTTTATTAGATAGGCAAGAAGCAGGAGTCCCAGGATTATGAAGACTCCGAAGAAGACATTGCCCACCACAAGTTTGTCGTACTTGACTTCCAATTATTAGCCTCCCATTGAAACTGTTTTAATCTCGCCCGCCGGCCCGAAAGATGAGTCCTGAAATGATTAGAATCAATCCGATTGCAAGAAAGGCCGTTCCCTCTGATATATTTAAAACCGTGGGAAGATACTTGGCAAAGCCCAGGAGCATGAAAAGTAGGCCGAGGCCGAATAATCCCAGCACTGTGACCGCTTTTATCATTGTATGCTTGGTCTGATCGATCTTGATCTTGGCTGCCTCCTGTGTAACATTTGCCAGATGGGCAGAAACCTCCTTTTTCAAAAGATCCTTGATCTCCTCCTTCGCCATATCAAAACCCCCTTTTTTCATAGGAAGAAAATAAACAGTGGATTATAAAAATTTATCCCAGGAAAAAAATTGTCAGTTGTCTAAGGCCATCCAGACAAAATATGTCCAAACCAATGAGCATACTCATGAGTTCTATTTGGCTCCATATTGGTTTCAGACATGTGAGTATACCATGGTGTCAATGCTTCAGTCCAGGGACTATTTGGAGTCATCATAATTCTATAAGCTTCTTGGCAATGCGGACAGCTATCATATTCACTAGAAATATTCGCAAGGTAGTCATTATGGAATATTCCATCACGCCCGCGTAGCACACTGAGCTTCTGTAAGAAGGAGAGAAATGCATTGTTATGTCTTTCTGAAAAATTGAGAGGCCACCAACCAGAACAAATTACATCACCATGTTTCCTAGGGAGAAGCCGTATTTCTTCTTGAGTTTTTGGTGTTATAAATCCCCTTTTCAAACGCAAAATCTCAATTCTTCCTTGAGCATATCGTAAAGCTGATTGCTGTCTATTGTTATCTGCCGTCCTTCGTAAATGAAACCATGCTTCTTGCTG
>JABAOE010000319.1_pt8 | contig 11164 bp, 11 predicted proteins | sample 7062141 | NCBI WGS metagenome assembly JABAOE01 (sample SAMN14538627, study PRJNA623070) | marine sediment metagenome | biome: marine biome [ENVO:00000428]; feature: marine pelagic biome [ENVO:01000023]; material: deep marine sediment [ENVO:00002113] | place: India: Gulf of Khambhat ...
TCATCTTCATCCCGCTCTTCGTGCTCGGCATGGGCGGCCAGCACCGCCGGATCTACAACTTCGAGCACTTCCCGGAGCTCGCGACCGCGGCGCACTTCCAGCTCCGCCAGATCGCGACGATCGCCCTGCTCGTGATGCTCGCCTTCCAGCTGGTCTTCTTCTACAACTGCATCATGAGCTGGCTGAAGGGTCCGAAGGCCGGCAAGAACCCGTGGAAGGCGAACACGCTGGAGTGGACGGCCGAGTCGCCGCCGCCGCACGGCAACTGGCCCGAGGGCCTGCCGAACGTGTACCGGGGCCCGTACGAGTACGGCCATCCGGATCGTGAAGAGGACTACTGGCCCCAACACCTACCTGGCTGATGGCACACGCAAGACCGATCGCTACGACCCGGAGCGCGACCGGGATCCCGACCGGCCGCCTGGCCGTCTGGTGGGTTCTCGCCTCCGAGGTGGTCATCTTCGGGGGCCTGCTGGGCTCCTACCTCATGCACCGGCTCGGCCACCCCGAGTGGGCGGACGCCGCCGCCCACACCCAGACGTGGATCGGGGCGGTGAACACCTTCGTCCTCCTCACGTCCAGCTTCACCGCGGTGCTCGGGCACCAGGCGGCGGAGAAGGGGGACGGCAAGACGGCCGCCAAGTACCTGGTGCTGACCATGGGTGGTGCGGCGACGTTCCTCGTCATCAAGGCGTACGAGTGGACGAACGAGATCCTCCACGGCTACACGATCACCGCGAACACCTTCTGGTCGTTCTACTACACGGCGGCGGGCCTGCACGCGCTGCACGTGATCGCGGGCGCGATCATCATGGGCTTCGTGGCGTTCGACGCCTACAGGGGGCGGGAGCTCCACCGCGTCGAGCTGATCGGGATCTACTGGCACTTCGTCGACGTCGTCTGGATCTTCCTCTTCCCGCTGCTCTACATCGCGAAGTAGGGCGACATGTCCGAGCATCAAGACGGTCATCACGTCAACTACCGGAACGTCTACCTCATCCTGGTGGTTCTCTTCCTCGTCAGCGTGGCGGGTCCGGAGCTCGGGATCCGCTGGCTGACGCTGATCACCGCCTTCGGCATCGCGATCGTGAAGGCGAACCTGGTCATCCAGAACTTCATGCACCTCAAGTGGGAGAAGAGGCTCATGAAGTGGATGCTCACCACGTCCCTGATCCTCATGTTCCTCATGGTCGCGGGCGTCGCTCCCGACGTCCTCAACCACGAGGGTCGCAACTGGGAGAACCTCGCGGCCCAAGCGGCCGTCGAGCGCGGCGTCGAGGGCGAGGGCGAGGTCGACGAGGTCCCGGCCGAGGAGGTCGTGGCCGAGGCGGGCTTCAACGCGGCGCAGACCTTCAACCTCGTGTGCGCGACTTGCCACGGCACGTCCGGGGCGGGTGACGGGCCGGCGGGGGTGCTGCTCGACCCGCGCCCCGCGTCCTTTTCGGACCCGGCATTCTGGGAGACGCGCGACATGGATCGCATCCGCGCGGTCATCCGCGACGGCGCGGCGTCGGTCGGCGGATCGTCGCTCATGGTCGCGTGGGGCGCCAGCTTCTCCGAGGAGGAGATCGGGGCGCTCGCGGACCACGTCGCGTCCTTCCGAGCGCCGGAGTGAGCCGCGCCACGCCTGGCGCGCGGCGTGCCCGAGGAGCGCGGAGCCGTTCATGACCACCGAGCCCGCCACGCACCCGATCGAGCAGCGCCCGGAGCCGATCCGGCGCGCGCCGCTCGTGTCGAACGGCGTGCTCGGGATGCTGATCTTCATCTTCACCGAGGTGATGTTCTTCGCTGGGCTGATCTCCGCCCACTCGATCGTGAAATCGCAGGTCGCGGGGCAGCTCTGGCCGCCCTACGGCCAGCCGCGGCTGCCGGTCGAGCAGACGGCCTTCAACACGCTGGCGCTCCTGGCGAGCGGCGTCGTCCTCGTTCTGGCCTGGTTCGCCTTCCGGCGTCAGCCCGGCGGCGCGCGCATCCCGCTCCTGCTGTCGATTCTGCTCGGCGGGGTCTTCGTCGGCTTCCAGGGCATGGAATGGGTTGCGCTCCTGGCAGAGGGACTCACGATCCAGTCCAGCACCTACGGCGGGTTCTTCTACCTGATCGTGGGCGCGCACGGCATCCACGCCGTCGGCGCGCTGGTCGCGCTGATCTGGGCCTATTACGAGCTGGATCAGGGGCGGCTCAGGGCGACGCAGCTCGCGACCGTCTCGGCTTTCTGGTACTTCGTGGTGCTGGTGTGGCCCGTCCTCTACGTGCAGGTGTACCTGTGAGCCGCTTCCTCGTCGTCGCCGCCGCGCTGGTCCTCCTCGCCGGGCTTCCCGAAGCGGTTTCGGCGTGTCCGGTCTGCTTCGATGCACGGGACGAGAATCGGCAGGCCTTCCTGGCGACGACCGCGTTCCTCACGCTCCTCCCCCTGGGCATGATGGCGGGCGCGGGGCTGTGGCTGCGCAAGCGGTCGCTGGACCGCGAGCAGGAGGGCGACCGCGCGGACGACTGAGCGCGGGCGACCCGGCCGCGCCGGACCCGCCGCGTCGCCCGCGCGTGGCTGAGACGCTCGGTGGAGAGCTCCCGACCGGCCACGCGGGCGGGGGTTGCGCCGCCGGCGTGCGGCGCGCACGAATGGGGTCCGCGCTTCGAGTCTCTGCACGGGGGCCAGCCGTGAGCGCTCGATCGGTCGGCAGCGACGCCGGCTCGCGCCCGAGAACCCGTGGGCGCGCGGCTCCGGGGCCGTGGGGCTCGCGGGCGGACGGGCCGTGACCGCGCGGACGGTGAGCGGTCGCGGAGCGAGGGCGTTCGCGCGCTTCTACCTTCCGCTCGTGGCCACGAGCTACCTTCTGACCGCCACGAACCCTCTGCTCGCCGCGGCGCTGGCGAGGACCACCGATCCCGCGATGGCGCTGGCCGGCTACGGCGTGGCGTTCGCCCTGATCGGCGTGCTGTACGCGCCGCTCCTCGTGGTCCAGCAGGTGGCCACCGCCCGCCTGCTGGGCGTCGGCGACCTCCGGCCGGTGCGCCGGTTCACGATCGCGGTGGGCCTCCTCTTTTCCGGGCTGGCGGCCGCGGTCGCCTTCACCCCGGCCGGCGTGTTCATCTTCGAGCGCATCGTGGGGGTCCAGGACCTGGTCCTCGAGGAGGCGCTCGCGGCCATGGCGGTGCTCTGGCCGGTCCCGGCGCTGACCGGACTGCGCGCGCTGCACCAGGGCCGTCTCGTGGCCGGTCACAGGACGCACCCGATCGCCCTGGCGACGGGGGCCCGCACGGGTGTCCTGGCGGTGATCGCCTTCGCCCTCGCGACGACCTCGGCCGGCGCCTGGCTGGGGGGCGTGGCCTTCACGACGGGGCTGGCCGTGGAGGCGCTCGCCGTGACGTTCTCGCAGGCGCCCACCCCGACCAGGAGGGAATCCAGCGAGCTCGAGAGCGAGGGCGAGGACCGCCTGCTCTCGTTCTCCACGCCGCTGATGGTGAACGTGATGCTTTGGTGGAGCACGCCGCTCATCATCACCTCGGTGCTCGCACGCACGCCGGAGCCCGAGTGCTCGATCGCGGCCTTCACGGTCGTCGAAGCCGTCGCCTGGTTCCTGACGGCACCCGTCGGGCAGCTCCAGCACGCCTCGCTGGCGCTCGTGGACTCCCGGGGCGCGCATCGACGGACGCGCCTCTACGCCGCGGGGCTCGCGGTGGCGGTCACGGGGCTCCTCGCGGTGCTCTCGATCCCGGCGATCCGCGAGGCGATCCTGTGGACCGGCTTCCGGCTCGATCCCTCTCTGCTCGAGCCCGCGGGGCGGGCCTTCGCGGTGGCCGCCCTGTATCCCGCCCTGTACGGCCACCGCCAGTACCACCAGGGCCTCTTCGTGCGCGCGGGGTGCACCGGGCTCGTGGGACGTGGCGCGGTGCTTCGCATCGCCGTGATCCTGTGCGCGGCCCCGATCCTGCTCGGCCCGATGGGCGCGAACGGCGCTCGGCTGGGCGTCACGCTCGCCGTGTCGGGTCTGCTGGCCGAGGACTTGTTCCTCGAGCTGATGGCGCGTCGGCGCGCGCTGCCGATGATCGAGTCGCTCGGGGCCTCGGCAGCCTGACGGCCGAGCGGCTACGACCCGGGCGTCAGGGGCACGATCCGCCAGTCGTCGACCCGCACGTCGAGTCGGTGGTTCACCCGGACGCCCGCGATGCCGTGGGGCCGCGCTCGTGGCGTGGGGAGCGTATGGACGACCGTGCCGTTGACGACGAACGCGACCTCGGGCCCGACGACCTCGATCGCGAGGGTGTTGACCGGCTCGTCCCCCTCCTCCCGCACGCGCTCGACCGCGTCGTGCCCGGACCAGTCGGCGAGCGTCTCGGTCGTGTCGCCGATCCTGCGCTTGACGAGGAAATCACCGGTGGGACGGACGAGAAGGTAGGTGTACTCCTGCCCGGTGGCCTGGAGGTCGAGCCCCCCGACGAAGATCCCGTACGCCTCCCGGTAGCCGACCGGGGCGCCGTACTGCACGAAGGTGGCCGAGACGCGGAAGTCGCCCGCGGACACGGCGTCCTCGGACCGGTAGGCGATGCCGGCGGGTCCGGTCTGGACGCGGACGCCGTCGTCGTCCTCGACGAGGTGGAAGAGGTCGGCCTCGCTCGTCTCGCTGTCGAGCCGGATCGCGTAGTTGGGCCGGACCGCCTCGCCCACGGGGCCCGACGGGCGCGGTTGGTCGGCGCAGCCGGCAGCCACGAGGTGCAGGGTCGCCAGCGCGAGGACGGACGGCCCGCGCCGGGGGCGGCCTGCGCTCATCCCGCCCTGCGCCGCTTGTTGCGCATGAAGTCCATCATGATGTACTGGCCGAGCGTCATCGTGCTCGTGAAGTACGCCTTGCCGCGCGCGATCTCGGACACCTTCTGGACGAACTGCACCAGGTACGGATCGGTCGCGAGCATGAAGGTGTTGATCAGGATCCCGCTCTTGCGGCAGGCGGCGACCTCCTGGAAGGTCCGCTTCAGGATCATCGGGTCGAGGCCGCCGGAGTTCGTGTAGACGCGTCCGTCGGGCAGCGTCACCGCGCTCGGCTTGCCGTCGGTGATCATGATGATCTGGCGCATGTCCTTCTTCTGCGCCGCCAGGATCCGGCGCGCGATCTCGATCCCCTCCGCGGTGTTCGTGTGGAAGGGTCCGACCTGAGCCTTCGCGAGCTGCGAGAGGGGGATCTCCTGCGCACGGTCTCCGAAGGTGACGACGCGGAGCGAGTCGCCCGGGAACTGCGTCCGGATCAGGTGGGACAGGGCCAGCGCCACGCGCTTGGCGGGGGCGAAGCGGTCCTCGCCGTAGAGCACCATCGAGTGGCTCACGTCGAGCATGAGCACCGTCGCGCACGAAGACCGGTACTCGGCCTGGTGCACCATCAGGTCCCCGTAGTCCAGCTCCAGGGGCATGCGCAGCCCCTCGCGCTCGATGGCGTTCTTGAGCGTCGCGGGGATGTCGAGGTTCATGGTGTCGCCGAACTCGTACGGCTTGGAGGCCGCCTCGGCCTCGACGCCGGTGGCGAGGTGCGGCGTGTCGTGCGATCCCGCCGCGGCCTTGCCAAGCGCCGAGAGCAGGCCCTTCAGCGCCCGGTACCCGAGGAAGTCCATCCCCTTCTGCGTGAGGTTGAACTGCACCTGCTGGGCAGCCTGCTTCGCCTCGTCGACCTTGCCCTGCCCGGTGACGTCGTAGGTCGCGCCCGGCATCTGGGGGTTCCCGGTCTCGAGGTTGATGTAGCCCTCCTCGACCATGCGCTCTATGAGGTCGTCGAGAAGCTCGGCGATCTGCGCCCGGACCGCCTCGTCGCCCGCCCCCTCCCCCCGGAGCTCCTCGATCATCTCCGGCGTGAGCTGGCCGCTCTCGAGAAGGGCGCGCAGGAGCGCGTTCTTCAGAGCGTCGGTGGAGTTGACGTCCTCGTCCCCGCTCCACCCCCAGTAGGGATGGTAGTGCGGCCCTCCCGCGAAGCCGCCGTCCATCAGGAAGTCGGACAGGTGCTCGAGCAGGGCCTCGAGGTTCAGGGCGTCGAGCCAGCGGCCCTTGTACTTGGAGTAGGTCGTGAAGCGCATGACACCATGCTATCGGGGGCGGTAGGTTCCCGCCATGAATCCGGATCCGTTGGACGCGGCGGACGGCCGCTCGCGGGCGCGGCCCGAGAAGGGCGGTCCACCGGCGGCGCTGCGCCGGGCCCTGCTCGACCATTACGACCGCTTGGCCCGCCGCCTGCCATGGCGCGGCGAGACCGATCCGTACCGCGTCCTGGTCGCCGAGGTCATGCTGCAACAGACGCGGGTCGAGACCGTCAAGAGGTACTACGGGCGGTGGCTGGAGCGGTTCCCGGACGTCGAGGCGCTGGCCGCCGCCGGGGAGGACGAGGTGCTGAAGGCCTGGGAGGGGCTCGGCTACTACCGCAGGGCGCGCAACCTGCATCGCGCCGCGCGGGTCGTGCGGGACCGGGAGGGAGGGGCCCTCCCCGTGGAGCATCGTCACCTGAGAGCGCTGCCCGGGATCGGCGAGTACACGGCCGGGGCCGTGGCGAGCATCGCGTTCGGAGAGGTCGTACCCGCGGTGGACGGAAACGTCAGGCGCGTCCTCTCGCGTCTCTTCGACGAGCCCGATCCGAAGGGCGCCTGGCTGCGCGAGACCGCGTCCGCGCTGGTCGACCCGGACCGGCCGGGGGATTGGAACCAGGCCGTCATGGAGCTCGGCGCCACCGTGTGTGCGCCCCGAAGCGCCCGCTGCGATGCGTGTCCCGTCGCTCGCTGGTGCGCGGCCCTTCGAGCCGGCACGGTCTCCGATCGCCCCGCCAGCCCCGCGAGGCGGGAGCTGCGCCGGGCTCGGCTCCTGCTCGGCGTGTACCACCACGCGGGCCGGCTCCTCCTCGTCAGGAGGCCGCGCGCGGGGCTGCTGGCCGGCATGTGGGCCTTCCCCGAGGCCGCCGCGGACGGGGACGAAGCGCAGGCGCTTCGCTCCCTCACCGCCGGGCTGGGCCTGTCGACCACGGGTCGCGCGGTCGCGCTGGAGCCCCTCGTGCACCGGTTCACGCATCTGGAGGCCGTGTACCTTCCCCGGTCGTTGGAGGCGCGCGAGGCTCCGGCCGCTCCCGGTCGCGCCTGGGTCGACCCGGGTGACACGAGCGCGTTCGCCCTGCCGGTCGCTCAGCGCCGCGTGCTCGAGGCCTGGAGCTCGGGGAGGGACGCGTCGCGGACACCTTCGAGCGGGGAGGATGCCTCATGAGGATCGCCGACATGACGTGGATGCAGGTGGAAGCCTATCTCGGGGAGGACGACCGCTGCGTCCTGCCCCTCGGGAGCACGGAGCAGCATGCCTTCATCAGCCTCGCGACGGACTCGATCCTCGCCGAGCGCGTGGCGCTCGACGCCGCCGGGCCGGTGGGGGTGCCGGTCTTTCCACCGCTCGCCTATGGGATCACCCCGTACTTCATGGGCTATCCGGGAACCGTCACCCTCTCGCTGCCCACGTACGAGAGCGTGCTCGGCGACATGCTGACGAGCCTCCACCGACACGGGTTCCGGCGGATCCTCGTGGTCAACGGCCACGGAGGGAACAGCCCGGCGCGGCGGGCGGCCGAGTCCCGGGCCGCCGAGCTCGAGGGCACGCAGCTGCGCTGGCACGACTGGTGGAAGGCGCCTCGGACGCGCGCGGCCGTCGATGCTCTCGATCCGGACGCCTCGCACGCGTCGTGGATGGAGACCTTCCCCTGGACCCGCGTGGCCGGGGTGGAGCCCCCCGCGGCGGCCAAGGCGCCGCTGGATCTGGCGGGGCGGGAGGGAATGTCGCCGGCGGAGCTCCGCGCGCGGGCCGGTGACGGATCGTTCGGAGGCGCGTACCGAATGTCGGAGGAGGACACCATGCAGGTCTGGCGGGTCGCGGTGCGGGAGACGAGGGCGCTCCTCACGGAGGGCTGGTGACTTGAGCGACGGGCTCTCGGGCCGGACGGCCCTGGTGACGGGCGCGGCCCACGGCTTCGGCCGTGCGATCGCCAGAGCCTTCGGCGAGCAGGGCGCGGACGTCTTCGTGTGCGACGTGATCGAGGACGAGCTCGTGGAGACGGTGGACCTGCTGGGTCCGCGCGGACGGGGCCGGGCGGTCGACGTGACCGATCGTGCCGCGGTCGGGGCCTGGGTAGGCGAGGCTCATGCGACGACCGGGCGCGTCGACGTCCTCGTCAACAACGCGGGCGGCGTGCTCGGGCAGGTCGGAAGGCCGCTCGAGGAGGTCAGCGCCGAGGACTGGGAGGGCATCGTCGCGGTGAACCAGAGCGCGGCGTTCTGGACCGCCCAGGCGGTCGCCCCCTACATGAAGGCGGCCGGCGCGGGTCGCATCGTGAACGTGTCGAGCGGCGCCGGCCTCGGGGTCAGCCGAACCGGGATCCAGGCCTATGCGGCGGCGAAGGCGGGTCAGATCGGGCTGACGCGCCAGCTCGCGCACGAGCTCGGACCGTACGGCATCACCGTCAACGGGATCGCGCCGGGCTTCGCGCTCACGAACGAGACCACACGCCGCCAATGGGAGGCGTACGGTCCCGACGGGCAGAGGGCGCTCCTCGAGAGCATCGCGCTGCGGCGCCTGGGCACCGCCGAGGACATCGCGCACGCCGTGCTCTTCCTGGCGTCCGACCGGGCGGGCTGGATCAGCGGGGTCGTGCTGCCCGTAGACGGGGGAAAGTAGGTCCGGCCTCGCCCGGGTTATCCCCCGGACCCCTCTCCCCTGAGGGCGCGGGCCGTCCGCCACGCCGGGGGGGAGACGCGGAAGAAGACGGTGTCGGGGCCGGCGGCGGCGGCGGGCGCGCACCGCGTCATGCCGACCCGCTGCAGGACCCGCATCGAGGCACCGTTGGGTGCGTCGGTCGCCGCTTTCACCTCCTCGAAGCCCAGAACCTCGAAGCCGAAGCGCAGCGCTTCGTCGGCCGCCTCGGTCGCCAGGCCCCGCCCCCAGTGGGTTGCCAGGAACCCGTACAGGAGCTGGAGCTCCGGGGGCTCGAAGAAGGGCCGGTAGCCCACGAACCCGATCACGGCCGGGGCTTCCCGCTCACGGACCGCCCACAGGCCGCATCCCGTCTCGTCGAAGCGCTCCCGGCTGGACTCGATCTCGTCGGCCACCCACTCCTCGGACACGATGACGTCATCGAGGAGAAAGCGTCGCACGTCGGCGTCGGTGAAGAGCCCGTGCAGCTCTTCGAGCTCCTGCTCGTGGAACGGGCTGAGCGCGAGGCGCTCGGTGTGGAGCTCGCAGCCTCCCTCGAAGCGTCGGTGGGCCGAGGCGCCGGGCGCGCCCGGTCGTGGCCCCGTCATTTCTTCTTCGGCTTCGCCGGCGTCCCCGAGTCGCCCTGCGCCACCGCGACCGAGGGCGTGAGCCTCAGCTCGAGCGGGCCCACGAGCTGGCTCAGGACGGGCTTGAGCCCGTCCTGGACCTGGCGGAGCTCGGACAGCTCCTCGCCCAGCTGGGCGATGGCCGCGGAGAGCCCCCGCACGGACTCGTCCACCCCCTGCTGAGCCTCGAGCGCGGAGAGGAGACGGTCGGAAGCCTGCGCCATCTGCTCGGTGCTGTTCGTGACGGCCGTCCGCAGGCTCTCGTTGGACTCCTGGATGCTTGCGAGCGCCGCCGCGCTCTGCTCCTCGTTGCGGCCGATCGCCTCGGCCAGCTCCAAGGCGGGCTTGAGCCCCTCCTGGACCTGGCGGAGCTCGGCCAGCTCCCCGCCCAGCCCGGTGACCGCCTCGGAGAGCCCCCGCACGGACTCGTCCACCCCTTCCTGAGCCTGGAGCCCGGACAGGAGGCGATCGGAAGCCTGCGCGACCTGCTCCGTGCTGCTCGCGAGGGCCGTCCGGAGGCTCTCGTTGGACTCCTGGATGACGACGAGCGCCGCCGTGCTCTGCTCTTCGCTCCGGCCGATGGCGTCCGCCAGGGTCCCGAGACCCGATTGCAGGCGCTCCTCCGAGGACCGCACGCGCTCGCCCAACTCCCCGAGCGTCTCGGAGAGCGTCCCCGAGACACCCTGCATGCGCTCGCCGAGGCCCGCAAGGATCTCCGCGAGCTCCTGCGAGACACCGTGCACGCGGGTGGCGAGATCCTCGACGGAGCCGCTCACCGAGCTCACGGAGGCGCTCAACGCCTCGCTCGCTCGCGAGGAGCCCGCGTTCAGCTCCTCCATCAGCGCACCCGTGCGCGTGACGAGCTCGTCGGAGGTCCGCGTGAAGCGCTCCATCTGCCCCGTGACGTCCTCGAGACGCGCGTGCATGGCCCGCACGAAGTCCTCACTGGGCGCGAGGCCTTGCGGCGAGGCCGGCGCCGCGCCCATGGCGCCCCCGGCGCCCCCGTACTCCATGACGCGCAGACCCAGCTCGTCGAGACCCGTGAGAACCTGCTCCTCGCGCTTGCGCACGCCCGAGCTGACAACGCTGGCGAGAAGGCCGGCGAGGAGGCCGAGCAGCGTGGTGTCGAAGGCGAAGGAAAGGCCGGAGGCGACCTCGCCGAGCTCCGCGGTCACACGGTCGATCTCGTCGATGCTGACGTTCGTGGTGAGGAAGTCGGAGAAGCCACCCACCGCGAGGCTGATTCCCAGGACGGTGCCGATGAAGCCGAGGATCGGCATCGCCCAGATGAAGAGCGTGACCGTTCTGTACCCCGACGCCGCCGCGTCCGCGTCCAGGTCGGACTGGTGCCGGAGCAGCTCGTGCATCCGCTGCGCATCGGCTCCGGCGGCGAGGTGGTTCAGGAGCCATACGACACGGCGTCCGACGGGTCGCGCCAGGATGCGCCGGTCCATCCCGCGCATTCGCTGGAGCGTCGCGACCACACCCTCCTGTCCGACGAGCATGGGGATGTGCCGAATGTCCTGGCGGGCGAGGTCGAGCTCGTTGGCCCTGCCCGAGCGGAACTTCAGCAGCAGGTCGGTCAGCGTCCACACCAGCACGAAGACGATGAGCGCCGGCAGGACGCTCATGATCCAGCCACCGGAGGGACGGAAGAGACGGTAGATGTAGGCGTCCGGCGGAATCACGCCTCCGATGAGCTGCTGGACGGCGAGGCTCGCCACCAGGGCCGCGGCGATGGGCATGAGCGTGGCCCGCGTGGTGCGCCCCTGACCACGCCGGGGGGCGCCGCCCTCCCAGCCCCGGCCCCCGCCCCCCGGCCCCCGCGGCCCGGCGCCCGCGCCGG
>JABAOE010002675.1_pt1 | contig 11164 bp, 8 predicted proteins | sample 7062141 | NCBI WGS metagenome assembly JABAOE01 (sample SAMN14538627, study PRJNA623070) | marine sediment metagenome | biome: marine biome [ENVO:00000428]; feature: marine pelagic biome [ENVO:01000023]; material: deep marine sediment [ENVO:00002113] | place: India: Gulf of Khambhat ...
AGAAAGCAGGTTCACTCGCAGCCGCAGCGACGCATGCGTCGCGATCAGCGGCAAGAGCAACTGAGCCCCGAAGGGGCGAAGGCCAATCCTGCCCCCGCTACCAGGAAACCGAAAGCCCGGCCTTGTGCCGGGCTTTTTTATGCTCCGTCTAGCGTGCCGATCTCCACTGCAGGGACAGGTAGTAGGAGCGTCCGAATACGTCGTAGTAGCCGGTGTCGGTGTTGTTCCCACCGCCCGCATTGGCCATCTGTGGCGGTTCGTTTTCGAGCAGGTTTACGATTCCGAATTGAGCTCGCATCGAGTCACTAAATTCGTAACTCAGGCCCAGGTCCAGGTAGCTTTCGGATGATATTTTGTCGATGGCGAGCACGTTGGAAGGGTCTTTGGTGAGAGAGTTACGTGTCCCGTCAATCCAGCGCCATGCCAAACGCACAGTTGCTGGCCCGGATTCGTAGGTGATGTCGCTGTAGATCTGGTTTTCCGGATACACGCCGCCTGTCGCGCCGCTGCAGCCCTGACCGAAAAAGCCTTTGCACTCTATGACCTCGGTAATAATGTTTTCCTGATCCTGCCATGAGAGCAGGTGGCTCCAGTAAACTTCCAGGGTCAATTGCGCATGGTCCGAGAACATTGCCATCGAAGAAGGCAGGTCCGTGACGTATTGCAGCTGGGCGTCGATGCCGTCGCTGCGCAAGAGTCCGCGGTTGCTTACCGGCGCGGATACCTGGAAAACGTTTCCGGTGTTATCGCGTTGGATATTCTCGCAAAAGATGTGGCCGGCATTTGCCGGATCGAAGCAAATGGCCTCCGGGCTAATGCCGCCAATCGTGTCTGTCACTTCTATCTCGAAGTAATCGACAGCAAAAGTCAGGCCCGAAACGGCCGCGGGAGAAAAAACGGCCCCAATTGTTACTGTGTCGGATTCTTCGGACCTCAGGTCCGGATTACCGCCCACAATGAAGTCCACTGGATAAAACGGTGTCGCTTCGAACACGCCGATCTGGTTTGCGGGTAGCCCTTGCAGCAAGCACTTGTCAACAACGCCATTGCCGACGGGATCTTCAGACGCAGAACAGGGGTCACCGGTAAATGAGTCGACAAGATTGCCCATGACCGTATATGGTTCGGTAAACAGTTCCTGGAGGTTTGGGGCACGCACGCTGTGTGAGCGCATTGCCCTGAATCGCAACCAATCGGCGGGCTGCCACTGTAGTCCTATCTTCCAGGTCTCGTCTGAACCGGCATGATTGTAATCGGAATAGCGAACGCCCAATTCCACGTCCAGGTAATGCCCGGCCGATCCATTGGCTATAAGCGGTACCAGGGCCTCTGAATAGAGCTCGAACACCCGCTCGGTGCCGTCGACCGGTGATGCACCGAAGGTCCCCAGGACGTCTCCGGAAAACAGGAGGGGATCCGCAGCGAATTTTCCGGTGTCTCGTCGCCATTCGGCGCCGAACGACATATCGACCGGGCCGGCTCTCCATTCAAACGGTGACCCGGTCAGTACGACGCTCGCCATCTGCTGTTCACGGCTCGCAATGTTCTCAAGCGGCGCCAGGCGCAGAAAGTCGGGTCCGTCGCTGGACAATCTTCCGGCCCCAAACAAGTCCAGTGGAACGCAGCCGCCGGTCGGGTCGACGCACATGTTGGTTGCCGGGTCCACAAGCAGACCTTGTTGCATGCGCGATCTCGAGGCGAAATTCAGGAGCTGTTCGGACTCGCTCATGTCGGTCCAGACGACCCACGCATCGACCTCCCAATCGTCCCAAACGTCGCCACGGATACCGGCGACGATGCGGGTGTTGTCGCGTCTGAAATTACTAATCCTCGGCTCCAGTTCCTCCAGCCGCCGACCAAAATTCAAAAGCGCAAGGTTTGGCGCAACCAGGAACTGATCTTCGAATAGCTGCCGGGTAGCCGGAGTGAGCACTGGGTTGTCCGTGTTCACCAGGAAAATGCCCTGCGCCGGAACAGGTGCGAATTGTAGACCTGAGTCGTTTCGCGCAAAGGCCGCTTCGAGGTAAATTTCCTTGTCCTCGAATACGGTGAGCTTCCCCATTACCCCGGCGGTTTTCCGGTTCAGGTCAGTTTGCAGGTAGTTGTAAGGCTGAGGGTTCCAAAGATCTCCCGGAAACGTATAGCTTCTCGGGTTGCCGTCGGGGTCCCAGGTTATGAAATTCCGACCGAAAATGACACCTGAGGGGTTCGTCACAGTGCCGACAGGTATCAACTCGCCCGGATTGAATGGGCTCTCCCTCATCATCACCCGGGTAAATTCGCGTTCCCCCGCCAGCAGCGGTGTGCGGTCATAGTAGCCCGCGTAGATCGTAATGTTGCCGGTACCATTGGCATTGTTGTATCCGAAGACCAGGTTGGCGTCGTAGACTTCGGCATCGCCTTTTTCGGTAACCGTATATCCGGCATCGGCGCCAAACCCCTCGAATTCATCGAAAGTAATAAAGTTAACGACGCCGGATATCGCGTCAGACCCATACACTGTTGATGCACCGCCAGTGATGATCTCGACGCGTTCGACGAGCGCTGCGGGTAAATTGTTGACGTCCACCGCACTGCCAACGCCGGTGGGCGCGAGGCGCCGACCATTAAGCAGGATCAGCGTGCGACCGGATCCGAGGCCGCGAAGGTTCAGGCGAGCCGTACCGTCACCCGGGTTGTTGGTGGTACGGCCCAAGGACGGTTGAAACTGCGGCAACTGGTTGAGGAATTCTTCTACCGTTGGTTGACCCGTGAAGTCGAAATCCTCGTCATCAAATGTCACGAGCGGGCTGGGCGACTTGAAGTCCCGGCGCTTGATCCGCGTGCCGGTAACTACTACTTCTTCAATCTGTTGCTCGTCAGATTCGACGTCAAGTGTGCTTGTCTGGGCGCAAGCAAGGCCGGGCCAACTAATTGGCATAACGGCGACGCATAGACAGATGAGTCGCACTTCGCAAAAACGAAGGTATTGCCGCATCGCCTGGCTGACCTCGCTTGTCCGCAGAAACCCGCTCGATGCTGGCAATTTATACCAAATCCTGCTTGCCAAACCCAAATGGTTGCGTGGTTCAGTTGAGATACAATTACGACCTCTGGCCCGAAGTGGCCGGCAGGGGGCGGGTTCGTGTCATTGCTGAATGAGCTAAAGCGTCGTGGTGTAATCCGGGTAGTCCTGGGCTACATTGCCGCCGCGTGGCTGCTTTTGCAGGTCGCAGACCTCGTGCTCCCCGCCTACGGTTTCTCGGAACAGGCGATGGCGACACTGATAAGTATCGTCGTCGCCGGCGTCATTCCGGCCGCGATTCTCGCCTGGGTATTCGAATGGACACCCGAGGGAATCACCCGGGACACAGGACAGGTCATTCCTGCGTCGCGAGCGCGCCGCATGGACCGCGCGATCATTGTTGTGCTGTTACTCGCTGTCACCTACTTCGCCGTCGACAAGTTCTACATCGAGCCGCGAGTAGAGGTCGAGATCGACAGGTCAATCGCAGTTCTACCCTTCGTCAACATGAGTTCCGACCCGGAGCAGGACTATTTCTCCGATGGCATTTCGGAAGAAATTCTTAACCTGCTTGCCAAGGTGCACCAATTGCGCGTGATCTCGCGGTCGTCGTCGTTCGCGTATCGCGGTCAGGACATCAATATCCCCGAAGTGGGCGACGCATTGAATGTCGCCTATGTGCTCGAAGGATCCGTGCGCAAGGCCGGAGAGCGCATCCGCATCACAGCGCAGCTCATCGAGGCAGCAACAGACAGGCACCTGTGGTCCGAGACCTACGACCGCGACCTGGTCGATATCTTCGCGATACAGGACGAAGTGTCGGCACAGATTATCGATCAGCTGAAGATCGAATTAACAGGCGAGGCCCCTCACGCATACCGGACCGATCCCGAGACGTACGCTCTGTACCTGCAGGCCAAAGCGCGACTGCATGAGACCGGTTTGTACGGCGATCACGAGGCCGTCCGGATCATGGATGAGGTCGTGGCCAGAGATCCGGACTACGTGCCGGGCCTGATGTATCTCTCAACGATAATCGGCTACAACACCAGAAATTTTGGTGAAAACGCCGTTTATCTGCCTGAGGCGGCCGATCGCAGGAGACAGGAACTCGTCGACCGGACGCTGGCGATCGACCCGAATAACGCCCAGGCAGTAATTTTCGGCATATTGAGAGTTGGCAGGGAGGACATACCTCGCGCTGCACGCATGGTGGAAAGGGCCCTGCAAATTGATGCCAGCGACGGCCTGGTTTTGCGGCCAGCGATGGCATTTGCATTGTCTATCGGCGATTTCGAATCCCGCCTGAGGCTTGCTCGGCGGGCCGTGGAACTTGATCCTGGCTGCATTCACTGCATGACAGATTACGCACGTGTGCTGGTGCGGTTCGGCAGGCTGGACGAGGCGGAGGCTATTGCCCGTGCACGCATGGCGATGGCGCCGCATGGCGAGGATGTCCTGGGTGAGGTCTACATGGCGCGCGGTGATTACGACAATGCATTCAGGGTATTCAGTGATATTGCCTGGGAAAGTGCGCGCCTCGAATCACAGGCCCGTGCACTGTTCGCAGCTGGCGACTTGCAAGCTTACGAGGAGATCAAAAGCGAGTACCTTGAGAAATTTGGCGAATCGGCCAGACTTTACGCGCTGGAGGGCGATATCGAGAATGCATTGAAGGTCATTCAGGCCAATTTTTCGGAGTCCACGACGGGCATTATATACTTCACGTTTACGTTGTGGGACCCGGCATTTGAAGGTCTTCACGGCATGCCCGGTTGGGAGGAATTGCGAGAGCGTGCTGGCCTGAGCGAGGCGCAGATCGCGGGAACGAAACTCAACCTGCCTGACGGGATCTGATTGCGTCGGCGAGCCTCGACTACCTCAAGCGGATCCGGTTGACGGTTGTCGGAACAGTGCAAAGCAGGCCCCCGCTACCAGACATGAAAGCCGGTCCTGTTGGCGCCGGCTTTTTTGTCTGGTAGAGGCAGAACTTACCTGCGCAGGACAGCGTCACGACTATTGACGGGACTACTAAAGGTCGTCTCGCACCGGTCCGAGTTACGGTTCTTTGCACCGAAGGCGAGCCGGCCCGATAAACGCTAACGGCCGGCTACCAGTCGTTACGACCTCGTTTCAGAAAAAAAATGGCTAGAATTGAAGGCATGCCCTCATTTTACGACGAGCTGCGGCATCGCAATGTAATCAGGGTAACCATTGCATACATTGCGATGGCCTGGCTCATGATTCAGGTTGCTGACACAATATTGCCGGCATTCGAAGCACCGGACTGGTTCCTGCGCGTTCTGATAATTGTGCTCGCGGCAGGATTGTTTGTTGTCATCCCCGCGTCCTGGGTATTCGAGTTGACACCCAAAGGCATCCGGCGCACCGATGAGCTGCCCGCCGACTACGTCGTTCCGAGAAGGGCTGGCCGAAAAATTGACCTTGCCATCATCGTAATCCTGTCCCTCGCGCTAACCACGGTAGTTATCGATCAATACATTCTGGACCGGTCTGTCGCCCCCCCTGTTTCGACTATGGCGGTGTTGCCTCTGGAAAACGTATCCGGCAGTCCCGACAAAGCGTATTTCGTAAACGGAATGACGGATGCTTTGATTTCCAACCTGTCCAAAATCAGCGCACTGCGAGTCACGTCGCGCAATTCGGTCATGCGTTTCAAGGACAGTGACCGATCACTGCCAGCAATTGCCGCAGAGCTCGATGTAGACGCGATACTTACGGGGTCCGCTGCACTCAACAACGATAGATTGCAGATCAGCGTACAACTTGTGGACGTGTCGAGCGACATCGTGCTCTGGGGCGAGACATTCGATCGGGAATTTGAAGATGTCTTCAAGCTTCAAAGCGAGATTGCTTCGACAATTGCGGACCGCATTCGCGTGGATGTCACGGCCGACGAACTTGCCCAGCTGTCTGCCGTCGCAGAAAGCAGCACGGATGGCTACGATGACATACTCAGAGGTATGGAGCGGTTCTATCGCCTGACACCGCAAGATCTTGAGATTGCCATCGACTACTTCGACCGTGCGCTAGAACAGAACCCGGACTCCGCTCTGGCGTTGAGCGGAATTGCTGCGGCTTGGGTAGGACTGCAACAGATGGGGTTTGTCTCGCCGTCGATTGCCGCGCCAAATTCCGAGGCAGCCTCGCTACGAGCACTGGAGGTCGATCCAACGCTCGCGGCGCCACACCAGTGGCTTGCGGTGATCCGCGCGGGCATCGATTACAAATGGGAGGAAGCCGATGAGCTATTCATAAAGGCGATTGATCTTAATCCAAATTATTCTGACGCTCGAACTTCCTATGCGCATTTTCTTGCGGCGAGAGGGCAGTTCGAAGAAGCATTCGAGCAGTCCGAGATTTCGATTGAGCTTGACCCTTTCAATGGCTGGGTGCTCGGTGTCGCCGGTGTCATTCGCTACCAGGCGAATCGACTCGACGACGCTGCGCGCCTTCTCGAACGTGCGTTAAAAGTGTCGCCTGACTTACCGTTCGTGTGGCTCGTGCTCGCCGGCGTATATCAGTTCCAGAATCGTTTCGAGGACGCGATTAAGTCCGAGGCGTCGTTACTCAGCGCCTTTGGCCGCGTGGACGAACGCGACGAACTTCTGCGCATTTTCCGGGAAGAAGGATTCGAATCCGCGTTGATCTGGCTTTCCGAATTGACAGCCGCAAACTCCTCCGCAGTCAATGCTCAGGGTACCTGGGTTGCGTTCCGGTATGCGCGCGCCGGCGATACGGAGAACGCGATCAGGTGGTTGCTCATTGCCTACGAACAAGCAGACCCGAATGTCGTCTTTCTGCGCATGCCGGAATTCGAACCGCTGCACAGAGATCCACGCATCCAGGAGCTGATGGTTAAGCTTGGGATCCAGTAACTCGGACTGTCACACGCCGAGGTGCTTTGCTATGAGACTCGCCATCCCTTCGAGATTGCGGCGCAATCTTTCAGACTTCCTTTGGAGGAATCGGACATTCGCCTTCTTTAGCCTGCACCCAAATACCGCACTACAACATCGACGCGCTGGATCACGCTGCCTTCTTTAACTGGGTAACCTCGCGTGCAAGATAGTGGCCCCGTAACCATGCGGCGGCCTCGGCCCCCCGGTAGGGCTCAGGACGTACAAAGGATCTCCGCTTGCGTCGCAAAAAAGGGTTTGCATCCACCCCCAGCGGTGCGGACTTTTTGCCAAGTTCAAATGCCGCCTGCAGTACGGCTGCAGGCGTGCCCTGGCCGAACGGAAAACCGAAAACCCGGTCGTTCAGAATAAGCCGCGTCTCGACAGGCAGAATGGACAACCTTGCACCCCTCCTGGTGCAACCGTTAAAAGTGCCATCTTGCCGGCACGTTAAGCAATTCGTAATAACCGCAAAAGAGGCCGGATTTAAAGCTGCCGGAGTGACTGCTATTGGCCGAAAGTGGTCGGCTGCCCTTTGATACACTCAACGGCCGGTAATGATCCAAAGCTTTCGTGAAGTTTCTCCACATTGACGCGCATTATTGAACTACGCCCGTGAGCTACGTTGTAACAGTCGTGCGAGATACGCCCATCGAAGAGGAAGAGATTCGAGATCTTGCGGGTAGCTCGCCAAAATTCAAAGTTGAGGTCACCGACGAATGTTGTGCTTTACGCTTTGCGAGTATTAGTGGCGGCAAAGCAGAGTACTTCGTGCTATCGGGCGGCTCCCTGGACATTACCTCGCCATCTGACGCCGCGCTCGAAGCGGCGCAGGAAATGGCTAAAGTGCTCGGCGGTCGAGTAATAGGGGAAGAGGGAGAGGATTTATCCAATGTCAGCGCCTCAGGAGGACTTGGCACTGTATCAGGGTGCGGTCCGCTATTAGGATCGATTCTACTGATTGCCGTACTACTGGCCATTTTCTGGCTGTTCAACTAGGCATGTGGTTCTGAACTCAACTCGCCGTAGGGGCGCGGCCGCTTTTGGCCGTTTCCAGCCGTTCGGCGGGATTGAGCTACACTGTCTGGTATTGACCCAAACCGGACATCGTGCCGACGATCCGATATTAAGTTAAATAAGCGGCAAAATAGCCGATCTTGTATTAGCCTTAGGAGATAGCACCGACAAAGCCGAACCCGTCGAAAGACGGAGAGGGACAGCCGGAGGTACTGGCATCTTCCGAACCTATTGGCACCGTTCCGAGGGGGCCAAGACCGCCAGGCTGCCGATACGGTTCGATGATTATCGGAAACCTAAAGGGAGTCGCAGATGTGTATTGATCAAGGCGTTCGTGCTGAAGTCTTGCTCCTGCTAGTCAACACGACAGCAGCCGCATCCGACAATCTTACAACCTCGGCCAGAAGGTCGACGGCAACGATTTCAATTCCATTCATTTTAATTGAAGGCCATGCCGAAATCCGAACAGAATAGGGGGTTCGCGTCATGAGTGTAAAGCATATCGTACACGTATTGTTCGTTGCGGCAGTGCTAGCTGCTTCAACGACACAGGCCCAAACACCCGATTGGGTCGGCCCGCCGGGCTTGGAGCGCGCAGTAGAAGTCCAGGACAGGTACACTCCCGCCCTGATGGCCACAGACGGTGTCGTAGGTATGGGCGTCGGCTACGACGATAACGGCGAAGTGGCCATCAAAGTTTATACCGCCCGAGCGGGCGTGCCCGGCATCCCGCAGGCCATTGAACAAGTGCCCGTCCAGGTCGTTGTCACCGGTATGTTCGTGGCCCGTGACAACACGGCCCGGTTTCCTCGGCCGGTACCGATTGGCGTTTCGACCGGTCATCCGGATATCACCGCGGGCACCATCGGATGCCGGGTAACAGATGGGAACAACGTTTATGCCTTGAGCAACAACCACGTCTACGCCGACAGTAACGACGCCGTGCTGGGTGACAATGTCCTACAGCCCGGTTCGTATGACGGAGGCCAAGACCCGGAAGACGCCATTGGTACACTGCATGATTTTGAGCCAATCGATTTTTCCGGTGGCAATAACACCATGGATGCAGCCATTGCTCTCACCTCGACTTCAGACCTCGGCGTTGCAACACCCGTTCCCGGCTATGGAACGCCAAATTCGACAACAGTCGTGGCGTCCCCTGGACTACCGGTCCAGAAACACGGTCGAACCACAGGGTGGACAACAGGACAGGTTGATGCGATTAACGTGACTGTCGATGTTTGCTATCAGGTTCGGGGTCTATTTAATTGCGTAAAACTGGCGCGATTTGTAGACCAAAGCATTATCACGCCGGGTACTTTCAGTGACGGAGGCGATTCCGGCTCATGTATTGTCACCAATGATGTCAATAAGAATCTTGTCGGCTTGTTGTTCGCCGGCAGTAGCTCACACACGATTGCCAACCCGATCGAACCTGTTCTTAACCGGTTTAACGTGACCATCGATGACGGTAGCGGTGGCGGTGGCGGGACCAGCAACAGCGACCCGATAGCGGGTTTCAGCTATGCGATAGACTGTAAGACGGTTTCTTTTACCGACGAAAGCACGGACGACGGTTCAATAGTCAGCTGGGATTGGAATTTCGGCGATAGCAACATATCCACTGCGCAGAACCCAATCCACACCTACGCCTCAAACGGTACGTATAACGTCACCCTGACGGTCACCGATAATGACGGTGCGACTTCGGAAAAAACGTCTCAGGTGAGCCTCGGCACCCCACCCACGGCAGCTTTTACCTATACGACAAATGGTCTGACGGTTGATTTTACCGACCAAAGCACGGACAACTGCTCAGTAGTTAGTTGGTCATGGGATTTCGGCGACAACAACACGTCCGCCGCGCAGAACCCAAGCCACACCTATGCCTCAAACGGTACGTATAACGTCACCCTGACGGTCACCGATNNCTGGCGATATAACGTTGTCCGCCACCGGCTACAAGGTCAAAGGCCTGCAGAAGGCCGACCTGGAATGGATCGGCGCGACATCGACCAATGTCGACGTGTATCGCGACGGTGGGTTGATCGAAACAACCGCCAATGTCGGTTTCTATACCGACAACATCAACCGAAGAGGTGGCGGTAGCTACATCTACAAGGTTTGCGAACAGGGGACGAGCACCTGCTCAGTCGACGTGACTGTGACTTTCAATTAGTCCTCGAGGCTCTACGAACTGGCCCGGAGGGATCACCTCCGGGCCTCAAATCAGATTGCCCCTTTCGTACCTGGAAGCGGCTGCTGCCGGCCGCCGTTCCGTATTGACAATGGGAAGGATGACTGAGGGTCAATCCTGGTGGTCGAATAAATTTCTTGTTCCGGTGTGGATTTTTGGCGTTTTACTTACGAACATTGATGGGCCGCTTTGGGTTCCAGACTCAAAATCTGGTGTCCAGCGACGTCCGCCATTGGTTTGAAGAGAGCAATGATTTGATCCGTGCCTACTTTGTGGGACACTGAGCCTGAACAGGTTGCCTTCTTTTAGCAAGTACGTGTACGCTGTAGGGCTGCCAATGAACAAAATGATTGTCATCGTTGCCATGGGTATGGTCGCGACGCAGCCAACTGGTGCTCTCAGCGACAGTTCCTGCACCGATTCCGACAAGATCGCAAAAGACAGTGTCGTGGCAGAGAGAAGAACCATCGAGCAAGTGCAAGATGCCTACACGAATGAATGGATGGCCATACCCGGGGTTGAGGGTACCGGGATCGGGCTTTGCGAAGGCCAGCCCTGCATCAAGGTTTATTCGTCGAGAACGGCTGAGGAGCTACAGGGAAAGATCCCACAGACCGTCGAGGGTTACCCCGTCACAATAGAAAAAACCGGGACCTTCCGCGCATTCGAATAAGTGGTCTTGCACCAATGGAAATAGTTACGCGGATGAACTGTGCACGCACTAATGGGCAGATTCACGGACCGGGGTGTCGCTACCCACCGAGGCCTGACTAACTGATCGTTCTTGGCTATCTCGATGCTCCGAGTTCATTCTGGCAGTCCCATGGCAGCTCATGAACTTGGACCTACCGTTCACAGGCAATTGTTTGACCGGCCGCTTGTGGCCGATTGCAGCCGGTCGGGGAGGGGTTCCGACGCCGGTTGAGCGTCCGCTTACGGTGAAAGCAGCCATTAGGCCACCAGGGGGAAGGGCGGGATCTCGATTTGCATATAAGTCGATAAGCGCGCCCCCGCTACCAAACAAAA
>JABAOE010011302.1_pt1 | contig 11163 bp, 10 predicted proteins | sample 7062141 | NCBI WGS metagenome assembly JABAOE01 (sample SAMN14538627, study PRJNA623070) | marine sediment metagenome | biome: marine biome [ENVO:00000428]; feature: marine pelagic biome [ENVO:01000023]; material: deep marine sediment [ENVO:00002113] | place: India: Gulf of Khambhat ...
CGCGATCCTCGGCATGGACGAGCTTTCCGAGGACGACAAGCTGATCGTTACCCGCGCACGCAAGATCCAGCGTTTCCTGTCACAACCGTTCTCCGTGGCAGAAACCTTCACAGGAACCGAGGGCAAGTACGTTTCGCTGCAGGAAACGATCCGCGGCTTCAACGGTATCGTCGCCGGCGACTACGATCACCTGCCGGAGCAGGCGTTCTACATGGTGGGCGGCATCGAGGAAGCGGTCGAGAAAGCCAAGACGGTGACATAAGGCCAGGACAAACGACATGGCAACCATTCACGTCGACATCGTATCCGCCGAAGGCGAGATCCACTCGGGCGAGGCGAAGATGGTCTATGCGCCGGCCCGTATGGGTGAGGTCGGTATCGCGCCGCGTCACGCGCCCTTGCTGACGGCACTGAAGCCAGGCGAGGTGCGTGTCGAAGACACGGAAGGCAACGAGCATTTCTTCTACATCACCGGCGGCATGCTCGAGATCCAGCCGCACCTCGTTACCGTGCTTGCCGATACGGCACTGCGCGGCGACCAGCTCGATGAGGCTGCCGCATTGAAAGCGCAGCAGGAAGCCGAGGAAGCGCTCAAGGGCGTATCTGGCGAGACTGACCTAGTGCGCGCGCAGCAGGAACTCGCGGAAGCACGCGCCCGTTACCAGGCAGCGCAGAAACTCAAGGGCAAAAGCTAGTCGAAGGTCGCTGCGCGCATCGCGCGCACCGTGATGTCCGCTCGATACTCGACGAGCTTGCGGCCGACATCCTGCATCGCTTCGATCGAGTCGAACGCGACGCCGTGCACGGACAGGTCGCCATTCTTCAAGCGCGTGTTCGCGCGTATCGAATCCGGGTCGATGAGCGCCATGATGGCCTCATAGTGCAAGTCGGTATGAATCTTGTTGCGGAATGCGGATAGTTCATCCGGTTGCTGCACGAAGCCCAGTTCCTTCATGTAGTCGTAACTCCAGGCGTCGTCCTCGTAATACTCGGCGAGATAATGGACGCCCGTGTCCTGCCACTCCTCATGCAATGCATCGGCAACTTTGCGCATGCCGTCCTGGTTACCCCCGCTGTCACCAATAAGGAAAATAGTTTTAAAGCCGTTTTGCCGCAATGAACGGCAAATGTCCGTCAACAAGGCTTCGTAGGTGGCCTCCGTCAGGCTGATCGTGCCCGGCATCTGCATGTGACCTTCCGGCGGCTCGATCTGGCCTTCAGGAACAAATTGCACGATCGACGAGACCAGCGTATTGCCATATTTCCTGGCGATCGCGTCTGTCGTCGCCCGTAAGGTGTAGTTGTGCTTACCGGTAACGACATTCGGCCCGTTCTGTTCCAGACCGCCGGTAGCGACGATCACGGAGGTGCTTGCCGCTCGAATCGCAGCGGCAATCTCACCTGCCGTCATTTCTTCCATGAACACCGTATCGACGCCACCCACTGCGATGTCCCAGATGGCATCCGGCGGATACTGCGCAGAACTCACGGACGGAATACCGGCTAAGGAAAACAAGGCGAGTAAAAACAATAAATTGCCTTTCATGTTGTAAGGACTCAATTGACACCTCTGTAGTCTTCTATTATCGCGATCAACGCTTCGCAGCGTTGCCGGGTTCCCGCGCCCAAATGGAGAATGAATCTGGCCAGGTTCATTTCTCCAATTACATGTTCGCGTATCGGCGAGCGTAGCGCGCTGTCAACCAGCCGGACGATCTCGTCAGTCGAAGAACCAGCATCTATTTGTTTCAGGTCATCGGGGTCCATGGATTCTTTGGACCTGGGGACTAGCTGATACGACAGATAAGGAAACTGTGTTTCCCGGGCGTCAGATCGGTTAAACATGACGCTGAAATCGAAATAGTAGCGGGATATTTCTGATCGTAACGCGGCATCACGTATAAGGCCGAATTTTCCCGAAGAAAGTGCTTCCTCGTAAGTCGTATTTCTGGGCTGAGGCTGGTTCCAGCCCCAGTCCGCACCGATGACAATATCTTGCAGAAATTGCAGTTCGTTTTCAGGGTGTCGGCCGCTGTCAAAGACTGACTTGAGACGCAGCAAACTTTGCTCTTTCTTCTGCACAAGCCGGATCATTTGCTCGATGTCGATCAGGTCTGCTTGGAGGTCTATCAGCAGGTGCTGGAGAATATTGTCGGCCTCTTGCCGTTCGAGCCGATCATCATTCCACTGGTCGATCGCGAGCGCGATCAACACGCCGGCAACGACGATTAGTAGTTCACCGATCGCATATTGCCAGTCGAGTTTGAATTTACGCCAGAGCATTATTTTTCGAATTCGGGGTGCTTGATTTACAAGTCTAGCAGGCTTGTTTTGACGCCATCGACGGAGCTGCCTATATTGTCGCAAAGCACCAAGAACAATCCCGGGGGATCAAACCATGAGATTCGAGGGCGGCCGGCGGTACGCCGCAACTTTCCTGTCTTTCCTTGTTATCGGTGGACTGCCGGTCGTAGCGTTGGGGCAGGCACAGGAGGGGCTGAAGATCTATATCTCCGCCGACATGGAAGGTGTTGTCGGCGCCGTGACCGGAGAGCAGCTCGGCCCTGACGGCTTCGAGTACCAGCGCTTTCGCCAGTTCATGACCAATGAGGTCAATGCCGCGATCGATGCCGCCCGGGCGGCCGGCGCTACGGAATTCGTAGTAAGCGATTCGCACGGCAACGGGCAGAACCTGCTGATCGAGCAACTGCCGGTCGACGTCACGGTCATCCGTTCCTGGCCACGCGAGCACAGCATGATGGCGGGCATCGACGATACCTTCGATGGCGTCATCTTTATCGGTTATCACGCGAGCACGGACAACACGCGCGGGATTCGCGCGCACACGATGTCGAGCGCCAACATCACGAGCGTGCGCCTGAACGGCCGGACAATGACCGAAGGCTCGATCAATGCCGCAATAGCAGGGAAGTTCGGCGTGCCGATCATCATGGTGTCGGGCGACGACATCGCCGTGGCCGAGAACCAGGTGATCATCGGCGATATCGAAGGCGCTGTTGTCAAATGGGCGAGTGGTTTCCACTCGGGGCGCACCTTGACGCCCGAGGCGGCCTACGAGGTCATCCGGACCCGAACGAAGTCCGCCATAGATCGGATCGATGAGTTCGAGCCTTATGTCCTGGAAACACCGATAACCCTGGAGCTCAGTCTCAAGCATTACCGGCCGGTCGAGTTGCTGGCTTATCTCTCGAACGTCGAAAAGGTGAATTCCCACACGATAAGATTCGTTGGAGAAGACATTACCGAAGTCAGTAATTTCCTGCAGTTCGTCACCAGTTTCCGCGTTGACTTACAGCCATAGTCAGATGAATCGAAAATATTTTTTCTGCCTGATAACCATCGCAACGCTCGCTGGGTGCGCAGAACCCGAGCCCGCCGGGACGGCGATAACAAATGTCACGATCATCGATGCCGTCAACGGTGTGCGCGAGAACCAGACTGTTGTATTCGATGGCGATCAGATCACCGGTGTCCACGCGACGAATACACAAGCGCGGTTTGCAGAGACGATAGACGGTACGGGCAAGTTCCTGATCCCCGGGCTCTGGGATGCACACGTGCACCTGACCTACGACGACCGGTTCACGGACGTCATGCCGGCGCTGTTTCTTTCCTACGGCATCACGAGCGTGCGCGATACCGGGGGATTGATGCACAAAATGTTGCCGATCGTCGAGAAAATGCGAGCCGATGGCGCCGTTGCGCCGCGCGTATTTTTCGCCGGACCACTGCTCGACGGCAACTTCGTCGTCTACGACGGCGTATCGAGACCGGAGATCGGCGTGCGCAACGCGACGCCGGATGACGCCCGGCAAACGATCCGGGACATGAAAGAGCAGGGTGTCGATTTCATCAAGATCTACGAGATGGTCAGGCCGGACACCTTCGAGTCGATGGTCGAGACCGCGAGGGAGCTCGGCCTGCCGATTGACTCGCACGTCCCTTTGTCGATGCGGGCCGGAACCGCCGGACCGCCGGTCGATTCAATCGAGCACCTGCGCAACATCGAGCTCGATTGCGCGAGCAACGCTCCGGAACTGCATGAGACGCGCCTGGAGCTCCTCAAGAATCCGGATGGACTGTCCGGCTACGAGCTCCGCTCTTCGCTACATTCGCTGCAACGCCTGCCTGCCATCGCGAACTATGACCAAGAGCGCTGCGACGAGGTACTCGAATCCCTGACGTCGACGATACAGGTGCCGACCTTGCGCCTCGGCGCGCTTAACCTGGATCCGCCATTCCTGAAGGATGACTGGCAGGATGCGCTATCCCGCATACCGCCAGAGGTCCGCGAGGAATGGCGTAACGAAGCCGCGGACATGGCGGACAATCCGGTCGAGGAGTTCACATCCTTTGGCGAGTGGGTCGTGTTCCTGGTCGAGCGCATGCACGCTCACGGCGTGCCGATCGGTGCCGGTACCGACACACCGATATTCATTTCCGTCCCCGGGTTCAGCCTGCACTCGGAACTGGAGTACCTGGTACGCGCAGGGTTGTCACCGCTCGAAGCGATCCGCTCCGCGACGGTCAGGCCGGCGGAATTCTTTTCGCTAGAAGAGCAAATGGGAACGATCGATGTCGGCAAGAAAGCGGACCTCGTGCTGCTCGATGCGAATCCGTTGGAGAGCATCTCGAACACGCGGCGAATTGCGGCCGTGGTGACAAAAGGCAATTATTACGACGTCGAATCCTTGCTGACCCTGGCGAAGGAATCCCACTAAAAATCTGGACTTACTGCCTGCCGACGAATCTTCGCCCTTCACCGGGCTGCAGGAACAGATCCTCACCGATCAATTCCTCAGGGATCGATGACCTGTCGGTGGCGTATGTCGCGGGCACGTGAATGCCAATCGAATGCCGGGAGTAGAGGCGATCCTCGAGGATTTCGCGACCGTTGTCCGATAACAGGAACCAGTATGGTGGTAATGCGAGGTCGACTTCGCGTTCGTCCCAGAATGCCCGGTCCTTTTCGAAATGAACCAGCCTGGCGTCCGCGTCGCCGAGATGTACGACGGTACTCGTCTCTTCGAGCGTTACCCGGAACGCGATGTTTTGCACGTCGGTACGTGCCGTAGGCCAACCACTGTGCGGTACGTGCACCGCCTCGATCAGCAAGCCGCCTTTGCGCACGAACACCGGCGTATCCCCGTACTCGAGATCGAAAATCGTCACCCGCTCGAAAATCCGCTCCTCTTCCACCGATCCTTGTTGACGCATCTCGGCTACCGCCTGTGCTGGTGCGTAGAGGTGAATATCAGGACGTTCGCGAAGGAGCCGCGCGAGCCCCGGGGCGGAAAAATGATCGGCGTGATAGTGGCTGACGAAAACCACATCCACTCCGTCATAAGGCGGCTGCCCAGTGTATATAGCCTCCTCCATCGCCGCTGGAAGCTTCTGGTAGTTGTCGTTCGGGTAATTGTGGATGGGATCGAAAAGAACCTTTGTCTCACCGTGAGCCACCATCACGCCTTCGTTGGCGAGGTACTGCACGGTCGAGGTTTCCTGGGCGGCGGCGAATGTACAGGCCACAATGAGAAAAAGGCCCGAACAAAATCTACCTGTAGCCGTCTGCCTCCTATGCTGCTGCATGGTATGTATCTTAGATCAAATTTGTAATCGTCAGTTGCTCGCGCGCGCCCGTTGTCGCGCGGTTTCGAGGGCTTCCTCCAGGGACGGGTGAAACTCCCTGTAATGGTGTTCGAGCCAGTCCTCTCCGTAATCGTTCACGGGATCACGCATGACGGAGTGATCGTGCGTCGGGTTCTGCCGGTTGTACTCGATCAACAGTCGCGGGCCGTGCACGCGAAAATAGAACTCGCCGCGCAAATCAACCGGCCCACGCCAGGAAAACCACAGCTCGTCCCAGCCGGTCTCGTCGATCAGCGCGAGTTGCGCCGTGGCGCTGTCGTAATCGACGTTGCCGACGTATTCATCGACCAGCGCACGCAACAACGACATCTGCGCGACGGACAACTCGTCGGCCTTCAGGCCTTCGTATTTGGCAAGGCTTGCGCGCCGGCCGGGGCCCTCGAAGACATCATCCGCAACCTCGTCCGCGATCGTCGCAGCTTTTTGTTGTGCGTCCGTGAGCGATATCATCAGGTCGATGCCGCGGCGTGCCTCATGCGGCATCGCCATCCAACCGGCATAGGGACCGGATTCGATCATCGTCGGGTTGCTGCCGACAAACATCGGCGTAAAACTCACGCGGCCGTCGCTTACGGTGAAGTTGGCCGCGAAGTGATGCCCGGCAAGCTTCCAGCCCCAGTCACCGTTCGCGGGCTCGCCGAATATCGCGAAGGCATAGTTGCCTGAATTGCGCGTTGCGACGAATGCCTTCCTGAACGGATCGTCGCGCCACTCCGGATCGCTTTCGAGTCTTTTGCTGTCGATGTCGTAAAGAATATCGTCGAGCCGCATGATGCCAGATGCCTTCGCGTAACCCTGGCTGGACATCGAGGCGCGCAGCAGTTCATGCAGGGCCAGCCGCTGGTCGTCGTTCATGTCACCGACGAGGATTCCTTCGGGATGCACCATGATGATCGGCAGGTTCGACCAGGTCGTGCGCTCGTCGCCTTTCAGGGGCAGGACCGTGGCCTTGCGCTGTTCCGCATAGAGGGTGTCGATAAATGCCGTCGCCGCGGCAGTCATCCTGCTGGCGCTTTGCGCGTGGGGTGGCAATGAGTCGGCGGCCAGCGACGAAGTCTGAATCGGACAGGTCAACAGGATCGCAGATACTAGAATTAGCGTTCGTTTCAGGCTCTTCACGCCGTTCTCCCTTTGCTTGCCATTGTAGGAGGAATTCGTATGGTTCGCCGATGATACCAACGAGCGCGACACGGTTTCAGTCCGCGCATGCTGTATCATTCGCCCGATCGGGCCAGGTGAAGGTAATGGGTACAGGAGATAAAAAACAGGAGGCGGCAGCCGAACGGGCACGCCAGCTGCGGTTGGTTGATAAGCTGATGGAGCAGGGCGTGAGTTTTGCCGATCCCGCGCGAGTGGATATTCGCGGCACGCTGAACTGCGGCAAGGACGTGTTCATCGACGTCAACGCGGTATTCGAAGGCGACGTCAGCCTCGGTGACGGAGCGCGCATCGAGCCGAATAACGTGATTCGCGACAGCGTGATCGGTAGCGGCACCGTCATTCATCCCAATTGCCACATCGAAAGCTCGAAGACCGGCAGCGACTGCGAGATCGGACCGTTCTCGAGACTGCGGCCGGGCGCCGAGCTGGCGGACAAGGTGAAGATCGGCAATTTTGTCGAGGTCAAGAAAAGCACGATCGCCGACGGCAGCAAGGTCAATCACCTGACTTACATCGGCGATACGATCATCGGCACCGGCGTCAACGTCGGCGCCGGGACGATCACCTGCAATTACGACGGCGCGAACAAATACCAGACCGTCATCGGCGACAATGCATTCATCGGCTCCGGGGTGGAACTGGTCGCGCCGGTCGAAATCGGTGCCGGTGCAACCATCGGCGCGGGCTCGACGATCAGCAAATCGGCCCCGGCCGACAAACTCACGCTCGAACGCGGCCAGCAAAAGACCGTCGAGAACTGGACACCGCCCACCAAGAAGAAATAAACGCTATTAAAAACAGCGTGTTACAATTTCACGATTGAAGGTGTGAACGGTTCCTTGTCCGGGAACTCAAACTCATGCAATCTCACCGGCCGCGAAAGCTGCGACAATAGAGAGTTCGCGATCATCGGTCGCCGTTGTAAGCGACCGGATCACCCACGGAGTTACTGCCAATGTGCGGAATTGTCGGCGCCGTTGCCGAAAGAAATGTCGTCCCGATACTGATGGAGGGCCTCCGCAGGCTCGAGTATCGCGGCTACGATTCGGCCGGCATCGCGGTTCGCAACGGCCAGGCGATTCAACGTATCCGCAGGGTCGGCAAGGTCCAGGAATTACAAAACGCGCTGGACGAAAACCCGGTTCGCGGCGAGAGCGGAATCTCCCACACCCGGTGGGCGACGCACGGCGTGCCCAATGAGATCAACGCGCACCCGCACATGTCGCAGGAAGACATTGCGATCGTGCACAACGGCATCATCGAGAATTACGAAGAACTGCGCGACGATCTGTTAAAGAACGGCTTCGAGTTCGAGTCGGAAACAGACACGGAAGTCGTCGCACACAGGATCAAAAAGCATTTGGGCGAAACGGGTGATTTGGCGGCGGCGGTCAAGGCGACGGTTGCGGAACTCGAGGGCGCTTATGCGCTTGCCGTCATGAGCGCGAGCGATCCCGGCAAACTGATCCTCGCCAGAGCAGGTTGCCCGGTCGTCGTCGGCCTGGGCATCGGCGAGAATTTTGTTGCCAGCGACGTAGCTGCTCTGCTTCCGGTAACGCGCAAGTTCATGTTCCTCGACGAGGGCGACATCGCCGTGGTCGAGAAAGAAGGCGTGTCGGTCTACGACGCGGACGGCAAGGAAGTCGCGCGGCCGATCAAGGAAAGTGAATTATCGGCAGATGCGGCGGAGCGCGGGAATTTCCGTCACTACATGCAGAAGGAGATTCATGAGCAGGGGCGGGCCGTCAGCCGCACGATCGAGGAACGCATCGCCAACGGCAAGGTGCTGGATGCCGCATTCGGGCCGGAAGCGAACGAGGTCCTGGATCAGACCAGGGGCGTACACATCGTTGCTTGCGGCACGAGCTTTCACGCAGGGTTGATCGCCCGGTACTGGATCGAGCAATTGTGCAAGTTGCCGTGCTCGGTCGAGATCGCCAGTGAATATCGTTACCGCTCGCCGGTCGTGCCGGACGGCACCTTGTTCGTGACCATCAGCCAGTCCGGCGAGACCGCGGATACGCTCGCCGCGTTGCGCGCGGCGAAGGAAATGAATTACCTGTCGTCGTTGACGATATGCAATTCGCCAGAGAGTTCAATGGTCAGAGAATCCGCGCTGTCGCTGCTGACGCATGCGGGACCGGAGATCGGTGTCGCGTCGACAAAAGCATTTACGACACAACTTGCGGCGCTTGCGCTGCTGACGATTTCCCTCGCGCGCCGCAACGGGCTCGAGGAAAGACAGGAGCGAATCCTGGTTGCGCAACTTGCCGAGCTGCCCGGCTTGATTGAAGAAGTGCTGGCGCTCGACTCGGCGATTGAAACGCTGGCCGAACATTTCGTCGACAAGGAACACGCGCTGTTTCTCGGCCGCGGCGTGCAGAATCCCGTGGCGATGGAAGGGGCATTGAAGCTCAAGGAAATTTCCTACATTCACGCAGAAGCGTACGCGGCCGGCGAGCTGAAGCACGGACCGCTCGCACTCGTCGACGAGAACATGCCGGTCATTGCTGTGGCGCCTGACGATGAATTGCTGGAGAAATTAAAGAGTAACCTGCAGGAAGTCCGCGCACGCGGTGGGGAACTGTACGTGTTTGCCGATCCACGCGTGCAATTCGGGGATCGGGTGGGCATACACACGATGCGCATGCCGGCACTGATCCAGGATTTCCAGGCACCGATCATCTACACGATTCCGCTGCAGCTGCTCGCCTATCATGTCGCCGTATTGAAGGGCACGGACGTCGACCAGCCGCGCAATCTCGCGAAGTCGGTAACGGTCGAGTGAAACTACTAAGCGTTCGATTTCAGGAGTGAGCTTCGAGCAGCTTCTCGATAGCCGCGACATCTCTGCCGACCATTTCCTTGTCGATCGATAGAGCCGGTACGATATTGCCTGCTTTGGAAAGCGCATCCCGCAGTATGCCCAGAAAACGCGGCGCGGCGATCAATGCAATTTGATCGCAGTGACCGTCGTGTACCGCACGCGTAAGCCGCTGCGCTATGGATTTCGCGAACGCCTGGGCAACGCGTTTTTTCGGATCGACTTTTTCCCTGGCCATGGTGTGCCGTCCTTGCCCGTGACTGTCGAAGCTGCGGCCGCCGCGATCGGAAATCAGCTCGCCGGTTTTTTGTCTTTCCGATTCATTATTGAGTTGATACAGCTCGGCCAGTGCGCCGTGTCTGGATTTTCGCTCGTAGACGGTGGCCGCTGATTCGTCCGCAACTATGATCCAGGTCGTCTTGTTATTTATCAGCAGAGTTGGAGCCACCATGAGACTGATTCTCCGACAGTTCGCCGATCCTGATTATCGTTCATGGGCCGCGCCAGCGCAGCAAGTACAAGTACGAATTGCATACAGGGGCGGGCTGCCGCATTAAACTGGAGTCATGACTACGGGCTCGACCACGGTCAATGGTGACGGCCGCGCCGGCGCCTGGGGCCGGAGTACGGCCAGGGTGCTGGCCGATCTCACGGTCGATCCGCTGCTCGGCCTGACAAGCACCGAAGTGGCGATTCGCCGCCGTCGCCATGGTCCGAACCTGCTGCAGACCACGAAACGCCGCAGCCTCCTGTCGATACTGGCGGATCAGTTCAGGAGCGTCGTCATCCTGTTGCTCCTCATCGCAGGCGTACTCGCATTCCTGTTTGCGGATATTGCGGAAGGGCTGGCGATATTTGCGGTGATCGCGATTAATAGCTCGATCGGCTTCCTGACCGAGTGGCGTGCGATTCGTTCGATGGAGGCGCTGAGAAGGCTGGGCTCGGTGACAACGGTCGTGATGCGGGACGGCAACGTTCAGGAAGTCCCTGCCGGCCAGCTGGTGCCCGGGGACATCGTCGTTCTCGAGGGGGGAGACATCGTCACCGCGGACATGCGGCTCATCGAGGCCGCCAAATTGCAGGCCGACGAGTCGACGCTGACCGGCGAATCATTGCCGGTTAACAAGCAGACGGAACCGTTGCCCGGAAATACGCCGGTCATGGAGCGCAGCAATTCCGTGTTCAAGGGCACGGCGATTACGCGCGGATCCGGCAAAGGCGTCGTCGTCGATATCGGCATGGCGACCGAACTCGGGCGGATCTCCAGGCTGGTTACCGCGGCCGAGGCACACCAGACACCGTTGGAAAGGCGGCTCGACGCGCTGGGCCGGAGGCTCGCATGGGTAGTGCTCGGCATCGGCCTCGCGATAGCAGCGGTCGGCATACTGGTGGGCCGCGATACCCTGCTCTCCATTGAAGTCGGCATCGCGCTGGCCGTCGCGGCGGTGCCGGAAGGACTGCCGATCGTCGCGACGATTGCGCTGGCCCGCGGCATGTGGCGCATGGCG
>JABAOE010001136.1_pt1 | contig 11158 bp, 11 predicted proteins | sample 7062141 | NCBI WGS metagenome assembly JABAOE01 (sample SAMN14538627, study PRJNA623070) | marine sediment metagenome | biome: marine biome [ENVO:00000428]; feature: marine pelagic biome [ENVO:01000023]; material: deep marine sediment [ENVO:00002113] | place: India: Gulf of Khambhat ...
TCTTATTTTTTTGATCGGAAGGTAATTCAGAACCGGCGGCAGCGTCTTCATAGGCTCCGCCCTCGGGATAAAAGGGTAGTTCGACAAAGCGTACCATCCCACCCAGTTGACTGACCATGTGGAGGATTATCCCGTCATTTCGGATCAGCAAACGATCCTCGGCGACTACCGTCGGAACATGTCGGTTACCCAGGTGCCAAGCAATCCTGAGCAGACGATGTAGATTGGGGCAGGTAATTTCAGCAAGGCTTTCATTGTCGGCACGAATGGTTATCCACTCACCACTGTCAAGGGCCAAGCCATCGCCGTCCTTTAGGGTTGCGACGTGGGGCAGGTCAAGAAGAAACTCTTGCCCGCCGTCGGTGATTAACCGTACCCGCCGCCGGCGTCGGTTCTCGTGGGTGAGCGTTACGGAGTCTATGGCTTTCTCCCTTGGCCATTCACCCGCAGGTTTGATGCTGGTAGCGCGATTCATCTTGCGTCCTCAAAACAAAAAATAACGTTGCGCCAGGGGGAGCTCCTTGGCGGGCTCACAGGTCAGCAGTTCGCCGTTCGCACGTACCTCATAGGTTTCCGGATCGACCTCGATCCGGGGAGTCAAATGGTTATGGATCATACTGGCCTTTCCGATACCGCCGCGAGTGTTCGTAACCGGTAGTAGGGTTCGCTTGAGTCCCAATGTTTGGGCTAAACCGCCGTCCAGGGCGGCACGGCTAATAAAATTCACAGAGCTTTCATCGCAGGAGCGCCCAAAAGCCCCAAACATGGGACGGTAGTGAACGGGCTGAGGAGTTGGAATCGATGCGTTTGGGTCACCCATGGGTGCAGCCGCGATGGTGCCGCATTTAAGCACCATATCGGGTTTCACTCCAAAAAAAGCCGGTGACCAGAGCACGAGGTCCGCGAGCTTCCCGACTTCCACCGAGCCAACGTAATCTTTGATGCCCTGTGCGATGGCGGGATTGATCGTGTACTTGGCGATATAACGTTTGACTCGGATGTTGTCGTTATCTCCGATTTCCTCGGGCAGCCGGCCGCGCTGCTGCTTCATCTTGTCGGCTGTCTGCCAGGTCCGAATTATGACTTCGCCCACCCGACCCATGGCCTGGCTGTCTGAGGAAATCATGCTGAAGGCACCCATGTCATGCAGGATATCCTCCGCTGCAATGGTTTCCTTGCGGATTCGACTCTCTGCAAAGGCCACGTCCTCCGGAATCTTGGCATCCAGGTGATGGCAGACCATAAGCATATCAAGGTGCTCTTCCACCGTATTGACGGTAAATGGACGTGTTGGGTTGGTAGAGGACGGCAAGACATTGGGTACAGCGCAGACTTTGATGATATCCGGGGCATGGCCGCCGCCGGCGCCCTCGGTGTGGAAAGCGTGGATGGTGCGTCCCTTGAACGCGCGGACCGTGTTCTCGACGAATCCAGATTCATTCAAGGTATCGGTATGAATCAACACCTGCACATCGAAATCGTCCGCCACCGACAGACACCGATCGATGGCCGCCGGGGTTGTCCCCCAATCTTCGTGAAGCTTGAGCGCGCAGGCTCCGCCTCTCACCTGTTCTTCGAGGGCATCCGGCAGGCTAGCGTTGCCCTTGCCGAAAAAACCCAAGTTCATTGGGAAAGCTTCCGCTGCCTGCAGCATGCGTCCCAGATGCCACCCCCCGGGAGTACAGGTGGTAGCGTTGGTACCGGCTGCCGGACCTGTGCCGCCTCCCATCATGGTGGTAATGCCGCTGCAGAGGGCCTCTTCTACGAGTTGTGGACAGATAAAATGGATGTGCACATCCAGCCCACCTGCGGTGACAATTTTGCCTTCGCCGGCAATCGCTTCCGTCCCCGGACCGATTACAATGTCGACACCGGGCTGGACATCGGGATTTCCGGCCTTGCCGATGCCGGAGATCCTACCGTCGCGAAGTCCTATATCGGCTTTGATGATTCCCCAGTGATCGATGATCAGGGCATTGGTGATGACAGTGTCGACGGCACCGTGGGCGCGAGACGTCTGACTTTGACCCATGCCGTCACGTATAACCTTGCCGCCCCCGAACTTGACCTCCTCACCGTAAACGGTCCTGTCTTCCTCCACCTCAACGAGAAGGTCCGTGTCAGCGAGCCGCACCCTGTCACCCACAGTGGGGCCGAACATACCGGCATAGGCGGAGCGATTTATCCTATTCGGCATTCCTTTTTCCTCTTAAAGCTGGCCCTTAACTCTGCCATTGAAACCATGGACAATTCGCTTGCCCCCATAAGCTACCAGTGTCACGGTTCGAGTCTGCCCGGGTTCGAATCGCACGGCCGTACCGGCGGGTATATCCAGCCGGAAACCTCGGGTTTTTTCCCGATCAAAGTCCAACGCCTCATTCGTTTCATAGAAATGAAAATGGGATCCCACCTGAATGGGTCGATCACCGCTATTGGACACCTGTATGATCAAGGTCTGGCGCCCCTCGTTGAGAGTGATATCACCCTCTCTCGTCAAAATTTCTCCCGGTGTCATACGTTTACTCCTCATGCCTAACGGATGGGGTCGTGCACCGTCACCAGCTTGGTCCCATCTGGAAAAGTGGCCTCGACTTGGATTTCCGCAATCATTTCGGCGACCCCTTCCATGACTTGAGCGCGACTCAGGACTTCTCCACCATCACGCATCAGGTCGGCAACACTTTTGCCATCGCGCGCGCCTTCTACGACAAAGTCCGTGATTAGCGCCACGGCCTCAGGATGGTTTAGTTTGACGCCGCGGTCCAACCTGCGGCGTGCCACCGTCGCCGCCATGGCAACAAGTAATTTGTCCTTTTCCCTCGGGGTTAGATTCATTTCTCTTCTCTCCGTTAAATTGTTTTAGGTATGCCATATCCTAGGCAGATTCGGTGGCAGGCCGCTTACTCTCTCACGAATTCCGGCCCAAAACCTTCCGTAGTCGACACGCAAGGCGCTTGGATGCGGTGAAAGGAATCGCGCAATGAGGATTCCGTTAACACAACTCACGCCGTAACGGGTCTCACAGCCCGCCAAAAGGTCGCGCGCGGCCTCGAGTTGAAGACAGGCATCACCGGCGACATAGATGAATGTGGCCATTGACACCGCTCCCCCGAATCCCGCCGGTTCTGTCATGACGGCGGTGGCGTCGCCGTCCAGCCGGAGGGCATCGGTCCATACGAGCTGTCCGTTGCGAACCACCTTCCAGGAATCAAGTAGATAACCCCTTTTAAAAATTTCCCCATGGGCAAGGCGCCCAAATACCAGGAGATCCCCGGCCATAATCATTGCGTCGGGGTGTGCCTCGATGGTGGTGGACCGGCGCAGTCGAGCGTGGTCAAAGAGGATTGTCTCCTGGGGAATCCATTCTAACCATGTTCCTGAGGCTCCTGACATGTGAATATCAACCGTGCATTCGTCTCCAAGGGAACGATAGACCTTTTCTGCCGCCTGAGTCGTGACTACCGCACTCGCTCGCTTGCGTAGAGTCAGATTGATTTTGAGTCGATCCCCTCCTGTGATTCCACCGGAGGTGGTTGCGATGACAGCAGTAACCAAATCGTTTGTAAGCGGATCCGGGAACATAACTCGGCAAGGATCCTTTTGATACAAGCGTTGTAACTTTGTTAACCCGGTGACGGCGGAAAGAGTTATATCCACCTTGCCGTCCCCTCGCTGGAGCCGTGTTGGGGAGTGTGCCAACCGCTGACCCGAGAAGGGCTCAGACGGTAAGGTGGCGGCGTACATCGGCCTCATTCATTTCACCTCTTTGCCCTTCCATCACAATCTCCCCTCGGTTTAAAACGTAAAATTGATCGGCTAGGTCCCGAGCAAATTCGAAATACTGTTCGACCAACAGGATTGCCATATCGCCGCGGGTAGCCAATCTCTCTATGACGTTCTTAATTTCCTTGATGATGGATGGCTGAATACCTTCGGTGGGTTCGTCGAGGACCAAGAGTCGTGGTCTCGTCACCAAAGCACGCGCAATGGTGAGCTGTTGTTGCTGGCCGCCGGAGAGATCACCGCCCCGTCGCGGGAGCATGTTTTTGAGCGCGGGGAAGAGTTGGAAGACATGTTCCGGAATAGTCCGCAGCGCCTTTGGCAATTGAGCAAAGCCCGTGCGAAGGTTTTCCTCCACCGTAAGCCGGGGAAATATCTCGCGGCCCTGGGGCACGTTGGCGATTCCGAGACGGGCCCGCTCATGGGGATACAGGCAAGTTATGTCCTTGTCTTCCCAAAGAATGCGGCCGTCGCCAACGGATTTCAGTCCCAGAATGGCGCGCATGAGGGAAGTTTTTCCAACGCCGTTTCGACCGAGGATACATGTAACTTGTCCCTTTACGGCTTGAATATTGACGCCGCGTAAAATGTGGCTTGCGCCGTAGAACAATTGAATGTCTTCCACCCGGAGCATTATTATCTTCCCAGATAAACTTCGATGACACGCGGATTGTTTTGAATGGCCTCCATGGACCCTTCCGCCAGCACCCGCCCCTCATGCAGCACGGTGACCCGGGCACCAAGGGAACGAACAAATTCCATGTCATGCTCCACCACGATGACCGTCCGGTCTTTTGCGATACTGAGAATCAGCAACAGCGTTTCCTCTGTCTCCTGATCCGTCATGCCGGCTACCGGTTCATCCAACAGAAGCAACTCCTGGTCTTGAATGAGCAGCATGCCAATTTCCAGCCATTGTTTCTGTCCATGGCTAAGGGTGCCGGCCAAATCGTAGGCCTGTGTCGTGAGGCCTATCATGTCAAGGGTGGATGCAATGCGGTCGAAATTTTCCTTTTCAAGTTTGAAAAACAGAATGCTGAAGATGCGGCGGTTAGTTTTTAGCGCCAGTTCGAGGTTGTCCAATACGGTCAAGTTTTCAAACACGGTGGGTTTTTGGAATTTCCGACCGATACCCAGATTGGCAATGGTTGCCTCATCCATCCTGGTAAGGTCATGGCCGCCATTGAAGAGTACCTGACCTTCATCGGGCCTGGAACGACCCGTGATTACATCGAGCATCGTTGTCTTGCCCGCCCCGTTGGGTCCGATAATGGTTCGTAGCTCGCCTTTATCCACTACAAGGGAGAGTTCGTTAAGGGCCTTAAAGCCGTCAAAGCTGACGGTGACCCCGTCTAGGTAGAGATGGGGTTGGGGTGCTGGTCGGGACGCCAAGGCTGAAGTTCTCAGAGGTGTCTGAATCGAGAAGGGCTCAGGCATGGTTGTGGGCCTCCACCGATAGCAATTTTTTTGGCACGTCAGCTTTCGTTTCGAACAACCCGACAATGCCTTTGGGGAAGAACAAGGTAACAAGGATAAACATAGAGCCAAGGTAGAATAACCACACATCGGGAACCGCGCCGGTGAAGTAGGTCTTCATTATATTGACAAGCACCGCTCCTAGAATCGGGCCATAGAGCGTACCCCGTCCCCCCACTGCAACCCAGACGGCGATCTCAATGGAGTGGGCGGGGGAGAACTCACTTGGGTTGATGATACCCACCTGGGGTACGTACAGGGCGCCGGCAAGTCCTGCCAGGATTGCCGATACGACAAAGACAAAGAGCTTGCAATGAGCAACGGAATAACCCAAAAACCGAACTCGACTCTCGGCATCTCGGATGGCAGGCAGTAGTCGTCCAAGTTTGGATGTTACGATAAACCGGCACATCAAAAAACTGCCGCCAACGGCAAGAACAGATAGAATGTAAAGCCCGACACGCGTTTCCCGCGCCTGCAGATCGAATCCCAGGATGTCCTTGAAATCGGTAAGACCGTTGTTCCCGCCGAATCCCATTTCGTTGCGGAAAAAAGCGAGCATGAGAGCGAAGGTCATGGCTTGAGTAATGATGGAAAGATAGACACCGGTGATGCGGGAGCGGAACGCAAACCAACCAAATACAAAGGCAAGAAGGGCGGGAACGGCCAAGGCCATTAGGACGGCAAACCATAAACTGTCAAAACCGTACCAATACCAGGGCAGCTCTTTCCAGTTTAAAAAAACCATAAAATCCGGCAGCAGCGAGTTTCCGTAGACACCCCGATCGCCGATGGAGCGCATCAAGTACATACCGAAGGCGTAGCCACCCAGCGCGAAAAAAGCACCGTGGCCGAGGCTGAGGATTCCGACGTATCCCCAAACCAAGTCCAGACTCAGAGCCAGCAGTGCGTAGCAGGCATACTTACCGAAAAGGGGTATGAGGTAATCCGGAATATGGAGAGCGGAGCCTGACGACACCCCTAGGTTAAGCACGGGAACAAGGATCAAGAGCAGAAACCCGGTGATGGCAAGAGAGGCTCGGCCGGTGGGGGTGAGAAGAGGAGAACGGTTATCGATTAGATCCACAATACCCTCAGTTGCCCGCTGCTCTGCCGCGGAGAGCAAATAGCCCTTGAGGCCGCCTCTGGATGAACAGAATGATCATGACCAGCACCACGACCTTGCCGAGCACTGCTCCTGACACGGGCTCGAGGAACTTGTTGATAATGCCTAGGGTCATCGCACCCACCAGAGTTCCGGCTAGGTTGCCAACGCCACCGAAGACCACCACCATGAATGAATCGACGATATAAAGCTGCCCCAGGTTCGGGCTCACATTGCCGATCTGGCTAAGAGCGACGCCAGCCATCCCCGCGATCCCGGACCCCAGGCCAAAGGTCAGGGTATCGACCCAGCCCGTGTGGATTCCCATGGTCGAAGCCATCTCCCGATTTTGTGTGACCGCACGCACCTGCAATCCGAAGGATGACTTCCGTATCACGAAGGCGATGGCGCCGAGCACAAAAAGACAGAAAAAAATAATATACAAGCGGTTGTAAGTGAGAACGACACCACCGCCGACGTCCAATCCTCCGGTCATCCAACTCGGGTTGGCGACTTCCTTATTGGGTGCACCAAAGACGGATCGCACAACCTGCTGCAGAATCAGGCTAATTCCCCAAGTTGCAAGTAAGGTCTCGAGGGGCCGGCTATAGAGCCGCCTGATGACTAATCGCTCAAGCAGCATGCCGATCCCCCCGGCGACAATGAAAGCTACCGGAATGGCGAGTATCAGGTAGAAGTCGAACAGCTGTGGAGGTATATAAGCTCGGAAAACCTCCTGAACGACAAACGTCGAGTAGGCCCCGATCATGATCATCTCACCGTGGGCCATGTTAATGACGCCCATCAATCCGAAGGTGATGGCTAGGCCGATGGCGGCCAGCAGGAGCACTGAACCCAAGCTGATTCCCTGAAACAAGCTGAGTCCGAGTTCGAGGAAATACTGTTTCGCTTCCATGCTGGCAATGGCCGCCTCTGCCGCCGTTCGAACCTTCGCGTCAGCGTTCGCATCGGCGGCCACCTGCTCCAAAATTACACGGACTTTTGGATCTGTTGAGTTGGATAGCATTCCGACGGCGGCGAGGCGTTCAGCCGATGTTCCTGTCTTTACCCGATTGGCCTGGAGGGCAAACTCAATGGCCGCTCGCACTTCAGGGTCGCTTTCCAGCGAGAGGGCTTTGCTGAGAAGGGTGGTCATCTCGGCGGAACGAAATCCGATAGCAGCGTGTGCCGCGGCCAGGCGCCTGTCACGTTCCGGGCTCAGGAGTTCAAGGCGGCTCAGGGCGGCCTTGATGGCCTGCCTTACGCGGTTATTGACCCTGATCTTTTTCACCTCGGTGCGTTGAGCTCCGCCAAGGGCTTGGCCGCTAACCGCATCGGCCAACTTATAAGCGTTCCCGGCTTTCTCAACGATCACTAAAGCGTTATCGGATTTACGCACATAGAGCCGGCCTGCCCGCATGGCCTGCAGGAGGGGGATGGCTCTGGCATCGCCCAAACGAGCCAGCGCAGTAACAGCCGCCGCTTTCCCTCTGAAGCTCTTCGCTTTTAGGGCATCAGTAGCTTCGGAAAGGTTCGCTCCCTGAGCCACTTGACTGGCATGCAATACGCCCATACCGATGACCCAAAAGAAAAGAGCCAGGGAACGAGCGATTAGGGTGAGCTTCACTGTTGTCATTTCCCAAACCTAGAGATCATGATCCTTCGCCGGTTGCAGGTTGCGCGCTGGGCTCATTGCATTTACCAGGCCCAGCGCTTTTGCGGGGTTTACTTGGCGAACTTGGGTTTTTTGCAGTTTCCGCAAACCCAGGGATAAGCCCAGTTTGCCGTCAGTTTTGCACTTTCTGGAATGAACGGACTCCAGGCGGCGGCCTTAATGGGGCCATCGGTTTGCCAAACAACTTCGAATTGGCCGTCCGGCTGGATTTCACCGATCATGACCGGTTTTGATAGGTGATGGTTGGTATTCATGACGATGTTGAAACCGCTCGGTGAGCTTACCTTTTGGCCGTACATGGCTTGACGGACCGCGTCGACGTGCGTTGTCCCCGCCTGGCGCGCTGCCTGGACCCACATATTGAAGCCGATGTAAGTGGCTTCCATGGGGTCGTTCGTCACCCGCTTGGAATTTTTGATGAATGTGTGCCAGTTCTTGATGAAGGCCTTGTTCATGGGCGAATCCACTGATTGGAAATAGTTCCAAGCCGCGAGGTGACCGACAAGGTTCTTGGTGTCGATGCCAGCCAGCTCTTCCTCACCCACGGAGAAAGCAACCACCGGGATATCCTCTGCCTTGATCCCTTGATTGGCCAGTTCCTTATAGAAAGGTACGTTTGCATCACCGTTAATCGTTGATACGACCGCGGTCTTTTTACCTGCCGAGGCAAATTTCTTGATATCCGCGACAATGGTCTGCCAGTCGGAATGGCCGAAAGGAGTGTAGTTAATCATGATGTCTTCGGACTTCACTCCCTTGGCTTTAAGGAAGGCCTCAAGGATCTTGTTCGTGGTGCGGGGGTAAACATAGTCAGTGCCGGCTAGCACCCACCGTTTCACGCTACCCCCATCCTCGCTCATGAGGTATTCAACCGCAGGGATCGCCTGCTGGTTGGGTGCGGCGCCAGTATAGAAGACGTTGCGTGAGCTTTCTTCCCCCTCGTACTGCACCGGGTAGAACAACAAACCGTTCAGCTCTTCAAACACGGGGAGCACAGATTTTCGTGATACCGAGGTCCAGCAACCAAAAACCACTGCAACCTTTTCCTTAGAGAGGAGCTCTCTCGCCTTTTCTGCAAATAGTGGCCAGTTGGACGCCGGGTCCACAACAACGGCTTCGACTTTCTTGCCGAGAAGGCCACCTTTCTTATTAAGATCGTCAACCATCATGAGAACGGTATCTTTCAGCGTCGTTTCGCTTATGGCCATGGTGCCTGAAAGCGAATGCAGCACACCTACCTTGATGGTCTCGGCGGCATGGATCGTCACGTTAGAAAAAGCCAAAAAAGCCGGAATGACTGCGGACACAATGACACGCGGTAGAAGTCGGGTAAACATAAAAACCTCCAGGACAAAAATTCTTCCTTGAGCGCTATCGCAATGATCGTACCAAATGGTGCAACATTTCAGATCTCTGTAGAGGCGTGAAGTGGAAGGGATTTCTAGCGCAGCCCCCCGCCTCGGCTACCGTTGGGCCATAGGGCGAGTGACTACTTAAGCAGCAGGTGCTCGTTAAATAGGCACCCGTGCATCTTTGCGGGAATACAACCTATATTATGATGAGGCGGGACTTGTCCCTAGGTGGATGGAGGTCTGCGGAAGGAATACTAGGGCGGTATGGCAGGAGCCGGGTAGCCCCCTGGCTTGCATACCGCCTTAGATCACTGACCTACGGCCCTCACCATTTTCGGTACGGCAGGAATTTGCCGCTGTAACTCACAACGACACGGTCGCCCTTGGGGTCCTCTTTTTTCTGAATATCAATCTCGAAGTCAATGGCGCTCATGATGCCGTCGCCAAACATCTCATGGATGATGGCTTTCATCGAGGTTCCATAGACCTGAGTAATCTCATGAAATCGATAGATGAGGGGATCCACCGGGACCGAGGTGTCCAGACAACCTTTCATGGGCATTTCCTGCAGCGCGGAAGCCACCTCGGATGCCGTGCCCTCGCCAAGACCAACCGCGCTGACCACCTTTTCGGCTTCTTCCTTATCCATACTGGCCTGGCCCATGAGCGCTGCCGTAACCCAGACCTTGTCTCTGCCGACGGCCTTGGCGATCTCCTGAAAGGTCGTGCCCTTCTGTTTCTTCGCAGCCAAGATAGCATCCTTGGCCTCTTCCTTTGTCATCAGTTTCTGCAATGCCATAACTATCTCCTCCCTAGTAATTATTGATAATAAAAATTCCTAGCCAGTTATCTTAGTCGCCTTTCCGTTAGTTTAGGCTCTTGGCGTGCCCGTTCTGTGAGCCGCTTATGAGAAAACGGAGCACATGGTTTCTGAGCTTCGTGTACTCAGGCATGTCGATAATAGACTCTCGAGTACGGGGTCGCGGGATATCCACCTCAATGCATTCCGCAATGTGAGCTTCGGGACTATTGGTCATTAGGGCGATACGATCCGAAAGCAGAATGGCCTCATCTACATCGTGGGTTACCATAAAAATGGTGTTCCGAGTCGTGCTCCACATTCGTACCAGTTCTTCTTGAATGACCCCTCGGGTTAGAGCATCGATCTGGGCAAAGGGCTCATCCAGCAGCAAAATCTTGGGCTCCACGGCAAAGGCACGCGCCAGACCCACCCGCTGGCGCATGCCACCGGAAAGAAACGCCGGCTTTTTGTCCTCTGCGCCTTTCAGGCCCATAAGATCAATGTATTTCTGGGTGTGATTCAGAACCTGAGCTTTGTCCCACGACGGATGAGCGGCTTTTACGGCGATTTTTATATTCTCCATGGCCGTTAACCAGGGCATCAGGGCAAAGCTCTGAAACACCACCATACGATCCAGACCTGGGTCACTTACTTCCCTACCGTCAAGTATAATTCCACCACCCGAGGCCTTCTCAAAGCCCGCCATTATATTGAGCAATGTACTCTTGCCGCATCCGGAGTGGCCAATGGTCGTGATGAACTCCCCACGTGCAATATTTAAATTGACGTCCTTGAGGACACAAAACGAGTTCAACCTACTGGACCAGGAACCGGAACCGGTGGAGTTGGAAAAGTACTTGCTGACGTGATCGATTTCGAGGAATTCGCTCATGGTTTTTGTTACTCCGCGTAAGTGACCATTTTAGCCAACCGGTTGAAACCGCTGTCGAGAATCACACCAACGACCC
>JABAOE010001732.1_pt4 | contig 11144 bp, 14 predicted proteins | sample 7062141 | NCBI WGS metagenome assembly JABAOE01 (sample SAMN14538627, study PRJNA623070) | marine sediment metagenome | biome: marine biome [ENVO:00000428]; feature: marine pelagic biome [ENVO:01000023]; material: deep marine sediment [ENVO:00002113] | place: India: Gulf of Khambhat ...
CTGGACATCGACGACGTCGCCGTCGGCGCCGAACTGGGGCATCTCGATCCAGTCGCCGACGCGCACCATGTCGTGGGCGGTGAGCTGCACGCTGGCCACCAGCGACAGGATGGTGTCCTTGAAGACGAGCAGCAGTATCGCGGTCATCGCGCCGAAGCCGCTCAGCAGCAGCCAGGGCGAGCGGTCGAGCACGGCTGACACGATCAAGACGCCACCGAGCACGTAGATCGCGATCTGCACGAGCTGCACGAAGCCCTTCAGTGGACGAATCTTCGAGACCGGGAAAGACTCGTAGATCTGATTCGCCGCACTCAGCGCGGCCGTCAGCGCGATGGTGAGAATCAGCACCATGTAGCCGGTCGCGACATTCTTGACCAGCCGCACAAATTGCTCTGAGAGGTCCGGCAGAAAGTCGATGCCGGAGTAGATGATCAGCGCGGGCACGAGCTGGGCCAGCCAGCCGAACACCTTGTGCTCGGCCAGCACGTCGTCCCAGGTGAAGCGGGTACGGCTCACGAATACGCGAACCAGACTCAGCAGAATCCGCTTGGCAAGCACGTCGGCGATGATCGCGACTACGAGCAGCGCGAAGACGCCGGTGAACGCCGGCAGCAGGGGGTGTAATTCCGACAGTCGCTCGATCACGCGCGGCTCAGTCTACGTAGGATTATCCCGTGATGGTTGCTCGCATTTGCGAATCGCCCGGCTCGAGATGTCCGCCAGCACTTCGTCGGTCGCCTGCTGAAAGGCCTGTACGACCTCCACGAGAGTGTCTCTTCGGGCGGGGATCTCGGCCGCGCTGGAGACCGGGCCCGAAGTGTGCCCGCAGTCCAGGTAGCCGGCAATCTCTACCTGCACGACCGGTGACGGGCTGTCGTCTCGATAGACCGCGAAGAATCGCCTGAGCTCCATGTTCATGCTCTGAGTCGCGGCGCCGGCGTCGCGATGACCGTTCACTCTGGAATAGGCGCCGCTCGACTCCAGCGTCAACCGCAGCAGCGACTCGATGACATCGGAGCTGTGGTCCGGCCATCTTGCGCCCTCGTAGTAATTGAGGCGCCCGCCGGCTCGGCGCACTAGAATACGATCCGTATCCAGACCAGGCCTCGCCGACAGCCGCACGCGAATCGACTGTCCACTGCCCGGGTTCGGCGTGTCGGTGGCGCGCGTCGGCGATTCCAGCCAGAAGGTTTGCTCGGCGGGTTGGTGTGATACCAGAAGTCCGCTGCAGCCGCTCAGGCACAACAGCATCGTCGGCATGATGGTGCGTCTGCCGCGCATTGTTTACTCCAGCTCGATGTTCACGGGCTTCGTCTGCGGCTGATAGATGATCTCCGAAGGGTTCGCGCGCAGATCGGCGAGCAACTTCTCGAGCTCCCTCAGAGCGGCCTTCGTGTCCGCGATCAGCGCCGGGGTTTCTGCGAGACCCTGCGAGACGAATGCATCCATATTCTCTTCGTTGTTTGCCAGCCAGCGCTCACCGCGATTCGTGATCTCAATGAGATCATCAGCGGCCTGGTCGAGTTTCTCGACGGTCGAGATCAGCGTCGGTCGAACCTGCCGGGAAGTTTCCCGCAGCTCCGCCGTCGCGGCGCGAAGCTCGCCGACCAGGGCCTGGATCCGGGACGGCAGGCTAGCCAGACTGGCCTTGTCGTCACCGAGCGCGCTTGAGATCTCTTCGACATTTTCCAGAATACTCGCCAGCGCCGCGCTGTTGTCGCTGTTCAGGAAAGATTCCGCACTCTCGAGAAGCGTGTTAGCCCGGGCCACGAGTTGGGGGCCTTCGTCCAGCACCGCGCTCAACCCGGAGCTGCGCGTTGGGATGACCGGGACCCCATCCTCGACCGTGGCCGCGAGCGCCGCCGGGTCCAGCTCGTTGTCGATGGCGAGCGCGATGAACCCGACCCCCGTCAGTCCCTGATAGGAAAGGCCCGCATAGGTGCGTCCGTCGACTGGCGCGTCGCGGCTGATCGCGAGCCCAACCTTGACCCGAATATCGGCGTCACTCATCAGTTCGATGCTTTCAACCTGGCCGACCTGCACGCCGAGAAAGCGCACCGGGCTGCCGAGCTCCAGGCCGGTCACTGGGCTGTCGAACAGCAACACATAACGGGTCGTGGCTTCGCGCGGCCCGCTCGCGACCAGCCAGACGAACAGCACTCCGACCGCGGCCAGCGACGCGACCACGAACACGCCGATCGCCAAATAGTTAATGCGCTGATACATCGGTCTGGCTGCCCGTGCCGGCGCGGCGCGCGCGCGGATCATTGAAATAGCGGTGAATCCAGGGGTGCTCCGACGCGGCCATCTCCACAGGTTTGCCCACCACCATGCGGCGTTTGTCCACCAGCACCGCGACCCGGTTACAGATTGCGAACATCGTATCGACGTCGTGGGTGATGATCACCACGGTCAAATCCAGGTTTCGCTGCAGGTATGCGATGAGCTCATCGAACTCCGTTGCGCCAATCGGATCGAGACCAGCGGTCGGCTCGTCGAGAAACAGCACTTTCGGATCCAGCGCGAGCGCCCGCGCGAGTGAGGCGCGCTTCTTCATGCCGCCGGAGAGCTGCGATGGATATTTCTCGCCGGCCGCCACCGGCAGCCCTGCCATCGCGATCTTCAGCTCGGCGAGGCTGCAGCGCAGACTCGGGTCCATCTTGGAGTGCAGCGCGATCGGAAACTCGACGTTTTGTCGCACCGTGAGCCCCGACAGTAATGCGCTGTTCTGAAACAGCACGCCCCAGCACCGCGCCAGCTCGCCGCGATGCGTGCGGACATCCTGTCCGAGCACCCGAATCTCACCGCCTTGAAAACGGTGCAGGCCCAGCATGCTGCGCAGCAGAACGGATTTACCGGAGCCCGAGCCGCCCACGATGCCGAGGATCTCGCCCTGCTCGACGTCCAGGCACAGCCGGTCGTGGACACGCTGACGCCCGAACTCGTTGACCAGATCCCGCACGCTGATGATGGGTTCCATTTAAATGCCCAGCTGCGCAAACACGACGGTGAATGCCGCATCTGCGAGAATGATCAGGAAGATCGCCTGCACCACCGCAACCGTAGTCAGGCGTCCGAGCTCCTCCGCCGATCCGTCGACCTGCAGGCCACGGAGCGTCCCCACCGCGCCGATCAGCAGCGCGAACACGGGCGCCTTGACCAGGCCGACCATGATCTCGGTCAGGTCGGCTGCCTCGCCGGCCCGGCTGATGAATTGCGTAGCAGAAATATCGAGCACGACCGCGCTCAGCATCAGGCCGCCGGCCAATCCGGCAACATCGGCGATCACCGCGAGCAGCGGCATCGCGATCAGCAGTCCGACAATTCGCGGCGCGATCAGAACCTGGTTGGGATCTAGACCCAAAACCCTCAGAGCATCGACTTCCTCGTTGAGCTTCATTGAACCCAGCGCGGCGGCGAACGCGCTGCCGGACCGGCCGGCGACCATGATTGCAGCGAGCACCACACCCATCTCGCGCAGCATCGCGACCGTGACCAGATCGACGACGAAGATCTGCGCCCCGAACTTCGTGAGCTGGGTCGCGCCCTGATAGGCGAGCACGACGCCCATCAGGAAGCCGATCAGCGCGACGATGGGCACCGCCCGAAAGCCGGTTTCATCCACCTGCCGCAAGGTTTCCCGAAACGCCAGGCTGGACGGATGGGTGATGCCTTTCAACACCGTGTTCGCGATCAGCCCGATGTCCTGCAGTTGATCGGCCGTGTTTTTGCCCACCGCCTCGAGATTGTCCCGCAGCGCTTCGGGCAGCGACGGTGCTCGGTCCGGCGACGCGTCCAGCGCGGGCTTCTCGCGCAACCGCGTGATGCTGTCCAGAAACTTGAAATGCGCCGCCTTGAAGCCGGTGAACTCGGCCTTGTTGCCCACCGCCTCGAACTGCCTGGCTTTCCGGAAAAGTATCCATGCGCCGGCCAGGTCGATGTTCTGCAGTCCGCCGCATTTGAACGTGACCGCGCCGGGCGCGCGGGTGCCGATCGCCTCGAGCGATTGCTTCAATTCCGCTGCATTGCCGAAGAGCCAGTCGTCGCGCAGCGAGACGGTCAGCGTCTGTCCATCGCTGCTCGACTCGAGGAAGCGATTGATCACGGCGCTTTGCTGGCTGTTCACGTTGAGACCTTGTTGTTGTGGCCCCGGGACGGCGGCGCCGGGGAATTATTTGCATGAGCATAGACGGTGAGCGGCCGCGGCGACAAATCGGGTCCGCAGGTAGCCACGCCGCCCGCTTTCATTGATGCACGATCAGCTTGGGGAGGCCGGGACGGGCCTCGGGTCATTTTGGTGCGTGCAGCGGCCGACACGCATCGACGATCTTTCGCTGCCGTTGCTTTTCCGAGGCGACGACATCAAAAAACCGCTCGACATATCGAATCGTAGCTCTCATTTCCCGCGCGCTGAGATCGGGAACGCCCGCAATCAGGCCCGATATTTTACCGTGCCGCCTCTCGAACTCCGCGAACAGCGCTGACCAGTCGGTGCCCGGATTACAGAACCCTCGATACAAACGGTCTTTTACATTCTCCAACGGTCATTTCGGGTTCGGGCCCGCATAGGGCGCATCGACCAGTCCCGAGAAATCGAAATCTTAAGTGATGGATCCGAAAAACACAGAGTCTCGGAGCCTGGAGGAGCGTTTTGTCGAAGGCAGGCTCAGTCCCGAGGAGCACGAGGAACTTGAGCTCAGGTGCCTCAGTGATCCGGACTTACTGGACCGGCTGGAGCAGGCCGAGCGGGAGCTCGCCGGCCTCAAGGAGCAGGATCCGGGTCTGGCCGGCCTTCTTCTTATCACCGCAGTTTGCTGCAGCGGCATCCGTGCTGCTGGCCATTTCGCTGGTGTTCTCCGGGGCGCTCTACCGGCATAACCAGAGACTGGAAGAATTCTGGAGCAAGGGTGGGGCCACGACGCGGCTTGTGCCGTTGATCTCGGTCCGCGGCGCGGCGGTGAATACCAGCCAGGCCAGCGGCGAGCAGGAGTGGGCCGTGCTGCTGGTCGACCCCGGAGCGTGGGGTTACGCCAGTTATACGGTTGATATCTCTTGTCAGACGAACGGCACGGCTCAGCAAATCTGGCAGGCCGGCGGGCTGCAGCCAGGCTACGAAGATTTTCTGTCGGTCGGAGTACCGGGTGCGCTGTTGAACCCCGGTGACTATGAGAGCCGCGTAAGCGGGCGCATGCTCGATTGGCCAGCCGACCGAGCATCCGACGAGCTCACCCGTCTCCCTCTGAAGGTCACTAGGGACACGACCTGACGCAGACTCGGCGCACAAAGCAGTCCGAAAAGCACTCAACGCCCATCGCGCTTTTCGGTATCCTTCTAGCTCCAATTCGCATGGGCGGCTTGAAATGACCTCTCAGGAACAGGGCACGTACATGCAGAAGCTGGGCATCCGGCTGCTCAGTCACATGCTTGGCCGATTCGTGCAGAAAGGCAGGCTCACCATCATCGATGCGCACGGCGAGGTGTACCAGTTCGGTATGACTCCGGAGCCCGCAGCGACCATGCGCTTGCATGATCCCGATCTGCCGCTGAAGCTGTTCCGCAACCCGGAGCTGCATGCGGGCGAGGCGTACATGAACGGTACGCTGACCTTCGAAGATTCATCGCTAACCGATTTCCTGGGGTTGTTCTCGGTCAACCGCGCGACGATGGCTTCATATCCGCTGCAGAATGTCTTGCGCCGTATTTCGAGAGTGTTGCGGACCTTTCAACAGTACAACCCGATCGGCAGGGCGCAACAGAACGTCGCACATCATTACGACCTCTCGCGGGAGCTGTACGAGCTGTTCCTCGACGAGGATATGCAGTATTCCTGTGCGTACTTCGAGAACGGCGACGAGACGCTGGAGCAGGCGCAGGCGAAGAAGAAACGGCACCTGGCCGCAAAGCTGAAGCTTGCCGACGGCCAGCGCATCCTGGACATTGGCTGCGGCTGGGGCGGCCTGGCGCTGGATCTCGCGAGCCGGGCAAACGTCGAAGTGCTCGGCGTCACGCTCTCCGAAGAGCAACACGCGGTCGCGGTGCAGCGGGCGAGGCTCGCCGGTCTCGAGGATCGGGTGCGCTTCGAGCTCCGGGATTACCGTCACGTCGTGGGCCCGTTCGACCGCATCGTATCGGTCGGCATGTTCGAGCACGTTGGCGTCGCCCGGTACGATGAGTTCTTCGGCAAAATGTTTTCGCTGCTGACGGACGACGGCCTCGCGGTTTTGCACAGTATCGGCCATATGAGCCCGCCGTCCACCGCGAGCCCGTGGTTGCGCAAGTACATCTTTCCGGGTGCGTATTCGCCGGCGTTGTCCGAGGTCTTCGCGGCGACCGAGCGGCAGCATCTCTGGGTCAGCGACGTGGAGGTGCTGCGCGTGCATTACGCGGACACGCTGAAGGAGTGGAACCGGCGTTTCCAGCAGAACCGTGCCAGAGTCGCGGAAATCTATGACGAACGCTTCTGCCGCATGTGGGAGTTTTATCTGATCAGTGCCGAGACGATGTTCCGCACAGGCGCGCAGATGGTGTTCCAGATGCAGCTCGCGCGCACGCGGGATGCGGCCGGACTGAACCGCGACTACATGTTTCGGGCCGAAGAGGCCTATCGTGAAGCCGAACGCTCCGAGAATGCTGCGGCCGTTGCCTGACCGAGAAGAAAACTGAGAAACATGGACATTAAACTCTACGAATATGCGCCCACCCGCTCGGCGCGCTGCCACTGGACCCTGCTCGAAGCCGATCTCGAGTTCGAGTCAATCGACCGGGGCATAGAGCTGATCCGCAGCCCCGAGTTGCGCCGGGTTCATCCGCTCGGCAAGCTGCCCGCCGCCCTGATCGATGGCGAGCCGCTGTTCGAGTCCGCCGCAATCTGCACCTACATTGCGGATCAGGTGCCGGAGAAGCAATTGATCTCGCCGTCGGGTACCTGGGAACGGGCACTCCACGACCAGTGGAGCTATTTNNAGCCTGGCTGTGGAGCAGCGCGCAGAACACCTTTGTGCTGCCCGAGCATGAGCGCGTGCCAGCCGTGCTTGAGCAAAACGCGAAGCTGTTCAAAGCAAGCGCCGGAGTCGTCGATGCCGCGCTTCGAGACGCCGACTATCTGGTCGCGAACCGGTTCTCGGTCACAGACATCATCATGAGCTTCGCGCTCGATTGGGCGGGCAAGCAGGGCCTGCTCGAAGGATTCGGGCACATCGAAGCCTATCTTGGCCGACTGTACGAACGGCCGCACTGCACCTTGTCGCGGGACTGACTGAGCGAATGCACCGGCGCCGTTTCCTGGCCGAGTCCGTCCAGCTCGCGCTCGGCAGCAGCGCGGCGAGCCTGTTGAGCGGTGCGTTCCCGAGCGCAGCGTTCGCCGAGGCCCCACTCGCCCAGTTCGATGAGCGAGAGGCGCGCACGCTGACGGTNNGCTGGAGCTGCTGCGCGGCGGAATTGCGAAGCTGGATGCGGCCGCCGACGGTGCGTGGATCGATCTACCGGTGAACGCGAAGCTACAGGTCATGGAAGAGCTGCAGACCGAGCCATTTTTTGGCGCCATCCTGAACCAGACCATCGACGTGCTGTATCGCAACCCCGATGTCTGGAAGCTGGTCGGCTACGAGGGCTCGTCCATCGAATACGGTGGCTACCTGAATCGCGGTTTCAACGACATCGACTGGCTGCCGGAGTGACGTGACCCAATGACCGGCTTCGCACTGAATGACTCATCGGTGGTGGTCGTGATCGGCTCCGGCGCCAGCGGTGCGGTGGTTGCGAANNGCTGAGCGACCTGGTTAACGACGAAGCGGCAATGTTTGCCAAGTTCACCTGGCTGGACGAGCGCATTGGCAGCGGGGACACGCTGCCGCGGTTTCCGGTCTGGAACTGCAAGACGGTCGGCGGCACGACCATGCACTGGACCGCCACGAGCCTGCGGCTGCAGCCGCACGAACTGCGCGCACGCACGACTTACGGGGCGGTAGAAGACGCGAACCTGGCCGACTGGCCGCTGACCTATGACGAGCTCGCCCCCTATTACGACGCGGCCGAGGACCGCATGGGCGTGACCGGCGCACACGGTATCGACCGCCTGCCCGGAAATAACAACTACCTCGTGCTGGAAGCCGGCGCGCGAAAGATCGGCTATCAACAGATCAATACCAACAATGTCGCGATCAACTCAAAAGCCCGGGACGGCCGTCCCGGCTGTCTGCAGCTCGGTTTCTGCATCAGCGGCTGTGCGATCGCGGCCAAGTGGTCGACGCTGTACACAGAGATTCCCCAGGCCGAGGCAACTGGCCACTTCGAGCTGCGGCCCGAGTGCATGGCAGTGGGCGTGAAGCACGATGCGAAAGGCCGAATTACCGCGGTCGACTATCTCGATCCGGACGGCGAGCTGCAGACGCAGCAAGCTCGCGCGGTCTGCGTCGCGGGCAACGTCGTCGAGACCACGCGCCTGCTGCTCAATTCCCGCAGTGACCAGTTCCCCGACGGTCTGGCCAACTCCAGCGGCATGCTCGGCAAGAACTACATGCGCCACGTGCTGGCCGGGGTCGTTGGGCTGATGCCAGGGCCGGTGAACCTGCATCGCGGCACGCATCAGGCCGGCATCGTGATGGACGAACGCGGCTTTGATCCCGGCCGTGGCTTTATCGGCGGCATCTCCTGTTTCTGACCGTGCCGTTCACGCCGGAGATCTTTGCGCGGCTCCTGATTCCGGGAGCCTGGGGCGAGCGCATCGCCGCCGTGCTGGAAAAATACGATCACCTGGCGGCGATGCTCGTTCATGGCGAAGACATGCCGCGCGAGACGAACCGCATCACGCTGCATCCCACCCGCAAGGATCAATATGGGCTGCCCGTGCCGGTGATCCATTACGAAGAACACCCAAACTCCAAGCGACTGCAGACATACGCGCTGCGGCAGGGCCGCCGAATCTACGAAGCGCTCGGGGCTACAGAAGTGTTCGAGATGGTCGACGTGTTCCCCGCGACCCACAACATGGGCACGGCACGGATGGGCAATGATCCACGCACCAGCGTCTGCAACCCCTATGGGCAGACGCATGACATCGACAACCTGTTTGTCTCAGACGGCAGCCTGTTCCCGAGCGCCGGCTGCGAGAATCCGACGCTGACCATCGTCGCGCTGGCGCTGCGCCAGGCGGACTACCTCTACCGCCAGCTGGAACGCAACGCGCTGTAGGCGCGAATTCATTCGCGACCGGGATCGCGGCTAAAGCCGCGGCTACCGTTGATCCGGATGGGTGACCGGGTCGATGGGGGTCAGTCGCTCAACCTGCTGCTCGATGGCCTCGGCCGCGGCCAGGCAGCGCAGCTCCCGGAATGGCGGACCGATGATCTGCACCACCTGCGGCAGCCCGTCGCTGATCCCGACCGGCACCACCGCCGAGGGCAGCCCGAGCGCATTGACCGCAACCGTCATGCGAAATGAGTGTATGACGTCGAGCGTCTGTTCCGGCGACTCGATGTCTCCGTCGCGCGGCAGCGGTGCCTCGGTGCCGACCGGCGCGACAATGAGCGGATAGTCCTGGAAAAACCCGAGCCAGTCGCGTAGCACCCTGCGACGCCGGGCAAACGCCTCGGCATAGGCCCCCGGCGACGCGTCCGGCAGCGCCGCGCGATAATGCTCGAAAGCGCGCCGCATGGCCGGGCCGCAGATGTCACGCACGGCGGGCTCGAGTCCGGAAATCAGCTCGCCGATGCAAATGATGAGCCAGATGTCGAGGGCCTCCTCGATTCCGGGCGGTTCGGCCTCGGCCACTTCGTAACCCGCATCTGCCAGCAGCTTGCCCGCCCGTTCGACGCCGGACCTGACCTGAGACGCAATGCCGCCGTTGATCGGGTCGAGCACGANNCCTGAGCTTCCGATCGCAGCGGTGCCGGTACCCACCAGGGATCGCGCCAGCTTTCAGCCGCCATCGCTTCCAGGCCCAGCCGCACGTCGCCGACGCGGCGCGCCATAGGGCCGTTGACGTTCATGATTTGAAAGCCGAGTCCAGGCTCTGCCGGATCGGTCGGGTTGTAATCCGGAACCCGCCCGCGACTGGGCCGGACCGACGCCAGGCCGCAGGCCTGGGCGGGATGGCGCAGCGAGCCGCCGAGGTCGGTGCCGTGAGCCAGCGAGATCATCCCCGCCGCGAGGGCGGCGGCGCCTCCTCCGGTGGACCCGCCGGCGCTTCGAGCGGGGTTCCACGGATTTCGGGTCACCCCGAAGACGTCGTTCCAGGTGTTGCCTCCCGCCGCGAACTCGGGCGTGTTCGTCTTGCCGAGTATGACCNNAGCCCGGCCGCCACCGCCGCGGCCGAGCCGCCGCTCGAGCCGCCCGGGGTGCGCTCGAGATCCCAGGGGTTGCGGGTCGGCCCGAAGAGCTCGTTGTTGGTCTCCCAGCGCACCGAGAACTCCGGCGTATTGGTCCGGCCGAGCACGATCGCGCCGGCATCGAGCCAGTTCTGCACACAGGGCGAACTCTCCGGCGCTATGTTGTCCTTCAGCGCCGCGCATCCATTGACGGTGGCCCAGCCGGCCAGGTCCACGTTGCCTTTGATCGTGACGGGCACGCCGTGCAGGCTGCCCAGCGGCTTGCCATCCGATACCGCGCGGTCGGCCGCGTCAGCCGCGGCCAACGCCTCGTCGGGCCGCGCTTCGGTGATCGCATTGATGGTCGGATTGACGGCCTCGACTCGCTCGAGACAGGCGGTGACGACTTCGCGCGCCGAGAANNGATTTCGGTTGTCATTAAGTGTTCCAACGGGAGCAAGCTGGGGCCCGCTAGAATACGATCTTTCAGCGAACAAGGATAACCAGGAATGGGCACTCACCCGCTGATCGACGCGGCTCGGGATCTGGCGCCGCGCATCCGAGCCCTGGGCGACGAGATCGAGCGTGATCGCAGGCTTCCGGATGTGCTGGTGCAGCAGCTCAATGACGCCGGCTTTTTCCATGTCGCGGTTCCCCGCGAATTCGGTGGAGAGGAAGTGGACCCGCTGGTGGTCTTCGACGCGCTGGAGGAACTCGGCAGGGCCGATGCGTCGACGGCCTGGGTCGTACTGATCATCTCGGCGAACCCGCTGATGATCGGCAATGCGGTGGCCGAGCACGTCTGGCAGCAGACCTATGGCCATAATCCCGATTTTCGGA
>JABAOE010014261.1_pt7 | contig 11143 bp, 17 predicted proteins | sample 7062141 | NCBI WGS metagenome assembly JABAOE01 (sample SAMN14538627, study PRJNA623070) | marine sediment metagenome | biome: marine biome [ENVO:00000428]; feature: marine pelagic biome [ENVO:01000023]; material: deep marine sediment [ENVO:00002113] | place: India: Gulf of Khambhat ...
GAGGGTCCGGTTGACGAAGACGCTGCGATCGGGGGCGATCGGCCGTGGGCTCATGCCAGCCGGTAGGGCACGTACTCGGGCACCCACATCGCGGAGTCGACGACGGCCTCGAGATCGTCGGCCGCGGCGGCAACACCGTCCTCTACCGCCTGTCTGGCGACCGCCACCGCCACGGCACGCGATGCATCGCGCACCGACGAGATGTCCGGGTAGATCTGCCCCTGGTCGAGAAGCCCCGGCCCCACCTGACCGGCCAGCTCCCGTGCTGCGGCGAGGAACATGCGGTCGGTGATCTCCGTCGCACCTGCGGCGAGCGTTCCGAGCCCGATGCCGGGGAACACGAACATGTTGTTGGCCTGGCCGACGCGGTGCGTCACACCGCCGTACTCGACGTTCGGGAACGGGCTGCCCGTGGCCACGATCGCCCGCCCGTCCGACCACTCGATCGCGGATGCCGGCATGACCTCGGCGTGGCTCGTCGGGTTCGACATCGGCATGATGATGGGTCGCGGTGCGTGCATGGCGACGCGCCGCACGATCTCTTCGGTGAAGATCCCCGGCACTCCCGAGACCCCAATGAGGACGGTGGCGCGGGCGTTGCGGGCGACGTCGTGAAGACCGATCGGGTGATCTTCGATCTGCCAGTCCTCGATGACGGACCCGGCGACGCCAAGCTGCTGCTTCGACGCCGACAGCCCGTGNNGCCCGTGACGACCCTCGACGATGAGACCGCGGCTGTCGAGCACCATGATCTGGTTGCGGGCGTCCGTGAGACTGGCGCCGTCGTCCACCATCGCCATGGCGATCTGGTCGCGGATCCCCTGGCCGGCAGAACCGGCGCCGACGATCACGACGCGGTGGTCGCGCATCCGCCCACCGGCATGTGCCGTGGCGGCGAGGAGGCCTGCGACCGTCATCGCGGCCGTCCCCTGGATGTCGTCGTTGAAGGACGGTATGGCCTTCCGGTAGGTCTCGAGGTTGCGGAAGCTGGTCTGGTTGGAGAAGTCCTCCCATTGCAGGAGCGCGGCCGGGAAGACCTCCTTGACGGCGGCGACGAACTCGTCGATGAACGCCTCGTACTCGTCGCCCCTGATGCGGTGCCGGCGGTACCCCATGTAGAGCGGGTCGGCGAGCAACTCGGGGTTCTCGGTGCCCACGTCCAGCGAGATCGGGATGGTGCGCGAAGGATGGATCCCGGCACCCAGCGTGTAGAGGGCGAGCTTGCCGACGGGGATGCCCATGCCGCCGGCGCCCTGGTCGCCGAGGCCGAGGATCCGCTCGTTGTCGGTGACGACGATGACCGGAGCCGGAGCGAACCTGCGTGCCGAGAGCACCTCGACCATCCGGCCGCGGTCGCGTGGTGTGATGTAGATGCCGCGCGCCCGCCGGTAGATGCGGGACCAGTGCCGGCAGGCGAGGGCCACGGTGGGGGTGTAGACGATGGGCACGATATCTTCGAGATTGCGCAGCACGAACTGGAAGAACAGCGTCTCGTTCCGATCCATGAGATCGTTGAGGTAGATGTTGCGGCCCAGGTCCGTCGTCTGGAGCCGGTACTGCTCGTGGACCCGCAGGAGCTGCTCGTCCATCGTGGCGACGTGGTCGGGCAACAGGCCGTGGAGCCCGAACGCAGCGCGCTCCTCCCGGCTGAAGGCATCGCCCTTGTTGAGAAGCGGGCTCTTGAGCAGGTCGGGACCGCGGAGGCGAACGGCCAGGTAGGTCTCGCCGGTGTCGGGGTCGGTCCGTCGTTGGTAGCTCGTGATGCCCGCCATCCCGACCAGCCTATCGGTCTGGCGACCGCGACCTGCAGCCGGGTCCCTCAATCCGTTGCGGCGCTGACCCGGCGCTCGTAGCGGGCGACCATCCCGTCGTCGTCGGCACAGGTGTCACGCGAGGCGAGCAGACCTGTGGGAACGAAGCCTGCGTTCTGGGCAACACGCTGCGATGCGATGTTCTGCGGATGGGTGAGCAGCTCGAGCATCGGCTTGCCGAAGGTGTTCGCGGCCCAGAACGCGGCGGTGGCGAGGGCGGCACTCGCCACACCTCTGCCCCGCGCGTCGGGTGCCACCCAGTAGCTCAGCTCGACGGCGTCGTCGTGGACGAGGACGCCCACGTTGCCTAGCAACTCACCGCTGCCGGGGTCGGTGATGGCGAACGCTCCCCGGCCGGGGTCGGCTTTCGTGGCGGCGATGCCGGCTGCGGCCTCCTCGGAGGTCAGCGACGGCGACTCCCGGGTCCAGCGGTACACGGCTTCGTCACGCACCGCCACGTACCAGCCGGCGTCGCCGGCCGACCAGCTTCTGAGCACGACGTCGTCGCCGGCCAGCGTCGGGACCTTCATGAACGCAAGGCTAGGCCTCGGGTGGCGGCTGGTGGCTCAGCGGAGGCGGTGTGGCGGTCCCGGATCTGCCGTTGTGACATCCTCGACCGTCCACACCATCCATGTGCCATCTCGCAGGACGAGGTGGAACCGCCACGACGCCACCGTCTCGAACGCAGCAGTCGACATGGCGACGAGAGCATCGACCTCGGCGACCGCACCATCGACGCGTGCCGGTCCCACCACCCGCAGACCCAGCGAGACCGGGCCGGAACGTTCGGTCGTCCCGGCCACGGTCTCGAACCGGGCGTGTTGGGGACCTTCTGAGACGAACACGTCCGCCAGCCGCGAAAGGGGCCCGCCGTTGGCGAAGCGCTCCCACTCCACGACCGCGCGACGGACTGCGTCGACCGGTGCCGCAGCCGGCACCTGTTCGATGGGCCGCGGCGTCTGGTCGGAAGCCGCTGCGAGCACCGATGCCGGCATCGACGCAGGTGGCGCCGGCCGATGCGCCACGGACGACGGTGCGAGCGCATCGACGACGGGCCCGTCCTCCGGCCCCGGGACACGAGCCACCACCGCGACGGAGACACCGAGGGTGCCGAACACGGCTCCGGCGATGATGAGTCGCCACGGCGAGACCCGGATCATGGTGCCGGTCCGCCGAGGCGGAAGAGACGACCCGTCGCGCCCGCCTCGATCTCCATGTCGCGACCCGCGATCCTGCCGATCAAGGCAAACCGAACGCGTTGCCTCGCGGTGACCGTCACCTCGCGGCCTCGCACGTCCACCGTCACCTGATAGCTCGGACACGGGGCGAATCCCGCCCCGGCCAGGACGAGACACGCCCGCGCCGCTGCGGCCTCGTGCTCGAGATGCGGCACGTCGTGCGGAGCCGTCCGGAACGCTTCACCATCGGCCTCTCCTGCGGCTGCCGTCGCAGCCGCATCGACGACGGCGGAGAGACGGCGGTGGGCCTCGAGCACACGCCAGAGATCGACCGCGATCCCGCCGGTCGTCACGATCACGAGCGCGAGCACCACCACGACCACGGGGCCCGCCAGTCCGTCTTGTCCGGTCACGGAAGGCTCCGGTAGGGAGCCACCGCCTCGCGATGGACGACGGTGTGGGTGAACGAGGCAACCGATCCGAGAAACGGAATCGAGACCGCCGGCATGCGAAGGGACACGGTGGCCTCCACCCAGCCTCCCCGCTCGAGACCGCTTGCAGAAGACGGGAGCACGACGACCGTCGCACAGCTCTCTTCGCAGTAGCGACCCTCGAGGTCGGCGACGACGGCGACGACGGCGTCGTGTGCTGCGCCGTCGTCGGGAGCGAGCGCCACCGCCCGGGCCGCACGCTGTGCTGCCGCAGTGGCGGCAGTGGCCCGCNNGACGGCGGCCGGGATCACGACCACCGTCACACCGATGAGCCACTCCAGCGACCCGAATCCACGCTCGTTCATCGGACGGCCTCGATGACCCGTCGCGAAGACGCTTCGATCCGCACCCGCCCCAGCAGTGGGATCGCCAGACCGCCCTCGATCCGGGCGATCGCCACCATCTGCGGTGGTTTCGCTGCGCCGTCCACGAAGCATCGCACCGTCGCAGTCCTCCCCAGTTCCCCGCGCAACACCCCCCTGCGTCCGACGAGGGTGCGCCGGGCGCTGCGGACACAGATGGCGGGTCCGGCGTCGACCGCGGTCCCCGCCCTGACACCCTCCTCGACGGCGAGCTGCAGCGCACCGTCGGCGTACTGGACGATCACGAGGTGAGCGACAAGCACGAGGACGCCGAGACCGAGCGCGAGACCGGCAACGGCGGCAACGGTTGCGAAGCCCGACTCGCTGCGGGTCAGGCCGGCACGCCCAGCTGGGCGCGCATCCAGTCGATCACGTCGACGCCGAGCGTCTCCATGGCCGCGAGAACGGCCAGCAGCACGAGAAGGCCTACCGCAGCGATACCGATGGCCTCGGCCGTCTGGAAGCCGTCCTCGTGGCTTCGGAGTGTGCCGACGAGCCGTGTGAGAGCGTTCATGGGGTTCCTTTCGTGAGATGTTCATCAGAGTGCTCGCAGCACGATCCAGGGAAGGGGCGCCGCGACGAAGAGGACCAGCGTGGGGGCGAGGATCCCGATGATCGGGAGCAACATGGCCGCTCTCCGCCGTGTCGCCTCCCTGCGGACCGTCTCGCGATGTTCGGTGCGGAGCTCGCCGGCGAGACCGAGGAGTGCTCCGGCGATGTCGGTGCCGCGCCGTTCCGCCCCGGCCAGCAGCCGGTAGCACCGCGCAGCAAACGGCTCCGGTGTGCTCCCGGCGATTCTCGAAAAGGCGTCGTGGGCCGTGGCGCCGGCTCGATGGGCACGGAGCGCCTCAGCGATCTCACCGGCGATCTCGCCGGCGCCGCGCTCGCTCAGCTGTGAGCAGGCGGCGACCACCCCTCCTCCGGTGCGGACCCAGAGGGCGAGGAGCTGGCACACAGTGGGGAGCTCGAGCCTCATGAGGACCCTGCGCCGTGCAATTGCACGGTCCACCGAAGACCGCGCGGAGGCGACGCCGGCCACGACGCCGATGCCCGCCATCACCATGACCTCCCCAACTCCTGATCGAACGGCCAGGCCCCCGGCCACGGCAACGGCGGCGAGAAGGCCGGCGCGGGCGACGACCCGCGTCCGGTAGCGGTCCAACCTCGACTCGGGGGGCAGGTCGGGCCACAGCCCGGACGAACGGAGCCGCGCTGCCGTCGCCGGTTGCTCGACCTCGAGCGCCGAGCGGAACCGTCTCGCCGTCGAACGAGCGCCGGGCTGTGCAACGGGCGGTCGTCCGAGCCGACCGAGCGGCGCAGCCAGGTGTGGCATGAGGCGGCGGGACAGGCGGGCTGGTGGCGGGACGAGCAATGCCATCATCGAAGCGATCGAGAGGGCCGCTGCCAGGGCGGCTGCGATCCGCCAGATCATCGGTGCTCCAACACACGCGGTTCGGGCGACCTGCTGGCCAGTCGGCGGACGAGGACACCACCGGCGGCCGTCAGCGCGGCACCCGAGGCCAGCACGACCACACCGGGCCGCGAGCCGTAGAAGGCTCGGTACGGGCCCTCCCGTGCGACGAGCAGCAGCAAAACGGCCCACGGAGCAACCGTGACGATCCGTGCGTTGAGCCGCTGCTCCAGGCTCTGGGTTCTGATCTCCTCAGCAGCAACGAGATCCGCCCCGAGCGCATCCGCCAGATCGTCGAGGATTCCCGGCACCAGGGCGCCCCCGCGTTCGTCGGCGACGACGAGGACCTCGACGACGCGATCGGCGACAGGATCGGCGAGCTCGCCGCCGATCGCGATCAGGGCGCCTCTGACGCCGAGCACCCGCTCCCGCGAGACGAAGTCGCCGAGGACGGGCCGCAGCGCATCGGGAGCAGTCGCGGCGAGCTCCGTCATCGCACTCCGCACGCTCGCCCCGCTGCGAAGCCCGGCGGCGACCATGCGGATGGCATCCGGCCAGGCTCTCCGTATCTCTTCGGTGCGGAGGGCTCGCACTCGGATCCGCCGCCTCCTCGACAACGACCAGCCCAGCAGTGCGCCGGCCGCTCCGGCCGCCGCGATTCCTGTGGCAACGACGCCCAACGCGGCGACGACGAGGCCTGACACGGCGTCGTTCCTGATGTCGCGGAAAGGCTGCGTCCTCCACCCGGAACGCGGGGAGACACCGCCAACGACTCCTCCGGCCACTCCCACCGCCGTCATCGCAGCGGTGGCGGCACACGCGGCAGCGACGAATTTCACACCGCTCCTTCGCAGACGGACCGCACCGAGACCCTCCCGGCGCTCTCGAGACGAGCGTTGAGATCCTCGGGAGGCAGGGCACCGGTCCACTCGAGCCGCCCCCACGGCGCACTCCGAGCGAAGATCGGTTCGGTGGTGAACCCGTCTCCGATCGATGGTGACACCGCGACGACTTCCGTCACGCCGCGTCGAATGGGCCGGTCACCGTCGCCATGGTCACGCTCGACGTGGACGATGAGGTCGATGGTCGACGCAAACACCTTCCTGACGACCGCCTCGGTGACGTTCTCACCGGCCATCAGGGCCGCGTTCACGAGCGCATCCAGCGCATGACGGGCACCGTTGGCGTGAACGGTGCAGCAGAAGCCACAACCGGCGTTCGAAGCCCTCGTCAGCTCGAACGCCTCAGCGCCGCGCACCTCACCGACCACGATCCGGTCGGGTCTCATGGCGAGCACCAGCTTGACGAGATCACGCACGGTGACGGCGGCACCGCCATCGATCGCCGGGGGCCGTGCCTGATAGAAGGACGAGTGGGGAGGAAGCTCGACGTTGAGTTCGCGTACTTCCTCCACACACCGGATGCAGTGGTGGAGAGGCGCCGCTGCCAGCAATGCGGCCAGCAGCGATGTCTTCCCGGCGCCGGGCGGACCGGAGACGACGATCGACGAGCCCACCTGCATCACGAGACGGAGGAATCCGGCGCATGCTTCGGACACGGCGTTGCACTCGACGAGATGTTCGAGCGTCTCGCGACGCAGGGCGTAGCGGCGCAGCGTTGCCGACAGTCGGTCGGCTACCGGCGGGATGACTGCGGTCAGACGAGCGGACCCGTCCAGGACCCGGGCCTGCACGATCGGGCTCGCCACATCGAGCCTGCGCTCTGTGGCGGCCAGCAGACGGGCGACCAGATGCGACGTCTCCTCTGCCGACACCGGCTGGTCGAGACGTTGCAGCCGCCCCGAGCCGTCGACGAAGGTCACCCGCTCCCCCTCCACGAAGACCTCCTCCACGCCCTGCCGTTCGAGGAGTTCGGTGAGCGGTCCGTAGGCGACGATCGACGATGTGATGCGTTTCCTCATCTCGTCGGGATCACGCAGCGCCGGCACGGCCCCGGAAGCGGCCTCAGCCTGGTACGCGGCGACGACGACGCGGACCAGCGCAGCGAGTTCCTCGTGATCACGCTCCGGATCGAGCCTGGCTTCGTCGAGGCGTCCGAGGACGTCGTGACGAAGCCGCTCGTAGACGCTCATGCCGTCGCTCCGGTGACGGCGCGGGCAAGCCGCCGTACCCGTTTCCGAAACGGCCCCCGCAGCACGGGGACACCGTCCCACTCGGCACGCAGCACGCGTCGGTCGTATGGGAGCAACGTCAACGAGCTCGGCCGCAGTGGGTCGAGCGCCGACCGCAGCTGCGACGCCGAGTAGTGGCCTGCTGCGTGCCGGTTGAGGATCACGTGCACACGCTCGAAGTCGACGATCCCGCGCACTGCGACTGCCCAGTCCGCGGCGAGGCGAACACCGCGGGTCGTGCCCGTCGACACGAGGAGGACCACATCTGCCGTGCCGATCACGGCCCGCGCGGTGGCAAACCGGGCGAGGCGCCCTGCGCCGGGGAGCTGCTCCACTCTCCCGCCGACATTGGCGACGACCACTGCAGCGTCGGACGCGAGCGCGGCGAGGACCCGGATGACGTCGCCGGCCCGCAGTGTCTCCCACTCTTCTGGAGCGGCGAGGCCGGGGAGGAGCCGCATTCCCAGATCCCGGGTCGTGTGCAGCAACCTCGTCAGGTCGTCGCTCCCCGACGCTGCCGAGTCGATGGCGTCCCGGAGATTGGGCAATGCCGTGAGATCGAGTCGCAGCGCCAGCCCGGGTGACTGATCGTCGGCATCGACCAGCGTCACCGTGCGTTCCTCGCTCAATGCGTCCGCCACGGCGATGGCGACTTCGGTGGAGCCGCATCCACCGCCGGCCGACGCCACCGCGATGACGAGACCCGTGGCCGACCCTGCGTCGCTCGGTGCCGGTGACCGTCGGGTGGGTGTGCGCGATGCGCACAGCCGCATGACCTCGGCCACGATCAGCTCCGGCGGACTCGACGCCTCCAGCGCCACGTCCGCGCCGGTGGCGAGCAGTCGGGCCCTGCCCGGGGCCTCTTCTGTCCCTTCGTAGAGTCCGGCTACTGCGACACCTCGTTCGTGGAGATCCGCGACGAATGCCTTCGAGAGGTACGACGTGACGTCATCGACGAGGAAGACATCGATGTCCTCGCGCTCCACGTCGGCCGGGGACATCGCATAGCCGCGCACGATGGCGCCACCGTGGTCCATGACGTGGACGTGCAGGTCGCGCGCCCAGGGCCGCAGCGTCTGCGCGAACATCGCAATGACGTCAGCCATCCGCAGCCCTCACGATGTGCACGTCTCCCCCGGCGAGCGCGACGGCGATGTCGAGTTCCTGACCGCGGGCTATCTCGACGAGGAGGCTGGCCCGGCCGCGACCCAGACCGTCGTCGCCGTCAACGGCAACGACGGGCAACCCGGCGGCCACCACGGTTGCGGCGCCTTCGNNGGTGACTGCGCCATCGACCGGAACGCTCATCACCCGGGGAGCCGGGCCCCGGGTTTCGGCCAGATCACCTTTCCGGAGGAGAGCCCCGCGCGGCACAGCGGTCGTCAGATGCCACTCGCCGTCGCTTGCGACCACGTCGGCGCCCACGAGCCCGCGCACCACGCCGACCGCGGCCGGCATCTCGACGAGGCGGACCGAGGAGACTTCCAGCGGGTCGCCGGGAGCGAGGTCCGTCGCCGCCACCGCAACGGTCATCACACGGTCGCCGTCACGAAGGACGAGGAGGACCAGGACGAAGGCGAGGAGCCCCGACACCACCATCAGGGCGTGGGCGGCGGACAACGGCGGTACGACCTTCCGCAGTCCCCTGGTTCCCGCCATCCTCGTTCCCGATATCGCTGTTATCGTTGGTTTGCAATGTAATACATTGGCTGATGGTGCTGTCAAGCCTCGAGCGCTGTCTCACCGGCAGAACGCGAAAGATCTTGCGAGAATCGGGGGCGGCACGACGGGGGTGAGGGGATGACCGACGGGCACGGCCCAATCGAAGAGCTGCGCCACGAGCTGCGCAGCGCTCTCGGCGACGAGTTCCGGAGAGTTGCCGAAGAGGACGAGGATGTCGCCCGGCTGCGACACCTGCGCTCCCGATCCCTGGCGGACGTCGCAGCAGAGCTCGTCGCACGCGGCGACACGGTCCAGGTCACCATGGGCGAAGAACGCTTCATCGGCGTCATCACTCACGCCAGCGGCTCGCTCGCCACGATGCAGACCCAGGACCACGACGACGTCCACATCAACCTCGAAGGTCCTGTCGTGCTTCGGGTCACGAGACGGGCAACCGGCGGCGGGCGGGGACCGGATCCCCTCGAGCCCGAGTCGTTCGTCGCCAGACTCCGGCAGATCGAACTCGACGAGGGTCTCGTCATCCTCTCGCTGCCGGCAATCGGACAGTCCGTGCGGTGTCGCCTCGACGCGATCGCCGCCGACCACGTCATGGCGACGGACCTCACCGAGCAGACCTGGTACATCCCGTTCCGCCAGATCGCAGCGGTGACCCGGCACCACAACGTCTGACCGCTTCGGCTCGCCGGCTCGTCGCAAGCCCTCGAGCTACCGCATCGGTCGCATCACAGCCCGACTGCTCGTGGCGACACGCGTTCTCGGAGCAGGCCCTCGATCCGGGAGGCGAATTGCTCCGGGTCGCCGGTGGTGAGGTAGTCGACGGTCCCGCCCCGGCCGCCTCGACCCGCCACCCGGGCGACCTGGCGCGCCACGGCGGGGGCCGGATCGATGAGGACCACACCGGGCCCGGTGAGCGCCTGGATGCGGTCTGCGACGAACGAGTAATGCGTGCAGGCCAGCACGATGCGGTCGACACCGGCGGCGCACAGTGCCTCCACGTGTGGGCCGAGGATGCGTTCCGCTTCCTCGTCGTCGCCTTCGTCGATGGCCCGGGCCAGCCCGGCAGCGGCGGCCTCCACGATCTCGACGCCGGCCCCATGGCGATCGACGACCGATGCGTACAGCGCGCCCTCCCTGAAACGTCGCAGGGGTGGCCAGCACGCCGACGACGCCACCATCGGTGAGGTTCGCCGCGGGCTTCACTGCGGGCTCCATGCCGACGAAACTCACGTCCGGATACAGGTCGCGGAGATGGTGAAGGGCCGCAGCCGACGCCGTGTTGCAGGCCAGGACGATCGACTCAGCTCCCTCGTCGCGAAGGAAGCGGGTGATGGCGACGGCGCGCCGCCTCACCTCCTCCAGGGTCTTGCTGCCGTAAGGGCTGAATGCGTTGTCGGCGAGGTAGACGATGGCACGGCCGGGCAGCAGCGTGCGCACCTCGCGTAGCACCGACAGGCCGCCGACACCCGAGTCGAAGATCCCGATCGGCGCTGCGTCAGCCACCGAGCGTGTGCGTGAGGTGGGGGAAGTACAGCTCGGGTTCGAGCAGGAACGAGTCGTGGCCCTTGTCCGAGTGCACCGTCACCCAGCGGTAGTCGACGTCGGCGATCTCGAGGTACCGGACCAGCTCCTCCTGCTCCTCCGGGTAGAAGCACACGTCCGAGTCGATGGAGAACACCATGTAGCGCTGGTGCTTGGAGTCGATGAACAGGTCGGCGAGATCGTCCCTGCCGGCCTCCGCGACGAGGTCGTACGTGTTCCACGCAGCCATGATCCGCAGGTAGCTGTTGGCGTCGAAGCGCTGCACGAACTTCTCCGCCTGGTGGCGCATGTAGGACTCCAGGGGGTTGTTGAGCCGGTACATCCCGGGACCGNNCATCCCGGGACCGTCGTCCTGGTCGATCACCTCGTCGCGGGCCCGGCTCCACAACGCACGCAACGACACGAACGTCTTGTGTCCGATCATCCGGGCCAGACCGAGACCCTCTTCGGGACGGGGGCCGTCGTGGTAGTCGCCGTGGGCGAACGCGGGATCGTTCTGGATCGCCATGATCTGCTCGAAGTTGTGGATGCGCTGCA
>JABAOE010017198.1_pt1 | contig 11140 bp, 11 predicted proteins | sample 7062141 | NCBI WGS metagenome assembly JABAOE01 (sample SAMN14538627, study PRJNA623070) | marine sediment metagenome | biome: marine biome [ENVO:00000428]; feature: marine pelagic biome [ENVO:01000023]; material: deep marine sediment [ENVO:00002113] | place: India: Gulf of Khambhat ...
CGGCCCGGGTGGCGTTCACCCCGACCCCGGAGACCAGCAACTCTCCCGCATCGGCCACCGTGGCCGTTGCGGCCAAGAACGCCGCCGATGAGGCGTCGGCCGGCACCCGCAGCTCGAGTCGATCGCGGGCCGGCCAGCTCGACCCCGCGCCCTCCAACGACACCGTGGCACCGTCGACCTTCACCGCGACCCCGACGTGCTCGAACAGGCGCNNCGGCGACGTCGGCTACCAGACCGGCGAAGAGCAAGGCGCTCTTCACCTGCGCGCTGGCCACGCTCGACCGGTGGACCAGCGGGCGCAGCGGCCCGCCGCGAATCGTGATGGGCAACTGGTCGCCGGCTACCGAGGCTCCCATCAGCGCCAACGGCTCCGTGACCCGCCGCATCGGTCGCCGCCGCAGCGATCGATCGCCCGTGAGCCGAGCGCGGACCGGCGTGCCGGCCAACGCACCCATCATCAGTCGGGCGGTCGTCCCCGAATTGCCGCAGTCCAGGGCCCGCCGCGGCTCCCGCCATCGGGCGCCGCAAACCCCGACCGACGCACCCCGCCGCAGCGGCCCGACCTCCACACCAACCTGCCGGAGGACGCGTGCCATGCTGCGCGAGTCGGCGGCAGCCAGCGGCCGGTCGATCCGCCCGCCCTTCGGGGCCAGCGCCGCGAGGAGCAGCGCCCGGTGGGTAATGCTCTTGTCCCCGGGGGGGCGCACGACGCCGCTGACTCTCACGGCTCGAACCGCCGGCGCCACGCGGCGCCCTCCCGAAGCCACGCCTGCAGCGCCGAGGGGTCCTTTTCCTCGAGCGCCGACCGCAGCCCCTCCAGCGCCTCGTCGAGGTGCGCCAGGCTGGCGAGGACTTCGTCGCCATTGGCCAGCAGGATCTCGACCCAGAGGTCCGGATCGCCGGCCGCGAGCCGGGTCACCGACCGCGCTCCCGCTCCGACACTGACGCCCCCCGGCGCCGTCCGCGCGAGCGCCACCGCCAGCGCGGACGAGAGCGCCTGGGGCAGGTGGCTGGTCGTCGCCATCAGCCGGTCGTGCTGTTCCGGGACGATCGAGACGGGGTGCGCGCCCATCGCCTGCTGCCAGAAATCCGCCGCCTCGGCCGCTGCCCGCTCGTGACCCGGCACCGGCGTAACGTAGACCACCGCCCCGTCGAATTGGTGTTCGGAGGACGCGGTGAAGCCGGTGAGGTGTGTGCCCGCCAGCGGATGGGACCCGGCGAAGTAGTCACCCAACCCCAGGTCCGCCGCCCGGCGCACGACCACCGCCTTCACGCTCGCGACGTCGGTGCAGTAGAGCCCGCGGGCCCGGATCGTGCCCGCGAGGCGCCGGAGCAGCTCGACGGTGGCACGGGGAGGGACCGCCAGCACCAGGTAGTCCGCCTCAACCGCCACCCGCTCCGCATCGTGCTCGAGGGTCGTGACCGCTCCGGCCTTCGTGGCGGCGACCCCGTCCTTGGTGCTGAGGGCATATCCTACCACGCGGATCCCACGCGCCGCTGCCTTCCGTGCGACCGACCCGCCGATCGCGCCGAGTCCGACGANNCACGAGAAGAAGCTACGCCGGGACCGGGCCGAGGGGGAGCGGCGGGCCGGTCGGCCGATCAGGTGTCCTGCTCGGTCGGCCGGATCAGCACCTCGTTCACGTTCACGTGCGGCGGCTGGGCCACGACATAGACGATCGCCCTGGCGATGTCGGCCGCTTGGAGCTTCGTGCGCTCGCCCCACGCCGCCGCGAACCCCCGTCGCATCTCCTCGTCGCTCACGTGGTCCCCCAATTCGGTGTCCACCACTCCCGGTTGGACGTCCGTCACCCGGATGCCGTCGCGGGGCGACAGTTCCGCCCGCAGCCCCTCCGACAGCGCGCGCACCGCGAACTTCGTCGCCGAGTACACGGCGCCCCCATGGAAGGGCCGGCGCCCCGCCACCGACCCGACGTTGACGATGTGCCCGCCACCCCGCTCGCGCATCGCGGGCAGCACGGCGGAGACCGCGTAGAGCAGCCCGCGCAGATTCACGTCCAGCATCCGGTCCCACTCGTCCACCAGCCGCCTCTGCACCGGTGCCAGCAGCATCACCCCGGCATTGTTCACCAGCACGTCGACCCCGCCGAATGCCGCCACGGCCCGGTCGACCATGGCGTCGACCGCCGCGCGATCGGTCACGTCGGTCGGCACGGCCACGGCCCGTCCGCCCGACCGGTCGATCTCCTCGGCGATGGCGCGGAGCCGGTCGGCGCGTCGCGCGGCGAGGACGACGGCGGCCCCGACCTCGGCCAAGGCCCGGGCCGTCGCCTCGCCGATACCGCTCGACGCGCCGGTGACGATCGCCACACGGCCGCCAAGCTCCTCACCCTGCGGCGTGGTCGTTCCCCGTCGCCCAACCGTACTCACGGCACCGGCCGCTCCTCGACCAGCCGCGTGATCCAGATGCCCGAGTTGAAGTCGGAGGAGTAGATCCGGCCCTTGAAGACCTGCGCACCCCACAGCATGGGCCAATTCGGGACCATGGTGTCCTGGTCGGTGGTGCGCAGCGCGGCCACCTCCCTCCCCTGCCGGTACAGGTCGCCGCGGAGCTCGCCCGCAACGTCCACCACCCGCAAGCCCGCCTGGTAGTAGCCGACGTACAGCCGGTCGCCTTCCACCCATACGTTGTGCGCGCCCGCCTCGGGCACCTCGTACTGCGCCACTTCGACCGGGTGGTCGGGATCGGCGTAGTCGATGACGTGGATGAACCCGCGCGCGTCGACCGGCTCGTCCGAGCTCCACACGGGGGGAAAGATCTCGTCGCCGACGAAGAGATACCGCCCGTGCCGCCACGCCGTGTGGGTATTGCCCTCAGGGTACGCGTATCGACTGACCATCACCGGCGCGGTGGGCGTCCCGCCGTGGCTCCCGGCGCCTACGTCCAGCATGACCATGCCATGGTCCCAGTAGGAGAGATAGGCATAGCCCTCGTGCACGAACACGTCGTGCAGGGTCTTTCCGGGTCGGTCCAATCCCCACCGCCCCACCTCCTTCGGCTGCGCGGGATCGGCAATGTCGATGATGTGGAGATCGCTGGTGCCGTTGTGGCACGCGTAGACGAGCTCCTCCTCGCCCCTGATCCAGACGTTGTGGACTCCCCCCGTCACCGTCTCGGTGTACTCGGAGAGGATCGTCGGGTGGGCCGGAACCGTCAGGTCGAGGAGCACCATTCCGTTTCGGCGGTTCGACGCCCCCTCCCGGGTCACGATACCGATCCGGTTGTTGGNNCGTCGGATGCGCCGGGATCGAGAGGTCGAGCAGCACGATCCCGTTCCGCCGGCTGGACGCGCCCTCGCGCGTGATGATCCCGACCCGGGCGTTGGGATGGATCTTCACGTCATTGATGCGACGCGCGTCCACCTGGAGCGAGTCGGTCAGGACCGGCCGATCCGGGTCGGTGACGTCCCAGACCTTCATCCAATCGTAGAGGTAGGTGCCCACGTAGACGTAGTCGCGGCCGTCCACCCCTTCGAACACCCACATGTCGCCGGAGTTGTGCTCCGCCGAAGGCCCTCGGCCGATCCGCTCCAGCCGCGCCACGTAGTCGCGGGGCGCCACCTCGACCGCGGCCGACCGGACCGCGCTCGCACCGATCACGGCGGTCACCACCTTGCGCCCCGGCTCCTCGGCCACGAATACGCCCTCCGGGCCGTCCGGCTCGATACGGCCCCCACCCCCCGACACCGACCACTGGGGGTACAGGAGCATCGGCTCGCCACCCTCACGGGAGGCGCGGACCGCGAACCGCACGACGTCGCCCGCGCGCGCGCTCGCCGCAGAGGGGAACAGTTCGTACGTGAACCCCTGGTCGTCCACGACCTCGACCGCGACGCTCGTGGACACCTCACCGGCCACCACCTCGACCTCCGTGCTGCCGGCGGCCCGACCGTGCACCCGCCCGACCGCATCCACCGTCGCGACCCGCGTGTCGGCGCTGCGATACCGCACCTGGACCTGCGGGAGCACGCCACCGGTTCGCGAACTGACGGCCGCCCGGATCGGCGCCGACGTGCCGACGATCAGCCGCCCGCCCGCCAGGGTCGCGGCGATCGCATCGGGCACCGGCCGATACACCGTTACCGTCGCCACCGCGGCCGCGCCGCCGGAGCGGGCCGTCACCGTGGCCTCACCGGGGTGCCTGCCCGTGACCCGCCCGGACACGAGATCGACCTCGGCCACGTCGGGGTCGCTGGACCGGAAATGGACCATCCGGTCGCTGAGGCGCGTGCCGGCCGCGTCGTAGACGCGCGCCGAAAGGTCCACCCACTCCGCCACGGCAAGCTCGATCGCGGCGGGCTCGAGGTCGATGCTGTCGGGGGCCTGCGTCGCCTGCAGCGACGCCAGCATCAGAACGGAACGCAGAATCATCATACCGACTTCCGTGGGAGCAGGTTAAGCTCAGGTTACGACAATGTACCGCGAGGTCAATCGGCGCCGGTGGCCCGCACCGGCCGTCCCACCGCCTCCGCCGCACCGGAAACGAGCGTCATGACGACAGGACTTCGACCCACACATGTCACCGTGGCAATTGCCGCCCTGCTACTCATCGGGGTGGCAACCACTCCCGCGACGGCGCAGAAGACCGTGTACCGGGAGATCGGTGGGTACGACGCGCTCGCGGCGCTCACCGACGGGTGGCTCGAGCGCATCGCGGCGGACCCGGTCTTGGCCGACGCGGTGGCCGGGGTGGCGGAGTCCGAGCGCCCCACGGCGAGGCAGCTGCTCGTCGACCTCCTGTGTTGGGCGAGCGGCGGGCCGTGCGTCGACGTGTGTACCCATCTGCGCACCCTGGCGGGCAACCCCGCTCTCGACGACGACCACTGGAGGCGGGCGGTCACTCACATGAACGCCGAGCTGACCAAGCAGGGCCTCACCGATCGCGACTGGCAACGCCTCGAGGAGGTGTTGGAGCGAGTCCGGCAGCTGCTCATTGGGGGCTCCTGCTGAGCCGCGCGTGCGTGGGGCTGATCGGCGCCACCCGGCGCCCCGCGCTTCAGGCTAGGCCACGCTGCGGCGGACGCTCAGCGCCAGCCACGTCAAGTACATCGGCACGAGCAAGGTTGCCAGAATGCCGAAGAGCGGCAGCACGACCGGAAGTTGGCCCGCGACGCCGAGCAGGAACGTGAGGAAGGCCATGAGATCGCGCTTGCTGAGGTACTGCAGCAGTCGGAACGCCCGCGCAACGGCTCCGCTTCCCTCCTCGTAGCCGTACCGCACCGCGAGCAGGCTCCCCGGCTTCCCCCGCAGCACCAGATAGGCATACGCCACGCCGAGGAAGATGGTGGCCGTCGCGAAGCCCATGAGGCCGGTCACCACGTAGAAGGAGGGGAGGTCGGCCCGCACGCACCCGACGGTCAGGCCGATCAGGAAGAGCAGGTACGTGGCGTTGTCCGAGAGCGTGTCGAACCACTGGCCGGTTCGACTCGTTCGGTAGGTGACTTTGGCCAACTCGCCGTCCACCCCGTCGATCACCGACGTCGCGTGGAAGAGGAAGCCGCTCAGCAACCAGGGCACGTAGCCGCCGACCGCCGCCAGGATCGCGCACGCCACCCCGAGCACGAGGTTCGCGCCCGTGACACCGTTGGGCGTCACGGCCGTGCGCGCCAGCATCCGGCTGATCGCCATCGAGACGGGACGGTTCAAGTAGCGTGCGATCGGCCCGTCGGTGGGCTTGCGTGCCAGGTTCAACAGCCGTCGCTCCGCGTCCCGGACATCGTCCCGGACGGCGATGGGCAGCCACAGGTGAGCGCCGATGTCCCGGGCCTTCGCGATCCCCCGGCGTACCATCGTCTGAATCGCGGAGGCGAGCGGCGATTCGCTGTGGGCCGATGCCTCTCTGACCGCGGTAAAGAGCTCCGGCGTGGCGACGAGAACGTTCGTCGCCACGGCGTCGAACGGGGAGAGCCCGCTGCCGATGGCCGTGAGCCGGTCCGCGGCNNGGGCAGGCGGCCATCGGTCCGATAGTCCACCGCCACCTCGATGCCGCTCGTATTCGTCTCCCGTGCCAGGAGCGACCGCACCACGCCCGACGAGAAGACCTGGTCACCCGTCGTGAGGAGGAACGGCTCGGTCAGGTGCGGTTCGGCCGCCAGCAGCGCCGATCCGTCGGCGCCGGGGGTCGACGCGCCGTCGATCCAGTGCAGGCCGACCCGAAACGGACCATGACGGTCCACCTCCCGCCGGGCGCGCTCCACATCGCCCCGCACCACGACGTACACCGAGGCCAACCCCGCTTCCTGCAGTGTGAGGACGGTACGCGCCAAGAGCGGAATCCCGAGCAGGCGGACCAACGGCCCCGGTGCGTCGCCGGGCCCCGCCACGCAATCCGCGAGCACCAGCGCGCGTGTGACCGCGGGGTCCGAAGCCGGTTGGGTCGTGCCGTGCATTGAGTCTCCGAGTCTCGTAGAATGGGCCGGCCCCGCGAGGCGTGCCACCACCGCCCCTGCACCCCGCGCCGGCCCGCGGCAAGATAGCTCCACCCCCGGCGGGCGCAAGCCCCTATCCCCAAGGAGGTTACACGACTGCGACCCGGCCGGGTCGGGCGCCCGTCGCGCCGATGGGGGCCGGTGGGCCGCTCCGACGCCCTCCCGTCGCCTGGACCGGCGGCGCACGGCGGCGTAGGATACGCCCACCCTTGGGTTTGTGCCCCGCAGCGAGTACCTTGTACGCGGACCAGCGCTGAGCCGGTCGAGGTAGGCCGCTGGAGGGCGGATGGGAAATGGGTGGCCCGGCGTCCTGCTACCCTCGATCGACCGGCCAGAGCGGCCTTCCGCTCGCGCGTGGCCAGGCGATCGAGTGCAGCACGCAGGTGCAGCACGAAAGTCGGCGCGCCGCCGTGCGCGGAACCTCACAAGGAACCAATGGGCCGTATGCGACAGACGATCATCCTCGCGGCGGGCAACGGACGCCGCATCAGCGGCGACCACGCCGACACGCCCAAGCCGCTCATTCCGGTCGCCGGCCGGCCGCTGATCGAACATGCGCTCGGCCAGGCGGTCTCCGCGGGGTGCGAGGAGGCGGTCGTCGTCGTCGGCAAGCACGCCGACGCCGTTCGCGGGCATCTGGAGCGAATCGACGTGCCGTTGCGGCTGGTCTTCGCCTACAACCCGAACCCCGACAGCCCGAACGGCCGGTCGCTGCTCACCGCCGAGCCGCATGCAGACCCGCAGTTCTTCCTGCAGATGGCCGATCACGTGTTCGCGCAGCCCGTGCTGCGTGAGCTCGAGTCGCCCGACTCCCCCGGCGACCACCCACGCCTGCTGGTGGACGCGGCCCCGGCCGACTGGAGCCTGGAGGACGCCACCAAGGTCCGCATTCAGGACGGCCAGATCACCCACATCGGGAAGTCGGTGTCTCCCTGGGACGCCGTGGACGCCGGGTACTTCGTCTTGGACCATCGCGTCTTCGACGCGTTGCACACGGCGGCGAAACACGCCGAGCCGTCCGTCTCGGCCGGCATGCGGGTGGTCATCGCCTCCCAGGGACTCCGGCCGGTTCCCCTCCCCGACGTCCCGTGGATCGACGTCGACAACGCCCGGGACCGGGACCGCGCCGAGGAGATGCTCGGGAGCATCACCGCCACCCCCTGACCGGTTGGCCGATCAGGCGACGGTGCGATCGGGGAGCGCCCTGACGCAGCGTTCGAGCCGTCCCGCGATCGCAGATCACGCCCCACACGCCCATGGCGCGCCGCCGCCGGACGGCGTCCGAAGCGGCCCGATTGATTCCTCGACCGCGCCCGCGCACTTTCGGGTGATTCATGCCTCCCCACTTGGTGCTGCTGGCCGCCGGACGCTCCAGCCGCTTCGGCGGGCTCAAGCAGCTCGCGCCCGTCGGGCCTGCTGGCGAAGCGATCCTCGACTTCAGTATCTTCGACGCCGCTCGGGCGGGCTTCGATGGGGTCGTCGTCGTGACCGGGCCCGAGCTCTCGACGCCGTTCCGAGAGCACCTCGCGGCGCTGCTGGGCGGCGCCTTGCCGTTCGTGGTCGCGGTGCAGGAGGCCGACTCGAGCGCGGGACGCGCCAAGCCCTGGGGCACCGGTCACGCCGTGCTGGCGGCGAGGGGAGCCCTTCGTGGGCCCTTCGTGGTGGCAAATGCCGACGACTTCTACGGAGCGTCAGGATATCGACGCATGGCGTCCCACCTGACCAGGCACCAAAGCGCCGGTGACCACGCGCTCTTGAGCTACCGTTTGGATCAAACGTCCATTCCCGACGGCTCGGGGGTGTCCCGCGCCCTGTGCCGGTCCGGCCCCGACGGGTACCTGCGCGCGCTCGACGAGGTCCACGACGTGCGCGCCGCTGACGCCGGCTACGTCGGAGTCGGACCGGACGGCGGGATCCTCTCGCTTCCGGCCGACGCGACCGTGTCGGTGAACCTCTGGGGGTTCACCCCGGACGTCTTCCCGATTCTGACGAGGGCGTTCGCGGTCTTCCGCGACGACCACCCCGACCCCGACCAGGAGTTCTACTTGGGCGACGGCGTCGCTCGAGCCGTCGCGGCGGGTTCGATGCGGGTGAAACTGCTCGCCGCCGACGAGCCCATGTTCGGGATCACCCACCCGGAGGACCACCCGGCGGCACGCGACGCCGTCCGCCGCCTGGTGGATGGTGGGCGATACCCGCCCGACCTCGCCCAGTGGTTCAGGAGCCGCGCCTAGTCGATGCAGCTCGTCACCGCCGACTGGCTCGTCGTCGCGCTCTACGCCGCGACCGTGATCGCCGTTGGCCTCGGCTATGCGCGTCGGGCGGGGGCCGGAACGGGGGAGTTCTTCCTGTCCGGCCGCAGGCTCCCGTGGTGGCTCCTCGGCACCTCGATGGTGGCGACGACCTTCTCGACCGACACGCCCAACCTGGTGACCGACCTGGTGCGCACCGGCGGCGTGAGCCAGAACTGGCTCTGGTGGGCCTTCCTGATCACCGGCATGTGCACGGTGTTCTTCTACGCCAAGCTCTGGCGCCGCTCCGGGGTGTTCACCGACATGGGGTTCTACGAGCTGCGCTACTCCGGACGCCCGGCGGCCTTCCTGCGCGGCTTCCGCGCGCTCTACCTCGGCGTGTTCTTCAACGTGATGATCATGGCCACGGTCACGCTGGCCGCGATCAAGATCGCCGGCGTGCTGCTCGGCGTCGACAAGTACACGACCGTGCTCGTCGCCGGCGCCATCACGGTCATCTACTCGGCCAGCTCGGGGCTGTGGGGCGTGGTGGTGACCGACCTGCTCCTGTTCGTGATCGCGATGATCGGCTCGATCGCCGCCGCCTACTTCGCGCTGCAGCAGCCCGAGGTGGGCGGGCTGGCCGGCCTGGTTGCCAGCCCAGAGTTGGCCGACAAGCTGTCGCTGCTGCCCGACTTCTCGGACTGGCGCACCGCCGCGACCGTCTTCTTGATCCCGATCGCTGTCCAGTGGTGGGCGACCTGGTACCCCGGCGCTGAGCCCGGCGGCGGTGGCTACGTGGCGCAGCGGATGCTGGCCGCGCGGAACGAAAAGGAGTCGATGGGGGCCACCCTGTGGTTCAACATCGCTCACTACGCGCTCCGCCCGTGGCCGTGGGTGATCGTGGCGCTGTGCTCGGTGCTGGTCTACCCGAGCCTCGACTCGATCATGGCCCGTTTCCCGGGACTCGACCCCTCGATCGTGCGCCACGACCTGGCGTACCCGGCCATGCTCGTCTTCCTGCCGCACGGATTGCTGGGACTGGTGGTGGCGTCGCTGGCGGCGGCGTACATGTCGACCATCAGCACCCACCTGAATTGGGGCGCGTCGTACATCGTCGACGACTTCTACCGCCGCTTCGTATCCGCCGATCGAGACGAACACCACTACGTGAAGGTAGGCCGCCTGTCGACCGTGGCCCTCATCATGCTTGCCTCCGTCGTGGCGCTGTGGCTCGAGAACGCGCTACAGGCGTTTCAGATTCTGCTTCAGATCGGTGCCGNNGGGCGATGGTCATATCGTTCGCGGTCGCCATCTACTTCCAGTTCGTGCACGAGGCGCTTGGCTTCGCGACCCTCCATCCGTCCCTGCGGCTCGTGGTGGGAGTTGCGGTGACGACCGTCATCTGGATCCTGGTCACCTTCCTCACCCCCCCGACAGACGGGCGAACGCTGCAGGCCTTCTACGATCGGATCCGTCCGTTCCGCGGCGGTTGGCGTGCGGCCGTCACGGTGGGGGATGAGGAGAGCGGCAGCCTGACCGCGGCCCTTCTCAGCTGGCTCCTGGGGGTGACGGTGGTCTACGGCGCGCTGTTTGGGACCGGCTACTTCCTGTACGGAAACGTGGGCGCGGCGAGTCTGTGCGCCGTTCTGGTCGTCGGAGCGGCCGTGTGGTTGTTCCGACTCCTGCCGCGCGTCGGCTTCGAGTGAGGAACGGTCCGGGTAAGCGTTGGCTTCAAGCGGGGAGACAAAGGGCGCAGGCAGCTAGAGCGGAGTGACCGACGCCCCGTCTGACGGGTAGGCCGCAAACAGCCGGTTCTCGANNCGGAGTGACCGACGCCCCGTGTGACGGGTAAGCTGTAAACAGTCGGTTCTCCAGACCGCCGAGGTGGTGCCGGCTAGCGTAGAACCGGTCCGCGAGCGAGTTCTTCACCTCCTCGACCCGCTTTGCGGAACAGAGCGCGATCATGCAGCCGCCCATCCCCGCGCCGGTGAGTCGCGCCCCGGCGACTCCGGCCTCCTCGGCGATTCGAACGAGGGTGTCCAGTTCGAGTGTGCTCACCTCGTAGTCGTCCCGCAGGCTGCGGTGCGAGGCCTCCATCAACACGCCCAGCGTCGACAGATCGGCATTCGCCATGGCCTCGACCGCCAGGTCGACACGGCGGGCTTCGCTCACCACATGATGGAAACGGCGGCGGAGCACCGCGTCGAGAATCTCGTCGGCCGCGGCGTACAGCTCGTTGGGCTCGTAGCGGTCACACAGAGCCGGGTAGGACGGTTCCTCCCTCGTATCCCCCAGGTGGGCCGCCACACACTTCAACGCCTCCCGACATTCGGCCGCACGCAGATTGTATGTCTCGCGCGCGAATCCGGACTTCCGTGCCATTTCGAGGCTGTGCGCCACCACGAAGTGCCAGTCGGCGGGGACCCCGTGCAGCTCTACGCTGAGGGGATCGAATCC
>JABAOE010001729.1_pt1 | contig 11137 bp, 9 predicted proteins | sample 7062141 | NCBI WGS metagenome assembly JABAOE01 (sample SAMN14538627, study PRJNA623070) | marine sediment metagenome | biome: marine biome [ENVO:00000428]; feature: marine pelagic biome [ENVO:01000023]; material: deep marine sediment [ENVO:00002113] | place: India: Gulf of Khambhat ...
CCGAAGATGGGGATGTACAAAAGCTCTCGCTTCAGCACCCAGGCCTGCGGCGGAAGTGCCGCGATCTGCCAGTAGGCTTCCATCGCGGTCGTGTGCTTGATCAAATAGACACAGGGCTCGTCCTGGATGTTTTCCTTTCCCTCGGTCGAGACGTTCAGGCCGCAGAAAACGCGCCCGGCCCACATTGAAAACCGCGCCCAGGCAACAGCGATGCCCCACTTCACCCTGAACGGTGCCCAGAAGCACAGCAGTTCCGCGGCCGACAACGTAATTGCCGACGCGAACAGCAGAAACGTGAAGATAAACGAGCGAACCGTCAGCATCAGACCGACAGTCGTGAGATGTCTGCGATCTCCAGGAACAAAGCACGAAGCTCCGCGAGCACGGCCAGACGATTATTTTTTACGGCCTCGTCGTCCACCATGACCATGACATCGTCAAAAAACGTATCGACGGTTGGCCGCAGCTGTGCGAGCTCGGTCAGCGCCTCTGTGTAGTCGCGTTTGTCAATCATCGGTTCGACCGTGGTCGCGGCCTGACTGATTGCCGCCCAAAGCGCCTGCTCGGCGTCATCGTCCAGGAGCTTTTCACGCACTTTTTCGCCGCCGGAGTATTCGGCCTGGCGGAGAATGTTGGCGATACGCTTGTTGGCAGCGGCGAGACTCTCGGCAGATTCGAGTTTGACGAACGCCTGTACCGCTGCAAGCCTGCGATCAAAGTCGACGAGGGATGCCGGCTTGCGCGCGAGAACGGCGTCGAAGGTTTCTGTCTTGAGGTTGTCGTCGCGGTCCAGGAAATAACGGCGCAGTCGGTCGGTGATGAACTCGTAGAGCTCGTCGCCGAGTTCGTCCGCGTCGATCTTGCCGGCCGGCTGTGCCGCAACGGCTTCGGCGATGATCGCCTTGAGGTCGAAGTCGAGCCCGCACTCGATGAGAATGCGCACGATGCCGAGCGCCGAACGGCGCAGGCCGAACGGGTCGCGGTTGCCCGAGGGTTTCTTGCCCATCGAAAAGACGCCGGCAAGCGTATCGAGCTTGTCGGCGACCGCCAGCATGCGCCCATCGGCGGTCGAAGGCAGGTCGTCCCCGGCGAAGCGCGGCAGGTAATGTTCGCCGACAGCGTCGGCGACCGCCTGCGGCTCGGCGTCGGATATCGCATAGTAGCGCCCCATCGTGCCCTGCAGTTCCGGGAATTCGCCAACCATGCCGGTCAGCAGATCGCACTTGCTGAGCATTGCTGCGCGCTCGACGTTTGTGGCATCGGCATCGACTGCCGCTGCGATCGCGCCGGCTATAGTCGCGATGCGAGAGCTCTTGTCGAATAAGCTGCCCAGGCCCTGCTGGTATACGACATCGTGGAGCGTCTCTTCACGCGCAGCCAGCGTCGTGCGCCGATCCTGGTCCCAGAAAAACGCGGCGTCGGCCATGCGCGGGCGAATAACCCGCTCGTTGCCGGCGCGAACCTGGTCCGGGTCTTTACTCTCGAGGTTGGATACGAACACGAAGCGTGGCAACAACTCACCCTTGCTGTTTGCTACCGGAAAGTAGCGCTGGTGCCCGGTCAGCGTCGACACGACGCACTCGCGCGGCAGTCGCAAATACTCTTCGTCGAAGCTCCCGGTCATCGCGACCGGCCATTCGACGAGCGCCGTGACTTCGTCGTAGAGCGATTCGCCGTCGACTACCGCGCCGCCGGCGGCCTTCGCTTCGGATTGGGCGCCCTTGCGAACGAGATCCCGCCGCCGGGCGAAGTCGGCGATGACATGCCCCTGTTTCTCCAGCACCTCGAGATATTCGGACGGCTTCTTGATAACGACGGGTTTGTTCGTGTGAAAACGGTGCCCGCGCGATTCGTTGCCGGCGTCAATCCCCATCACTTTGGTATCGATGACGTCATTTCCGTGCAGCAGCACGACCCAGTGCACCGGGCGGACGAACTCCGCCTCGCCCGCGCCCCACCGCATGCGGCGCGGAATGGGCAATGACGCCAGCGACCGTTCGATCAGCTCGGGCATGAGCTCCTTGCTTGTGCGGCCCTTCTCGACCACCTCGCACGATAGCCACTCGCCCTTGCCGGTTTTCGTTCTGCCCAGTGCTTCCGGATCGACGCCGCATTTCTTTGCAAACGCCGTTGCTGCGGCGGTCATGTTTCCGTCTTTGTCGAAAGCGACGGATACCGGCGGGCCCTTCTGCGAAGTCTTGTGGTCTTCCTGTCCCGCGGCGAGCGACTCGATCATCACGGCAAGGCGACGCGGGCTCGCATAGACATGAACGGGCCCGTGTGCGAGACGCGCATCATCTACGGCCGCTTCGAGGTTCGCGCCGAACGCCTCCATCAGGTTGCGCAGCGCCTTCGGCGGGAGCTCTTCGGTTCCCAGCTCGACGAGGAAGTCGCCGCCGCCTTTCACCCCGCGCCTCCATCCCCGACCGACTCCACCATCGGGAAGCCCAATGCTTCGCGTGAAGCGTAATAGGCTTCCGCAACCGCGCGCGCCATCGTGCGCACACGCAGTATGAAACGCTGCCTTTCGCTGACGGAAATTGCGCCGCGCGCATCGAGCAGATTGAAGACGTGTGAAGCCATCAGCATCTGCTCGTAAGCCGGCAACGCAAGGTTGAGCTCGATCAGGCGCTGGTTCTCATGTTCGGCATGGTCGAACTGGTGAAACAGGTCGTCGACGTCGGCGGCCTCGAAGTTGTACTTGGATTGCTCCACCTCGTTCTGGTGATAGACATCGCCATAGGTAATGCGGCCCAGCGGGCCGTCGGTCCACACGAGGTCGAAGATGCTCTCGACGCCCTGCAGGTACATCGCCAGCCGCTCGATGCCGTAAGTGATCTCGCCCGTCACGGGGCGGCATTCGAGTCCGCCAACCTGCTGGAAATAGGTGAACTGCGTTATTTCCATGCCGTTCAGCCAGACCTCCCAGCCGAGGCCCCAGGCACCGAGTGTCGGCGACTCCCAGTTGTCCTCGACAAAACGAATGTCGTGNNNNTTGATGACGACCTGGTACTGGTAGTAGTGCTGCAGCCGGAACGGATTGTCGCCGTAGCGGCCGTCGGTCGGCCGGCGCGACGGCTGCACGTAGGCCGCCGACCAGGGTTCCGGGCCGATCGCGCGTAAGAAGGTTGCCGGGTGGAATGTGCCCGCACCCATTTCCTTGTCGTAGGGCTGCAGAATGACGCAGCCGCGCTCCGCCCAGTACTGCTGCAGCTTGAGGATCAGGTCCTGAAAGCTGAGTACTCCGGACGACTTTTCCTTACTCATTGGGGAATCACAGGGTCCAAACCCGCGAAGTATATAGGAGGTGGCGAGAGTGATACATGGTCCGGCGGACAGCACATTGCGCTCCCTCATGGCTCGCTCCGCTGCGCCTTACTTCGGTCGCGAAATGCCCCGCCCGCCGCACCCCGGCCGCAATCACCCGAAAAGACAGGCGATTCGAGCCGGGCAGGGACGCCGAAACGAGATTCCGCAGAACGTGTTCATCCGGCGCGGGCCGGTGTTGCACAATAATGGTGCGCTGCTACGACCTCCTGCACTATAATGGTGCAACACTTGGGGGCAGCTCCAGGCTGTCCCTAATGAAAACAATGACTTACACATTGCACCATTTTGGCACGGAAACTGCACTTATGACCGCAATGGGCCCGGCGGTGCCGGGCGGTTTTTGCGCATGATTGTTGGAGGAATACTGAAATGAAGCCCAAAGAGGTACTCGGCCTTATCAAGGAAAGCGAAGCGAAGTTTGTCGACTTGCGTTTCACGGATACGAAAGGCAAGGAACAACACGTAACTGTGCCCGCTCAGACGGTCGACGAAGAACTGTTCGAGGACGGCAAGATGTTCGACGGTTCGTCGATCTCGGGCTGGAAGGGCATCAACGAGTCGGACATGATCCTGATGCCGGATCCGTCATCGGCGGTGGTCGATGTCTTCTCGGACGAAACAACGCTGAATCTGCGTTGCGACGTAGTCGAGCCATCAACGATGCAGGGTTATGACCGTTGTCCGCGTTCGCTGGCGCAGCGTGCCGAGGCATACCTGAAATCGACGGGCGTTGCCGACACGGCATTCTTCGGTCCCGAGAACGAGTTCTTCGTTTTCGATCATGTTTCCTGGGACGACTCCATGCAGGGCGCGTTCTACAAGATCGATTCCGAAGAAGGTGCATGGAACACGGATCGCAGCATCGAGGAAGGCAACACGGGGCACCGCCCGACCGTCAAAGGCGGCTACTTCCCGGTTCCGCCGGTCGACTCGTTGCACGACATCCGTTCGTCAATGTGCCTCGCACTCGAGGACATGGGCCTCGAAACCGAAGTTCATCACCACGAAGTTGCAACAGCCGGTCAGTGCGAAATTGGTGTTAAATTCAATACCTTAGTACGTAAGGCAGACGAGGTTCAGATTCTCAAGTACGTCGTCCACAACGTTGCACACGTCTTCGGCAAGACGGCGACCTTCATGCCGAAACCGCTGGTGAACGACAACGGTAACGGCATGCACGTGCACCAGTCGCTAATGAAAGACGGTGAAAACCTGTTCTCGGGCGACGGCTACGGCGGCCTTTCCGAGACGGCGCTGTACTACATCGGCGGCATCATCAAGCACGCGAAAGCCCTGAACGCATTCACGAATGCCGCGACGAACAGCTACAAGCGTCTCGTGCCGGGCTTCGAGGCACCGACGATTCTTGCTTACTCTTCACGCAACCGCTCGGCGTCGATTCGCATTCCATATGTCGCGAATCCGAAGGCGCGCCGCATCGAGGTTCGCTTCCCGGACTCGATGGCGAACCCGTACCTGGCATTCGCGGCGATGATGATGGCCGGCCTGGACGGCATCCTGAACAAGATCCACCCGGGCGACGCCATGGACAAGGATCTGTACGACCTGCCGCCGGAGGAAGAGAAGCAGCTCAAGCTCGTGGCGTTCTCGCTCGACGAGGCGCTGGCCGCGCTCGATGCCGACCGCGACTTCCTCAAGGCGGGCGACGTCTTCTCGGACGACCTCATCGATGCCTACATCGACCTCAAGGAGGAAAACGTGACGCGGCTGCGGATGACGACGCATCCGGTCGAATTCGACATGTATTACAGCCTGTAAGGGCCAAAAGTGTGAACCGGGCGGCACTTTTTTGCCGTCCGGCCACTACCCTCATTCAGCCTGAACTTGCTATGCTAACTCCATGGAAACACGCCCGATTTTCGTTCTCATCGGCTTGCTGGCCGCGGCCGGGGCTATGGCCCAGGCCTACAGGTGGGTGGATGAGAACGGCGTTGTCCACTACTCGGATGTCCCGAGAGAGGGCGCCGAGGAGATTCAGCTGTCCGAGTACACTCGCGACACGGGCGCAAGGCTCTACACTGCGCCCCGGCGGCCCGTTGGCAATGGCGATGCAGCCGAGGAAGAGCCGCCGTTCAGTTACGACAGCATCGCCGTTTCCTCACCCGGCGCCGAAGAAACGCTATGGAATATCGACGGCGTTCTGAACGTGTCTCTGGCAATTTCGCCGGGACTGCAGGCGGGGCACCGGGTGCGGGTGTACTTCGACGGGCAGCCGCGATTCGTCAGCGGAACGAGCTTCCAGATCGAGGAGGTTTACCGCGGCGTGCACAACATCCAGGCGGAAGTCATCGACGAGACGGGCAAGCTGATTATCCGCTCGCAAACGAACCGGTTCTACGTGCAGCAGAATTCGGTGATCGGAGCGGGGCGCCGCTAGGCGATGACCGCGGCCGCCGGCGTTCCGGCGGCGGCGATAATTTCAACACCGACCCCCGCGGCGTGCTCGACAGCCTGAGCGCTGGCGTTGTCCTGCTGGATACGAGCCTGCTCATCGTCGGCCTCAACCCGGCGGCCGAGAACATCCTGGGAATAAGTGCGCAACGCGCCAGGGGCGAATCGCTGCTGAAACTGGTGGGCGACGAGCCGGAGCTCCGCGACATTCTCGGCCGGGTGCTGGAAACCGGGGATCATTACGCGAACGAAATGCGGCTGGCGCCGACAGAAGTACACGCCGAGGAGCGCATCGTCGACTGCCGCGTATCGCCCGTCGCAATCGATGACGCCGTATTGCTGGTCGAATTGACCGACGTGACGCGCCGCACCCGCATCAGCCGCGAAAACGCACTGCTCATCCAGCATGGTGCAGGACGGCAAATGATTCGCCAGCTCGCACACGAGATCAAGAATCCGCTGGGCGGCATCCGCGGAGCGGCACAGTTGCTCGAGCGACAGCTCGGCGAGGCCGAACTCCGGGAATACACCGACGTCGTCATCAGCGAGGCCGACCGGCTGGCCGGGCTCGTCGATACGCTGCTCGGTCCGGGCGGGCCGCCGAACAAGCAGCCGGTCAATGTGCATGAGTTGCTAGAGTACGTCGTGCGCATTATCGAAGCCGAAGGCCCGGCGGATATTGCCTTCGCGCGGGATTACGATCCCGGCCTGCCGCTCATCGATCTGGACAAGGACCAGATGGTGCAGGCATTCCTGAATCTCGTGCGGAACGCCGCAACCGCGCTGGCCGGCCAGGGCACGATCACGCTTCGAAGCAGGGCGATAACCAACTTCACGATTGGCAATACGCGGCACAGCGTGATTGCTTCGATCGAAATCGAAGACGACGGGCCGGGCATACCGCAGGAACTGCAGGACTCCGTGTTCTATCCGCTGGTGACGAGCCGCCCGGAAGGCACCGGCCTCGGGCTGCCGGCCGCACAGGAACTGTTGAGCCGGCATGGCGGCCTGATCGAATTCGAAAGCCGGCCAGGGCGAACCGTGTTCGTTGTGCAGATTCCGCTGCATCAGGAAGCGCCCGGACCATGAGCGACCGTGCTCTCAATGTCTGGGTGGTCGATGACGACCAGTCGGTGCGCTGGGTACTCGAGAAGGCGCTGCGCCAGGCCGACATGCAGCCACGGACTTTCGAACGCGCCGAACACTTGTTGGATGCAATCGACAAATCGCAACCCGATGTGCTGATCACCGACGTTCGCATGCCGGGCATGAGCGGCATCAAGCTGCTCGACCGTTTGCGGGGCGCCTGTCCCGATTTGCCGATTATCGTGATAACGGCACATTCCGATCTCGAGAACGCAGTGGCCGCCTACAAGGGGGGCGCGTTCGAGTACCTGCCCAAGCCATTCGATATCGACGAGGCCGTGGAGCTCGTCCGCAAGGCGGCGCGGCAAAACGGCTATGTGGATGCGGGTGACACGGTTGGCGAAGGCGCCATTCCGTCATTGATCGGCCAGGCGCCGGCCATGCAGGAGGTGTTCCGCTCGATCGGGCGGCTCGCGGGATCGAGCATGACCGTGCTGATCACGGGCGAATCCGGCACGGGCAAGGAGCTCGTCGCGAGAGCGTTGCACGAGCACAGCCCGCGCGCGCACAAGCCGTTCATAGCGCTTAATACATCGGCGATCGCCTCGGAGCTGCTCGAGTCGGAGCTGTTCGGTCACGAAAAGGGCTCGTTTACGGGCGCAGACTCGAGGCGCATCGGCCGCTTCGAACAGGCGGACGGCGGCACGCTGTTCCTCGACGAGATCGGCGACATGTCGCCGGCACTACAGACTCGCTTGCTGCGCGTACTTGCCGAGAGTGAGTTTTACCGTGTCGGCGGGCAGCGGTCGATAAAAGTCGACGCGCGCGTTATCGCGGCGACGAACCAGCACCTGGCGCGGGCGGTCAAGGAGGGAAGGTTTCGCGAAGACCTTTACCACCGCCTCAACGTGATACGCATCAACACGCCGCCACTGAGAGAGCGGCGCGGCGACATACCGCTGCTGTTCAATCACTACCTTACGAGAGCGGCCGAGGAGCTGGATGCGCCGGCGAAGAGCATCGATGCGGATGCACTCGACCTGCTGCAGGGCTATGACTGGCCCGGCAATGTCCGCCAGCTCGTCAACGCGACGCGCCGGCTGACGGTAACGGCGCCCGGGACGGTGATCACCACGGCGGATATTCCTCGCGACCTCGGCGGCAGCGGAATGGCGCAGGGACCGGCACAGGACTGGACGCGCAGTCTTGCCAGCTGGGCCGAAGGTCAGATCAGTGCAAAACCGGGCAGTCCGCTACTGGATACGGCTGTCCCTGAATTCGAGAAGACCATGATTCGTTTTGCGCTTAGCCAGACCAACGGCCGGCGCAACGAGGCGGCGAAACTTCTGGGATGGGGCCGCAATACGCTCGCGCGCAAAATGAAGGCGCTGGACCTGTAGTTTCTAGTCGGCGAGCCCGACCTCTTGCAGCAATGCAACGAATCGCGGGTCGTCGCGAATGAAGTCATACGCCGGGTTAATTTTCATGCTGAAAACGGCGCGTGACCCGACATCCTCGGCTACCGCGGCCTGAAGCTCGGCGATCGTCTGCTCCGCGTTTCCGACGAACGCAAAATATTGCGCTAGCAATTGCCTGCTGAGCTGCGTGTCGGCAATGAGGTCGGGTGTTATCGAACCACGTTGCCCGGTCTCGTTGTAAGCGATAATCATCTCGCCGATTCTCGCCGCGGCATTGACATCACCGCCGGTCAGTCCGGTATAGGCAACGAAGGCATCGGCGCCGGCCCGAGCATCGCCGGCCCTGAAGCTGTGCAAAGCATGGTTTCGTTGCTGGACAATGTGATCTGGCGCATTTCGAATAAGCTCCCGTGACAACTGCAAGCCTTCCTCGTACATGCGCGCATCGACGAGAATGTAAGCAAGATTGGTTTTCATGAACAGGGAGCCGGGGTCGACTTCGACACACCGCCTTGCCACGTCGATCGCTTCTTCAAATTCGCCCAGCCACGCAAGCGTATGGGAAAGCCAGTGCAGGGCGTTGGTGTTATCCGGAGCGACAGCCAGCGCTTCGCGAAAAGTTGCTTCGGCACCATCCCAGTCGTAGGCGCGTAGTTGGTACCAGGCATTGGTGGCGCGCACTTCCGGGAGGCTTGGGTCGATGGCGAGTGCGCGCTCGACGGCTAACTGGGAGCGTGCCTGCATCGCCGCCCGGTCCGCCGAGTACTGATATTCGGGCAATAACATGTACGAATCGGCAACGCCGGACCACCCGAGCGCAAAGTTTTGATCAAGCTCGACGACCTTGTCGAAATATTCGGTCGCGGCAATGAGCGACTCGAGAGTACGCCCCTCCATCAGCTGTTTGCCAACAAAGTAAGCCTCGAGCGCTTCGGTGTTGCTTGTCGGTATCACATTGAGCCGCTGCTGCTCCTCGAGTGAAAGAGTTGCCTGTAGCTGTTCGCCGATAGCACGGGCAATTTCACTCTGAATGGCAAAAATATTTGCGGCCGTCAGCTCGCGGTCGTAAACCTCGGTCCAGAGCGGCGTGTCAGCCGAAGCGTCAATGAGCGTCACATTGATGCGAACGGTATTGCCGGCGCGCTGCACGCCACCTTCGAGCACCGCTGCAACGCCGAGCTCATCCGCGATCTCGGGCACGCTCTTGTCGCTGCCCCGGTATCGAAGCATTGATGTCCTGGAAATGGTACGAAGTGAACCGATGCGGGAAAGCTGCCCAAGAAGATCGCTGTGAATGCCCGCGGTAAGCGCCGCATTCGCGTCATCATTATTGAGATTCTCAAACGGCAGGATCGCGACTGACCGGTCCAGCCCTGTCGGCCTCTCGTCGACGGCGATATCGACATCACGGAGGAAATACCAACCCGCGGCGACGACGATCAGCGCAAGTATCGTGTAATCGACAAACATGTTGCCCGGCGAAGGCGCGTCACCGGAATCGCCGCGGACGCCATCCGGGGTCAGCTCAAGCGCCCAGGCAAGAATCAGCGCAACCGGAAAACCGAGGCCGAGCAACGCGAGCACGAGCCCTTCGAACCATTCGGGCAGCCCGAGTGTGGGAGCGATGGTGTCGGCAATCTGCAATAGTAACCACGCGACGACGAGGTAAACGCCGGCGACCCGGATGACTTTGCGTCGTTGCAACTCCTGCAGTATCCCCAACGTTCGCCCCCCCCGGTCAGGCTTGCAGCGTTCCCGTCAATTCAGACACGGACTGCATTCCATGGCGGTTCAAATAGTCTAGCAGCCCTTCATTGATCTTCCAGCAGACGAGCGGGTCGTAGAACAGCGCGGTTCCTATACCCACTGCCGAGGCACCGGCGATGATGAATTCGATCGCGTCCTTCACCGTCGTAATGCCGCCCTGGCCGATGATGGGTACGCCGTGCTTCTTCGCAACCTCGTAGACCTGCTGGACTTTGAGCAAGGCGATAGGCTTGATGGCCGGTCCTGACAAACCGCCTCGCACGTTGCCGATGACGGGCTTACGTGTTTCGACATCGATCGCCATGCCCATGATCGTGTTGATCACGGACAAGCCGTCGGATCCGGCTTCGATGCAAAGACGCGCGTTTTCGGCGATGTCGGTCTGGTTGGGCGACATCTTGGTGATGATCGGTTTTTCGGTCTCTGCGCGGCAGGCGGCGACGACGCGCGCCGACATCTCGGGTACGTTGCCGAAATGGACGCCGCCCTCCTTGACGTTCGGGCAGGATATGTTGATCTCGATGGCGTCGATCGGCGAGTCGTCGAAACGCCTGGTGACGTAAACGTATTCCTCGAGCGTCGAGCCGCTGACATTGGCGATGAAGCGCGTCTCTTCGAAGTCCAGTCCGGGCAGGATCTCGTCGACAACCTTGTCGACGCCAGGATTCTGCAGGCCTATGGCGTTGAGCATGCCCATCGGCGTCTCGCAGACCCGGTGCGGCGCGTTACCGAGGCGGGACTCGCCGGTAGTGCCCTTGAGCACGACAGCGCCGGCGTCGCGGTTCGAGAACCCTTCGACACGCGTATATTCCTCGCCGAAGCCCACGCAGCCGGACAGCAGCACGATCGGCGAATCGAAAGACAGCCCGCAGAAGTCTAGGTGCAGAGGATTGGATTGTGACTGGGTCATCGGATGCGGCATTCTACGCATACTTGTTGGAGCCCGCCATGCGGGCGATTACGGACCTGATGTTCAACCTGATCCTGTACCAGCCTGAAATCCCGCCGAACACGGGCAACGTCATTCGCCTGTGCGCGAACACCGGCACGTCGTTACACCTGATCGAACCGCTGGGCTTCGATCTCGAGGAAAAGAAGCTGCGGCGCGCCGGCCTCGACTACCG
>JABAOE010000731.1_pt2 | contig 11134 bp, 10 predicted proteins | sample 7062141 | NCBI WGS metagenome assembly JABAOE01 (sample SAMN14538627, study PRJNA623070) | marine sediment metagenome | biome: marine biome [ENVO:00000428]; feature: marine pelagic biome [ENVO:01000023]; material: deep marine sediment [ENVO:00002113] | place: India: Gulf of Khambhat ...
GTGCAGCGGCAGAGGTTGCCGGCCAGGGCGTAGCGGATCTCGGTCTCGGTCGGGTCGGGGTTCTCGTCGAGCAACGCCTTGGCGGCCACCAGGAACCCGGGGGTGCAGACACCGCACTGGAGGGCGGCCCCCTCGAGGAACGTCTGCTGGAGGGGGTGGAGGTGGTCACCGTCGGCGATGCCCTCGACCGTGGTGATCGAATGACCTTCGGCCTCCGGGGCGAACATCAGACACGCGCAGTTGAGCGTGCCGTCGACGAGGATCGAGCAGGCCCCGCAGTCGCCGGTGCCGCAGCCCTCCTTCACCCCGGTCAGGCCGAGCTCGTCGCGCAACGCGTCGAGCAGCGAGGTGGCGTCGTCGGCGAGGAAGTCGACGTCGTCGCCGTTGACGGTGCAGTGCACGTGGGTGCGGTTGATCACGATGCACCTCCAGCCCGTTGCGCGGCGATGTCGGCCGCCCGCCTGGCGAGCACGCCGGCGACCCGGCGCCGGTAGTCGGCGGTGCCCCGCTTGTCGTCGATCGGGTTGCACGCGGCGGACGCCGCGGCCGCCACCGCGGCCAGCGTGTCGTCGGAGAACGCCCCGTCGTCGAGCGCGGCGCCGACGAGGGCCGCCTCGGCGTCGGGCACCCGCACGACCGTCGGCGCCACGGCGCCGAGGGCGACGGACGCCGCCGTGCAGGTCCCGCCGTCGAGCGTGACCCGCACCGCCGCCCCCACCACCGCGATGTCCATCTCGGTACGGGGGATCAACCGGAGGTAGGCGTCGCCCGTGCCGGCCGGCGGGGTGTCGAGCTCGAACTCGATCACGAACTCGTCGGCGCCGAGTGAGGTCTCGCCCGGACCGGTGACGACGTCCTCGACCGGAACGGTCCGCTCGCCGTCGGCAGCGGCGATCACCGCCCGGGCCCCGTTGACCACGAGGGCCGGGACGGTGTCGGCCGCGGGCGAGGCGTTGCACAGGTTGCCGCCCCAGCTCGACCGGTTCTGGATCTGATCCGAACCGATGAGGCCGCTGGCCTCGGACAAGCCCGGGAAGGTCTCGGTGAAGGCCCGGTCGTGGGTGAGGGTGGAGCTCGGTGTGGCCGCGCCAACCGTCCAGGAGCCGTTCGCCTCGGCCGTGCCGATCAACCGGTCGATGTGTTTCAGGTCGACCAGCACGGACGGTTCCGGCCGGCCCCCCCGGATCTGTGGAATCAGGTCGGTCGCCCCGGCGAAGACCCGGGCATCGGGATCGCCGGCCAGCAGCTCACGAGCCTCGTCCACCGTGGTGGGTGCTGCGTATCTCATCAGGGCTGGAACCTAGTCCCGATCGGACGACGCCAGGAATACGGCCGGTGGCGCCCCGGGGTCAGGCCCGCGTGCGCGTCTCGGCCCAGTGGCTCGCCACCGCCGCGGCCTGGAAACGGGCGGGCCGGTCCCCGGGGCCGAGGATCTCCGTGGCCAACCACAGGCGTTTGAGCCACCGGACCCGGCCCGCCGCCGGATCGTCGACGTAGGCCCGCCGCCCGTGGAGCACGTGATAGTTGTTCACGAACTGGATGTCGCCGGGCTCGAAGATCATCTCGACCCGGTTGTCGCGTTCGTAGATCAGCGCGTCGTACGCGTCCATGGCCTCCCGCTGTCGATCGGTCAGCCGGGGGGCGTCGGCATGGCGCTGCGATGCGTCGATGTACGGGCGGATGTAGCGAACGAAGAGCCGGCCGCCGTGCTCGGAGAACACCGGCACGCGGTAGTAGGGCCGGCCGCCCTCGCGTTCCTCGCCCCGGAAGTCGTAGGGCAGTGGCTCGTAGAGCGCCGCCGCCAGCTCGGGGGCCGACTCGACCAGCCGGTTGTGGGCCGCGACCGCATTGGTCACGAGGCTCTCGCCGCCCGACACGCCCGGGTCGAGGCAGCAGAGCCCCACCAGATCGCTCCCGTCGGTGTGGAAGCCCTGGGCCACCCCGCCGAGCTCGTAGCCCCGGGCGGTGGGATCGTCGGGTGATCTGCCCTGGTCCTTCACGTCACCGAGCAGATGACCCCGGGCGTTCTGGGGCCACGGTGCCCCGAGGTGCATCCCGATCCCCCAGAACATCCACGACGCGTCGTCGAACCCGACCCGTTCGACCGGCAGGCGCGAGATCCGTTGGAACCCCCGGCCGTCGATCAGCTCCTCGGCGATCCCCTCGAGCACGGGGCCGAGCGTGGGCAGGGGGAAGTCGTCGCGGGTGACGTCGAGCACCTCGTCGGTACGGGACCGGGCCACGGCCAACGCCTCGTCGAGCTCCGCGATCTCGTCGTCGGTGAGGCGGTGGGTCCACCCGTCCTGATCGGCGACGTCCGCCGCGGTCCAGTCGGCGTGGTTCTCGAGGGTCCGTACGTCGTCTGCGGACAGGGCGCTCATGACGCCACCTCCCCCGGCGCGGTCCGGGCGCCCCGGACCAGGCGACCGGGGAGCGCACCGGTCGCCTCCCCGTCGGCGTAGGTCTCCTCACCCGCCACGATCGTGTGCACGTAGCCGTCGGCCCGCTGGAGGATCCGCCGCCCGCCGGCCGGCAGGTCGTAGGCGAGTTCCGGGGAGCGGACCCCGAGCCGGTCGAAGTCGATGACGTTGAGATCGGCCCGGTAGCCGGGCGCGAGGACGCCCCGGTCGTGGAGGCCGACGGTGCGGGCCGTGTCCCGGCTCTGGCGTTGCACCAGGAACTCCACGTCGATGCGGTCCTCGGGGCGATCCCGGCCCCAGTGCTGGAGGAGGGTGGTGGGGAACGATCCGTCGCAGATCGTGCCGACGTGGGCGCCCCCGTCCGACAGGGCGGGGACGGTGTAGGGATGGGTGAGCAGCTCCCGGGTGCCGTCGAGGTTCATCTGTCCGTAGTTGCTGAACGGCAGCCACAGCATGTTGGTGCCGTCGTTCTCCAGCATCAGGTCGAGGGCCAACTCCTCGGGGCGGAGCCCGGCCGCCTCCGCCCGGCGCCGCACCGTCTGGTCGGGCGCCGGCTCGTAGTCCGGCGGGTCGCCCATCTCGAACATGATCTCGAACTTCTCGATCAGGCGTCCGCCCACCAGTGTGCGATCGACCCCACCGGCCGAGTCGAGCAGCCGGCGCCGGCGATCCGGGTCCCGGAGGGCGGCCACCCGCTCCTTCGGCGCGAGGTCGGCCACCTCCGGCCACACGGGGTTGCGCAGGAACGGGTTGAGGGTGCACTCGAACCCGAGCAGGATCCCGATCGGCCGGACCGGACACTGGCCGGTGATCTCGAATCCGTCGGCGCGGGCCCGCTCGATCCGGCCGAGCATCTCGTGGTGGAACTCGGGGCCGAACGGGCTCTCGACGATCGTGAAGCTCAGCGGCCGACCCGAGACCTCGCACATCCGGCGCAGCATGTCGAACTCGGCGTCGCGGTCACGGAAGTCGCTGACGAGCTGGAACACCCCCGTTCCGGTCGTACCGATCGCCTCGGCGATGCCGACGAGCTCCTCGGCCGCCGCGGTGAGCGTCGGCGTGTGGTCCCCCGTGGATGTCCGGTGGTTCGCGGTGCGGCTGGTGGTGAACCCGAGGGCACCGGCCCGGATCCCCTCGGCCGCGATCCGTCCCATCTCGGCGATGTCCTCCGGCGTGGCGTCCTCCCGGGCCGCGCCCCGCTCCCCCATCACGTGCAGCCGCAACGCGCCGTGCGGCACCTGCGCCGCGATGTCCATGTCCTTCGGGGCGTCGCACGCGTCGAGGAACTCGGCGAACGAGCGCCACGTCCACGGCAGGCCCTCGTGGAGCGCCGTCCCCGGGATGTCCTCCACGCCCTCCATCAGCTCGACGAGGCGGTCGTGGTCGTGGTCGTGGACCGGGGCGAAGCCCACGCCGCAGTTGCCCATCACGACGGTGGTCACGCCGTGCCAGCTCGACGGCTGCAGCCGCGGGTCCCAGGTGGCCTGGCCGTCGTAGTGCGTGTGGATGTCGACGAAGCCCGGGGCGACCAGCGCCCCGTCGGCGTCGATCTCACGGGTGGCGGAGCCCTCGACCCGCCCCACCTCGGTGACCACCCCGTCGCGCACCGCGACATCGGCGGTGCGCCCCGGGTCGCCCGTCCCGTCGACGACGGTGCCACCGCGGATGATCAGGTCGTGCTCGGCCATGGATGCCCTCCGGCGTGTGGCCCGTTGACCCCATGATGACAGCGATGGAGGGCCGAACACAGATCGACGGTGCGATCGCGGTCGGTCACCCGGTGACGAAGTCGCCGTTGGCCGCCCGGTAGCCGGCCAGCGCCCCGACCACCGCGGCCCGGCCCGGGCCGTCGAGACCGACCACGCCGAACTCGATGTCGGCCAGCGCGGCCGCACCCGCGTCCGCGGCGGCCCGCCCCGGGGGCAGGATGCGGGCCAGCACCGTGCGACCGTCGTCGGGGTGGTCGACCCGCTCCACGAAGCCGCTGCCCTCCAACCGCTGGATCGTGTTGGTGACGCTGGCCGCGTGGACCTGGAGCCGGTCGCCGATCTTTCCCATGGGGAGCTGTCCTTCGCGGGTGAAGCCGAGGAGGGCGAGCACCTCGAAGCGCGAGAAGTTGAGGTCGAGCGGCCGTAGGGCCTCGTCGATGCGGGCATGGAGGATCTGGTGGGCCCGGGTGATCGACGTGGCCGCCTCCATCGCCTCGACCGCCCCCCAGGCGCGGCGCCGCCAGTTGCGGCCGGCTTCGGTGATCGGATCGAACGCGAGGCTCATGCGCGGTAGGCTAGACGTCGATAGTTTGATGTCCAAGTAAATCGCGGAGTGTCCCCATGTCCACAGAGGAACGGGCCCGGTGGCAACAGGCCTACGACGCCTCGCCCCACCGCGACGTGCCGTTCGAGACGATGTCGGGCGTCCCCGTCGACGCGGTGTACGGCGACGGGCCCTACCCCGGTCAGTACCCGTACACCCGGGGCCTGCACCCGGGCGGCTACCGGTCCCGCCTGTGGACCATGCGGATGTTCGCCGGCTTCGGCACCGCCGAGGACACCAACGCCCGGTTCAAGGAGCTCCTGCGGGCCGGTGGCACCGGGCTGTCGACCGCCTTCGACATGCCCACCCTGATGGGGCGCGACTCCGACAGCCCGTGGGCGCTCGGCGAGGTCGGCCGGGCCGGCGTGGCGGTCGACACGCTCGCCGACATGGAGGACCTCTTCGCCGGGATCGACCTCGCATCGGTGTCGACGTCGATGACCATCAACGGTCCGGCGGCCATGCTGCTGGCCATGTACGTGGCGGTGGCCGAGAAGAACGGGGTCCCCCGGGCAGCCCTGGCCGGCACGATCCAGAACGACATCCTGAAGGAGTACCAGGCCCAGAAGGAGTACCTGTACCCGCCCCGGCCCTCGATGCGTCTCGTCACCGACACGATCCGCTTCACCACCGCGGAGATGCCGCGCTGGAACCCGATCTCGATCTCCGGCTACCACATCCGCGAGGCCGGATCGACCGCGGCGCAGGAGCTCGCCTTCACCCTGGCCAACGGCTTCGCCTACGTCGAGGCGGCACTGGCGGCCGGGCTGGACGTCGACGCGTTCGGCCGCCGGCTGTCGTTCTTCTTCAACGCCCACATCGACTTCTTCGAGGAGATCGCCAAGTTCCGGGCGGCCCGGCGCATCTGGGCGCGATGGATGAGGGACCGCTACGGGGCGACCGACGAGCGGGCCCTGATGTGCCGCTTCCACACGCAGACCGCGGGGGTCTCGCTCACCGCCCAGCAGCCCGAGATCAACATCGCCCGGGTGGCCACACAGGCGCTGGCCGCGGCCCTGGGCGGCACCCAGAGCCTCCACACCGACAGCTACGACGAGGCCCTCGCCCTCCCCACCGAGAAGGCGGCCCGCATCGCGCTGCGCACCCAGCAGATCGTCGCCCACGAGACGGGGGTGACCAACGTGGTCGACCCGCTCGGGGGCGCGCCCTACGTCGAGTGGATGACCGACGAGATGGAACGCCGGGCCGAGGCCGTCTTCGCCCACCTCGACGAGCTGGGGTCCGGGTCGATCCTCGAGGGCGTCTACGCCGGCATCGACAACGGGTATTTCGTCGGCGAGATCGCCGACGCCTCCTACCGGTTCGAGCGGGAGGTCAACGCGGGGCGCCGGATCATCGTCGGGGTGAACGAGTTCACCGACGGCGACGACGCCGGCACCGAGCTCCTGCGGATCGAACAGGCCACCGAGGACCACCAGCGGTCCCGGCTCGACTCGGTGAAGCACGAACGCGACCAGCGGGCGGTCGACGATGCCCTCGCGGCCGTGACCGCCGCCGCGGCCGACAGCACCGTCAACCTCATGCCGTCGCTCATCGACGCGGTGCGGGTCTACGCGACCGAGGAGGAGATCGCAGGGGCGATGGAGCAGGTGTTCGGCACGTACGTGGAGGCCGCGGTTGTCTAGAACGCCGACGTCCGAGGGGGCACCGATCCGCGTCGTCCTGGCCAAGCTCGGTCTCGACGGCCACGACCGGGGCATCAAGGTGGTGGCCCGCATGCTGCGCGACGCGGGGATGGAGGTGATCTACCTCGGCCTGCGCCAGACCACCGAGAGCATCGTGGCGGCGATCGAGCAGGAGGACGCCGACGTCGTCGGGCTGTCGATGCACAACGCCGGCCACCTGACGCTCGGACCGGCGATGCTCACGGCGATGCGCGAGGCGGACCTCGACGTTCCCCTCGTCATCGGCGGCATCGTCCCCGAGCAGGACATCGGTGCCCTCCTCGACGCGGGCGTCGCGGCGGTGCTCGGACCGGGTGCGCCGGCCGAAGAGGTGGTCGACGCGGTGCGCCGTGCGGCCGATCCGGGGTGACCGTGCGCGACCTCGATCCCGAGGCGCTCGTCGACCTCGCGCTGGCGGGCGAGCGGCGGGCGATCGGTCGGCTCCTGACGCTGGTCGAGCGGGGTGACGCGGAAGCCGCGACCATCACCGGGCTCACCCCCGCCGCCGGCGACCGGCCCCATGTGGTGGGCGTCACCGGCGCGCCGGGAGCCGGGAAATCGACCATGGTGGCCCGGCTCGTCGGCGGCTACGCGGCCACCGGTCGGCGGCCCGCCGTGCTGGCGGTCGACCCGTCGTCACCGCTGACGGGCGGCGCCATCCTCGGCGACCGGGTCCGCATGGCCGACGTCGACCACACGGTGTTCGTCCGCTCGGTGGCCACCCGGGGGCACGCCGGGGGGCTCGCGCTGGCCGTGCCGGGCGCGGTGCGGGTGCTCGCCGCCTGTGGCCACGACCCGGTGGTCGTCGAGACGGTCGGGGTGGGCCAGGTCGAGGTCGACATCGCGGTGGCGACCGACACCGCGGTGGTGGTCGTCACCCCGGGCATGGGCGACACGGTGCAGGCCAACAAGGCCGGGCTGCTCGAGGTGGCCGACGTGTTCGTGGTCAACAAGGCGGACCGGCCCGGCGCCCACGACACCCGGCGCGACCTCGAGCTGATGCTCGATCTCAGCCACATCACCGGCCAGGAGGACGCCACCTGGCGCCCACCGATCGTCATGACCGACTCGTTGGCCGGCACCGGCATCGCCGAACTGCAGCGGGTCGTCGACGCCCACCACGCGCATCTCGTCGACGGCGGCGAGCTGGAGCGACGGCGCCGGGGCCGGGCCCGACTCGAGATCGCGACCCGGGTGACCACGGCGCTCCACACCGAGGTCGACCGCGCCCTGACCGCCCGTCCGGACCTGGCCGACGCGGTGGCGGACGGCCGGATGTCGTCGGTCGAGGCCGCCGAGGAGATCCGCCGGACCCTCGGCTGACCGATCCCGGCCCTCAGCTCCCGTCGGAGAGCAGATCGGCGAACGCGTCGGCCACGCACCGGCGGAACCCCGCCGGGTCGTCGATGGCGACCGGGTCGATGAACAGACCGACCGTGAACTCGTTTCCGTAGGACAGGGCCGTGGCGTTGCACGGGGTGCCGGCGAGAGGCCCCATCGTCACGTTCCTCAGGACCTCGCCCCCGGCGATGTAGACGGGGACCGGGTAGCCCCTCAGGTTGGAGGTGGCGATGTCGAGCTTGGCCGCCTGGGCCCGGGCGGTGCGGGTCACCACCGAGGTCGGCAGCAGGTTCACCACCCCGGCCAACGAGGAGATGCCGCCCGTGCGGGTGGCGGCCTCCCTGGCCGCGGCGATGACGTTGCGCTGCTCGACGAGCCGCTTGCGCAGCGGCATCTTCTCGGCGGGCAGCTGCACGGGAACGGGCGTGAAGGCGTTGCCGCCGGCCTTGCCGTCGTGGCGGGTGCTCACCACGAACGACGCGTTGAGCGTCTCGAACGTCGCCCCCCGCTCTTCGTGGTAGCGCACGGCGGCATCGGCGATCACGGCGAGGAAGGCCTCGTTGATCGTCGCCCCTTCCGCCCTGCTCGCCGCCTTCAACTCGTCGAGGGGCACGGCGACGTACTCGAGGTGGCGATGCCGCGAACGATCGCGCCACAGCGGGGCGCCCACCCCGGCGCCGCTGCTCGCGGCCATGTGCGCCGCACCCCCCACCATGTTGGTGAGGTCGGTCGCCCTTTCGACGGCCCGCTTCGGATCGGCGGGCCACATCGCCACCTCCCCGACCGCCCGTCTGGCCGTTCCCACCCCGCGGCGCACCAGGTGGCCGATGCTGTGGGCGGCCGTCGTCGCCAGGCTCGTTGCGAGATCACCCCCGGCCTCCTTGGCCCGGTGGTCCGCGACGGCCTGCGCGACGACGCCCTCGAGGTCGACCTCCGGTGGGGGCTCCTCGTCCCGGGACAACTGCTGGAACAGCTCGGCCATGCGGAGCTGGCCGATGCCGTCGGCGATCGAGTGATGGATGAGGGTCCACGTGGCCCCCTGACCCGACGCCAACCCCTCGATCACCACCATCCGCCACAGCGGCCGGGTCCGATCGAGCGGCTCGGTGTAGAGCTGGGCCGCGAGATCGAGCATCTGGCGCTCGGTCCCCGGGCGGGGCAGGTGCACGACCCTGAAGTGGTGGTCGAAGTCGAACTCGGGATCCGGTATCCACGCCGGCGTCGAGATGCGGGCCAGGCCGGGCACGACCCGCTGGTACATGCGGGGGATGCCCGACACCGCGTGACGCATGATCCGCCGCAACAGGTCGGCATCGGGGGGTCGGTCGGTGATCGTCAGCGCCCCGCCGCTGGGGTTCAGCCACGGGTCCTTCTCGACGTTCCACATGAGCGCTTCCTGCTCGGACATGCGCTCGGAGGCGTCGAGCTCGAACTCGACCATGTCGGGATCGAACTCGCTCATTCCTCCGCCCTCCCCGTGTCGGTGCCGGGCCGCCGGTCCGCCTCCGCGTCCGGGTCGCCCGAGTAACCCGGCGGGTAGGTCCGCGCCAGCTCCTCGTCGGTGGGCACCTTCTCCTCGCGTGCCTCGGGCGGGAGCAGGTCGACGATCGCCGCCATGATCCGTTTCGTGTCGTCGTCGTGATCGTGGTGGGGCAACTCGACCGGCGGTCCCACGACCGCGGTCACCAACGGCCGGGAGCCCAGCGGGATGCGGGGCAGACGCGCACTCCGGGGCCACACGTGTTCGGTCCCCCACAGGCCGATCGGGATGACGGGAGCGCCGGTCATCGCCGCGAGCCGGGCTGCGCCCCACCGTCCCTTCAGCACGGGGTCGAAGAACGCGGGGCCCCGCGGGATCGTCCCCTGCGGCGCCATCATGACCGCCTCGCCCCCGCGCAGCGCCTCGGCCGCCGCCTCGAGCGGCTCGTCGGAGCCGGTCCCCCGGTCGACCCGCAGACCCCCGATCCCCTTCAGGAACCGCCCGACGAGGGGGACGTCGAAGACCTCCTTCTTGCCGAGGCTGCGGATGTTGCGCCCCGACCTGGCCGCGACGATCGCCACCACGCTCGGGTCGAAGTAGGAGCGGTGGTTGAACACCAGGATCGCCGGGCCCTCGGCCGGCACGTTCTCCACGCCGGACACCTCGATCCGGGCCAACGGCATCAGCTCCTCGCGGATGAAGGGCCGGGTCCAGTCCTGGAGTTCCCGCCCGGCGACCTTGAACACCCCCTCGAGCTTGTCGAGGTGCCGCACCGGCCAGCCCTGGAGGGCGGCCACGGCCTGCAGCCGGGGGTCGGGATTGACCGCCACCGGGTTGCCGACCGAGCTCAGCAGCGGGGTGTCGAAGTAGCTGTCGCTGTAGGCGTGGCTGCGGGGCAGGCTCACGTCGTGGGCCCCGGCCCAGTCGGCCACCGCGTCGGCCTTGGCCCGGCCCCACACGAACGGCCCGTCGAGCTCCCCCGTGAACTCGCCGTCGTCGGCCGACCAGCGGGTCGCCACCAGGCCGTCGAACCCGAGCCGCTCGGCGAGGGGCGCCACCCACGGCTCGGGCGAGGTCGTGGCCAGCACGAGGAGATGCCCCTGCGAACGGTGCTGGTCGATCACGCTGCGGGCGAACGGCTGGAGCATGTCGGCCAGCTCCCCTGCGGCCCGCTTGGCGGCGTCGACCACGTCGGCGACCGGCCAGCCCCTGGCGGTGCGGACGCCCAGCCGGGCCGGTTGCATCATCACCCAGCTCTCGCCGAACCGCTCGTAGAAGCGGAGGTAGGTATCGGCCAGGGGCAGCTCCGGCAGGTCGCCCAACCCCGCCTCCGCGAGATGGCGCTGGAACACCGGAGCCGACGACGACGCGATCAGCGTGCGGTCGAGATCGAAGATGGCGGCAACCGAACGGGCCATGGGAGGACTCCCGGGGTCGACGGGACCCTCCCACGGTAACGTCACCGCGTGACGTCGTCTCCCCCGATCAACGCCGAATGGCACGCGCTCGACCGCCCCCACGCCACCGTCGAGTACTGCCGTTGGGCCGACCCCTCGTCGAGCGCCGGGCCCGGACCCCGGGGCGTCGTCGTGATCGCCCACGGTGCCTGCGAGCACGCCGCCCGATACGGCCGATTCGCCTCGCTTCTCGTCGAGGACGGACTCGTCGTGTACGGGCTCGACCACCGGGGCCACGGCCGCACCGCCGATCGGCACGGCACGGTCGGTGTGGCCCGGCCCGGCGGCTGGCGGGCGATGGTCGACGACGTGATCGCACTGGCCACCCGGGCCGGCGAGGCCCATCCGGACGTGCCGGTCGTCCTGTTCGGGCACAGCATGGGCTCCCTGCTGGCCCAGCGGGTGATGCAGATCGACGGCGACCGCTACGCGGGGGTG
>JABAOE010005845.1_pt1 | contig 11133 bp, 12 predicted proteins | sample 7062141 | NCBI WGS metagenome assembly JABAOE01 (sample SAMN14538627, study PRJNA623070) | marine sediment metagenome | biome: marine biome [ENVO:00000428]; feature: marine pelagic biome [ENVO:01000023]; material: deep marine sediment [ENVO:00002113] | place: India: Gulf of Khambhat ...
ACAAACTATATTGACATAATCTTCCGGATTTAGTTAAATTGGTAGGAGGGGCACACATTAATTGAATTAAAAGTGCAAGGGTTGATATTCTTTAAAATGCAAAAGGAGAGCGTTAATGTCCACAAAAACAATTACAGTTGAGATGTACCAGTGTGATTATGTCCATGATGATGGAACGCGCTGTGAAAGTGAGGGAGAGCGCCAGGGTATTAAGAAATGTGCTTTGTGTAATAAAGACCTTTGCAGCAGACATTACGAGCAGGTCTCTGTTTCAAGCAGAGGCGGAAGAGATACATTAATCTACCATTTTTGCGAAGATCATATAAACGAATTCCTAGATACTTTAATTAACACATTTGGAGATACACGCCCGGTACAATACGGCGGAATGGCTAAATAAACATTCATCTTAGGGTATTATAAAGTAGTGCGGCAGATAAGTTTAATATTATTACTCCTATTTTCAGCTCTACTAATATTTTCGTCCTATAGTCCGGCTGAAGAAACCTCCAAATATGCATTAATCATAACAATTGACGGCCTTAGGCCGGACGCTATAACTAAAGAAGGCGCCCCTGCTCTAACAGAGCTAATTAAAATCGGCTCTTACTCTGCAACAGCAAAAACAGTAGATCCTCCAAAAACCCTCCCTTCACATGTATCACTTGTATCGGGCCTAGTTCCATATAGGCACGGCACATATAAAAACAGCTGGGATCCGAGCATGGGCTACACGGAATTTGACACCATTTTCACCCAGGCTAAAAAAGAGGGCTTCGGCACTGCAATGTTCGCAGGCAAAGACAAGCTCAATTTTATTGCAGTCCCAGGGAGTATAGATAATTTGGTAGTTATTGACTACAGCCCCACAAGCGTCCAAGAGATCTCCGAGAGCTTCAGATCGTATATAAAAGATAAAATGCCCGCGATTACACTTGTTCACTTCCCAGAGCCTGATATATCCGGGCACAAAGAAGGCTGGATGTCGGAAGAATATATCGAGGCGGTAATGAGAGTAGACAGCGAGGTCGGGGAAATTGTAGCAACCCTCAAAAAAACAGGAGTCTACGATCGCACGTTGATAGTTATTACTGCAGACCATGGAGGAGAAGGGAAAACCCACAAGGGAAATGACCCGCTTGTTACAACCATCCCATGGCTGGCAGTCGGCAAACAAATTAAGGAGAACTACAAAATAGCCGGCCAAGTCTATATCTATGACACTGCACCAACAGTACTTAAAGCCTTGGGAATAAAACAGATTCCGGATAACGACGGAAGAGCATTGAGTGAGATATTTATAAATAAGTAGCTGCCTTTTTTGCTTGCCTCGTCCCCAATGGTCCCTATACAACAACTTAAAAGTTTGTTATTTTTTAAGCAGTTATGAAAATAGCAACAAGAGAAATAGTACGAGAAATAGACCGCTTAACCATTACTAAGCATGGAGTTCCGGGCCTTGAGTTAATGGAGAATGCCGGCAGGGCTACTGCTGACGTGATATTGGATAATTTTGCCTATGCGGAAAGGGTAGCTGTATTCGCCGGAGGTGGAAACAACGCCGGAGACGGCTTTGTTGTAGCAAGACACCTAGTGTCTGCTGGTCTTGAAGTAGATACCTATCTATTGTCTGGGCCGAGAAAATATAAGGGCGATGCTCTGACAAACCTAAAAGCGCTTCAAAAAACTGACGCAAATATAGTTGAGCTTAAAGACAGTATCAGGAAATACAAACAGGCGGACCTAATAGTAGATGCTCTATTTGGGACCGGTCTGGACAGGGAAGTAACGGGATTTTATAAAAAAGTAATAGAATTTATCAACTCCCAAGGGGTTCCGACCGTTTCTGTGGACATACCCTCAGGGCTCGATTCCAATTCCGGCCACCCTTTGGGTACAGCGGTTCTAGCGGATATTACTGTTACTTTTGTGCTCCCGAAGCTAGGGATTTCAATCTACCCCGGCGTAGAGTATGCAGGAGAAATATACCTTGCGGACATTACTACTCCAAAATCCTTAGAAGACGAAATACCCTATGAGCTGCTAGTGAGCGAATCCGTAAACCATATAATCGGCCCCAGGTATCAGGACACTCATAAAGGGACATACGGTCATCTGTTTGTAATTGCCGGATCCCCCGGGAAATCAGGCGCAGCAGCGCTCAGTGCATTGGGGGCTCAAAGAACCGGTACCGGACTTGTTACTGTAGGGGTTCCAAAGAGCCTAAACCCCATTATGGAGCAAAAAACCACCGAGGCCATGACCGAGCCGCTTCCTGAAACAGCCCTTGAAACATTAGGTACAGTATCTGTAGACAGGGTCTTAGAGATTATTGAAGATAGAATAACGGCTGTCGCAATAGGCCCTGGAATATCTACAACTAATGAAACTAGAGAATTTTTATATGAAATAATTAGGCGTTGTCGAGTTCCCATGGTTATAGATGCTGATGCGCTTACTCTTATAGGCGATAACCCCAAGATATTAAAAGAAGCCAAAGCGCCGGTTGCACTGACCCCTCATCCCGGAGAGATGTCGAGATTGGCAGGGATATCAACCCAGGATGTCCAGGCAGACAGAATCGGAGTATCGCTGCAGTTCTCATCCAAATACAATGTCTACCTGGTATTAAAAGGGGCGCGCTCTATAATTGCAACACCTCACGGAGAGATATATATCAACACAACGGGCAATGCAGGTATGGCAAATGGAGGAATGGGAGATGTGCTCACGGGTATAATTGGAGGGCTGCTCGCACAGAGACTTCACCCTTCAGACGCGTGTAAATTAGGTGTATTTGTTCACGGTCTCTCAGGTGATATAGTCTCCAAAGAAAATGGAGAAGTCGGCATGATTGCAAGCGACATTGCCAATACACTGCCCAAGGCATTTAAGATGCTGCCTGAAATGGATGATAATATTATTACTCAAATCCGCTAATATTTATTCAGACCGACAATAAAATGGAAGAGAAAGAAAGCGTGGAAATATATCTAAACAGCAGTGAAGAAACACTCAAACTTGGTGAGATTATTGGAAAATCTCTAAACCCCGGTAGTATTATAGCCCTCGTTGGAGATTTGGGCGCGGGAAAGACAGTGTTTGTGAAGGGTCTAGCAAAGGGCTTAGGTGTGGAAGAGGAGCCAAACAGCCCGACATTTGTTATTATGAACGCCTATCTGGGCCGAATGCCGCTTTACCATTTTGACCTCTATAGGCTGTCTGATGAAGATGAATTATTAGGGATAGGGTATGACGAATATTTTTTTGGCTCAGGAGTCTCTGCTGTAGAGTGGGCAGACAGGGTCAGCGGCATATTTCCTGACCACACAATAAAGATAGAAATAAAAATTCCGGAGTCTGACAGTGAAGACTCTGTAACGCAAAGAATCGTTAAGATAGAAGGTAATAAGAAATGGGTCTCATCGTTCAAAAATACGGTGGAACAAGTGTTTCCAGCCTAGAAAAGATTAGATGGGTTGCCGAGCACATTGTCAGCACCATGAAGAGCGGAAACGACGTACTTGTCGTAGTCTCGGCTATGGCTGGGGAGACGGACAGGTTAGTAAAGCTTTGCCTAGAGGTAATGGACCCGCCGGATGAGAGGGAGTTGGATGTAATCACTTCAAGCGGAGAGCAGGTGTCATCAGGGCTTCTTTCAATGACAATTAAATCCATGGGTCACAAAGCGCTTTCCTTCCAGGGACACCAGGTACGCATTATCACAGACGATGCTCACTCAAAAGCAAAGATAGTAAGAATAGACGCAGAGAGGATAAAAGAGGCTCTGTCTGACGGTCACATAGTGGTAGTTGCAGGGTTTCAGGGTGTTGACGATAACGGCAATGTAACTACTTTAGGCCGGGGAGGCTCCGATCTCTCAGCCGTAGCCTTAGCGGCGGCGCTGGATGCGGATTCTTGCGAGCTGTATAAAGATGATGTTGACGGAATTTATACCACTGATCCCTCAATGGTTCCTAAAGCAAGAAAACTGGATAAAATCTCATACGAGGAGATGCTCGAGATGGCAAGCCTGGGCTCAAAAGTGCTTCAGGCAAGAGCTGTGGAGTTCGCCAAAAAGTATAATGTGCCCCTTCATGTAAGGCCTACATCTAAACCGGAGCAAGAGGGAACACGTGTAGTAGAGGAGACTGAAGAAATGTCGAATATGGAAAACATATTAATATCCGGAGTATCTTTTGATAAAAATCAGGCAAAAATCACTATAACCGGTGTGCCTGACAGTCCCGGCGTTGCAGCTAAGATATTCACGCCCCTTGCTGAGAGCGGAATCATAGTGGACATGATTGTGCAGAACATAAGTATTGAGGGACATACGGATATGACATTCACCGTTCCCAGGACAGACTACAAAAAATCAATTATAATTACCCAAGAGGTTGCAAAGAAGCTTGGCGCCAAGAACATTGTATCTGACGACAAGATAACCAAGGTATCCTTGGTCGGAGTCGGAATGAAAACACACTCCGGAGTTGCAACAACAATGTTTTCAGCCCTTGCAAAAGAAGGAATCAATATTATGATGATAAGTACATCGGAAATTAAAATTTCCTGTGTAATNNGATAGTTCAGTGAAGATATACGATGTCACGCTTAGAGACGGAACTCAGGGTGAGAGTATCTCGTTCTCTATTCACGACAAGCTGCGTATCGCTCAAAAACTTGACGAGCTGGGTGTCCACTACATTGAAGGCGGCTGGCCCGGCTCTAACGAAAGAGACGAGGGCTTTTTTGAAGAAGCCAAGAAGCTCAGACTTAGGAAAGCAAAGATTGCAGCGTTCGGGAGCACAAGACGCGCAAAGGTCACGTGCGAAGAGGACGGAAGCATACAGGCATTGCTTCAGGCTGAAACACCCGCTGTAACCATAGTGGGAAAGAGCTGGGATTTCCATGTAACAGAGGCTCTAAAGATATCGCTGGAAGCAAATCTGGATGTTATCCACGACTCAATAGAATATTTGAAAAAGCATGTAGACGAAGTGTTCTTTGATGCTGAGCACTTCTTTGACGGATATAAAAACAATCCTGAATACACTATACAGGCAATAAAAGCAGCCCAGGACGCAGGAGCCGATGTAATCGTGCTCTGTGACACAAACGGCGGCACAATGCCTTGGGAAATCGAGTCTATAGTTGAGGACGTGAACACGCAGCTGGATAATCCAAGCCTTGGAATACACACGCACAATGACGGCGAGCTAGGTGTAGCAAATACACTATATGCGGTAAGAGGCGGTGTGGGACAAGTGCAAGGGACGATGAACGGGTATGGCGAGAGGTGCGGGAATGCTAATCTCTGCTCGATCATACCCAACCTTAAACTGAAACTAGATGTGGACTGTCTCGATGACGGAGAATTGAAGAACCTATACGACGTCTCGCACTTTATTCATGAGCTCACCAACCTTCCTCCTATAAAACATGACGCTTTTGTAGGAGAAAGCGCCTTTGCTCATAAGGGCGGCATTCATGTAAGTGCGGTCATGAAAAACTCTAAAACCTATGAGCACGTGGAGCCGGAAGTTGTCGGAAACAGAAGGCGTATTCTTATATCCGATCTCTCCGGCAGGAGCAACATACTATACAAAGCAAAAGAGCTTGGAGTGAAGCTTGACCCCAAGGATGAAAGGGTAATTGCGATATTGAATGACCTTAAGAAGCTTGAGAACGAAGGATACGAATTCGAGGGAGCAGACGCCTCCTTTGAACTCCTTGTCAGAAAAGCTATTGGCGAGTATAGAAAGCCCTTTCACTTAAAAAGCGCAAGAACCCTGACAGAGAAGCGCTCAGATGACGAAGATCCGACCACAGAGGCATCAATTGTTGTCCAGGTAGACGGTGTAACCGAGCACATGGTAGCTACGGGCAACGGCCCTGTGAACGCTATGGATCAGGCGCTCAGAAAAGCGCTCGAGAGATTCTATCCCAGCCTAAAAGAGGTTGTATTAAAAGACTATAGGGTAAGAGTGCTATCCACAAAGCGCGGAACAGACGCTGTTGTACGAGTACTCATTGAATCAGGCGACGGTGAGAGCGACTGGAGCACCGTGGGAGTATCTGAGAACATAGTAGAAGCCAGCTGGAAAGCCCTAATAGACAGCATCGACTATAAAATACTTAAAGACGAAGCCAAGAAAGCTTCTCTGGCGAGGGGCTGAGTCTTAACCCCAGATTGGCTTAGGAAGCCCGTAGGCCAGCAGTATCAGATATACAAGCAGGTAGGCAAATAGACCTACGACACAGACCCAGATTGCACTCCAGGTGTTTTTAAAATCCAGAGCCTGGCGTACTGCAATAACCATTGCTACAAATCTCCAGACCCATATGACTAGGATAAGAAGCCAAACGATCTTATTTATCACAGGGAGCAGCGCAAGCAGTATAAATATCCCGGGAGCCGCTGCAAAACCCAGTACTCTTAGAATCTCGCCGACATCGGTTTTGGTCTCTGTCTCGGGGAATAGCTTGGTGCCTACTAAATAGATCAGAAAAGACATCAGCACCCATCCGGCAAAGGTGACAATAGTTCCGACTATTAGCCCTCTGGCACCACCGTAATCAAAAGTGTATATTCCGGCTGCCAGGCTTGACAGCAGTACTACAACCATTGCCTGCAGTATAGAGCTTTTATCGTTCTCTATCTCTTCATAAAGATTTGGATCCAGAAGCAGAGCTCTAATGATTCGGGAAATGAACAATCGTATTCGACTCCTCTTTATTAACTCTGATACAAATGAGAGCTTTATTGACTCAGATTAAATGACAAAATTATCAAATATCAGCTTGCCATCATATTCGGAAGACCTAATAAACTGAAAATAAAAGCAATAACAATAAGATATATAATAAATCCTATTGCACACACCCCTATTGCGCGCCAGGTACTCTTGTAATCAAGCGCCTGCCTGACTGCAATTACCATTGCGACGAGCATCCAAATACTAGCTGCAAAGGATACTATCGCACCCACAAAAGGTATAAACCCGAATACCCTTAAGACACCAGGAGAACTGGAAAACCCTATCGTTCTGAGCAGCTCACCCATGTCGGACTTTGTTTGCTGCTCTGGCAATAGTTTAGTCCCGATGATATAAACAAGAAAAGCCCACACAAACCAGCCGACCAGTGCAGTTATGGTCCCTATTATGAGTCCCCGAACGCCTAATACGCTGATAGTTCCGACACCGCTTGCAAGACTAGAGATCACAACAATCGCCACAGCCTGGCCCATCGCACTTTTGTCAGCCTCTACTTCTTCATACAGATTCACATCGAGCTTTGAAGCTCTAACCATACGGTCAACCAAATTTGCCATTGCTAATCCTCCTGGTTATGCATTTAAAAAAGATAATATAGCTTTAAGTACGTTTCGTCAAAGATTAATAATATTTGCCTGCTAAAGCGCTTTGCTAAGCGGAGGTTTTAAACTAGACAACAATTTAAACAAAGGGGCTGTTTCACCTTTGTCATGTCTGCCCATAAATGCAATTTGAATCCAGTTTTTCTTAATCAGATAGAGACTTCTCCAATGAACCAAGAAGCCGCTGTCTTGAAGCCTCTTTCCAACTTGCTCCGAGCCCAGCCACTGGGGGAGTGCAATCGTGATAACCCCTGGCATTGCAGTATCTTCTGAGCCTATGATATTGAAGCCCGCTTCCTTAATCTTAGCCATGGCCCAATTTGAAATTTCTAACAAATCCCGGTGTCTTGCTTTGATATCCAGCACTGAAAGAGCTTCTCTTAGGGCATAGAGGAGATTTGAAGATATTGTAAATGGAATACCTCCTGATTCCGCATAAAAACCTATATCAAGATATCTAGGGATCGAGTTAGAGGGAAGAATCTCGTGATTGTAGAAAACAAAAGAAAGCCCGGCGTATGAAGCAAGCCCCTTTCCGCTCACCGAAGAGGCGAGATATACACCATCTAAGTCAACAGGCACAATCCCCACAGAGCTAACGCAATCAAGACACAGTTTTATCCCGGCACTATTTGTAATTTCTTTAAGAGCATCAAGGTCATTGAGCACTCCGGTCGAAGTCTCTGAATGCACCGCCCAGATCCACCCTATTTGAGCATCGTCTGCTAAAGTACGCTCTATCTTCCTGTAGTCAAAGCCCTCGCCCCATGGGAGTTTAATTACATCAAACAAAAGTCCGGCCCTTTTTGCATGATCAACAAGTCTCTCCCCGAATTCACCGTTTGATAGTATGAGCCCCTTGCTACTAAGACGGGACAGCTGTCCGGCAACCGCATCATTTGCAAGTGAGCCGGAGCCCATAAAGATTTCCACATTTTTTGAGTGCACTAAATCAGATAGCTGTTTCTTCACAAAATTGAGATCACCCTTAAACTCATCCGACCGGTGAGATACGGGCGGATCAGCCATAGCCTGCTTTACCTCGGCAGATATACTCACAGGTCCGGGAAGAAGATTTACAACCCGCTTGTTTTTCATGGAAAAGTTATCGGGAAGACGTTTCATAATCTTCGATTTCTTACGGAACTCAAGCGATGACTGCAGTGTTAAATACATTGGCTGATAGGGAGCGTCTTCTGTGCCGACCACAGAACCAAACGCTTTGAACCCAAACTGCTCATAGAACCTTAGCCTGTTAACATTAGCTGATATAAGAGCGATATCATATCCCTTTTCATCAGCGAACCTCGCTAATACCACCATAAGTCCCTGCAGAATCCTCAGATTGCGGTGTTCCTGTTCAATGGAAAGCAGCCTGAACTCGCAAGGACACCTAAACTCCGGAAGATAGGAATCGAGGTCAGGTAGTTTTTGATCCAATGAAAATGGTCTTATGTCCCTGACAGCCATCATACCTAATAATTTGCGCTTTCTTGTACAAATTATATATGTATTCTCAGAATGAAATTTATCCGGGAGCGATCCGCTCTGGTTTTTTTCATGCTGTGGTATCTCCTCGACAAATGTCCTGTAGTTGAGCCTGGCTATCTGCTCAAATTCCCAGTCCTCTGACGCAATCTTAAACTCAAGTTTTTCTTTCATAGATAGATTTTTACTAACTTAGAAACCTTTTCTCAACCTCTTTATTTGGAATCATACATTCCTCTTTCTTTCCAAACCACGCGTACCTGTTTCTAGCTACTATATCATATACAGAATCTCTAATAGACTTAGGAATTACTATAAAGACATAGAGAATTGGCCAAAGGGCATTGAGTCCCCTTGCAATTCTAAGAGCAGCAGTTGATTTTATATAATAAGTACTGTTTTCCAACAATATTATTGACGCCGGATCCTGTTTTTCAAGATCAAATTTGGATAAAAGCTTTTTTCCCGTATCTGATTGAAGAGGAGCGAATCTAAATTTCCCCCGCGGGTCTCTATTTATAATGAACTGTACTGAACTGTTACACAAGTTGCATACTCCATCAAACAGTATGACCGGGTTTTGAGCTTCGGGAGAACTCATCTGGCGCTCCGTAAGATTGACTATTTGCTTCCAACCGCAATGACAATATACCAATTACCCTGATACTGAGCTATTGGAAGCGGCGTAGGCGTAAGCGGAACCTTCACCACCTTATTTTCCTTCTTTCCGTCAACCTCTACTATTTTTTCTTTCTCAACCACAAGAGCCATTAAGTGTGTAGGCGGAATTTTGTAGTATGCAGGCGAGCCCATCATTGTAAGCGTCTGGCTTGATTTATCGTAACTGGCCATGCCGCTATCTCCCAGATCATCAAGGCTTATTACTCCAACTTTGTAATCAGCAGGGATCTTGAGCTGCATAAGTGAGGCAGTAATATTTTCCAGCATCTTAGGGTCTGTTACTCTCAAATAGGAAACTACCTGCGGGTGTATCAGAGATTGAACGGCAGCTTTGTTTTTTGCATTTATGCTGCTCACCATTGTCTTTGTGAGTGCTTCGGGAGTTTCCTGGCCTGCGTAAGAAGCAATAGTCGAAGCAATTAATATTAGTAACAATAGACAAGATTGTGAGAAGATTCTTACCGCCATTTTCAACATTTCAATTTCCTTACTATATGTCGGATTGGAGCTTTTCATTATCTGACCCTCCGATGGTACTTAATACTCTAGAAATAAAGCAATATTATATCATCCGTTTGTTATGTTTTCATGAAAATATTCTAGTATCGGCTCTGAAAAGCCTTCCCTGATATGTATCCCTTCTCTCAAGCTCAGCTTCTATTGCTTGCAGGATTTGAAGGTGAGATTTACCCCAATCCGGAGCTATTAGCAGCTGGTGAGGGGTGTCGGTAAATAAGCGCTCAATTATCATATCCGGCGAAAGACGCTCTAGAAAATCGACTATGAAATTTACATATTCGTGAAAACCAAACAGCTCAAAAGGCTGCTCGGTGTACATTCTGGCAAGCTGTGTGTTGCGCACTATATGAAGGTTGTGAATTTTAAACACGTCTATGTCCAGGGACGAGACTTCATCCGCCATGCGGAGCATCTGCTCTTTGGTCTCTGTCGGCATGCCTACAATAACATGGGCGCCTATCTCAAATCCCCTGCCCTTTGAGCTCTCTATTGCATCCACAACAGACTGATAGTCGTGCCCGCGGTTCATGTAATCCAGCGTTTTATCGTATATCGACTCTATTCCGTACTCAACGCATACGTATGTGTCCTTTGCAAGCTCCTCAAACATGGCCAACTTTTCCTCGTCTACACAGTCAGACCTTGTACCCACTGCAATACCGATAACATCGTCATAGGCGAGAGCATCTCTGTACATCCGCTCTAATTTTTCCACGCTGTCGTATGTGTTTGTGTAGGATTGGAAGTAAATGATAAATTTCTCGGCCTTAAACCTTTTTCTCAGATACTCCATTCCGTTTCTTATTTGCCGGTCCATGGAATAGCGCGCCCTTGCATAGGGAGGCACAAAGCTGTCGTTGTTGCAGTACACACATCCCCCGACAGCCAGATTGCCGTCTCGGTTCGGACAAGTAAAGCCCATATCCACAGAGAGCTTGTTCACCCTGTAGCCCAGTTTTTCCTGTATATATGGCCTGTAGGAATTATAGCGCTGCATTATACTAACCCCGCAGACGGGCAGAGATGGCTGATCAAGCAGTCTCCGCACATCGGTTTTCTTGCAT
>JABAOE010004902.1_pt4 | contig 11132 bp, 9 predicted proteins | sample 7062141 | NCBI WGS metagenome assembly JABAOE01 (sample SAMN14538627, study PRJNA623070) | marine sediment metagenome | biome: marine biome [ENVO:00000428]; feature: marine pelagic biome [ENVO:01000023]; material: deep marine sediment [ENVO:00002113] | place: India: Gulf of Khambhat ...
CCATCGGAATAGCCCCTCGGGGAATCCCTAAAACCAAGGGTTTTTTTCCAATATGATCCTTTAATTTTTCGGCCAACAAGTAAGCGGCTTCTTCTCTGTTTTTAAAAACCATTTTTTCCTCTTTTCACTTTGGTGAAAAGCAACACGGATACACACCTANNCGTACCCTTATCTCCCTCCTCTTCCGCATAACGAACCTGCACGCCGATATCCAAATTTTCAAACCCACCGTTCAATACACTATTCTGATGGAAATAAATTTCCCGGCCATCCGGGGTTTCAAGAAACCCATAACCCTCTTCGAAAAACAACTTTGAAACCCGCGCATAGGGCACATCCTCATGCACCTTAACCTCGCCCCTTCTTTTGCGCATATAGTTTTGAACCTGACGCCGTGCCGCACTAAAGGCATCTCGAATGGCAACGTATACATCTTCATGGTGTTCCCGCTTGACCACAATCTCCTTCCCAGGAACGGTCAAATCGATTCTGACATTATACAAAATCCCTTGTTGTTTATGTCGGTGAGGCGCTTCTACTCGGACCCTACACCCTACGATTTTGTCACAAATTGAATCCAGCTTTTCTACTTTTTTTTGGATTTCTGATTCCGCTGCCTCTGAAAGTGAAAGATTACGAACAGTAATTTGTAACGGAATTTTCATAGGCTATAATCCCTCCCTTTAAATTAATTGTACTTCTCTTTAGGACAAAAGGTTTTTCAGTCTGTAACCCCTTTCTCTTTTCCTTAAGATCTAACGATTTACCCCGTCCTCCTATTAACATAAAAAAGCAAAATTGATGCTTACATTAACCATTTTTATAACACAGATTTAACCTTCAAATTCATCAACATAGAAGCGTATGAGGTAAAGAGGATATGGAAACCATAAGGAAACTGGGGCATTTTGCTACCGCGAGAAAATTGGGTTGCGGCATAACAGCATAGCGTTAAATCTCATGGCCATGAAGGCTCGTCTTTTTAAAGATTCCTTTTTTTTAAAAAAATAAAAAAAAGCACCGTTCCAAAAGCTTTCTCTCAATCCGAAGATTTAACGTCCTGCCGCTCAAAGAATCAAGGCCTTTAGGGGTTACCAAGAAACTTATCACGGCTTTCCCTTAAATACTTTATGCGCTTTCAGCGCCACGGATAGGTCACACGTCGACACGCTAGCTTCGGAACGATGCTTATGGCCACACTGCCGTGCTTTTCCCATTAGACCTTAGGTTTTTTGAATAAGTGGGAATTCTTTTTTCCCCCATTTCCTCAACACGGAAGATGGGGAAGATTCCCTTTTTCATTTTTGTTCCCTAGGCTAATCAATCCACACCAGCAGCACAGCCAAATCCAACTTCCACTTTCTCTTTCTCTCCATCTTTAGATTACACCCATCTCCCCCAAAAGTCAAACCGGCATTCTTCTACTCAATTGATTTTATTAAACAAAATAGGTGTTTTTTCCTGACTGTTCTCTGGTCCCACCCCAACATTCCCCTCGGATCAACCCCTTCTTACTTTATTTCTTTTGGATTTAACCGTGGTTTTTACAGAAAACGGAGAAATGAGCTGTTTAACTCGCTTGCTTTGACAAGCCGGACACCATACCCCTCCTCCCCGCTTTTGGTAAAGAGCCAGTGTTACCGTAAACACGTCTCCGCATTCCAAGCAGTGAAAATCATACAGAGGCATTTCTCTACCCCATTTCCATTGGCCATTCGTAATTTCCTAATGCTTCGCAAACGTAGCGACCTTTGGATGCACCACTTGTTCAAAATCTTTATATTTCATTCGAACAGTCTCTCGATGATTTCCCGCATTAAAAACAATCTCCTCATTTTCCGTCAGAGAAGACTCTACAATTTCCTCAAGGCCAAAGAGATTTCCGAACGGAGGCTCCGCCCCAACCTCACAACCGGGAAAAAGATCGGCAAATTCATGTTCGGTTTCCATCTCCACATCTTCCCCCAGTACTTCCTGTAGAAGAGGAAAATCGATTCGATAAGAAGCAGGCAAAACAGTCATCACCGGAGTACCATTCCTTTTGACCATGACCACCTTTGCCATTTGCTTTCCCGGAACATGTTGCAGTGCAGCAATTTCCTGAGCCGTATAAGCAAGAGAATGTGTTAGAAATTGATATTTGATATGGTTTTCTTCCAGCAGCCCTTGGAGTTTTTTGAGCATCGTCATTTTAACCCCCCCTTTCATGCTCTATATTTGAATCATGAAACAACGATAACACCTTCTGTCTACTTAAAGGAGCAAGCTTTATGCCAGCACGGCCTACCTTCCTTTCCTGCTGTTTTTAAATGAAATTTAGTCATCTTAAATATCAATTGACACACAAAAAGTCCAAAAATGCCACAGGACTTATTGTTAATCCGGACAGTTTTAAACAATAAGATTTGGGGGAAATTCTAAAAAAAAAAGCTTAATATAAGGGTTCGCTAATTTGGCAAAGGACTTCCAACCACCCGAAGTTGGTTCTGACCCTTGGGAAGGGAACGGTTAATATAAAATCGGGCCGGAAGAAATTTTTCGATGACCCACACATTGCTCCTTAAATGCTCTGTGACTTCCGACAGCGTAATGACTGATTCTCCCTTGAATAAGTTAAAAAAAAATACAATTTGATCCACCAGGTGCGCATCCATTACCGCAGGCGTCTCCATAAATAGGAGCATTGACTTTGGCCCTAATGATGAGGGAGAAAACAGATGGAAGAAAGACCTCCTGAATATACTCTGCAGAGGGACTCCCAGGAACATGGGTTCCTTCCCTTATCTTTCAAGCGGATGTTTTTTTGCCAAACTTAAGGGTAAGAGCAATGTCTGAAAAATCAGGGTTGCAGCACCGGTACTCCGAACCTGTCCGACCTCAAAGGTATAGTCCCCGCTTTGAATCGCTCCGGGGGAAAAGGAAAGACGGGTCGATCCAATCTTAGCCCCTTCAATCCTCCCCTGACAAACGTATCCAGCGGCCAGTACACTTAAAAGGTATTGAAGGCTGCGCCCGGGTTTCCTCCGGTTTGCCAGGATATTGAAAATTTTTATCGGTTTTTGGGTCAAAATTGAAAGGGTAAGGCTTAATCGAAGAATTTGTCCCCACCCCTTCACCATAACCGCCATCAATCTCAATTTCTTTCAACGGGTCAGCAGGGAAAGCGTGATAAGAGACCTCAGCCTTTCACACAAATGAGGGGCTGAAGCTTTGCGACTTTTTTAGAGAGAAGGGCCTTCGCCGCAGCATCAGCTACAGCGTTGACATCTTTATAGGCCCCTGGGGCTTCTTCCGCCACACCCCTATAGGAAACAGAGCGAATCAAGATTCCCTTTTGAGCTAAGTGATTAATCACCTCCCGGCCCCTCCATTTCTTTTTCGCCTGATGCCGACTCATACTCCGCCCCGCTCCGTGGCAGGCCGATCCAAAGGAACGGTTCATATTTTCCTTTTCCCCCGAAAGAACATAAGATGCCGTTCCCATGGTTCCTCCAATTAAAACCGGTTGTCCGGACTCTTGAAACCGGGAGGGTATATCAGGATGGCCGGGTCCGAAGGCACGGGTAGCGCCTTTTCGATGCACAAAAAGTTTTTTAGGTTTTCCATCCACCGTATGCTCCTCATATTTACAGGTATTATGGGAAACATCATAGAGCAAATTAAGGCGCACACCTGGTAAAATGGCATCAAACGCCTCTCTCACCAAGTGGGTGATGATTTGTCGATTGGCCAAGGCACAGTTTATCCCAGCACGCATCGCTCCCAAGTATTCCTGCCCCACTTTCGATTGTATCGGTGCACAGGCCAATTCCCGGTCTGGCAAATCAATTCCATAACTTGCCGCGGAAATGGCCATGCTCTTTAAATATTCAGTCCCAATCTGGTGTCCCAAGCCCCGGGACCCACAGTGGATACTGATCAGAATATCCCCCCTTTGTAGCCCAAAGGCAGCGGCAATTTCCCGGTTAAACACCTCTTGGACCAATTGAACCTCGAGGTAATGATTTCCTGAACCGAGTGTTCCCATCTCATCCTTTTGGCGTTTTTTGGCATGCTGTGAAACCCTATGGGGTTCTGCACCCTTCATACATCCATTCTCCTCAATCCAGTGGAGATCTTCAATAAAGCCAAAGCCTTGTTCCACAGCCCATTGGGCGCCTCTGGAGAGCATCTCATCCATTTGTTTTGGATTCAGATGTATTTTTCCAACACTTCCCACACCGGCCGGAATTTTTTTAAAAAGCTCATCAGCCAAGGATGATTTAACCGGTTCAATATCCTCCAAAGTTAAACCGGTTTGGAGCGAACGAACCCCGCAGGAGATATCAAAACCCACCCCCCCCGCAGAAACCACACCCCCTTCCTCGGGATCAAAGGCGGCGACCCCTCCGATCGGAAAACCATATCCCCAGTGGGCGTCCGGCATGGCATAGGAGGCTTTTTGGATACCGGGGAGTGTGGCCACATTCACCATCTGCTCATAAACCTTTTGATCCATCTCCTCGATGAGATCTTTTTGAGCATAGATAATTCCGGGAACTCTCATTCGGCCATGGGGTTTAATCCACCATTCCGTCTCAGATTTTTGAATGAGCTGATTGGTATCCAAAGTCCCCCCAATCCCACTTTAATCAAACATCCACCACACATTGAACAACCCAAAAACCCTCGGGGTTTTTTTCAACACTTAATCCCGTATAGGTGGCTCCCTTGACCTCAACTGTGGGTTGATGTTTTGCCANNCACACATCGGCTTGAAACCCTTTAGGTTCAAAAGTGATCTTAAAATTACGAAACAACATTCTTCGGGTCGCCATCTCAAAGATGAGCTGATTGAGCCACTCCGCTAGACAAAGCTCATCATCGGGTGCCTCCCCAGAAATATGAATCAACTCTTTGGAATCAACCCGATCTGGGTCCGTAATCACCGCAGTCAAGGCCTTAGCGGCTTCTTCAAAGGCTTCCTCTTTTGATCCGCCGATCCCCCTAACCCCAATATCCGCCTGATGGGAAAAATGCTCCCAGTGCCTTTCCATGCAGCAAACCTCCCTCAACCCATAAGCGTCTAAAAAATAAAACGCTATCTCATTTCTTAAGTAAAAGAGGCTTTACAGTCAAAACTGGACAAGGGGATTTCCGGACAACCAGTTCTGCCACACTACCCATCATAAAATGAGACATCCCTGTTCTTCCATGGGTTCCCATGACAATGAGGTCGATGGGAATTTCCTCTGCAGCCTTTACAATCTCGAAAAAGGGAACCCCCATTTTAAACAGGACCTTCACATTTTTGACCTGAGAACGAATCCCGCCGGCCATATCCTCTAAATTGTTGATCTGTTGGTCCTGTATATCCTGCAACCACTGACTTACCTCCCGTGTAATGGGAACGCTGGGACCAGAGGGAACAATAAAGGGTTCCTGATAGACATGAAGCAAAAAAATATCTGAACCCAATACCTTGGCCATTTGAACCCCATAATCTACGGCGTCCTTAGAGTAGGGTGAAAAATCTGTTGGAATGAGGATCCGATCCGTTTTATACATTTTCTCCTCCAAGCGGGTTTTAGGACTCTGAGTTTTTATCGTCATCAACATCAGGGGACGACAAAGGAATCCCATGATTTNNTCTAATGCGCGAATTTTCTCTCCCATTTCCGTCAGGCGTTTCATGGCCTTCCCGTTGATGGTTCCCTCAGGGTAGGTTCCATCTGCCTGGTGCGCTCCCGCAGGGGTTCCTGTCAGGATTTCAACAGCCTCATCAACCGTGGAAACCTCAAAGATATGAAATTCCCCCCTCTCAACGGCCTGAACCACCTGCTCGTTCAGCATCAAGTGCTTCTTATTTCTTTGGGGAATGATCACACCCTGATGACCTGTTAAACCCAGCGCACGGCAAACACTGTAAAACCCCTCAATCTTCTCATTGACCCCCCCAATGGGTTGAATTTCTCCTCTTTGATTCATGGAGCCCGTAATGGCAATGCCTTGCTGTATCGGAACCTCGGTCAAGCTCGATAAAAGGGAAACGGCTTCTGCGGCCGAAGCGCTGTCTCCCTCCACTTCACTGTAGCTTTGCTCAAAGCAAAGGGTCGCAGAAAGGGATAAAGGGTTCTCCTGAGCAAAGCACCCTGCGAGATAACCCGAAAGAATCATCACCCCTTTGTTGTGGGTTTTTCCACTTAATCTCGCCTCCCGTTCAATATTCACAATGCCGCTTTGTCCCAGAAAAACCCGGGAGGTAATCCGGGAAGGCCTACCAAAAGAAAAGTCCCCTAAGTCGTAGACAGACAGGCCATTCACCTGTCCCACAACGGCCCCGGCAACATCCACCATCAGAGTCCCCTCCGAGATCAACTCCTGAATATGGTCTTCTATTAAATTAGACCGGAAGATTTTCTCTTCAACCGCCTTTTGAACATAGTCCCGGGTGACAAAATCCTTCCCATCCTTTTGCGCCCAAAAACTTGCCTCACGGACCAGGTCAGCTAAATCCCTAAAGCGAAGTGACAGTTTTTCCTGATGGTTGACCCAGCGGGAGCTTTGCTCGAGGACAGCGGCCACAGCCCTTTGATCAAAGTGTAGAAGGCCCTCCTCATGACAGAGACGAGCAATAAAACGAGCATATTCGAAGGGGGCATCGGTATCACGGGTTTTCTGGATATCAAAATCAACCTTCACCTTAAAGATTTCCCCAAATTCCTCATCATAGGAATAGAGCAGATGGTACAAAAAGGGGTTTCCGATTAAGATCACCCTCAGCTTTACAGGGATGGGGGCAGGCTTAATCCCAGCGGCGGAAATAACCCCATACAGTTCCCCTACATCCTCGATTTTAATCTCGCGATTTTTAATGACCCGTTTGAGGGCATCCCAGGAAAAGGGGTTACGAAGGATATCAAGGGCATTTAAAAGGAGATAACCCCCGTTGGCTTGTAGGATCGATCCGGCTTTTATCAGTGTAAAATCTGTATACCAATTGCCCAATCGCCCCTTTTTTTCGATGCGCCCAATCAGATTGTTATATGTGGGGTTGACCTCCTTCACCAATGGAGCACCCTTGGTCTCAGAATTATCGACGATGACATTCACTTCATACCGGGTTTTCGGTCTTCGAACGGTTTCAATTTCTAGGCCAGGAATTTTAAATGGGGTTTCCGGTTCAGGAAGAAAATCTTTAAAATTCCGAAGGATATCCTGCTGGCATTCCCCGATGTATTTGAGAACTTTGGAAAAAGGGGTGTATTTTTCGCGTAATTTCTCAAAATGATGTTGAGAGGTAAACTGTGTCACTTGACGGTCTAAGGCCTCGATTTTTTGGCTTAACTCCTCCCGNNACCTCATGGTTTTCAAGTGTCTTTCCGTCCTTAACAGGAACCACCACCATTCCCACCTGGGTATTTTTGATAATAAACCCATAGCGTTTCGCTTTATCCTCCAACTGAGCGGTTAAATTCTCACTGGCCTTTGAAAAAGTCTCCTCAAGCAAACGGCGCTGGTCTTCATACTCCTTACTCTTAAACACCTTGGGAAACTCCGCCTTAAGGGAGACGATTAAACGGTCCATATCCCTTTCAAGCTCCCGCCCCTTTCCGGCAGGAAGGTTAAAGACCTTGGGACGGTCGGGATCTTGAAAATTATTTACGTAACACCAATCATCGGGTTTTTCTTGCGTCTGGGCCACCCGTTGAACCATTGATTTCACGATTGAACTTTTACCCGTACCCGGAACCCCGGTGACAAAAATATTGTAGCCAAAATTTCCCATATGAAGCCCAAAATCCAAGGCACGGACCGCCCTTTGCTGCCCAATCACAGCCTCCTGGGGAGAAATCTCACTGGTATACTGAAAAGGAAGTTGGGCAGGATCGATACGGGAACGAAGCTCCTGGAGGGGTACCTCCCATTTTTTAGTGGTCATAGAACTCTCCTTTATCACTCAATAAAACTCTCTCGTAAATCAGCAAAAGAGTCTTGAGTTTTCTGATTCATAAGGGATCAAAAAATCCTCTCTATCCTAAAAATGCCACATTCACTTTTCTGTTTCAACCAAAAACCCGTCCCCGAATCCGATAGATACCAAAGACCGTTGCAGCGTAGATGATGACCAAAAAACCCATTTCCCAACGAATGAGTGCGGTTAGGCTCCCCTCCAAGAAGGCATCTCGAAGAATTCCGATGGAGAGCGCCGTTGACAAACAATGGGGAAGCACACCCAAAAAGGTCCCCAAAAAGGCCTGCCTCTAAAAAAGAAATGGGCAAAAGAGAAGCCGAAACGTTTACCATCGATGCAGGAAGAAGCATCAACCGTGCATAGAATACGACCAAAATCCCTTTTCCCTCTGTAAAATGAATTAACCTTTCAGGAATGGATCCTCGGACCCTTTGAATAAATCCCCAATGGGACCCTGCCCATCGTGTCACGGAAAACATAGAAGCCTCTGCAGCCATATTCCCCGCCAGAATGGCGGCAAAACCCATCCATGGACCAAAGAGGGCTGGAGCAATCACCGAAAGCGCAATGGAGGAGGAAAACAAAAAAGAACCCACTACAAAAAATGCAATGTACAGGATCACCCCTGCCCATCCCAGGGTCCCCATATAACCGCGAATTTCTTCTAAAAAAAATGGTCCATCACTGAGTAGAAGGAAGCCCAACACAAAGAAAAGAGAAATGGCGAGGACAGCTTTATGGATTATCAGCCCCTCAGAAAAGACCCTCGTTTCATGGGTGTTTTTTATTTCATTCCTGAAACCTTTTATGATGGCCATTCCAATTCCACAATGAGGGGAAGATGATCAGAGGCCACACGGGTCATTTCTGTCCGAGGAACCTGAGCGGACAAGACCCTCGAGCTAGATTCAACAAAAATATGGTCAATCCGGCTCAGAGGGTAACGACCAAACCACGTCCTTTTGGGCACATGATCCTTCAACATCATTTGAGCATCTAATAGGTGTTTGGATATCTTCTTGCACACAGGAGACCCGGGCAAGGCGTTAAAATCTCCGCAGAGGACAACAGGGCTCTTACAATCGGGGTTGCCCAACCAGTCTGGCCCAAGTAAAGCCTCTGTCTGAATTAAGCGCTCCTGACTCAGCAAACCCAAATGGGTGTTGATCACTTGGAGTGGAGGGTAATCCTTTTCAAAGTGGACCCTCACCCATAAAGCCCCTCGTGGTTCTAGAAAGGGTTTTTCTTTCATTCCTGGAAGGCCGCCGGCACGAATCAACTCCATGGGAAAGCGGCTTAAAACGGCATCCCCATACTTCTCCTCTTCAACCTGGAGCGCAGGATGAAAATGAAAATCCATCTCCAGTGCCTGTGCAATGGCATGTGCCTGATCCACTTCTCCGGACCTCGCCCTTCCCATATCCAACTCTTGCAGGGCCACAACGTCAGGGTCGTACTGAGCAATTACCCTGGCAATCCGCTCGGGAGAAAGCCTTCCGTCCATACCCACACAGGCATGAACGTTATAGGTCATCAGGCGAACCGGCCTTTTTTGGATTTTCTCTCTTGTCTTACGCAAATACTGCGGCCCCTTGGGAATAGGCCCTAAAACCTGAATAACCGCTTTGCGTAAATCCGTCGGGCGAAGATAGGGTTGCGCAGAAGGAAAAACCGGAGAAGTCCCAGGACAGAGGGCAAAGGCGAAGGTCTCCAGCCGTCCAGGACCAGCATGGGCCCCATTTTCAGGAGGAAAACTGATGGGCCTTCCGTTCTTTCTCCACCCTGAAATTACAAATTCCCCGGAATGATGGTGATGAACCAACTGGATAAGATCTTCGGTCACTTCATCCAAAAAAGGATGGTCCTCACCCAGGATCTGCTTGGCGTTTTGAGGCAAGGTAAATTTCCCTTCCGGCACCCAAGCATGGGCAACACCCGGGGGTCCCGCCACCAAGACCAGGGGAACCTTAGCCTCTTCAACCAGTTTTGGCGCAATTTCATGTCGTTCACTTAAACCAACCTGCTCTCCCGTATAGACATGGCCCAGAGGACCCATGGCAGTGACCAAGGGGGTATCCGCATTGCCTTCCTGAAGCTGCCCTAATTTTACCGCCAGCCAACGTGCCCAGGATCCCCCTAGCCATTCCACCCGTTTGAATTGAATTCCCATTTCATTCTTGGGTTCTTCCCCCACAGACGTCCATCGCTGACTCATAACCTCTTGGACCGCTTTTTGTATCGACCTTCCATTTTCAACCTCAAAGGGAACAGTCCACTCCTGACCATGATCAGAAAAGACCCAGAACTCATAATCCCTCCTCGCAGACCGCCGGGCGGCCTTCCACACTCTGCAGATGGCATCATCAATTCCCTTTAAGGTCCAATGGGCAAAGGCAGAGGAGGGCCCCCTCCTGTGGGCCTGCTCATCATAACCCAGATAATTAAGATGGATGATGGGCAATCCTCTTGCTGTATCCAAGGCCGCCCCAATGGTGACGAGTTCACGGAGCAATATACAGATGGCAACCCGTGTGGGAACAAATTTGAGTTCTTTCCAAAGGTCCTGCCCTGCGATCAGACCGCGGATACAATCCAGTAGGGCCAACACAAATTCCAAAATGAGCAGTGATCCTACCCGGACCACACTCCAGACATGTCCGATCAAAAATAAAAACAGGAGGAAAGGGTGGGTCTCTCTAAGAGTCCCCCATCCCAAAGTTGCAGGGCAAAAATGGCTTTCAGAAGCCCCCCCCGAGAATACATTCAGATATGCGCTCCCTTTCTCTAATAACCCGGGGTTTTCTTTTTCCATCATTCCTTGAATAAAAGAAACGCTTTTGGGGTCAAACATACGTATCAACTCCTTGGTCTCCCGATGCTTAAAACTAAAGGCAGGGACCACACCCTTAACTCCATAGAAGAATTCACCCTGAAAACCAGGGGTATTGCTTGGAAGCCCCGAATACAGGGAATGTAGTCGGTAGCCTTCTTTTTTCATCAAACTTTCTAAAAAAGGCATCTTTCCGTTTTGAATGGCCTTCTCCAGTTGAGGACGGGCCAACCCATCGATCTGAACCAATACGATACCGGGCTTGGACGCCTCACCCGCCAGTTTGGATAAACTCAGGAGGTGAACTGCCCACTCATTTCGACTCATCCACCGTCTCAACTTTCTCAA